>Ga0065711_1028554_pt1 | contig 40524 bp, 14 predicted proteins | sample Hoacrofraction12_FD_59098 | JGI IMG/M metagenome (GOLD analysis project Ga0065711, IMG submission 59098) | Hoatzin crop microbial communities from Cojedes, Venezuela - Epithelial fraction 12 v2 (version 2) | ecosystem: Host-associated > Birds > Digestive system > Esophagus > Crop | place... | reverse complement strand
CAGGAGGATGGGGCCAAGCTCTTTTCAGTAGTGCCCAGTGACAGGACAAGGGGCAATGGGCACAAACTGAAGCACAGGAAGTTCCAGCTGAACATGAGGAAGAACTTCTTCCCTCTGAGAGTGACGGAGCACTGGAACAGGCTGCCCAGGGAGCTTGTGGATTCTCCTTCTCTGGAGATATTCCAAGACCCACCTGGACAAGGTCCTCTACAGCCTGCTGTAGGTGACCCTGCTTCGACAGGAGGGTTGGACTAGATGGCCCACAGAGGTCCCTTCCAACCCCTACCATTCTGTGATTCTGTGATTCTGTTTGAGAAGGCCATTTTCAGCCCTTCAAATATTTTTACAGCTTCTTTTTTCCATACCCCTTCCAGTTCTCAACAACTTAAATGAACCGTATTCCACAATGTATTTTAACACACTAACTTTGGTGTCACTAATGCTTCTTCCCACTCTTGTTTACTTGTTTAGTCTTCAGGGGACAGTGTTTGTTTCCTTAGCTACTGTGCACTCCACCTGAATTACTTATTCAGCATGATGCCAAAAAAATTTCAGAATCATAATTTAAAGAGATGTTGTTCCCTCCAAAAGGATAATTTCCCTAGGTTTTATGCTGGTTTATTTTCTTCCATACTTGCCAAAACTGCAGACAGAAGTTATTCAAGTGGGACCACCTTTTGTAGATTGTTCAGTATAACTGAGGTACACCTAAAAAATTAGACGAAAAAGGCTTTAGAGCTCTAAAGAATTGCAAGTCTTCATTTTCTCTACATACCTTCCATCTTCTCTGCAGTAAGACCATGCCCACTGTTGAGGATCCAGTTTTCTTTCATCATCATACCTGCAAACAGTTACTTCTGGAGTTACTTTTTTGCAGAACCTCCCCGACACTACGTAACAGCCCCTCCTTTGTGATCATAGAGGAGGAAGACAAATTTCTTCACATGCTTTCAAACTCCAGTCTGTTGGTAGATTGTATAATACTGACTTACAATACTGACTTAAAGGTCAGCTATGTTTTAATACAAAGTATGCTCAGTATTACTGAACTACTCTGAGAAATGCATTTGATCTAGTGGCTGTGAAGACCTGGGTAAGACTGTGTGGTGTGGTGTGTACGCTTTATGTCTGGAAGCAATAATCACCTGTTCCCAGGCTAAGTGAATGGAACTATGATTTTTAGAAGAGATCACATAATGGCACTATCCTTGAAATCGTGGTATAATTACATCCTTAGTGGAGATACATTTTTGTCAACCAATTGTAGAATACATTATAAAAAGTATTCAGAATATTAAATGTAGAAGAGTGGAAGAACAAAGTAACCGCAAGTGAAAGTATTTTAGTTATACCAAGTATAAAATTCTTCATCTGTTAATACGGCTGAGAAGCAAGACCCCATGGCAACGAAATTATTTCGATTACCTGTGCTACTTGAGCCATGCTCAGAATAAAGCTCTTTTTTCTTGCCCTAGCTATGGAAACACTTTAGTTTTTATACCAACAATACAAATCTGTATGATGTTTAATATTAAGCACCATAAGGTGGGGCCACAGCTTAGCTGTTTGGTGGCTTCCAGCTGAAAACTCAACTGGCACCCGAGTCCATATCCGCACCAAAAGTATGCTGCTTTGACTGGATCCCACTGGCAGATGTCAGCAGCGTTAACAAAAGCTTGATTGAATCATTGACATAATTTTCCCCAGATTGATTATGAATGAGACTGTATGCATGTGCACACATGTATGTAAATGAGTATATACAGATGTGTGTACAAGAGCACAAAAATGCTCTGGTCCTTACCCAGCTATGAACCTAGACACAGGTTTCACTTCATACATTCAACCCATCTGCCAACAGATTTTATACGCTGAATTTTTATGAACTTAATGAGAAGTGACACCTTTGAAGATGTCAAAGCAGAATTCTTTATAGGAAATGTAAAAAGTATGTAATTAACATGCAGATAACAGTTGGCAGTAGATATAAAATATAAAAAGTATGGGCAAATGGAGACCTTTTTGGCCTTTGTCTTCGCTTTTTTTGTGGTTCTAGTATTAATTTCTGTATTTTATAGCAGTATCACAAGCCACAGGATAATCACAGCCAATTGGTCCATAAGCAAATACATAAGTTGTTCTTTCAGCCTTTTGTAGCTAACTCACTGAAATTATATCATCATACTACATTATGACAGACTATACTGTTTCAACATGGTTAGTAAGGCAATCCAAAAGTTCCCACTTTATCCTCACTTACACTTGCAGGAATAAGTGTCTGACACAGATAGCAAAGACCACATGACCCATATTCTTCCCTAATGCTGTCAGGTGACAGCAAAAGTAGATGAGCAGTGTCTTCTGAAACTGCGAACTAAACTGCAGGATTCTTTGTTGCTTTTTCATAGTCACTTCCCATTTCTCAAAGAGATGGTTATCACAGTAGGACTGTGCCATGTCCTTACCAATAACAGCCAAAAATCACTAACAGAAGAAAAATTGTAGTGGACTAAAAGAATGGAAATAGCAGTCTGACACTACCAATATTTCAGCATGCCCTGAAGACTTGTTTGAGATTAATTTCCCATAGATGTTCATTAACTGTGTATTCTCAGCTCTGTTCCTATTTCATGTCCTGATTGATCATCTATTGTCTGAATTGCAGAAGCACTAAGGAAAAAATGTAACACTTACTAAACTGGGACACCAAATTAATTACTGCACACGAAAAATTCTGAAACTATGTTGAAGTTGACAAAAAAGCCAGTAAGTAAATTAAAAATTGTCTTAAGAAAAAGACATGATAGGTAAGTAGGTTTCAAGGTACAGGCCAAGCAATTCTCCTAAAAAGAATATGACAAAGGAAAATTTTAATTATTTTTCAATAAAAGAATATACAGTCATTTCTCAGAAGGGGAAGGTATTGCTGAAGCAAAGGTAACAGTAGATGTATTTCCATAACTAAAGCATATCATAATACATACACATGTGGAGTACGTTAAAGCTGCACAGACAGCCTCCATTTTAACACCTCATATCTGGGACTGTTGACTTTGCAACCTCAGGAATGTGCTTTTAACATCATGTGTACATGTATGTGTTTGCATGTCATACGTTATCTGTGTGGGAAGTATATATGATGTCATGCTCCAATATAACCATTGTACTTGCAGGCATTTACATGTGGTAAAGCAATGTGTGATATTTTACATGGAAGTATTATTTTAGAGCATTGTAGGGAATTTATATGCGTATTTGCATGTATATTTCTGTATATATATGCATGCTGGTAGATGTTCTTAAATCATAAGCCATTACACTACATTTAATAAGATAACTGGAATTGTATCACAAGTCAAGCTACAGTTATTAGAAATAACATTTAAAGGTCAATTTTCAGAGTTTCTTGAATTATCCAGAATACTTTTATTGATATACTTTTAATATCAGAGAAACGTGGTTTTGTCAGATACTAAGTGACAATTTTATCTTACAGAAATCTGTTTGATTTTTTTTTTTAAAACATAGACATTAAAGTTTACTACTCATAATGAATCACAAGATTTGATTTTATATCATCAGTCACCTAATTGTTATTTAACTATTCAGTTCTCAGGCTATTTTAAAAATGTCAGATAGCAATAACGAGTCAGACTGGTGACTTCAGGGCACTAGGCAATGTAGTTAAAGGTCAGTTTAGATTATAACATTGTTCCATGGTTTACCATGTATATTTTACACATGTAAAATACATACACATGCACACACACTCAATTCATACAAGTCATATGCTAGAATTTTAGGCAGGTCCTGAACTTTTCAAAGGAAGCTTTCAGTGACTGAAACAGAGGCGTAACTTTTCAAAGTAAGTTCAAATGACAAGTATATAAATCCCTCTCCTTTTAAATTATACTATGTAACACCATATTATAAATGACAAAGCATGGAAATTAATTTGAAGACCTCAGAAGTTACAACAACCCATGTTGATCTGAACAGAACTATATTCTGGGGCACCCTTTTCACATTTGATACCTTTCTCATGTGGAAGCCAAGGGCTTTGCCTATGAGGTCTCCATCAACCCGGTTTCATCTTGCCATGTTTTTTGCCCCACTTTGTCTCAGTATTTAAAAGTAGTCTGCCTCTACAGTATCATTATTTTGTTTATTGTGGTAAGAAACAACAGAAAAGTGCTGAGGCCATTTACAAATTTATACATAAAATAATTTCTAGAACGTAGAAAAAGCATAATTCTTCCCTTGATAAGATATCCATGAAAATTCATTTGCCCAACTCAAATGTGATGTTCTTGCTTTGTATCTTATAGAACACAAGATTTGCATAAATTGTTATTTTCCATAGCTCATTTGCAAGTTCAGATACACGAAAAGAAATCAAAGCTCCATCTCATCATTTGACATACATCATTATTACTAATCATCCTAAACTGCAACAATACTTTGCTTTGGAAGAAAATATTTTCTAACATCATTAATCTTTTACATCATACACTTTAGATTTTTCTAACCCAGGCAGAAACATTTTGCTAAATAGTCTTTACAATTCATCCAGATGATTCATTAGGAACACAATCCACAGATCCTGAAAGTCAACGACAAGCCTTATACCAACTTGACAGGAGCTTGGATGGTATTGAAGATAAGGTCTATACCTAGCTTCAAACTCTAGACTGTAGATTTACACATTTTAGTTTGTCACCCTATGTGCTCTTTATGGTCAAAAGAGGAGAGAATGAAGACTTCACGGCATGGTTCATCTAACCATAAAACAAATGTCTCAAATAGAGAAGATAACTCTTGCCATGGTATAGACGTAATTTTTTACCATTAGTCCTACAGGGAGTTTTGGGCAACCAGTTGCATTCTAGAAATTTCAGCTGATGTAAAAACTCCCTTCTGTGTACTCAAGTAGGACAAGTTAGTCAAATCAAGAGACAGACATAGATTATTTCAGAGCCAAATTCCTTCAGTTAAAAAATAAAATTAGAAGGAGATAAACCAGCAACGCTGGGAACACCAATGGCCATGATTTTGCTCATTTGATACCTAGTTCTGGACTGAAAAAATCTCCTGAGCTCAGTACAAGCATATATAATCCTCATCCTCTCCTTGTCCAAAGTCCACTATACAAAGTGGCATGCAAGAAGCATAGGTAGAAAATCATTAGACAGCTGAAATTACACATTGCATCACTGTTAACAGCAACTTATCTCACATTACTTGGCTCAAGGGCAGGAACTTAAAATTAATTTTCAAATGGAAAAACTGTATTTTGAAAACGCACCAAGAAAATTCACACTTTCCAGAAAAGCGTGTGCTTTAAAATTTGTTCAGTCAAGTATGTCAAGTCAGCAATGTTACTATTGCATAATCTTTGCAGCAAAAAGAAACTGAGTTGCAACATTCTAGTATATATGTTGTATAACCTTGTGCTGTTTTGTCTATATACAAATATTGTAAGAGATGAAATAACAAAATTAGCCTCCCAAAAAACAACACCATAGAACAAGCAGTACCTACAAGAAAAAAGAAATCTTAAAAGCTTTTCTGAAATATATTTTGATAATTCAAAGACATTATATTGTTACATCATTTAAAGGCTGTACTTTAACATGATACAATTAACTCAAGTTGATTTTAATTTACTTAACTGGTTTTGCAAACACTAGTTTATATCTGATAAAGTCTGTGAACCTGGACAGTTTGAGCTTTCACTTAGGAATGATGGCTGACATACCCATAAGAAAAAAAAAAAAAAGGAAAGATCTTTGGTTTTATTCTGTTTGGTCACGGGGTTTTGCAGGGGTTTTTTGGGTTTGTTTTGTTTTGGTTTTTTTTAATGTGCTTCAGTTTCACAAGCTAGAATAATGTAACTGGCAGCTTCTGCTAGATGCAGCAGTGGTATTACTTCACCAACACAAAGCCATCACACTGCCTGACACTATTCATAACAAGGGTAGTCCGTGCTGAGATACCCTAGAGTGATTCTGAGGATTGTGTCAGGCCTGGATTAACCTACACTGACAACTGCATGCAGAAAGCTAGTAAAATGTCTGTTTATACCTGGCTCAACCACAGTCAGATTCTCATTGTTCAGGCATTAAAGTTAATTTTTGTAAATAATTAAACCTGTAAAAATTATTCTTTACTAACATTAAGAGATACTCATTCAGTATTCTTTCTGAACTCATACTATAATACTTTGTCTTCAAAATGGCTGAAGAAACAAAGTAGGAAACATACTATTTTTATCCACATTACAAAAAAGCAATTAGATGCTCTACTTACCCCAGATTTCCTACATACAGGTCATTCTTCATTTAAACTAACCAATAAATTATTATGAGGAAATACTATTACTCTTCTGAATAACAATAAATGAAAGTATTATGCTTCAGGGCAGACTATTTTTTTGTTCTTGATAAATATGCAGCATTAGCAACTACAAAGTCATTACATGTTTTATTGTTTTTGAAAGTTACAGATCGAACGCAGTCACAGAATGACAGAGGAATCTGCTGGAAACCTTTCAAAGAGCGAAGGTAGTGTCAGATGCCTCTATCCATCATATAACTGATGAGGATGGTATTGTAACCACTGACCCAGTTGCTAAATTAGTCCTTAAGAGTAAAATGCATTTATAACCAGTTATAATCCAAATTCTACAAGGAGAATTAATTGTCCTTTTGTTGTCCCACAAACAGGGTTCGTTCAACCAGTGTGCAATAAGCCAACCACACACAGAGCCAAGATACTGTGTTTGTTATATATTTGCACAGATAAGGGTGCTAGGTGATAATTTCACAAAGCTGGCACACCTCGCTAGTACAGAACCAACATTTTATGCATTTCAAGTGACTATTATTAGCACATTTCAAATTAAGGTTCATCCTCCTCGTTTCTACCGGTCCTGGTGAAGTCTCATCTCTGTTTAAAGTCAGTGTACTCTTTAACCATGCATGCTCTGTGAGGAAGGGTCTTTCCTCAGGCTGGGGTCTACTAAGCTATGGGCGTGATTTTTAGTATTATAATGAGGCAAAATTCTAAGGTCACTCTTATCTTTGTTGATGCTGACTCCACTGTTACCTAAACAACTTGTATTATCACATACACACATACCAAGAATAACAATGCAATTATTCCCAGTAACTTCCTAACCCATAAGCTTACATCTGGGAACTCGGAAGTGAACCATTTCCATGCCTCTTCAAACCCTATAGAAGTATCATCTTTCTGCACCTCATGGAGAATTTTAGTTTCCAGATCTCACTCAGGTCAGTTGAGATTAGTCCACTTTGAGTCAGATAAACGCAATTTATGTTTAGTATAATACAAACACCTCCCCTTTGATGCTAATAACATATCTATAGCCATTCTACCTTATCATGTTACTCGTGCTAATTGCATTGCCTCCTCTTGCAGAGACAATATGGCATCCATAGTTTTACTTCCTATCTTTTCTACAATTGCTGAATGTTTAATAACACTTTTTCCAATTCACTGACTCTCAAGCCATGGAGGGAACCATCTAGCAAAAGAGTGGAAGGCCATAGGTCTTTCAATTAATGGATTATGATTTCTCCTATACATATAGGTTCATACCCAAATTCCAGTATCAAGCCTGTCAATTATTGTGATACAAGGAATCACAGTGCCCAAAGTACATGTTCCATACCAGTTAGGAGGGAGTATTTTCCTTGCTCTGTCCCCACAGATCCAATACCACCCCCATCCTTCTGGAAGGCCATGGGTGTATAATACAGGAGGAGTGATTGTGACACCGCAAAACATTCCCACAATTTACAGCCCAGTTACAAAAGTGGTGTTTTCCTACTGAGGTACAATTCCTTAAATACGATCCAAAAGCATCTGGCCTTATTGTTCTTTTCACACATCTACTACAGTTTTCTAGTGGTTGGGGTGTCTCAGTTTTCCATTCCTGAAAATCCCTAACATCTCTATGGAATGTGGTATGTATCCATAGATATCTCCAAGATACATTAGCTGGAATTGGAATCCCTATTAGGGGTATTCCTCTCTGTATGTTCAGGAAAGTGAGTACAAATCAAGAATTTGTCCTATCTAGTACCTTCATCATTCTTTGAATTAATGCAAAATGGACATTGTTCTTCCACGGGTTTTGGAGGGCTCCATAACTCTTCCTGGTTCCCAATACAATTACCCATAAGTAAGAGGAGTATCACCCCCCCTTTGACCCTGCATTTCTAACCCCAAGTAAATCTGTACTTACATACTAACACTATCAATACACTGTTCTGTAGTTGTGGGATTATAAAAGAAGTTCCTTTTGAGTACAATTTAAATCAAACACTGCATTAGAATCAGTCCAAGTGTAATTCATTGATTCCTGGTTAATTTTAACTTCAACAGTGCCACCTCATTTGAGGTCCACTCCTTTGCACATGCCATTTTCACTCCACTATAATGAATCCAGGAGTATATTCCTCTTACTTTCACTGCAGTATTGGTCATCCGCAATACCAGGTACGGTCCTTTCTACTTCTCCTTTAGTGGTTCATCTTTCCACACTCAGATGTAGACCTCATCTCCTGGTTAAAATTCATGTACCAGTGAATCTAGAGGTAACATAGTCCTTTTGTTAATGTACCTATGTGAGGGTTACAGGATTCTAGAAAAAGATCAAATAATCTGACATAATTTCACCACCCTTCACATGCATTTGATCCCCCTTTCCAATCACAGGATTCATAGGATAAGGTTCCCCATACAGCATCTCAGATTTACGCATTCCTTGGCTCTAGACACAATTCGTATTTGCATTAGAACAACAGGCAACACCTCTATCCATTTCATTTGGGTCTCCTGGCACAACTTGAAAATCTGCCTTTTCAGAGTCTGGTTCATTCTTTCTACTTTTCCACTAGACTAGGGCCTCCATGGGGTGTGCAAATACTGTTTTCCTAAAAACCTTGTTAATAGCATTTTTCATTTGTCCAGGTTTGAGGTCCATACTAATGGTATCCCTGCATCCAGGATTTCTTCTGTGACATCCTAGCATCCCATTTCTTCTGTTATTAGACAGAACTGAGCTTTTCAGGCTGTGTCCTTAAGTATATTTAAGTGAATAGAATTTTCAGAAAAGGTTAGCTGAGCATGCAACTTACATAGCAAATCTCATCCTAACAAAGACAGTAGACGTTCTGGCATATAGAAAAATTCATGAGTTGAAGTTATATGTCCAACAGTAAATTCCATTGGTTTCAAAAAGGGGCCAAGTGTCTTCTTTCTAGTGATACCAATAATAGGTATACATGTTTTACTTAATGGTTAATACACTTAATGGTTAATAGTTTACACGGAATGGGTGGCCCTGCCTACGAGTTGCAAGGGAAGAGCTTCTGCTCTGACATTTCGGGCACCTCCTCCCCCCCACCTTCTTCACTGACCTTGGTGTCCGCAGAGTTGTTTCTCTCACTTCATCTCATTCCTCTCTCTACCCTGTTGTTTCACTGTGAGATTTTTTTTCCTCCCTTTCTTAAATATGTTATCACATAGACGCTACCACAGTCACCAATCGGCTTGGCCAGCAGCGGGTCCATCTTAGAGCCAGCTAGCACTGGCTCTATCAGACATGGGGGAAGCTTCTAGCAGCTTCTCACAGAAGCCACCCTGATAGCCCCCCCACTACCAAAACCTTGCCACGCAAACCCATAACACTCCCCAGCTTTACTCAAGCCAAGGGATCAGCTGGGGAAGTTTTAATATTCTCCCATAGCCCCCTTCATTCAGTATCTGAGGTTTCCAGCGCTATTACGCCAATGGCTGGTCTTAAGTTTCCCCAGTTCTCTTTTCTTATTCCTTCACTATCACCCCTTCACTGGTGACATTTCTTTTTCCAGTACCCCTTCTGTTTGTAATAAGCACACTCATCCATTCCTGGGGTCTGGGGAAGATTACCCTGTCTTGTCCCCCCTTTCATTCTCTTCAAAGCCTGCAACTTGATACCCTTCTACTTTTCTTTCATCCTTTCCTTCCTTTCTGCCTCTTCCCCATTATTATATACCTTGTATGCCATTTCACTTAATCAAGAAATAGACAACCCTCCTGCCCCATCTGTTCATTGTAGCTTTTTCCTAATATCCAGGGCCAATTGCCCTGTAAATAGCATGATAAACATTCTCCGATTTGTTTCATCCTCAGGGTCCAAGTCTGTCCACTGCCTAGCCGCTTTACACAACCATTTGTAAAATCCAGAGAGATTTTCCTCTGGCTCCTGTCATATTTCATACAATTCACACACATTTCTTGGTTTTGCCAGCCCGTACTTAACTCTAAACAATATCAGCTGTTGATACTGTTTCAATTTATTCTTGTATTCCCTCCTGTTTGGATCCCATTTGGGATCAGTCCTAGGCACATACTCATCAATATTTAGCTATACATTCAACCTTTCTCCTTCTTTTGCTTTTTCCAAAACCATACACCTTTCTTCAGCAGTAAAAAAGTATTAAAACCTGCACATCTCCGCAGGTGGGGTTATATGTTCACATTATCATTTCTAATAACTGACACATTGCTTCCGCATTTTCCCAGATAAGACTCAACGGATAAGTAGTAAACAGCACAAGTAAAAACCACAGGCTGCCCATCAGAAATCACCTGTCTCAAAGGACCATTAGTCCCTGCCCTCTGGTTCTTCCTGATTCCAGGCTAAACTTCTCATCCCCTGTACTTTTCTGCTCCAAGCTCACTTCTTCACTACTACTGTCTCTTGTTGTCCCTTATTGTTCACCAACAATTGCACATCTTCTGCTTCCTCACCAGTCTTAACACATACTTTTCCCTTCAAACAGCCATTACAAACACCATCCTTTGTTTTTCCTTTTATCACTTCAGCTAATGCAAGTATACTATCACCATCAGGCATCAGCAATTTACAGTCCTTATGAGTTTCATGATCATTTTGGAACTTAAAAACAAGTCAACATACACCACTTCATCCTACTTTTCTATCTGTCTACAAAACAGCATCAATTGAAACAGTGTATAATTCATAGTTCCATTTTCAGGTCACTTCTTGTCACCATCCAAATGATATGTTGTCCACCAATAACTACAATATAGTATTAAATTTTACTTTGTCAGGGGACTCCCACCAAACTTTTTCCAGTGTTTCAGGATGCATCCTAAAGGAGTACAAAGGTGTATAGATAAAGGAGTGGTCTAAAACACAAGACTTCTAACACTCAGTGTTATTACAGAAAAATATCTTTCACAAACAAACTATATTTTCCACTATTTCTCTATGGTACATCTACATGCAGAAGTCAGTCCCTGGCACAACATTTTTCCTATGTTGACTTATACAGGATAATTTCCCTTTTCCCAAAGGGCATCCACTTACCTCCAGATAATCACTACACCCTTTGCCAAACATCTTGTCAAAAGCAGCACTGCACCGTAGTCACTTATCAGACTGTCTGGGACCAGCAAGACAATCTGGGCAAGGCTCAAGGCAGTCCCAGTTTTTCTAGTTTGAAAAAGCACAAACATTAACAGTCCACAAAACAACACATCACCTAGAGCCCAAGATGGTTGAATTGCTTCCACCTGAGAGCAGAACAGATTCAGCAGCTTTCTTAAAAGACTGAACACCTAAGAACATCTGCAAACTGTGTCATCTGCAAACTTGCTGAGATCGAGTACACCCTCAGCAAGTTTGCAGATGATACTGAGTGGTGCAGTTGACATGCCAGAAGGATGGGATGCCATCCAGAGGGACCTGAACAACCTAGATAAATGGGCCTGTGTGAACCTCATAAGGTTCAACAAGGCCAAGTGCAAGGTCCTGCATCTGGGTCAGGGCAACCCCCACTATCAATACAGGCTGGGGGATGAGGGGGTTGAGAGCAGCCCTGAGAAAGACTTCAGGGTACTGGCGGATGAAAAGCTGGACATGAGCCACCACTGTGCACTCACAGAAGACCAACTGTATCCTGGGCTGCACCAAGAGAAGCGTGGCCAGCAGGTCGAGGGAGGTGGTTCAGCCTCTCTACTCTACTCTGGTGAGACCCCACCGGGAGTACTGCGTCCAGCTCTAGAGCCCCCAGCACAAGAAGGTCAGGGACCTGTTGGAGCAGGTCCAGAGGAGGGCCACAAAGATGATCAGAGGACTGGAGTACCTCTCCTTTCAGGACAGGTTTAGAGAGTTGGGGCTGTTCAGCCCGGAGAAGAGAAGGCTGCAAGGAGACCTTATAGCAGCCTTTCAGTACCTGAAGGGGGTCTATAGGAAAAAAGGGGAAAGTATTTTCAGCAGTGCTTGTTGCGATACAACAAGGAGCAATGGCTTTAAACTAAGGGAGGGTAGATTTGGACTAGATAAGGAAGATGTTTTTTACGATGAGGGTGTTGAAATACTGGAAGAGGTTTCCCAGAGAGGTAGTGGAGGTCCCATTCCTGGAAACATTCAAGGCCAGGTTGGACGACACTGAGCAACCTGGTCTAGTTGACGGTGTCCCTGCTCACTGCAGAGGGGTTGGGCTGGATGACCTCTGAAGGTCCCTTCCAACCCAAAGCATCCTATGATTCTATCTTTTTTGACCTACCATCTTGCCCATTTCAGAAGTGCCTCAGCCCAGCTGCCAGTGGTTTAGTGACTGGTCAAAGCTAATTCCAAAGCCTGAATGCACCTTTGGCTGCTGCTAAGCTGCATGGGCAGTGTTTCCGACAGCAAATCTGCAGCTCTGACCCCAGCAAGCCCACAGCCAGGACATGGCATGGCTGGAGCACGCTGCAGCTCCCACCAGCCTGTTTGTCCACATTCCCTTTCCTTGTGTCCAGGTCTTCCCTCAGTATGGATCTGGGAAGCGCCTGGGACATGTGTCTGGATGGAGAGCTGAGGAGTGTTCCCAGTCCTGACCCTGGAAGCGTACAGCATGCAGTGTGCTCAGGTTGTGCAGGGGATGAGCCTGGAGCAGGGTAAATTTCTGCCCCCAGCCCAGCTACTAGACTGAAAGAAGCCTGGCATACTGGGCCCTGATTTCAGGAATATTTCCCATTTTCATCCAGCAGCTATTCAATAACATGTATAACTGGTTCTGAAAGCCTACTCCTCAAAGGAAACCCTGCAGTTTCTAGCCAGGATCCCCCCTTTGCTAGGCTAGAAAGTCATCTTTTGCCTGATGCTCCTCTTGGCCTCAGAAATACTGCACTGCCGGCTAAAGACCAGCAGTTTCTACAGTAGCAAGTACTCATTGCTTAGCAGTTGGCAATATCCCTCAAAGCACATCGAAGTCTCACCTATAAGCATCTTGCTTTGTTGAGAACAAGCCCAAAGCCCAGCAGAGACATTCAAATTTTCTTCAGAAGAACCCTTTCCCAGCAAAGTCTAAAGAATTACTCAGTACAACGTCTGCTTTTTCTGTTCTTAAGAGATTTCCCATATTCCTGTGCCTGAATCTGCATCTCTTCTTCACACAGTTTAATTGATTCCTATGTAAAAACCTCCCTGCACATCAAAAGTGAAGAATTAGGCCAAACTGACTCCAAGAATATACACATGCAGCAGCTGTATCCCACAGAAAAACTGGTTTTAGAAGCCAGTCAGCACCACCCTGCAAATCACAGTTTAAATGTTAGTGGTTGAATTCATGAAAGGATATAGAACAGTTAATATGCAGCTTCTCTTTCTTTGTAAAATAAGTCCACAACTAATCTCTACTGTGAGGCTTAAAAGCAGTTTATCTCCCACCCACATACTATTTCTTTGATAGCATTTGGTCACACCCTTCACAAAGGTTGTTTGCATTTGATTTATGTAAATCCCAAATTGTTGGCTTAGTTCATATCACCTGCTTGGGGAAGTGTATGAAGTGCTGCATTTTAAAACAAAATATAGGCATACATTTTCAGTAGCTGATTAGAACAAAAGCAGACCAAAATTATTTCCGCAATATTCTATAGACACCAAGCAGAGTTAAGTCCTGATGTTCCACTACACTTAAGTTACTAAAGCATTAACCAATAACAGCTGGCTTCTGGCTGGACCTTACTGTCATTTCAAGTCAAGTATGTGTACAAAGAAGTTATCTGATTATGCCGAAAACCTAACTCGCTCCACTTGTTCCACTTTTAGGGAGTCACATATCACCCCAGTGTTTTCTTTGGAGTATAAGAGGAAAAAACAGTAACTACCTAGGTACTTTGATATGCCAAGCAATGCAGTATTTTATATATAGACACTATACATTGATAAAAATATTTTATATGAATACATAAACATTACAAAGCATTATATAATGTAATACACACTGCAATCTATAATACAGATAAATAAAAACGGTTCTGTAGAAAACAGAAATAGTTCCTAACTCTCCAGACTCAGAACCTTTGTTGTTCTTTCAGCATACAGCTTTCTTAGACACTCTGTGTATCCTCTCCCCTTTTTCACACCGTTCTCTTGGAAAACCATATTATGGCTGAATTTAAACAGAAATATAGCTTCAGTTATGAGTTACATTCTCCAACTGTAAATCTAATTTCGTCCTTGGTCTTACAGAATTGTTGTAGAAGTTAATTTTAGTTTTGCTCTTAATTTGTTTCAAACATTAACATGAAAGTTCCCTTTACTGTTAAAGAGGCACAAACTCAAAGAAGCTACGTGTACATCTTGCAGAGAAGCTCCTGTATTTTTATTGAATACAACACTGGAAATATGAAATGCCCTGCAGAACCTTACAACTCCAAAACAGCAAAAGATAATTCAGAACTTAACGGTCTAATGAAAAAACAGCACAATACTGTTGAACAGGATGAATGTCAGAAAAGGGTGTAAAACTTCAAAACAAGTAAGCCACTGCAACATACAACTGTACAAATCTGGGAATTAACTTTTTGCAAGATGCTAATCTTGGTGACACATCTTACAGATACCTCTTTACACCAATAACTTCTGAAGCACCTATGAAGCTGGCAACACATTAAGCAGTTTCCTGTACACAGACACTAAAACACTGCGACTAGCTTCAGTTGCATCACGCTCTAAAGCAAGGAAGGATCTCTCAAAAGAGATTCAGGCCTGGTTTTACTATATACTTTCAATTATTGACTAACCCTCTGGCTCATAACAGGCTGTATTCTTCCTGGAAAAGTCAGGTACTGGCCACATGCTGCTCAACATTCAGCACACTGAAAATGGAATTGAAAAGCTGGTAATGGCACAAGTGCTGTGTTCAGTGATCTCCAGTAGCATCTGACCCCAAACCCCTTGGAAGCCTTTTGTTTCAGTATCTTGTCTGACAAAAAGATCATCACCCAGTTCTACTGATACTATCTCTATCAGCAACTTCATTCTGTGTCTGACTGTTCGGAAGAGCCAGTGGCAGAAAACCAGCACACTGCAGGTGGATGTATTACCTTTAATACTCAGCTTCCACACAAGCAGCCAATGTTTAGCAATTGAATCCTTTTGTTAGTGTACTACATTCAAAATGCAAAAAATATCATTATACATCAAGCCGAACAAGACAGTTTTTCACTGTCAAACCACAAATCCAACAGGTACCTCTGGCAATTTGGAGTAGGGCACAACCCACTCGCTTTTAGATTCTAGATCACCTAAGGGGACATTTGTTTGCTTTATGCACACTTCAAAAGCACAACAGTAGATTCCTGAACAGTATATTGGAGAAGCTTACACAGGTCTTAAGTAGCTGTTCCAAAGATATCATGAGCCCCTGCACTCACACTATCTTATTCTGCACCTTTTGATGCATGCCCAGTGTGGGAAAGATTTGTACATGGAGAGCTAAGCGCTGTGGTGACTGGAAGTTGTTGATGCATTACTAGATGCTTTACTCTACTAAGAACAATCCTGATCTGCTTGCCAAGGCTGCCCTTCTGGATACCAGCAGAGCATTCACAAAATAAAATAAAGAATTCATACAGCCAACTGCAGGTACAGAGATATTGGAACCATCGGCAAGATAAAATTGGCAGCTTTCTTGCCACAGCAGAATTGAAACTGAAAAATCCAAATACACACAAAAAGCTACATCATTGGAAATACCGTACCCAGTATGTTTGATCACGGACTGCAAACTAACATTAATGCTTCTGGATTCCTACCCAAAAAAATCTAAAGTCCTTCTTAACAAAAATAGGACAATATTTCAAAAGGGAGGTGCTTAGACTGCACGTAAAAAACAAGAAAACGAGACTTTTATCCATGCCTAGAAGAGCCATGTAATATTAAAGACTTAGCAAGCAACACAAATGAGTTTCTATCATGTATCTTATTCATAGGAAAAAAATACGTAGTTGTGATAGAAGGATATGGCAAGAAATAGCAGCAATTTATCCTTAATGCTACAAAAAGGATACAACCCTGACTAAAAATGGATTTGCTGTAATAAACTTCAATAAAAAACTTAAACAGAAACGTTACTGTGATTCACTTTGAATTCACAGAGAATCTTAAGTAGAATATTGTACACACAGTTACATTTCAATCAATTCCTTCATGACACGCTAGGCATTTTAGGGCACTGAGTAACTGGCATAAAAGTTAAAAATTTAAATCGAAGAAGAAAAAAAAAAAACACGCACAAAGCTCTACCTCCCTCTTCCCCCCCGAGGCAAATCCCACAAGTAAAATAAAAGTATTGTGTTTAGACTCAAAGCCTCCAATATATCAGAACTTTCTGAACTCATTTGGTATGGTTCAAAGCACAGGTCAGCTGACAGGCCTCCCTGGTACATTCAGAATAAAGAGACCCATTAAAGAAGAGGAAAGACAGTTCCAAGACTCAGTTCCAACACACATCATTTTGAGTACACATTGTTCCCTAAGCCTAATTGCCTGAAAACGGCAATAATGTGTTGAGATAGCTGTGGCACAGCCATGCAGCAACCTCACTATCCTGAGCCACCTCCAAACACCGCTGCGGCAGCAGAGGGGAGACAAGGACCAGCACCTTCAGTAATCAATCCTTCAAGCGGGCAGGATTTTCTGTTGCAGTAATGGGGAGTGTTAAAAGACTTTTTTCGCACTAATAGCCTACCTCTGGGCACACGTAAGGCAAATTTTTTTAACAGCTGGATGACAGCATGATAAGTGAAGTTGTATAATTTATTAACGGGAAGTAAAGCAAACTGAGAGCTCTGAGGGGATCCAAGCTCACAACAGTTACCTTGGGGAGTCTGGCAATAGAAGTTTACTTCTGTTAGCCTTTCAGAGAGAATTAGGCTTTTCTTTTTATAATCAGATGTGGTGGTTAAGACTGGCTTTGCATGTGGCCTCAGTTCAGCTGCTTAGAATCGCCCCACTTAAGGGCTGGTTAAAAGCAAGCAACAAGAAATGCATTAACTTCAGGATCCAAATGATATGGTATCACTCCAACATACAGAAAGACACTACCACACTTGCAGAACTCACTGAGCTTGGTCCAGAAGAATGACATCGCCGTTACCATAGGAACCACTAATTTGGAAGGGGCAATACTAACAAGAGACTGATAAAAAGGGAGAATCTAAACAAAATGTGGCATAAACAAACACAGTGAGGCACAGTAAAAACGTTATTGCCTTGCTGACCTAACTTGTATCGGCATTTGAAACCACAGATTCTTAGCTATGAATATTTTATAGCACTGTGTATGATCACATACTCCCACTGGTTCCTGCACTCACACCTACATACATAAACAAGCTTTCTCAGCTGAGTTTAAATTATTTCTTCTCTCAGAGCTATAGGTCTTCACATACTACTAAAAATATTCTACCTAGACATAGCTTAATAGTCTTTTCCCCATGAGGTGAGCTCAACGAGGGTAAGATCATAAGACAAGCCTTCAGCTGAGTTGAATTCTTTTAACACAATTCCTGAAAGTTCATATTTAGCACCTGGAGTGCTACAAGGAACAAGCCACATTCTTCTCTTGATACAAAAGGAATCAAAAAAGGCTAAAATCCTAATCACATAACCCAGACCAACTACTACTATCTGAAGAAAACTTCCCTTTGTCCCTCTTTAGCTATGAAACATTTTATCCAATTATTCAAATCAATACATAGTATACTATATCCATTGAAATTGTTTATACATAGACAGAGTATACTCTGCCTTCCATGTTCACTCCTGCAGGTTTTGTTAATCCTTACTGTTTTTCATATCATTAAGAAATCTAAATGAAAGAAAAATAAGTCCTTTTTTTGAAGGTCTTTCAGTAACACCAGCAAAAACTGAGTGTGCACAGAATACAACAAAACAGAGCCCTAAATTCCAATATTCTGTAAAAAAGTGAGCTTTAGCTGGAGACAGATATGCCACAACTGTCCCAATATTGACTAGGCAGATGGGCCTTTCTTTTGCAGCCTGTTGCTATTTCAGCTGTCATGTAAAGTTTTAGATCTGAATTCTGGATCACTTAGTAATGCATATTAGCTTTTTCTAAACCAAACTTTTTAAACAAAACACTAGGAATTTAAGAAATACACCCATTTGCAAGTCAAGATGTTAAAAGCACTTGAAGACTAAGTTGATTATGTATTAGCTTTCATTTTAACATATGCTTGGTCAACACATGGAGATGAAGAAATTAGGTCTGACAATACGAGTAGACAGATTTCATTCAGTATTCCTATGCCAGACTGAAATAGACACTGTGCACACCCCATTTATTTCACGTGCCTGAAACCATAGCAGTGGCACTAGATATGCCTCATTACCTCATCAGGTAACTGCAAAGTAACATTGGCAAGTTTAAACTGTAGAAAATATCCTACAATTTCTATATATGTTCTATCTACAAGCCAAAGCCTACACTCCTGTCTCAGTACAAACCAATTCCCATTGGACTGACTGGTAATTGGACAGTTTAAAAGCTTAATTTTAAGAAATTCAGTTAATACACATTTCTCTTGTACAGACTATTAAAATAATGCAAGTTCTGAGTACAATGATTTTACAGTGACAACAGTCTAATAGAAGCTTTATATGTTTTTAATACAAGTGGAGAAAAGTTTTTGAAATTGTATGTGCTTTTCTATTTTTACTTATTTAATAACAAATGCCAGTGTAATTGATTTATTTGGGTGGGGTCTTCAACAAATACAATACAGTAAAGAGACTTTAGTTAACAGTGTGCAAGATAGAAGGTCCCTTATGTATTCTTATTGTTCTGTGTACTTGAAGTAGTATTTAATTATGTGTTTATCTAATAGGTAATATTGGAGCTACAGATTTTAAAATACCATTCTCTTCCTACTGCTTTCTCCACTCCGGCTACAATTAAATACAGCCATTGAGAATCTTTGTGACATGTCTGTGAGCAAATTCAGACACTTGAGAAGCATCTTAAAGGCCGATATGCATGTTCTGTAAATCTCACTGCTCTCTAACTAAGCATGGGGGATTATCTGCAAGACAGATAATAGAAAATGGCATCTCTCATTACTAGGTTGTCAATTTGAGACCGAGTTACCGCTGACTGTATGTTGTTACCCTCCGCTGAAAGCTGCATTACTTGGTGATGTTTGTCCAGTCTCCGCTGAGCAACTGTACCTGCAGCAAAGCTGCCCACAACAGTTGGCACTTAATATGCATGGATTTTATCAGCCCCTCCACAAAGGGTCAAAAGCTACACTTCTCCACTGGCTCTCTCATTGCAAAGATTATTTTTCCCACATCATGTTTAGGTTGCAATTCTAAATATGGCAAGTTATACTGTAGCTACCTATGGACTATTCTGCTCTCTGAGTAAATCATAGAACTGCAATGAACATACAGGGCTCTCAATCTGCTCTATGTAAGAGCCAAATTCATTTCTTATACGCAAAAAACTCAAGTGGTGCTTTCATATCAAAAGTTCAAAAATAAAACACAAAAAGCAAAGTTTCATAACTTTATTTCACTGCTAAAATAGCCCATTTATCAACTCTTGCCTAATTTCAGACAGTTGCTCTCACCTGCATTTTTAAGCATCACTAACCGAAACCTTGAGCAGCTCTATTTGTTAGTTACTGGTTTTGTTTATTCCGTATTTTTTACCCGTTTAATCACCAAGAGATTGCAAAGAAAAACTACCACATGCCCCGAGTTCTGAAGCAACACATATTGTTTTGCCAGTTAGGAACAGGCAATTACTTAACCTGCAATATTAAAGATGTATTGTTTTTACCTCAGGCTTACACACTGGAAACTGAATTAACTTGCTAGTGTTTACTGATTTATACACCTACAAACAAGAAATCATTTTACGCACCTTCAATTACACATAATGGGTGGGCACAAAGGATTAAACTTTTTTTGGTGGGCAGCTCTCCCAGTGTGTTAATTTAAAAGATAAGAGTACAAAATGTGAGAGGTCTATTTCAACTCCTTCAAAAAGCAAGCCTGAAAAATGTACATTGCATTTTTTATTGGGTGAGGGCAAACCACTTTTTATTACACAGTTTTTTGATGCATGGCCCAACGCAGGCCTCAGTAAAAAGATAGCAAATCTTAGAATTTATTATTGTCAATAGTCTGCATGACCTTTACTTTAACTGCATCTTGGCTGTCAGTAATAATCCAAGGCTGCACTTTCAATGATAGAATGAAAGATTTTGCATATTGAGTCTCCAGGTCTCCTTGAAAGTGTTCAGAAATCACAGTCATTTATTCCTATTGGCAGGGCAAGGTCCATTATGAAAGCTCATTCGTCTTTACTTGAAGATGAAGAGTGGAGAAACTCCATTTTTGCTCTGAATCAAGTACTAACTACTGTAGTTTTCTCAAATAAATCAACAAGGAGGCTTCCAGGTCCAGGGTCTGAAATCTTTTCTCATTCAGGGCACCTGTTCTCTAATGGTTCCCTTCACCTTTGCAACATACAATTTTGGTAGTAGATAAAATTGCACTTTAACACAGACTTGGAGATTTTACATCCTAACCTTTCTTCATTTGTGGTTTGTTTTACCTGACAGGTTAGAGAGTTTGCAAGTTCAAAAAGAATCTAGCAAGGACAGGATTGCAAGGACAATAATAATAAATAATGGCCTTGCACTGGCCCTCTCCCCCAAGATGTTTTTAAAGCCAAAAATTATTTAAGCTATGTAAGACATCATATGTGTAGCTATGTAATAAAATATACTCAAAAGGTGTCTCAGGCTAGGCACAGATCATCCCTAGGTAGTTCTTTGCTGCTTGAGCTGCCTGGATGAGTCAAAGCCAGCCTGGAAGTCATAGAGCTGTACTGGCAAGACATTATGCTCAAGCTGATGTTCCTTCTGTGTAGGCAACAAGCATGCAAATACTATGCACTTTTCAAGGAGAGACTGTGGGATACAAAGAAAGAAGGGAACACAGGGGTTTCTGACAGCATCTGTAGTAAAAACTGCATTTGAATCTCATTTCTTCAATCTCTCCGCAGGTTTTATATTTCTGGCATCACATAGGAGAACATTCCTGACCTCCATGGGAGCCCTCTTCAGATCCATGAAGAGAAAAGTTAGGCCAGGGGAAGGCAATGAGTCACCCTCTGAGACAACAGCAGCATCCTAAGAAGAGTGCCTAGATCCAAGGTCTGAAGAGGCAGACAGCTGTTCTCCTGCAGAGTGACTTACTGAAGCCCATGGGGTTCTGCAGATATTCCATCTGTAACACATGGCAAATTGTGAGACTCAGGACTAAGCTTGAGTTAATTCTTCCACTGGGGTAAACAAAAAAACCCCCCCAACTCTCCTCCTTTTAATTACCATTTTATGGCAATTCATCACAACAGAAATTCCAAAGGGAACAGCAGGTACAGGAAGATTTAGCTGCCTGGGTCTACCACAGCCAGGTTTCCAGTGAGGTTCAACAACCTTTTCCAAAAAAGTTTACTTACTAAAACTGTAGTTTCAGATCAACTGGCACTATTCACAAACTCGTTTAGCTCATCGCTCCAGTGAATGTGTATTCACCTATATAAGTGGAACACTGTCAACAGGAGACACAGACAGCAAGTCCTACAGCCACAGCAAGTGTTCTCCCTTGCTCTCTAGTTAAAACGCAGGACTCCATGAGGTATTTGTTTGATTTACCATCCTGAGCCCAGATACAGGGTCTGCAGGACAAGACTGAGGCGATTTCATACATGGAAAACCATCCTGAATACTCTGTAAGAAGGACAAGGATGACATTAATACATCTCATACTCTATCCCCTACAAATTGTGCTGTGATTAGGACAGCTGAATTCCTTAAAACAACCCTTCCCCCCTGCCCCCCCTTCATGCCCTAACATTATTTTAAATTATCTAGTTTGCGTCATAGGGTTGCAAATTACTACCACAATAAGCAAGAGCTGGTATCTTGCGTGCCTTACCTTTTTTGCTCTCTAACCAGCCTCAAAATCTTTCAGTGTAAGAAAAATCTAATTGATTCTTGCTGGGCCACATAACTGCTGGCAATAGTCCTTCTGTGCTTCCACACCTTCCTCCACCTTCTTTGTTTGACTTTCAAGACAATTCTTGCCAAATCTGTCTCACTGCCAGTGCTCTTCTATAAAGTCTCCACATCAGACACATTCGGAGCTACAGCACCCAGCATATGGATTGTGGGCTGAGGAACCACCCAACTTCCACAGCATGCTTTCTGCTGGCTTACAGGCACCATCACATATCCTCAAGCCTGCCTACTAAGTTCTAATTCATAACTCCCACATCTTCTCACTACATACAAGAAAACGGGAGAAACAGGAAGAGGGAGTTAAAGCTCCCCGATGACATCCATCTAACACAGACAACAAGAAGTTTCTAACTACCATAATTCTGAGATAAGCCTCAGAAACAGGAGAGAAAAAAAATGAGGTCCTGGCATCTGCCAGTGTCTGATGTCACCATAAAATAATTCCTTTGAGAAATCAAAATAATTCTATGATGCTGAGAACTCCAGAAACATCACTGCAGCATTGCATCTGCATGTAACTGGCCCAAACAACTTCCTCCATTCAGTAAGTGACCAGTTTGCCACTAATTCTTCAGAAAAATCACACCTATTGGGTCCACTATTATGTTGTCATTCTCTAATAGGATCTAGGCATAACATGAAAATAAACACTCTTACACCATTGTATGCCCCTGAAGTCTTTAGTCATTGCTACAATCTACATCACCCACGCACCTACATACAGAACATCACCAGTTTTTACACAGCCCTGTAAAAATCCTCAACTCACTTCCCCTTTTACCATTGGATAAAAGAAGATTTTAACCAGTATGGACTGCCACAGTTTACACTAGTGTATGCCATCTGGGTTCAGTAAGCACAGCACAGTTAGTTTACAGGGTAAAAACTTTTATTCCAAGCTATTTTTTCCCTTTTTCCACATGGCCTGAATCATTGAATATATTAATTCCGTAACAGAACATTTTTCTACCCTGTGTAGAGCCATATTAGCAATAAAAATGTACGATTACACTAGAAGATATGGTTAGAATGTCACTTTCTTTTGCCAGTGACCTGATAAGACCTTCAGAGGTTCACCGAAGTAGCTATTTTTACCCCCAGTAGCAGTGAGTCGTTGTTTCCCCCCCTCTCAGCAACAAGGAGGAAAACAGGGATACAGTGTGTATAGTATCTGCTGCAGATCACAATTTTTGCCCGTTACATAGAGTATTTCAGCACCAGATCACAAGTTTCCAAAACAAACATAATGCATGTTGATACTTTCACTCCAGCTTCACCCCTTTAGTGTTAAAAACATACAAACAGGAAGCACTGGGGACATGTGGTATCGGCTATATTCACTTTCAAAGGGTGAGCAAGATTCTTAGCCCGAAAACACAGCAGCAGAGAAGCACAAAAACAAACCAGTAACCCATTTCGCAAACACAGTGAGGAAAGAGGTGCCCCAACTACAAACTCTGATCACCAGTTGCAAATACGTTTTTAAATCCCCTAACATTTGCTGCTTTTTGCTTTTTCATTGCTGGGTTACACGAGAAGACAGCTAAAACGCACTAAAACTTACCTTATACTCTCTTGGGGATAACGGTTTTACCTGCTATAGAAAGTTATGAGATCACCAGTGGGAGAAGATGGCCAACAGATCACGTTTCCAAAAACCCCTGACCAGAGCGTTCGTGCTCCTTGCGTTCGCGCCTGTTCTTGTAGCAGGGTACAGCTGCCGATCGATGGCAGCGCAACGTGCCAGGAGGTGAGGCTAATTAAACAGATAAAACTAAACAGGCCCCAAGAGATGATAAAAAAAACAGCGAGCCTCCCCAGGCTGCACCCAGCCAAGGAACTGAAAGAAAGGAAGCTAAACCTCAGATGACTTTTGTTCCTTTCTCCTTTTTTAAAGTAATCTTCATAGCAGGATATACGCTTTCAGTGGGATATTGGTTTGGGTTTAGTTAGGTATTTGGGCATACTTTGGGCAAAAGGCTAAAGGAAGGGGGTACATTTCAAAGGCACAAAAAACGAAGTCAAAGTTCTCGAAGTCCTTCCCAGCTCGGCAGGACCCTTCCCACCATCTTCAGCGGCTGCTGGGACTCAACAGGCGCTCGTGAAGAACACCACAACACTCAATCTGAAAAAGCCACCCCCACAGCTTAAACCTGGGGCTCAGGCGGCCGGACGCTTGCCTGTTGCCCGATGGCACCCGCGGTAAGGGCCCCGCCACTGGCTGAAGCCCTTCCCCTCGGGAAGCAGCCGGACGCGGAGACCGGGGCCGCACAGGGAGGTCGCGGCGGGGCCCCGGCTGCGCCTCAGCAAAGGCCGCCGAGGGGGGCTCCGCGAAACCCCCCCGCTCTCACCTCAGCGGCCGAAACCGGCACCTCGCCCCGCGACAAGCCGACGCCGACCGGGAGAAGCGTGCCCTGCGGACACCGGCAACAAAGCACACCGGGGAGACCGGGCGCCAGAGAACCTCAGGCCCCGGCCCCCGGGAGAGGCCCTCGCCAGCCAGCCCCAGCCCTGCCCGCCTCCCGCACACGAGGTACCCGAACGGGCCCGCAGGCCGGACGACAGCTCACCCCGCGGCGGCAGCTGGGCCCAGCCGGACGGACAACGGCCGGTGAAGGCGAGGAAGCGAGGTCCGAGCTGCGGCCAGACGGCGCCTCAGAGGCGAGGGCTAAGGCCCAGGGCCGGGCTGAAATGGCTGCCGGGGGCGGGCAGCGTCGAGGTGCGGCCGGTCAGGGCTGGTAAGGACCATTACGAGCCTCTAATGTCCCAAGGCCCGGCAGTAGGTGGGACCACAGTTACCCCTAAATGGGCTATTTATAGCGCAAAACCCCAACCGAAAGGGATTTTCCAATGCGGTTCCCTCCCCTCAGCAGTTTCTCTGAGGGCTGCGGCGGTCGCCGTCGGTTAGCGCTGCGGGACGGGCAGCGCCGGGCGGGGGGGACACACACACGACAATGTCGTGTTGGCAAAAGCTGTTAGGCGAAACAAATTTCGCTTTTTTTTTTTTCCCCCGCCGTGTTCACTGACTCGCCCCGCCGGTCGATGGTAGGGCAGCGGGCCTTGGCTGCGGCATCGCCGGGTTCTGGGCCGCCCAAGCCTGGCTCGGAGAATCCGGAGAGAAGGGGGTGAAAAGGCGTGCGACAGGCCCAGCCGCAAGGGACGCGGCTCAGCAGTCCTGCGACGTAACCTGAAAGGGTGATTTTTTTCTTGAAAGTAAGAAAAAGAAGGAAGAAAACCCTACACAAAGCGTGCATTATTTTTTTTCCCTGCAATTTCCAGCCACCACTGATTTCTTCTTATCTTAATTCCTTAAAAGTCAGACAACTCAAATTTATAGACTGTACTAATCCTTAGAGTACAGATCCACTCCTTCGAAAGCCATAAATACAGAGTTAAAGAACCACAGGAAATTAGTTCCCTGAGTTATGTTAATTGCTCCCAACACTCCAGTATCTATCTACAGAAGGAAGGAACACGATTTGAAGAAGACATCGTAACATATCATAGTTAAAAAAACGTTATGCCTAACGCTTTTTCTTATGAATTAAAAGGGGGTTGAACCGCTTAAGAGGGAAAAAAAAAAAGCAAAGCATATCTGAAACACGGGCAGAAAGTGTGCACACAGTAGAAATAACTGATCCGAGCACTGCGTTATCTGTCACTTTAAATCCCCCCCTCTAGCAGCGGCAGTAAGGGAGTGAAACCCATGAAAAGCAGCTACAGTAAAAGGGAGAAAGGAAACAACACGCTGTGATTACAGTTTTTAATTCAAAAGATTAGAAAAAATACATTTCAGTATTAACAGCGTGGCTTCAAACAACATGAGGGTAGTAAGAAAAGTAAATGGCATTACAAGAAAAACATACTGGTAACTGTATTGAAACAGTATCAATCTCACAGTGTAACCAAAAATACAAGCAAGAGCACTGTGAAAATTTAAACCGCAAGAAATCTCTTTTATGCTAAAGGCTCGGCTTTGTCAAATTAACTGTTTATCTGATGCAAAAGAGAAAAAAAAGTCATTAATGTACCGGTCCACTTGACGACTCAGAATGCTGAAGTTTGAGTACGGGCCTTGTACCAGCTGTATCTCAAGCATTTTCTGGTTTATGATGTTCAGTTTGTGTTGATGTACTGCTAGTCGATCCAAACTTTTCACTGCTTAAAACAGGGTATGCATCAGTTAGCTCAATCAATGCGAACGCTGACTTTCCTCGGCTCCATTTAAAATTTTACGCTCCTGTGGGTATACCTGCCCTTCAAGTACTAGTGGCTGAATCAGGATGACGGCTGAACGTGGAGATCATCACTATACCATGTCTGGAAAACCACTGGATAGGACACAATGGGACAGTGTGTAACCTGTTAGATATGCTGATGAATTTCCTAAACTTCCTATAAAAAAAAATTTAAGCGCTACGCAGATCTGCCTGTACCTGAAAGTACACGAAAAATCTGATTTATATCACTGAAATACTAATTCTTAACTTCATTGAGAAAAACAAGCGAAGCTAGCTTACATTTTTCTTTTCCACATCAAAAAGTTTGGAGATTTGGACCGTACACAGGTACGGCCTTGCAATATACGTTCAAGGTTAATTTGAAAAATAGCTACTGGGAATTTTCTTAGACAAATCTACATAGAAAGCTTTTAAAACGTGTAGTTGTTTTTAAGGCTCCCTCAACTTGTGATGACTAAAGGGCCCGCACAGGTCAGCCAACTTGAATATAACCAGGTGGCTAAGGTAGTGTCAGCATTTTATCTCCACTATTCTGCATAAAATAAGTGATAGTTAGGAATGGAAAAATGTGCAGTGCTGCACAGAGTAGAGCTAAATCCTAAATCTCTACCCTAATTTCAAGTCTGTACAGCTGTGATGAATAGAAGACAGGGTGGCATGGCAGGGTTTTCTATATGACTGATAATGTTAAGAGATACTTCCTCATGGCTGGCTATGCAGGAACATTCAGCTTTAAAAGAAAAATATAACGTTTTCATTTGCATATTCCTCCAATCCTAAAGTTGAAATAACTTAATGGAGTTTAGTGGTACTTCACATTCTTTGATTTGCTAGGAAAAAAAGCATTTATGAAGTAGGAAATTACACAAAGGCCTCCAAAGTAGGCTTTTTCTGCCCTAGCAGAAGACTAAAACTTAAATCTCTTTTTTCAGCACTGGCACTTCCTGCCCTGACTGGCAGTGCAGCCAGAGCCACACACCACCCCGCTCCAGCACAGGCTGATCAGTAACAATCCTCATTGCTGGTATTAGCCTGAAATGTGGTTGTCCTTATCTGCCAGAATAACCACCGTTGTCCCAGCTGAGATGCAGGACTCTTGTAATGTAGAGATACTTACTGGAATAGTACTTCAAAGAACCATGTCCTAAATCAAAATAACTGTCTGTTGACACTGTAGGCTGAAATATGTTTGATTTGGTGCACAATGTTTTGTGCTCCATTGCCTGCACTCGCAGTGATACGTTCTTAATTGTCATTCTTGGATTTGTTTTTTGTTTGTTTTGTTTTCAGATCCTTTTCTTTTCAATGGCTTTGTGAAATCAGTCTTTGATTGCTAACATCTTCTTGTTTAAGTCTGGTTAAATATTTTGTATTTTAAATATAGCATATTAATAATTATTTTTCAGCTCTGAATTGGAACAAGTGTAGCTGAATGCATTATTCAAGAACAGCATCTGATCTTATTTAATATGATGTAACGCTTTGCTTGTTCTTGCTCTTTTTTTTCATGTAGATGCAATATAGTATGCTTGCCAAATGTGTACAAGTACCTTTTCTCCCAAACAAGCTGTTCAGAAACGTTATTAGCCTAAATATCTTGTCCTGAATTTTTTAAAGCATGTTTCTTCTGAGCCAATCATAATTTTTTTTGTGCATCAGCCGTAGTAAGGTATTTCAGAAACAGCTGTGCAATGGGATGTACCATAATATGATAAGGAAAAAGTTAATCTGCTAAGAAAGTTAGTGACCTTTTTTTTCCTGATTTCTAAGCTGCTCATTGAGTCTGCCTGAATGTCTCCCTTAAATATCTCCAGGGTCTGAGAACCAAATGTTTTCAGGTAGTTGGATGCCTAGGGATTTATGGTTGTGTGGTTTTCCAAGAGTATTTAGGCATATACAATAACTCCAATGACAATCAGCAAGTAGCACATAGTTATGTCCTCCTGAAAATTCCACAAGGTGCCTTTTTACTTCCTCGAGAACTAAATGTCTTAGTTTGTCTTGTACAAGTTGTGATCCTGGAAGTAACATCATAGTAGCATTTCACCAGCAGCAATCTGAGCAGCCCTGAGAGGTGTTACGGCAGATCGGTTTGCCTGAAAGCGGGCATGTCCTCCCTTCTGGTAGTAACTCAAGTTTCTACTACTGAAAGGATAAGCTTTGTTTGTACAGAAAACACAAAAGAATTGCTTTTTATTCTCCATCTCCAGCTTCTCAGTGCCAGGTCTGCCCCTTTATTTTAAAACTCACTCTCTCTGTCCTTTTTGGCTCACCCAGAGTCTTTTTTTCATTCAGTAGACACTTACTGCTTCATCCTTTAGTCATCGGTGGAGCTGTTCATTGTCAGTAGCAATAATTGTTAATACACACCTTGCCTTAGGAGGTATACGCGTAAGTTTCTATAAGATGCCAAGCTCCCTAGGGTATACTGACTCTTATTTTAGGTCCATAAAAAATGCTTTCTTTTTTTTTTTTCCAAAATACCTCATGGCTATATTAATATGGCTGGCAATACAATGCTGAAATTCAATATTAAGAATGCTATGCTGTGGCAGCATACTGGTAGCGTTTCGCATTTCTGTGTATCATCAAAGGATTGCTCCTTTGTGAAGAGGAACTGCTACGTCAAAAGCTTCTGTAGCTACACAGAATATCCTTCCCTTCCTGACCTTTTGTATCGGGCTGAGTCTCTCTGGAGAATTTACAAGCCTACTATAAATGCAGATCATTTGCTTTCTCTTTCTAAGGATGGGACCTATATGCTGGGCTGTGAGGCTAAACGCTGTCCTGTACAAACTGTTCAAGTAAAAAAGATGGGTGTGAATATTGTAAGCCTGGAACATCTGTGGCCATGTCCGGAGCTAATTTTTTTAATTACTCGCAATAGCAAGCAGGAAGTGCAGCCAGTAACCTTCCTCACCATATCATAATGTTTTATAGGCAATTTTACATTCTGTGTGCTCGTCTTTCCTCTCCACTGATACCAATTTGGATTGGCTGTAGGATGCGTCATTTGAATAAGTGTGTAAATCCGGTTATAAAACCGTATGATAAAAAAAGGCATCTAAGTTAACCTTTTTTATTTGGCTTATGTGAATAACCTGTTGGTTGGAAGCCCACCTCATGAGACTGATCATATTTATATAATGAAGTCACAGCTTCATTTTTGTTTGAATTTTCTCCCAAATAAATGATCAGATAAATAATACAGGGGGGCTGTGTGTTCTGGTAAAACAGATCATGTTTTTGAAATAATTCCGAAGTTGTGCCTTGCTTTACTTCACAAGCAATCTCATATGAAACATTAAGTCTTTAAAGTTGGTTTACTCATGTGTGTAGGTCACATGGCATACGCAAAATGGCTAGATGGGTTTACTTCTGAGTCCCAGATTTATGCTGTGTGTATTAGTCAATGACGTCTCAAATGTTGATTTGATGATTATTTTCCACCATTATATCACCATTTGCTATTTTTTCCAGTATTTCTTTGTGTAAACTAATTTCGTACAGTGTTTGAAGAAGAGAGACACAAAAGAAGTGCAAGCACAGTAAAGCTAAGTTGTTTAAATTTAGAACAGGCTGGAAAATTTTCAATTTTCTTTCATTAGAAAAATGTTGGTTTGTAGAAAACAAACATTATCCATTCCATTCAAGAAACCCCCTACTAAGGGAAGAATTGGAAAGGGTTTACAAGCTATTAAAATACCAAACATTTTAAAGTAAAAGGGTTGCTTGCAGGTCAAGTTCTCTTTTAGTATTTTAATTAAAGCACAATAAACCTATAATTAAAGAAATAAAAGGTAGGAAATTTAAAAATACTTCTAAAATCACATAAACTTAGGTTGATCTGATTAAAAACATGAAATTTAAATAAAAAATGGGATTAGGTATGAAGAAATAGAGATATCAAGAAAAGCGTCACATGATGGAAGAATGGATGTCTTGTATCCATCACTTCCAAAAGATCCCAATGGTAATTACAAACTGGAGGAAACAGGGAGTGGTTCGCCTTGGTCTGACTCCAGCTCTGCATCAACCTTGGTCTTAGATGGTGTCTCTCCATTTACTGCAGAGGGAACGTTTTGCTCAGGTGTCTACAGTTATGTAGTCTGAGCACCCACTTTTTTTCCACTTTAGTCTAATTTTGCTTCTCCCTTTCCATTAACAAGCTTACTTGTTTTAGCATAACAGATTCAGAAGCTGGGTTTTGGTCCCTTTGTGCTCTAACCCAGAAACAAGTATTCCAGAGAGCACGCATCTGAGCTGGTGCATCTGCACTGCAGCTGGGCTCTGCATTTCCATGCCTCCTTCCAACACATGGGGTGAGCTGGGACAGCAGAACAGAAATCCAGCATGGCTATTTTCCAGTGGCGCAATGCCCAGGACCTGACAACGCTGAGCTCCTTGGCAGCGGCTTCCAGTTTCACTGGAGTCAGGCCTGGCCTGAAATTCAGGGAGCTGATTGCATCTCTCTGCCATCTCACTGGCTTCAAGACTTACTTGTCGCAAGAGAGAATGTGACGCCCCCCCCTTGCCGTGAGACCAATCAATCACGATTAACTCTGCTAATTAAACTTGGGCTACACAGCTGTAACACTGGTGCAAATGATCAGAACCAGACCCATCAGCCATTTTGGTTCTAGTTTGCGCAAATGTAATTTCACGTCTAACATACTGGTCTCTTTATACCGTCAAAGCATGAGAAGTGTCCTAGTGTCCTAGTGTATGAGAGATGTAAATCTGACATGAATTTAAAAATAAATAAATAGAAAACCTTCCAAGTCCAAGAAGTAAATCTTTTAAATCTTCACTCTTTGTGACTTCTCACTTGTGTTAAGTAATTCACTTAATTAATAGTGTTATTAACACTTAAGTAATAGTGTTAAGAGTAATTCACGTAGACAATAGTTTACATGCTCAAACCCTATTTCTACAACCTCTCATCCTGATCTGTGAAGGGAGTAAAGCTTTTATGTGATAAATATGCTAACCTTTTGCACAGAATATGCAACAAATGTGTACTCAAAAAACTCCTTTTATACTTTAGATGTCTCCCATTTTATTTCAGTATATTATACTTCTACAGTAAACACACATATATATCCTAACTGATTTCGTATAATGTATTCAGTCAAAGAAATATTTATGTGATGACTTTCCCCAAACATATTATGCAAAGAGCATTATCGAGAATTACACAGGAAGAGTCACTGATTTTCTTTGCTAAGATTACAAGTAAAGTACCATAAGGCAAAATTAGCAGTTGTCACATGCTATTAAGGGCATCCGTTGACTACAGAATGCAGTCAGATGGATACTATTCTAGGCACCTCAAACATGTACATGATTTAGAGTCTCCTGTTAAGGAGTTCACCTTATGTGCTCTGCATAGGAAATCTAAACAGTATGAATTAGAGACGTTTGGAAAATCAGTAATCAGCCGGTTGATGATGCATAGTATTAATCTGCAATCTGTTTTATTAGCTGCTGACTTATTCTTTCTACACACAGAGAAAAGCCGGCGATTTTGTTATCGCCACTTTCAACACAGATGCTTCTACTGAATTGCCTGAATTTTCTTTGGGAAGTCACGGTTCCTGTTCTGGTAAGAGGATAATCCAGTAAGCAAAGGTTCATACTGACGAATTCACATGAAACAAGAAGCACAAAGTAGGAAAAGAACACTGGTTTATAATATGACAGTATCTGGTCATCTAGGGCTAAATTAAATAATAGCCAGTGTAGATGATAGTGGTTTAATTTCTGTTTTTCACAAGGTGAAGTAATAACCATAGTGATAGGACAGTCTGCACTCCTCAGAAGCAACTACATTCTTTGATAAAGTATGTCAATAGCCAAGGATATTAGGGCGGTTAAGAATAACTGAAGGACAACATGGGACAATACATGCTTTTCTTTCACAGCTTCGCAGTTTTTATGAATAAGTCAGCTGACTGTAGCAGTCCCATGGCTTTAGACTTGTGTTTGCTTGGTTTATCCTCTATTGTCAAATTAATGTTTGTAGAAATAATGCACATTTTCATATAGAAGATATACTTTATCACTTCTGTTCCACCTTTTATGTATGTTGCTGGTGTTGCAAGTTTTATATGTAACATTTTTATGGATTATGATGCACACAGAACTTGCATGCATATTAGATATAGACAATATAAAATTAAAGAGAAAAAATTCAGTATACACTCTCAGAAATGTTGAGGGCAGGGGAGAAGAAAATGAAAAAAAAAAGGGAATGGACAGAATGAAAATGTCGTCTTTTTTGGCCACTCTGCACATTCCAAATGTGTTTTCCTGTGAATTTCACAAAGCTGGTTTTTTATTGATGTAGATTACTTTTTTTCCATGAATCATTCAAAAACTGCCTTTTGAAGAAGAGGACATGCATATTTTAATGCATACAATGAATGGTATATTATATTAGAATAGCAAATTCTTTCAGTTTTCCTCTCTACCAGTGTAAAAAAGGGGAAATCCATGTGACTAATTATGTTAACAAGGAAAATGGGAAACAAAACAATGACAAAATAAAATACAGTCAAGAATTTGTTTCATTAACATCTCAGTAACTTCTGCAGATTTTATTATCTGTTATTCTCTATTAATGAAAATGCTTCAAAGAGAGAAAATGGGACTACTCCTGCAAATAAGAACTCAAGACTTCAGTTTGAGCATTTCCTTACATTCTTTGCTCCTTTTCCTATTTCTGCATTTTGTCGCCGTGGCAAGAATTTTAATCCTGGAAGTGAAGCACAGGAATAAGCAGCAAACTTGCTGCTATTTTTTATTTTGTAATAGATTCCCTATGTGGGCAAGTCATATACAATCTGATTCTGCAGCCCTGGCTTACACGGTAGTCGTTATTCACATGAGTAATTCCATCAATATTAATAGGGCTGCTTGTGCACATAAGAATTACTTACATAAAGGGTACAAAACCATGCCTATAATTCTTCTGTATCATTGTTTCCTAGGTTCTTGTTGTAGCAGGAGTATGGCTACATTAAATGTGTCCAATTTTCAATAGACTGGATGTTTGATACAAGTGCATTTTTATCAATAATTATTTTGTTTCATAAAATGGAACAATGGGCTGTGACATTTTATGGCTTTAGAATTTCTGTATAGAACAGTGTAGATAATAACACAAAATATTCTGATAGAGTTGATTTCCTACTTCTCTGGATTTAAGTAGCTTTGATTGCCTCAATCCCTTAGTTCCTGTTCAAACTGCCTTTGAAATACTATTTTATTTGCTGCTGGAAACAAATTTGTACTATATTAAGAAAGCAAAACCTTCCCTCTTCCTTTTAACACAATACTTCCCTAAACTCTTGTTCATAGAGGGGCAGAGTTGAATGTAAAATGCAGATTTCCAACATTTTTAAAAAGATGGTCATCGTCCATTCTTTTAATTACATGGCTTATCTAACATGAAAAATAAACCTGCCTGCAAATACCTTCAGAAACAAAAGCCGTGCATGTATGGTATGAAAAAAAAAGATAAAAGATATCTCAAGAGTACAGTATCTGAAAGCCATCACGGGATCACTTCAGGTTTTTTGTTTTCTTATATTTTGAAAGTGTGACATTTTGAAAGGAATAGCAGTGAATGAACTATCAGATAAAGGGACGGCTTCACCGTGAAATGAGTGTAGTCATTGTACTCAGAAAAAGAAAGTATTTTTTTCTCTTTTTTTTTAAGCATGGCTGATCTTTGTTATTTAAAGATCTCTGTTAGGAAGTTAAGTGCAGTGCTTACCTGTTTTTCTAGTTCTGATTGGGAACTGGCCATCTGCATTTTGAAGGGTAAGGAAAGATTTTAAAGATAGTAAGACGGAAAAGTGCCTATTTCTTTTAAAATGGTTCTATTCTTTTTTGTTATACATTATACATCAGAGTGATAGTTGAAGGCAGATTTATTACACTCCCTGGCAGAATGCTTTGTACATTTATAATGCAAAGCTTTTATCTAAAATTCAGAGCATTATTTTAGAAAGAAGCTGTATCATATCTGTGAGACAAGCTCTATTGCTATTGAGAAGCGTCCACAGGAGTTCAAAATATGTGGTAAAATTGATGGTCAAGGAAGAGCTGAAAATGAAAAGAAATCTGTATGGTTAGCTTACTGTAGTGTTACTTTTGAGCCTTACTGTAAGATCCGTGTCTACCTGCTTGATCTGTGAGTTATACCTAATTTGATAACGTAAAACTAATTTATATTGTATGTAAATATAGAATCTGTTAGAATTTGAAAAATATCCTAGACACAGTAAAACTGTCTTAAAGGAAGAAATCTTTACGCTCCTTCTGCTTGAAATTATTTTCCAGTCATGCCCTTAGCACACAAAAAATTGCTTTTCTAAGGAAGGAGGTCTATCCATGAGAGGAGACTGAGCTGTGTTTTAATCCCATATTGACAACTAATGGCTGGAATTTTCAGAAATTAGAGCATTTGGACAATCAATTTCCACCAACATTTAAAATAGAAGGAACTTTGACACTATGTGGCTTTGAAACTGTAATCTGCCTGCCGTCATACCTGTATTTTCAAATATCACTTATCACTCTGTGTTTTCATTTTTAGATGTTCCTTGAACAATTTTGAAGCAGCTTGAAAAAACAGAGTTTTGCATCTAAGCCCTTCACTCTGTGCCCACTATCATTGCTAAAAACATCAGTCAGTCCACTGGGTTAGGGTTTGGAATACGGGGGCCTTTTAAAGGTTATGTTTTCTAGCATTTCAGTGTTGGGAATTCAGCACTGAACTGAGAAGCGTATAACAAGTTCTCAGAGCTCACTGGCAGTTCTTCTATTGCGAAAGAATAAATGTGATACTGATGGAGTCATAACCTGCTAACTAAAAAACCTGCAATAAAAGGGTTAAAAATGTTTTGATTAAACTTAGTCATCTTTAATAAGTGAACATGTTAATACTTAAAAAAAACCTTGAATGTTAATAAGTCTAAAATTTGCTATGAATAATATTTCTTGAAGCAAAGTAAAAGTCATAGCTGATAGTCAAACAGCATTTTTCCCATTAAACACATTTAAATAGTAGCTTTCTCTTTGTATGCTCTATGACCACTTGACACTTCTTTAGAAAGTCATCCCTGTCCACAAAGAAAGTTAACGTGTTGGTGTCAAAGCCAAATGCAGCGATCCTAATCTGCTAAAGGTTTTATTACTGGACCTAAAAAATTATCAGTATTTCATTGTAGCAATGATTTCAGGGGGACTATTTATGAAGTCACATACTGCTAGGTATGTAAGTACCATAATTTGGATCCCCTGGCTGGCCATCTTCTCTACCTCAGTCTGTGATAAGATTCTCTGGATCTGAAATGGTGTAGGACACAAATACATCATTTTCTTTCCTGTCTCTCCGAGGCCAGCTGTCTTCTTCAGGCCATACTGATGAGACAGACAGGGGAATATCTACTTTGGAAATACTTCTGAGAGACCCTCACAGGTTCTCTTTTAGATTAGGTTTTGAATTTCTCATTAGCTGTGGAATGGCTTGTCATAAGACTTTAGTACAAGAATTAGTGTCTTCCTGAAGGAAATGTAAGCCAAATATCACTTACCTTGGTGGTCCTGTTGCCTCTGTACTGCAATAGGGATGGCCGGGATGGTCACAGCTGGTTCAGAGCTAAGGGCAGATCTAAACTTCCTACCACCTTCATTGATAATGTTTTACTTTCCTTTTATTTAGCATTAATGGATTCCATTATTCTAGTGGAAATAATACATTCATTTTACTTTATGAAGATAGATAAGACAGATGCTCTTCTTAGTGCTCCTAAAACATACATGGTTTAATACTACAACATTGCTAATTACACATGTATTAGCATATCTCCCATATTTAATGTAGTATTTTGGACATAAACTAGTGTCTTTGTACTAGGCAAATACTGGGTTTGTTCTTCTTTGCTTACTTGGAAAAGAAAAATACAGTGGAAGGGCATAACACATTCAGTGACGTGTCAGACCCATTGCTTCTGCACAGAATGCTCTTCAAGGAAGTGAAACAAATTTCTGCTTTTTGTCATACCCACCCATATAATACATGTCATATCAGGCAAATAAATGCTCATCCTTTAGTAGTGCATTTATGTCTTTCATAAAGTTTCATACTTGATTTGAAAGTTTCAAAACTTTCAGTGATAGAGTTCACAGATGGTTCAAAATCCATTGATAATTCAATGTCTGTTTAGCTTAAAGTAGACCGAAGACCCAGTAATTAATGTCCTGAGAGATTTGAAAAAGCTTATGCACACATTTGTAGATACACTAGTATTTGCTGTCAGTGTTCAAACATTTTCGGTAAACTGAACTGTGATTTGGAGCATATGTTTCTTGCTCCCTAATTGGTAATCAGGCCCACTGAGGGCAAGATCCACACACTGGCAAGCAGCAAGAGCTAGAAGGTAAAGCATTGATTAAGGATTATAGCTGAGGTGGTGTTTGCTGAAGTGAGCGTCAATGGGTCTGCATATCTGTTCCTCAGTCCTCAGTTTGAAAGCATTAAGAGATGGATTTATAAATTTAAAAAGCAAAATAATCAAATCCTTCATAAATGGAATGACAGTTTGCGTCTGATGTGCTGATTTTGCAATATTTATGTAAACAGTACAACGAATTACAATTTAAAACATAGAAAAAGTAAAAATCACTCAGATTGATTTTAGTAGTTACTGATATACGTGTTGTGCATGTGTATCTGTAGAGGAGTTCATCATTGCCAGTGAAGAAAAACGTTTTTATATTTCAGCCCCTTCCTTCCTGCCCCACACCAGACATTGTCTTTAGTTTCACAGTTCTTGGTGATATGAACCATGGAAACTCAGAACGAGCATTTCTGTAACTCGCACTTTCCAGAAAACCTAATGGCAAAGAAATCACAAGGCATGGCAAGCCTTAAACAGCAACTGTTACGAACAGAATCACAACTAATGGCAGTAAGACAGAAATTGAGGGATAAAAAACAGCTCCTTTTATACACACAGTCTGAATCTCCCCATCTGACAGAAGCCATTTTTTACAGACAAACAGTGCTTTCCAGGATGTTCTGCACAATCCAGTCGTGGTGACAAAATTGTTTATAGAACAGTTGTCTAGTAGAAAAAAATGTTTTCACCACTTTGCTGAACAGAAGAAGGAAAATCTTCCCACAAAGACTGCAGTCTTTCACACCTTGAGGCAGACACCACTTGGGTCTTTTCCCATGAATCAGTCAGATTTGTAATTGGCAATTTCTATAACATCAAAATTTGAAAGTCCCTGTGCTGTGCTGCTTGCTCACTGGGAGACCTGTGGGACCTAGGGCCATATTCACAGAGAACAGTTTGGGTCCACGTTCCCTGAACTTCCCATTCAGGTTCATCTCTCTTTAATAAAAATTAGTAATTTAATCTCCATGTTACTAACACATTATCACCTTCAACAGTTACCAGTCACTAGTGCGTGGGTCAGATCACAGTCTTTCTTTTCATACTTTATTAAGGTAGGAACAATAGTTCAGCTTCTAATATTGTATGAAATTTCTCCTCTATAATTTTCGTTATTTTTCCTGTCCTAAAAGTAGATAGCAATCATTTGTGCTCTGATTATAAGCTATATCTTTATCTATGGCTTTTCTCATCATAATATATGAAAGTGGCAAATACAATCTATAAGTAATGAATATGGTATGAAATTTCACAAGGTCCTTATCATTCTGTGTGATTATTCTTGTCTTTGTTTCTCTCTCTTTATTGTAGGAATATTTTTTATATAGTGGTGGTTTTTTTTCTTTGCCTTTTCTTATTGTCTTTGATGACTTAAAGTATTCTGCTGTCTAAAATATAAAAATAGTTCGTGGTCTTTTCAAAATGTTGATTTATATTCAAACTTACTGATTTTTTATGTTTATCTCCCTCTTTGTTTTCACTCATTGAAATGCTAGAGATTTAAGGAGGATGTATGTACTTGTGAAATTAATACAACTGAGCAGAGTGTACCCTGATCTGTACCCTGAAATGCTGTAAATTTTGTGCTAATGTTATTTCAGACCATGTCTCTATTCTTGACTGTAGAGGACAACACTTGCCTGCTCTTCCCAAAATACAAAGATACTTTTGTACTTCCAGGTGTATTTGTTCAACCGACAGGCAATTACACTGTTTTAGAATTGATGTTTCATTTTGCTTTACTTTTGCCTGAAAATAAATCTTCTTAAAATTCTTTGTGAGGGAAAAGTTTGAGGAAGCCCAGCTGGTTGGCAGCTATGAGCCATGGAAGCCTTTCATTCCCAGAATTAAGGACAAACTGATTTCATTTGTCTATAGACACTGGAAGCTTTGGGTTCACAAAAAGAGCTAGAAAGGAAGGAAGGAAGGAAGCAAGCAAGCAAGCAAGCAAGCAAGCAAGAAAGAAAGCAAGCAAGCTTTCCAGGGCAGGAAGCTGCTGGTAAAGTAAACATTTGGCTCCTCCTTGGCCTACCAGACTAAATGTAAAGAAGGCAAATAAAGTTAGGAAATCGGCAACTCGTACATCAGTCCTCTAAGTAGGCAGCCATGGATATGGACTGGGTAAACCAATGGAAAGCAAGCAAGTTTCAGATCGAAGCCCGTGTAACATAATTCCACTTGCATACCAGCCAGTATCCATTAGGTTTGAATTAATATTCCTTGAGACTTTTTATTTTTAGAGATTTCACTGATAGCCACAGTTTTCCAATAATAATTTCTAAAGAAAAACAAAATCTTAAGATATGCCAGCAAAAGGGTAACATCATTAAAACACCAGAGCAATCCAAAACCTGAATGCCTCAATAAGACCTTGCTTTTAACACACCAAGTATTTCTAAAATGTGGTGAATTTTGGTGGGCTCCGAGATCCTAGCAATCTACGTGGAACCAGGTGGAGGAACGCAGGAGTAAATTATCTGCAGAAGGCAAGAGGAAGAGGGCTTGTGTACACATGCAAAACTAGCCAAATTTACAGCATCTCTATAAATACTTATTTTAGTAATAATCAATGCAAAAATATGCAGCATATGCAAAAGGAATAAACACATAATTATACGAGCAACTCTCGCAAATACTTACAGTTGTGGAGATTTTAATGATTCACTTATTAGAAACAAGGCCACATAAAGACTTGAGACTTCACTTTACAGCACTCTTTCAGGCGTTTCTTCAAACCATTAATAAATACGTGAAGAAATGCAAGAACAGCTGAACTGGATCAAAGTAATGATAGCTACTGATTCAGAACAGTAAGTGAGACCAGGAAACACGACAAAAAAAATACTTGGCATCACTGTTCAGTGCATATGCAGTAGAAAGTAACATGAAAGTAAAGAGAAGAACGCCTGGCGTCTGAAGAGTGGACAGTATTCTGCAGGCACACCTACACCCGGGTGGCACAAAACACGTCCTTCCTTGTGGTAAGACACTAGGATCTCTCTGCGTTAAAGAGGAGAGAAAAATTTTCCCCTGATTTCCGATTAACATTCTAACAGAATAAAAAACATATTTCAAAGGACAGATTGTATACATGGCACGCTACAGTTTGAAAAGAGCTCTGTGATTACAGTACTTAAGACTACAGAACACAGACTTTTATTAGCAGTAATCAAAGAAGAAACAAAGTCCATACTGAAAATTCATCCCCACACCTGTTGCAACTATCACAGCATAGCTTAGCTGTCTAATAGTGGTGACCATTAAGAAAAGTAAGGCTTAGTACGGATCTAAACCCACTTAGTAGTTGCTCGAGTGTTTCGGTTTCGGCTGCCGCCGGCAACAAAAGCGCCACGCGGCCGCCCCTCCCCCCGCCGGCGTGC
>Ga0065711_1028553_pt1 | contig 40525 bp, 14 predicted proteins | sample Hoacrofraction12_FD_59098 | JGI IMG/M metagenome (GOLD analysis project Ga0065711, IMG submission 59098) | Hoatzin crop microbial communities from Cojedes, Venezuela - Epithelial fraction 12 v2 (version 2) | ecosystem: Host-associated > Birds > Digestive system > Esophagus > Crop | place... | reverse complement strand
CATCCACGGCTCTCCCTTCGTCAACCCAGCCAGTCATGTCATCGTAGAAAGCTATCAGATTGGTCAGGCATGATTTCCCCTTGGTGAATCAATAGAGTATAGATTCTGAAACATTTTGCTCAGCTTCACTCACAACCTATCTGAGGGACAATTAAAGAAAAGCAGTTCCTTTTTTACAGATCGAGGAATGAAATACAGTATAGACTGTCTTATTTCAAATTTGATGATGCGCTGGTTGACACTATCTTCACAGCTATATTAGTTGATCATCTTTAAAATTTCAGAACACACAAAAAAACCCAACACTTCCACCCCCCAAAAAAAAAGCCAAAACAGAAAGCAAAAAAAATCCCCTAACATTTATAATACTGGATTTGATCTTGCCAAGTAGAAGTGGGAAGGAAGATCAGTGCATACAGACATCTGAGAAAGTGGCAATTTATTTCTTCTCTTACCCGTTATGAAAAGTTCCAGGTCAGTATCTTCAGCAGAGCAGTAATACCTACTCCTTTCAAGTGTGGCAGCTGGGAAAAAGGTAAATTGTTCAAAGGCGATCCCCTCCTGTTATATTTCACCTTCATTCATTTCTCCAGTGAGTAAAAAAGCTTTTATGCTTGGTGGCCAAGTGTTTGCTGTGTAGGGAGAGAAGTTCAAGCAACAGCCAGAGCTGTCTGTCCCAGCTGTGGTGGTGTGCAAACCTCCTCCAACCTCTTCAGGCTGATGTAGCAGCAGCCTGTAATGATACATAATTGTGCCCTTCTTGGGATTATTCACCTAACATTTAAAAAACGCACGCAGAAGCATCATTAAGATTTCCTTTATTTGTCTCAGTAGTTATTGACTCTGTTCCTCTTTATGATGATGTAAATCACTTTTCTGAAGGGAGTTACATTAGTGTAAAACAGCTTGGAGAGGAAAAGCAGAGTTGTTCAATTTCTGGGAAACGAACAATATTATTTCTCTCTAAATGAATAGGAAGGCTTTTACGCATTGATCCAAACTTCTTTATGTCTCATCTTTCAATATTACTGTATATAGAAAAATAGAAAGGCAATAGAGTCCTAATCTACAAGAAGCTGGTGCCGAGCTGCCCATCCAAAGCAGGCACCGTCAACAAGCGATCCTTTTCTTCAAGGCATTATGGTTTTACCGCTTTGGGCATCCTTTTCAGACCCAAACAGATAAATTATGCATGTGCAAAAGACTACATCACCTGTAAAATAAAGGAGTCCAGCTGAACCAATACCCATGATATACAGGTTTGTTTATTTGGGCTTTATGTGCAGGGAGATAGTTCCTATATTTTGGGTTGGTGAACAGCTGGAAAAACAGCAGGTTGCCACAGACATATGGGGAAAGAACAATTTCATATGATTTTTGCATAACACATGGGGTTCAGCTCAGATGCAGAGTTAGATGGGACATCTGAACTTTAGGATCAGTAAGACAGAATGGGGATTGGGACTAATGACTGGTCCCCTTGGGCATATGCCCTTAAATGTTAGTCTGTTTCATCAGCAACTTCTCACTATTTTCAGTAACCTCATCTGTGCTATTCGTGTGAATAACGTGAGCAGGCTATCACCCTACCTTCATTAGTTTGCACCTTCAAGGTAATTAGCTCCTTATGTTCCTTTGCTAGCGGCAATCTGTGTTATATTACAGGCAGCTACACAGTTCTCTTCCCTTCTGTCCATTCCCCCTTTTAGGTTGCCCAGGAAGGGAAATTGTGCCTCAGAATTATTGCTGCTCTGCTCTGTAGATAAATAGGTTAAAGAAAGTATACTTTTAGGGCAGAAAAACAAGAGATATCTGAAGCACAACTAAGAACATCTATGAATCTGTTTGCTTCTGCTTGTATTCTTGAGATTCTTCATGTCTAAGGTCTACTCATTTAAATTCTGTATTTTCACAGAATTCCTTTTTCACTGGTAAGGCTTGAGTAACAATACAAAATTATATGCTGGTGAATATTAGGACTCAATTTTATGACCTAAGGATTTCATAAGTTAGGACCTTGCTTCTGCCTGGGTTTTGACTTATATACAAAAATTACAAGTTCACTTATATAGCTATGTGTTTATTCATTATACACTCCAAAAGAGTCTTTCACATTATATCCTTCCAGGTATGGAATGCTATAATTTAGTGCTGAGGCTGTTTAAAATAGTTGTTGTGCTATGGTTACTGTGGCACAGAAACAGAAAACTCTTATTACTGTACAAATTGCTGGAGGAGGGCAACTTCATTTTGCTTTCAGGGTAAACAGTATGGGCAGGTCACCTATAGATGCATAAAGGAAGCATTAGAGCTATTATAACAGTCACTGGATTACAATTTCTCAAAAATTACATTAAGAAGCAAATTAGGGGGTGTCTTCTAAAATGTTGTAATTTAATAAAATAAAATATCTTGAAGTGAGGTCTTTCTCACTGGGAATTATATTACCAGTACATTAAAGGGAAGGTCACTTTTATGTAATATTAATCATATAAATCCCTCAAATATGACTAGTACAGTAAGGCATTTCATGGATTTTGGCATTGCATGACCTTTATTTGTATTAGCATTATAACTGAATTCCAATAATATATGAGAGCATAAAAAGGTCATCCTCTCTCATCGTATTTTATTATTTTAAGGGTTTTGGTTTTTTACAACATATTGCATACAATAGACTCAATGTAAAACATCTTACATGTAAGGCACATCTTACAGGATATTTTCTTCATGAGATTGCCTTTTATAGTAAAATCGGGTTAAAAAATTGAATTTCTAGATTTGGTTTTGGAGTGAAAGTATTTTTCTAGGAAAAATACTCATTTCCCTGCTTGACTGTTACCCCATATTATGCCGAACAGGCATAATGCACCCATTCCTAGAAATTGTTTTGAAAAGACCTTAAATCCTTGCAGTAATATTTCTGTGGGTTTTTATTATGGAGACTGTTACAAAAACAGTGTGAAAGCATGACTGTTTTATAGGGAATGATTGCAGAGCTTTTTTTTTTTTTTCCCCTCAATATTACTTTGTTGATATGACTAAGTAACTGTAGATGTTCTGAAAGATGCTATAAAAAGACAGGAAAGGCAAAAGCAATTTTAAACTATGGTTTTCATACGAATTGAGGAGTATTTTTTGGAGTATATCTCTGTAGATTTTTCACAGAGAACAGAAAGTCCAGAATATCATAAAATGTTTTGACAGTAGTTCTTTTTAAGTGGGAAGTCTTCTAGGAAAATTACTCAAGACACACATCTAAACAGTGGTGAAGATGAAGTCTAAGTTACTGCATGTTTTTTCACTGTGATTTTCATGCATGCAACAAAACCTTTTTTTATCTTGAGTGAAAAATCAGTGTTAATACACAGTGTAGATTTTGTTTTCCCCCTTGAATGGTATGATACTATCTGAACTCTAAATTATGTTAATTGTTGTGATGTCATTACTATGCATGCCCTGCAGAGCACCAGGCAGCAGGTAAAAAGCATGAGGACCAGTCTCTAGTGGTGCAATCGAGACAGAAGTGTTGCTGGAGTCAGCGGATTTCCAACATTTTATACTATGTGGGAATCTGGCCCTCAATTGCTACTCCTGAGGGAACTCATACTCTCAAACAAAAAAAACCACAAGAGATAAGTGTGATAAATATCCCTAAATTATAGAGGAAATTAATAATTCTAGTAAGGTATCACAGTTTGCTTCAAGGCTTAGTTAAGAGTCCTGGGAGCTTACAGGAAAGTCATGGTGGATTTTAAAATGCTTTTATTTCTCTTCCCATGGCAAGACAGATTGGTTTAGAATGGCTTAAATAATTTTTCTTTAGATGCATGCACCTTTTCTATTGTTTTTAGTCTTCATCCTTTGTTTTCTTGAAGTCTCACTCCATTCCTTGTCTGCCTATCTCTTCCTGTGCCCACTGTTGTCTCTTTCCTCATACTACCTGAGATGAACTAGAAGGGTGAGTCAGGGTAGAGAGCATGGTCAGGAGAGCAGTGCTTCTCAAATATGGTCCAAAGAGCCAGATGTGTCTCATCTCTGATATAAGCTATTGCAATACTTCATTTTTCTCTTCTTTACATGTGAAAAGAGGTATCAATAGTTTCTTATATTTTTTAATCTTTATACATCATTCCAGATGACCACATATTTCTTTTTCCCAAAAGTAATCAACACAAGTTTCTGTTATAAATACAGGCAATAAATTGGTCATTGTAGCTATTTTCCCTCATAGCAGAGTAAATAAGAAGGCATAAAGCTTTTCCACCTCTGTCCCCTTATGGAAACAATAACAAGATGATCCTTCAGGCTTCTAAGGTCATAAATCACCTAAATAGGAAACAAGACCCATGTTTTTCCTAGTTTATCATATTGTCATTTATTATAGATACCCTTTCATCTGAACTCTCCTAGCACTATATCTTGTGCATCTTCTTAAGGCAGCTCTCTCCATCTCTGTTGTGCATCTTACATTTCTGCATTTACTCTTGGCTCTTCTCACATTCCACTTCCCCAACTTTGTCATTCCCACCACCCCCTCTCACCTCCTGTCTGCTGCTCCAGTGCGTTCTTTCTGACATTCTCACCTCCATGTTCAGGTTGAATAATATCTTACAATACTTTCAGATACTAAAATTGTGTGCTGGAATGGTTTTCTTAGCCAATGACAAATTCAGCCTTTCTTGGCTCACCTAACTTTGAAGCCAGTATTAAATTCTTAGTAACTGGTGGAAATCACCTATCACAACCTAAGTTACTGGTCTCTGCTCTTTGTAGCTTTGTTTTCTTCTGCAGATCCTTTTTTTTCTCTTTTTCACTAGTGTAAAATTTACATAAATCATTAATTACTTCTGATTGTGTAAACATCTGAAGATTTAAATACAAAAAACTTCAAAAAATTTCTTCATTTAGTTTCAGGTTACCAATAAACTGAGCTCCTCTGTTTCTTACTGGAACATTTCCAGAAAAATACTAAATTAATTCCTAGTGAATGCACAGCTGTCTAGTTTTGATTCTTAAAACAGGCTGTATCAGGCCATAATTCATTTTTTATACTGATGCAAATTTCTTATTAAAAAATTATATACCATACAGGTAAATAGCTTCAAAAATGAGCTTGAGTCTCAAAAGAAACTTGTAAGCTGGAACACTGAGTAAATTCACAGGTTTTATATTTGTCAAGTTTTTTACTAAGGAATAATAGAAATACCTTGAAACTTCAAGTTTTTGAACAGTGATGTTCTTTTCTAGAAACAAGATGAAAACCTGACAAAAATTATAAAATCTCTCTCTCTCTGTGAAATTAAGTAGCACAATCTTTAATGTCAAAAAATTACTTCCTGAAAATTAATATATCATTAATCTGACTTTCTGAAATACTTTAGAAATTACAATTTCTACACGATGTGATCTAAAACCTTTATGTCTTCTACCTAACTAGAAATCACTAAAAATCATTGAAAATAACTCAGTATCAAAATACCATTTTTAAAAGTCAAATAGATTCTCCGTGTTACATTATACATTGAGAGCAAATGTTTTCAGGTTTTATTGTTTGTTTGTTCTAAAGTAAGAAAAAAATGCATAAATGCTGCAGAACTGGGACAAATATGGGTCTATAAATAGCAGTCAGTCTCAGTGAAGCACAGCAACGTAATCTCCATTTGAAGCTATTCTGAGCGCAATGTTAGTTTGAAGGACATGAAACTTGTTTTGGTTCCCACTGTCTTCCCATCACTGTTGTCACTCCAGACATTCCCCTGTTATCCACTTGTCATACTCCTCTAATCCCTCAAATTTATCTCTCTATATTTTTCTCATTCTTGACATCTCAGTTTCCTACTTTCCTTCCTCTGATGCTCAAGAGAGTAGCTTTCCCCTTGAATTTTCACCCTTCTCATCTTCTGAGAAACAGATCTGTTCTCAGGCTCCCTGAAAGAAGCATAGAAAACCCACTTTTTTAAAAGATGGGAATGTCTTTTAAACTTGCTGAATCTTTATGAATAAAATGAAATTCCTTTAGCTAGAAGGACTGCTGTTACTCTTCCCTAATGCTACTAAACCAGGTAGAGCTTCTTTATGGCACATAGGAACAAAACATATAGCGGTATAAATGAATATAGGACACAAAATATAGAAATATAATATATATAATAAGGTAGAACATAGCAACATAAATCAAACTGTTATTTGGACCTGTTAGGTAGACGTGTTGCCCTTGATCATGTACCTCTCACCTCAAGATTCAGTCTACTACTGTCCTCTGGGGTTGAGTCACAACATTCCGCAGACAAACTGTAGCAAAGAGCGGAAAGAAAAGGGGCTTCCTCAGAGTTCCTTTTCGTGTCATTCCAAACTATTTTCTTAGAAGGGAGCAGAGTTTATTCTCAAAATAGAATTGGCAAGAGTCCTCAGCTTAGACCTCATGAACACTCTGATATCTCTCAGAGCTTAATACCCCCTAGAATGTGATTTAAGTCTTCTTGCTGAGGCAGTTGGGCTTAGGATGTCTGAGCCAGTCTCCAGGGAATTTAGGATGATGCATGATTATTTTCCACAGTCACCTACACAGTACCCTGAGGTAAGATGCTGATATGTCTAATGTCATACAGCAAGGCAGTGTCAGAGCTAGGATTCACATTGTTTCCCAGTCGTATTTCTGATCCCTTCGGGCACAGAGGGCTGTTAGTCTCAAAGACTGTTACTCAAAGTGGCCAAAGCTCCACCAGTGGCTCAGCAAGAGATTGCTGTATGCATCCTGTCAGAGGTAGATAAGGAGCCAGGCAGCTCTAATGGGATCAGTGGTAGCCCACAGCTATATGGTGCTGGTTGCTGGCTAGGATAGCATGGAAAGGCAGGGAGCGGGGGTGGTTTTCTCAGTACTTTGTAAAATCTGGCTGGGTACAATTTCTATGCTCTGTCTTGAACTGATGTTCTTTTTTGAGGTTTTCAAGTCTGAGCGCACTGAACAGTTTGGTACACAACTGGACATGACCAGACAGACTGTCTGCAGGTTGTCCTTCAGGCAAAACTTGTGTGGTCCATGGAGCACACAAGGATTTGGGGCACTGCTGCATTCGCCAGTCCAGTGAAGTGCAGATGTAACTAACACTGCAGAAAGCCAGTATAGATTTCTTTATCATGCCTTTGTTCAAGGGAGCAAATTTGTACTTGGTTCCTGTTATGTGCATCTAGAGCAGCAGATACCAACCTGATCTACATCATAGATAAGACCTAGAGTACAAGATCAGTGTGGCTTGTTAGCTTGGAGTCCATGCTGCTGCACAGACAGAGCAAACACTATTATGAGAACAGGAAGGCACTATCCTTCCCAACAAACCACTCCTCTGTCTCAATCTGCTACACTCTATACTGTTGTTTCATGGTGTGCTGCTTTTTTATTGCACCTCCTTTAGAACTCACTGCTGCTGGGTGGTGGTGGTACAAGAAAGCAGACCTGCAGAAAGCAGCACCACCAGGAATTAGAAATCTGTCAGGGAATATGGATTTCACAGGGGCAATTGCAGAGTTGGACAGTGAGGAAAAAAGTACTCATTGGCTACAAAGTTTATGAAAGAGAAATGTTTGGGAGCCGGTGACCCAGAACAAGCTGACTGATTCATATATGAAGAAAAGACATTACTTTATAACAGGGAATAGGCTTACCTTTTGCATTTCTTCATGTAGGATCCTGGTTAGATACCACTCTGCCCTGATCAAAGCAGCTTTCTTGTACCCACTCGTTCTCTTGGAACTGGTCACCCAGAACCCTTTGTGGGGAGGAGAAATAGGTGGGGAAGCAAAATGCACCTCACCAGTATAAATGTTAATGTTGCTATGTTCTCAGTTTAACAGAATATTCAATAATTTTCAAATCCTTAAGCATAGCTTCATTAGTAGTAGATTTTGGCAGGTTTTTTTCTTCTATATGTATGTTCTTCAGCTTCATGTGATTTTCCTTACAGGAAACAGGCTGTAATTTGTATGCTGCTTCTGAAGCATGACCTTGGTGTCTCTTGTGTATTGATTAAGAGAGCAGAGATACCTGAGTGTTTGAGCTCTAGTAGGTCATTTCAGTAATATGCCCATTTTAAACAGCTTTAATTTGATTTTTATATAAGTATCACATCGCCAAATAGTTTATTTGTCTGTCAGTTCATTTTAGCCATGCAGGGCAGTTTGCAATTAGCTCATATGCTGTTCTGGATCTCTAAAGGCACAGCTGGAGTATGCAGACAACCTTTCTTTTTATCCCTGCCTTTGCTTGTTCTGTCTGCCAAAAAGTTGGCTCTGCATACAGACCTTGTGTTCTCTTTGCTATCCTCTCTTCCCCGTCCCTCTGAAGATCTGCTGGTCTATGAAAGGGAGTTATGGTTTTGCCTTCTTTGTTGTGCACTGTGTAGCAGTGGCGGACAAAAAAACTGAATTGTAGATGAAGATAGAAAAGCCCATGAGCTGAAACCTTTTGCTATGACCTTTTTTCTTTTCTAAGGACAGAACTCTATACTACCCCAAGAAATGACTGCAGCTTGTGGATGCAATCAAACACTTACTAAGTACCCTTTAGTCATTTCTACCATGTAATTCCTTTACTTTTAAGTACTATTTTTGCTGTTGTTAAGAAATATCGTGCTACTCTGCCGGTGACAGGACTTGTTTCTTGTCATCCTGAGTTTTGTAAGAAAAGGGTTTCACGTGATCAGAAAAATCAGTCTTCTGTACACAGTTGTCTTTGTCCTTCTTAGAGACATTATTATAGTTATTCTGGGGTGGGAACAGAGTTTCCCTGTGAACGCACATGGTGGTGTACGGCAAGATGAAAGATACCTGCAGTAAGGGAGCAGGATGAGAACTGCTGTCCTTGATGTCCTTGTGTTGCCTGAAGGGAAGATGACCAAGATGAGTCTATTGTTTTAGCATGTTATAAGCCTGTAAAAGAGAAAGTTGAGAGAAGAAAGGGGGAAGAAACTTCCTTGTAAATGCCATTTTACCCCGAATCTTGCAAATATGCATGGGCATCCTAGGAAGAACACTAATCCCTTGTCTAATCTTCTGAATATTAATGGGGCCAGTGATGCTCAAAATTAAACATGTCCTTAGGAGCCTATCTTCACGGAGTAATGCTAAGAAGCAGCATCTTCCATTGGCAGCTGGCACTCATCTCTTCCTCACCCTGTGGGCCTTCTGACAGAGCAGAAAAATGCTTTCTGTGAAGCAGTGATGTAATTCAGTCTCGTGGAAGAACAGCCCTTGAGAAAACAGCCACAATGATTTTACATCACACACAAGTGATGTGTAACAACCTCATCAGTCAAAGTTTTAACTTTCATTCACACCACCAAGTTACAGCAATAGTGAGGAATTTAAGCTTTAAAAATAAACTAAAAAGCTGCTATGTTACGTAATTAAATCTGTCACTACATTATTGCTAAGATCGCGCTTTTTTATTATGTCTTTTGGAAATACATGATGTAAAAAGGAATAAACAGGAGGTTAATAAAGAGAATAAAGCAAGCCCCAGCAAAAAGAAGGGAGGGGTTATGTAAGGGAACCCTATGCACCCCTTGAAATGGCCGTGCGTATAAGATATCGATCTGTAGCAGACAGTGTGGGCTGACGCTGTTCACTGGGTGAAGCTGAAATGGAAAATTGAACTGCAACTTTGGGATCATAGGGGCAGCCAAAGGCCATCCGCCACTCAGGAACTGCCAGTGCATATTCCCATGCTGCCCTGATCTAATCCTTGGCTAGCCTCTTTCTGTCATTTAGATGGGGTCTTCACACTGCTGCAAAGGGCTCATTCAGAGGAGCATCTTCCTGAAGATTTTTCCAAAAAATATTGTGTCTTTTGGTCACATCTAATATGTTGTTTAAAATAATGCAAGGAAATAAAACATCTTGGACACTGAACATATTTTTTCCAGTTTATAGAAAGTATGTATTTCTGACTACGCATTATGCTGAATTCTTGCGTAGGAGTAAATACACCGTGACAAACAGACTTCAGCCGAAACATCGCAGGATAAGGCAGGATAAGGTCTTGGACTTCAGGTTTTCTTTAACATCCTGTGCTGATCACATCACTGGTCACAAATTAGTATGCTATCAAACTGTCTAGCACTGCTTTTCACAAAGCTACAAGATAGCTCAGATGTAGATGTTATTTTCATCAGGGTAAATGGCTCTTTAAGAATTTTACAGTAACAGTCTTATTTGTTAATTAGAGAGTATTCTGCCAATTCAATTCAAAAGAATATAACTGTGAAATAATGTCTTCCCTAAGCGTAGTTTTCTGTTCATTGAGACAACACAGCGATTATATAAGTACCACCATGCTACTAAAGAAAACAGAAATACATGGTATCCAGTGTTAAATGCACGTTGCCAGAGTTCTTGCCTGCTAATGTTGGAGACTCGGTAGTTTATCCCTTTGTGCGTCAGAAGGACTTGCATTTTTATAAACTGAAACCACACACGCACACATACATATGAGCTTCTTTTTTTCTCTCTTCCTATTTATATCCCTTAGATTCTTTGAAGTAGAAAGTCTGATCTTTTATTATCTCAAGCATGAATGTATCTTCTATATTTAGCACCCTAAAAAGACCTATTTGCACAGGTGCATCCAAAGCCACTCTGGTTTCTAGCTGTTGTTATCTATCCTAGTTTCCTCCTAAATTGTATGGCATTGTGTTTCCTGGAGTCATTTGGATGTTGTCTGGTTTTTATTTTGTTCTTATTTCAAGTTAATTTCAGGAGCTTCTTTGACATTATAGATGTGTTAATGCTTCCTACATATCCTGATTAGAGTAATTTGTTTTTCGTGTTCCAATGTAGTGAGTCTCCAGAGCCCTGCACTTCATGTAATCCTTTATACATGTCCGTTGCAAATGCAAAATTATTATCAAATCAAAATACTATCTGTGAATATCTGCATTAGGTGCTGTCCACCCATGGACTGACCTTTAATGATTCACGTCCCCCCAGCATATGGAGGGAAAATGGGGACATCTCTGTACTTCTTGTAAAAAATTCTGGGCTCTTTGAAGTCTTTTGAAAAATATTTTTAGGCAAGAGCTCAGTTTCTGTCAATCACAGGTATAAAAGGAAAGTGACTGTATGTGTGTGCTCTGTGTGTGTATGTGCATCTGTAAACAAATGCTTATTTAACAGTTCTTAATTTCTCAGCAATATTGATTGCTGAGATATTGATTAGCAATTAGGATTATCTGTCACATGGAGAATATTCATTACTTCACAAAGATGCACAAAGCTTCATGAGGTTTTAGCCTTAAAATATCTGAAACTGGTTTGCACAGCTACATCAATTAACAAGAACTCAGGACTGTAGTTTCATTATGATACAGATATGATTTCAGAATGGAAATAAATGAACATAGTAATAACTGTCAAAAAGAAAAAATGTTCAATAAATATTTCTGTTCTGGAGAAAAAGCCAAATGCTATACTTACACCACAGGATGAGGAAAAACATTTTCTGTTTCAATTCTAACTAGAGGTTAAACAGCAGCTACTGAAGTTAAACAATTTCAAACTACCATCTGTAGATCTGTTGCATCAAAAAGCCTTGAAATCAAGGAGCTCTCTGGATTATTATTACTGGGTTTTTTTATTTTTCTTGAAATGAATCAGTATCCAGAAGAATGGAAGATAATAACTATTATATCATTATCTAATAAGAGTAAATAAGCCAACCTGGGGAATATAAACCTACAGGAAAAGCAATGCAAACAGTGATGCAGACCTCAATTAATAAACTATTAAATAATGGTAACATAATGAAAGACAACCAGAAGAATAAAGTGAAAATTATTACCCTCATAAGCAGTTTCATTTTAATAAGACAACAATTTTGTTCATACATTACATTTAAAACAGTTGAAGACAATGATATAGCACGGTTAATTATTTTTATTTGAAAAACATGGAAATAAAAATTTACCCTAAATTCAAGAGCGTTAAGTACTAGCTAGATGACGCATCTTAAGTGAACATGTGGAAGGAAACTTCTACTATTCCAAAAAGGTCAGTCTCATCTTATTTTAATTTATACATAGTGAAAAAATATAAGCCAAAGTTTTCACTTGACACAGAACTTAGGGTACTGATAAATAATGAAATAAATAGTAACTTTTACAGACAGTGCAGTGCTAAAACCAAATGTGGTCCTCAGGTGCCAGACCCATATCAAGCAATAGCAAAAGTCCTTCCATTACTTCAGTCTGTAGTGCTGATAAAATTCTCAATGATCGTGTGCCTGTTTGATGACTACATGAAGAACATTGATACAGAAAGAGTGCAGAGAAATTTCATAAAGTGTTTAGACAAGTGAAAAGCAGAATATACATTAAAAGACTGTAGAAGCTCTGTGTATTCAGTTTATAGAATAAATAGTCGAGTAAGATTGTCTGTGACATGTACTGATGTTGTGGGTAGCAAGTATAGGCTCTGTAATCTAACGGACAGAAATTAATTCTTCCACTGGCTAGATCTGAAGCTAGAAAAAGCTTCATCTACATTTATAGCAAATTCCAAGGAAATGAGATGGATGCTCTATCAAAAGTACTTTTCAAATCAGGAGTAACCATTTTTTCTGAAAGACATGTTGTTTGGACAAGAACTAACATCAGGGAAGCCCTGCAGTCTGAATTATGTAAGTGGTAATGTTTGCTGAGGTCCTTTAGTTTTTATGACCTAGGAATTTATGAAAACATACAGCTTGGCCAAAGTACCATTACAGAAATCAATTTCTAATGCTAATATCTAAAAAGCCTAGAAGGTGATACTGAAGGCTAAGTAGGGATGAACTGTTCGTGTTGTTGGACATCATTAAATAAAGAAAACTGTATTTCAGCTAGTTTAGTTCATTGATGCTCATCATGTTTTGAGAAATCCTGTATACCTTGAACAGAGTTTATTTTCTATTTCTGATACTAAAACAAGAAAAAGCAAAAAGAGATCTGATTTAATTTCTAAAAAGCATTTTATTCTGAGAAATGGAGGACACGGAATGGAGACCCTCACCCTTCTCAGGGTGAATGGGTACAGATTAACATGGCCCAGAAGGAGAGTGTCACTTAGCTGGAAGTATTCAGACTGACATTTTTGTAAAACATGAACAAAGTGCAACATGGAAACCAGGTACCGTATTTATCTTAGGTTAAACTTTTATCAAACTCTGCAACTAGGACGTTTTATACTATTCCTCTCTGTGTATTGCTGTACAATAAAACTTTTTTAAAGCTTTATATAAATGAATCTCAGAATACTTTATAGAAATATTCTCCTGACTTTCAAGAGATATATGTTCCTGTCATCTTGTTTTACAGAAGGGAATACCAAGCATGAGACAAATTAAGTAATTTTGTTACTATCATGGAGGAAGGCAGTGAGAAAAATGGGACTAAACAGCAGAGCGTGTGAGGGTCAGGTGAACTGCTTGTGCTGGCTGAAGGTGCTATGGACCTGGCCAGCACAACAAAGAAACTATGGGTCATCCTCTTCACAGGTCTGGTTATTTGCATGCTTTCTTCCTGGTTAGTCAGAATCACAAGCCACTGATTTCTTAACTCAGTCCAAAAACGCATAAACCATTTATGGACCCGTTCCTTATTGCATTTATTATTTTCTCTTCCAAGAGGAATCAGGCCAATTCAGAATGTTGCACTCTCTCTACATAAATGTTCCAAAACTAATGGCTTTATATATGGCCGCTGATTTAGTTAAAGAGATCCTTTGGCAACAGTCCCTAAATATTGAATTGAAACCAACTCATAAATTGATAATCTCAAGTGAACCCAAATAATAGGGTCCTGTCCTGAAATTCTAGGACTAATGTTGGAATAAATTGGCTTTATAGGAGCATCACAAGTTCTTTGGTAATTATTGTGTCTCCCCTTCAGACTGCATATCTTGTTCTGAAGATGAATGTTGAAAAATATACTAAGGTTTTTTTGTTAAGCAATTGAAATACTATTTATACATCAGAAAGCCATAATTTTATCTTAGGGTAAATATTTCATTTTTAAAGGAAAGCCTTGTAAGTAGAGTAAATTATACAGTGGAATTGAAAATGAAAAAAAAAGGTAAAAGCACATTACTTTTACTGTCTAAATACTGTCATCTCGATTGTTTTATAAATGGTGGTATGGGCTTTAGATTTGAAAATTGAAAATGGTCTCTGTAATGTTGATGGTGAAAAAGAGAGACTGTAATGATACTGCCAAAATGGAAAAAAAATAGTTTACATCCTTTTTAACCATTGTTTTACTTTGAAAAACATTGTTTCATGTTCATAATGGAAGTAGCCATTGTAATGCTACAAATAATGGCAAGAGACACAGCAGAGATATAGAAGCTAAAAATTCTGGGAATTTTGATCTGGCCAGTAAACCTCTTTTGTATTTAGCTTCCTGACAGTTTTGAAGACAGATGCCTGGTGTCAGCTGCAGCATTATCCTCTCTTACTGTACCTGCCAGCAGGAAGTGAGTCGTTCCAAAATTTACTAACAGCAGCATGATCAACACGACATCATAAAGAAAGTTGGGAGAATATTAGAATAATACATCAGACTAGGAACCACCATTAGTGCCGGGGGTTTAAATGGTGCGTGCCATTTTTCTGACTGTTGCCACAGCGAATACAGCAGGGTGTTTTGTTTCTCTAAGGATTGCTCATGTAACAATGCAATCTTTTGATTTAAACCCTCACAAGCACGGTTAGAATGGCTTGCAGAACAAAGTACATTGATTAAATAATTCAGAGTCCTGTAAAGGGAAATGATGTGTAATCCCTGTTCTTGTAATAGCCCCGCTTGAGATCAGGCAAGGTAGAGCACGGCAGTGGATGGAAATGCTTGATTATTTAAAGCCAGATGTTGGGAGGTGCAGAGCTTCTCTTGAAGTTCTCACTGGAGTTAAGAGGCGTGAGCATCTCTCATGAGCAGGTTTTCACTTGCCAAATATGGACATATAGCAATTTTGTTTGGGAGATTTATATTGGGCTGCTCTGCATTCTATACATAGCTGCTGTCCCTTTATATGGCTTCTTCTCCGAAGGGAGTATTCACACCATCTAACTTCTGGCATCTAACTTGGGGACCTAAATTAAGACTGTGGCCTCCATACTTAGTGGTGCTCCAACAGGCAATTTAGACCTAGTCAGCCCTAAATATCCGCTACTTGGAAAAGGTGGCAAGCAACTAGAGTAAATCATAGCACAAGATCTTTATTAGTGTGGCAGAGATTATATCGAAATACTGTACCTGGATGAACATACATGTTTTAATCAAGGCATAAAACTGCAAATAGCAAGTGCCAAATACTTCAGACAGCTCACTTTGCTAAAGGTAGATTGATGGAAACATATATGTGTAAAATATATGTTTTATTTATGTGATATATATGTGATATTTAAGCTTTTCGGCACTCACTGCTGAACTTCAAACCACCACTTTTTATTTCAGCAAATGAAGTTAAAATTGGTCAGTAAAATTATCATTCCTTTCAGTAATTTTGCTGTGTATTTCAAGACTATTCATCTTCTTTTTTAATGTTTGCTTCTGTGTTTGGCTTTGAAAGTATGTTGTGCACACTTTTAAACAAACAACACTGAGGTCAATGAGAGCTGCTAATGTGCAGCATCTCTAAAAATTAGTCCACCTTTATCCAAGCCTTTAAGTTATGGGGGTTCAAATTACAAGTCTTCGTGCACATCTACAGTTTATAATAAGGAGTGATAGCGAGCCTATGGCATGCATGACAGAATTAGAACACAGTGTTGTTGTCAACACCAGAGAAACAGAGCCCCGGGGCTTACCTGCTTCTGCCTGCCAGGTGGCAAGTGGCAGCAAGGGGCTAGGGAGGCTCTGGGGAATGGCAACGGGCACATGAGGGATGACAGAGAATTCAGAGGCCAAATGGAGAAGGTAATGGCGCAAGAAATTAAAAAAAACCCACCATGATTTTATGTAAGTCTTATAAACTGTGAATATAAAGCACATTAGGGGTTCTTTTTACTCTATTTTCAGTCTCCTTGCATGAATGGAAGAGGGTCCAACGTAGGTAACTGGTAGTTACTAAGGAAAATTCAAGGTCAAACTGAAAGATACCCGGTGAATTTAAGTGGATCCTTACTACCACTAAATTTCTAAGAGCAAAAATGAGAAAAACTGTAAGATATTGTTCTCACACAGGATCACAGAATGGTTGAGGTTGGAAGACACCTCTAGAGGCCACCTGGTGCAAGACACTTGCTGAAGTAAGGCCAGTTGCCCAGGACCATGCCCAGATGGCTTTTTAATTTCTCCAAGGGTAAAGACTCCACAGTCTCTCTGGACAAACTCTGCTAGTTCTTGGACACCCTCACAGATAAAAAGTGTTTCCTGATGTTCAAAGGGAGCTTCCTGTCTTTCAGTTTGTGCCCATTGCTTCTTGTTCTGTCACTGAGCACCACTGAAAAGAGCCTGGCTCGATCTTTATTACTTGCTTTCTTCAGATATTTGTACATATTGATGAGATCTCCCCTGAGCCTTCTCTTCTCCAAGGCTAAACAAGCCCAGCTCTCTCAGCCTTTCCTCATATGACAGATGCTCCAGCCCCTTAATCATGTTTGTGGCCCTTTAGAGGACTTTCTCCAGTAGTTCCACACCTCTCTTGTACTGGGGAGCCCAGAACTGAACACATCACTCCAGGTGTGGCCTTGCCAGTGCTGAGTAGAAGTTCATAAGGATGGTATGAATATAACAATCATAGAAACATAGAATCATAATACCTTGGATTGGAAGGTACCATTAAAGGTCATCTGGTCCAACCTCCCTGCAGTGAGCAGGGACATCTTCAACCAGATCAGGTTGCTCGGAGCCCCATACAGCCTGACCTTGAACATTTCCAGGGATGGGGCATCTGCCACCTCTCTGGGCAACCTGTGCCAGTGTTTCACCACCCTCACTATAAAAATTTTTTCCTTATATCCAGCCTAAATCTACCCTCTTTTAGGTTAAAACCATTACCCCTTGTCCTATTACAAGATGCCGTGCTAAGTTTGTCCTCGTCTTTCCTATAGGCCCCCTTTAAGTACTGAAAGGCCGCAATAAGATTTCCCTGGAGCCTTCTCTGCTCCAGGCTGAGCAACCCCAACTCTCTCAGCCTTTCATCATAGAAGAGGTTGCGATCATTTTCATGGCCCTCCTTTGGACCCGCTGCAACAGGTCCATGTCTTTCCTGTGCTCCAGAGCTGGACGCAGGACTCCCCATGGGGTCTCACCAGAGTGGAGCGGGGTGGCAGTAAGTGAGCCTACCTGGGGAGGTGCCTCGCTAGACCTGCTGTTTACTAACAGAGAAGGACTGGTGGGAGATGTGGTGGTCAGAGGCTGTCTAGAGCGTAGTGACCATGAAATGATAGAGTTCTTGATTTGTGGTAAAGAGGAGGGCCAGCAAAACCACCAGCATGGACATTCAGAGAGCAGACTTTGGCCTGTTCAGTACGCTGGTTGAGAGGGTCTCCTGGGAGAGGGTCCTGAAGGGCAAAGGGGTCCAGGCAGGCTGGACATTCTTCAAGGAGGAAGTCTTAAAGGCACAGGAGCAGACTGTCCCCTTGTGCTGCAAGACAAACCATCAGTGAAGATGACCGGCCTGGCTAAACAGGGAGCTCTTGCTGGGACTCAGAGAAATAAAGAGGATCTATGACTTATGGAAGAAAGGGCAGGTGACTCAAGAGGAGTACAGGGGTCTCGTTAGTTCATGCAGAGAGGAAATTAGAAAGGCAAAAGCCCAGCTAGAACTCAGGCTGGCCACAGTTGTAAGAGACAACAAAAAATGTTTTTACAAATACATTAACAACAAAAAGAGGGCCAATGAGAGTCTCCATCCCTTGTTGGATGTGGGGGGGAATATTGCCACTGAGGATGAGGAAAAGGCTGAGGTACTTAATGCCTTCTTCGCCTCAGGTTTTAATAATCAGACTGCTTATTCTCAGGGTAGTCAGCCCCCAGTGCTGGAAGATATGGAAGGAGAGCAGAATAAACCTCCCATAATCCAGGAGGAAGCAGTTAACGACCTGCTATGCCACCTGGACACTTACAAGCCTATGGGGCCAGATGGGGTCCACCCAAGAGTGCTGAGGGAACTGACGGAGGAGCTGGTGAAACCACTCTCCATCATCTGTCAGCAGTCCTGGCTAAAAGGGGAGGTCCCAGATGACTGGAGGATAGCCAGTGTAACACCCATCTACAAGAAGGGCTGGAAGGAGGATCCTGGGAACTACAGGCCTCTCAGCCTGACCTCAGTGCTGGTCAAGATTATGGAGCGGTTCACCCTTAGTGCACTCACCCAGCATGTGAAGGACAACCAGGGGATCAGGCCCAACCAGTATGGGTTTATGCAAGTCAGGTCTTGCTTGACCAACCTGATCTCCTTCTATGACCAGGTGACCTGCCTAGTGGATGAGGGAAATGCTGTGGATGTCTACCTGGACTTTAGTAAGGCCTTTGACACTGTTCCCCACAGTATCCTCCTGGAGAAACTAGCTGCCCATGGTTTGGATGGGTGTGGTCTTCGCTGGATAAAGAACTGGCTGAATAGCCAAGCACAGAAAGTGTTGGTGAATGGAGTTAATTCCAGCTGGTGGCCAGTCACAGGTGGTGTTCCGCAGGGCTCAGTTTTGGGTCTGGTCCTGTTTAACATCTTTATCAATGATCTGGATGAGGAGATTGAGTGCTCCCTCAGTAAGTTTGCAGATGACACCAAAGCTGGGCGGGAGTGTTGAACTACTTGAGGGTAGGAAGGCTCTGCAGAGGGTTCTGGACAGACTGGAACAGATGGGCTGACGCCAACTGCTTGAGGTGCAACAAGGCCAAATGCTGGGTGCTGCACTTCGGTCGCAACAACCCCCAGCAATGCTGCAGACTTGGGGAAGAGCGGCTGGAAAGCTACCCGGCAGAAGAGGACCTGTGGGTGTTGGCTGACAGCCAGCTGAACATGAGCCAGCAGTGCGCCCAGGTGGCCAAGAGGGCCAACGGCATCCTGGCTTGTATCAGGAATCATGTGGCCAGCAGCAGTAGGGAGGTGATCATGCCCCTGTACTCAGCACTGGTGAGGCCGCACCTCGAGTACTGTGTTCAGATTTGGGCCCCTCACTACAAGAAGGACAATGAGTTGCTGAAGCGTGTCCAGAGAAGGGCAGCGAGGCTGGTGAAGGGTCTAGAGAACAAGTCTTATGAGGAACGACTGAAGGAACTGGGGCTGTTTAGTCCAGAGAAGAGGAGGCTGAGGGGAGACCTTATCAATCTCTACAACTACCTGAAAGGAGGTTGTAGTGAGGCAGGTGTGGGTCTCTTCTCCCAGGTAACTAGCGATACGATGAGAGGAAATGGCCTCAAGTTGCATCAGGGGAGGTTCAGATTGGGTATTAGGAAAAATTTCTTTACTGAAAGAGTGGTCAGGCATTGGAACAGGCTGCCCAGGGAAGTGGTGGAGTTACCATCCCTGGAGGTGTTCAAAAAACGTGTAGATATGGCACTTCAGGACATGGTTTAGTAGGCATGGTGGTGTTGGGTTGACAGTTGGATTGATGATCTTAGAGATCTTTTCCAACCTATGATTCTATGAGGGTTTCCAATATGCTGGTGACTGGAAAACAAAATAAATCATGCAAATAAACATGGAAAGAATCTGAGCTAAGGCAGAAGTGCAATCTTAATTACATTGTTACTTAAGGCTCGTGTATTTGACTTTCTGAAGAGAATAACCTTCTTGTAAGACAACTTGAGTTTCTTTTGTCTCAGATTTCTCAAGTTTAAAAAATAAAGTACAGTTAAAAAAATCCTATGATGTGGAATCACATTGACACACCCATGATTTATTCAGAAGACTGTGAAGTTATTCAAGAGCATGGACATGGTGTCACTAAGATTTCTAGTTTCTCTAATGAATATAGAAAGAAGAATCCTGCCTCAGTGTGGAGCTCACTGTACTTGTTCCCATACGCGAAAGGCCCTACATCCCTTGCTTCTCCTGCATGCCCCTGTCCCAGACTACTTCAACTCCTTATCCCAGTTGTGTATTTTCTCTCTCAAGGTATTCATCTTGATGCAATATTCAAGCAATTGGCCACTGCATCCATGTTGCCATCCTTCCACATCTCTGCCCTCCACCTTATATGCTGAGGAACTGCTTGAGTTCTTCTCTTTATTCAACACTGCTTACACAAAGACTTCAAGCAACCTCTCCCTCTTATCCTTCCTTCCTTCTTCCTTCTGACGTCTCATTCCAGTAACAATCATTACAAAACAAACATGCAGCATGAAAACTGTTGACCTATGTTTTGGGAGTTATACTGAAAGTATTCCAAGTTTTCTCTGTGGATGAAAATAGTGTCAGTATCTTCACTGACTATAGCTTTTAGAAATATACCAACTTCTCATGATGTAATATATAAATGTGGTTTCAAATATTAATATTTCTTAATTGTTTCTACATTTCAATAGCTAGTTTCAGTTTGAATAGACAAAAGTGTGATAGATTTCTGGTTTCCATCTTAAATCCTATTTACTGAGCATTATTACAGTTCTACATTTCAGAAGTGTTTCTCCTGGTGAATCCCATTTGGCTTGGCTTCTTTGGATACGCTGGCAATACTAAGTTGTTAGTTTTGTAGGTCAAGCTGCATTGAATGGGGAACTGGGTGTTTTAATGTACTTGAAATAACAAGCAGTAAGAGAAGACTTACAGTATCACTTGAATCACTTTCATATGTAGTAGCAATCTCAATACTTGATGTAAAAGCACATCTGCATAAAAAGAAACACAGACAGACTTCAGGAATTTTTTTCTTGTAGCTTAGAAATACAAAAGGCCTTAAAAATAAAGTGGCCTCAAATCTTGTTAGAAAACACTAGAACATTAGAAAACTCCCTATTATCATTGTACGAGAAACATGTATTTATACATGTAGCCATATGAATTTCTTATTTTAAATTATTACTCTGATATAATCAATTAAAAAGCACCCAGAGCACCTGGGCAAACCTAAGTCGCAACTGCAGAGAGCAACTTATAATCATCCAACTTCCAACAGACAGTTACAAAATTACTTGTCGTTTTATGGATATATTCTCTTTCTAGAGCCAGATCATGACATATAAAATAGAAAATGGAACTAGAGGGTGCAGTATATTTTCACTGTAACATTTACATCTCAGGAAACAACCTCATGGGAAATACTGTGTGATACAAGGAATAAAAGTTGCATTCAGTCTTAATTGGTTTCTTTGATGGTTTTGTAGATAGTGACATGATTTAAAGAGGGCACATGCTTTTTTTTCCTGTTTGTTTTCATTTTTCAGTCACAGATGTTCTTTTTGGGTACATTTGTCTTCTAAAATGCAAAAGGTTTTGTCACATTTGGCTACCCCAAAAAAGAGCATCCCTTAATGAGAGAAAAAAGAGTCAAAAAGTCATAATGAGATTTAATCTCAGTTACATTACTTCAGAACTTTTTGGGAATGTAAGGGCAGGAACCACTGTAAAATGCTAAAACAGATGGGTCCTACTGACATCTGTGCCAGTCTACATGCAATACTGACTTGCACAAACCTTCATTATTTTCAATATACTTGAATAAGCATTGATAAAATACTTAGTAGTTCATAGAACCATGTGGTCATCTGACTTTTCAAACATGAATGAAAGGGCCCTCTGTCCTTGATACTAACAGAGCCAGGATTTCATTTGAGGACTTGTGGGTGGAAGTGTCCCATTGGATCAGTATGGATGATGTCATATCAAATACAGGAGGGAAAACTTCTGCCTCAAAATTTCTGCATCAAATTTCTTGTAGTTAAGGTACAATAGAACTGCAATGGGAATATATATTTCTCGTTTTATATTGCATTAGTATTTTTTGATAGATTGGGGCAAGAAGGGTCCATATCAGTCAATTAATGAATTTGATGCAGTAAATTAAGGTTTTTTCTTTGCACCCTGAGCACAAAGTTCTGGTTTCTGTGCTAGTGGTGCAGCGATCTAGTTATAACTGAGAGAAGAATGATGGTGAATTGTTCAGCTCTCCATTTACACATATTAAGAATTGATATGGCCCAAATTTTTCTCCGTGATGTTGATTTCTAGGGAGAGGCTTCCCACTCAGTAGCTATTATGTAAATCTCTCTTGTTAATCACCACCTGACATTTTGCCTTGACAAGGCTGATGCATTTGCTCAGCTGATGTCTGTAACCTGCCTGCTCTGCGTCACGTTGTTTGGACAACTTTTACCACGAACAAAGATACTGCAAGAAGGATGTACACATCCGAAGAGTATAAAGCAGTGATTTTTTGCTATTACACACAACAGAGAATCTGGACAAACAAGAAAGGAGAAGAAGTATTAATATGCTTGCGACCTCTAGTAAAATATGCAGTGAGTCTGTGCTGGCCGGACAGCTTGATGGCAGGTGTGAAAGGGTCAACCTCCATTGCTAATCCTCAGTGCCACTGTTATGCCATCTTTATACCTTCTCATGTCAGTGCTTTTGTCCTAGAATCACTGAGATGCCAACTACCCCTGTATCAACAATCTTACCTCTGCCTGTATTTTGTCCTTCTTTTCTAGCTTAGTGCTTTTTCACAGCTCCTTCTCACAACTTAACATTTTTCTCAGAAGTCTGAGCCAAGATTGAACAACCGATTTATAACAAAAGCAGTCCTTGAATCACAGACAGCTCTGAGAGGACCCCTAGGAGAGAGGTTACACATCAGTGACATTGGAAGACTGACACTATTTAGCAAGGAAAGCTTCTATGTTTTCAAGTAGAAAGGATAAAGTGCTATTCATCCCTAGCTGTACAATAGTCAGGTTTACATGAAATTAAAATGGCCAAAGCCTCACCTTTGTCATGGATTAATTTTAGGATAAAGCTCTAAATAGAGGGAGGAATAAAAGTCAGAGTACCTCTCAGCTTCACCTCAAAACATTGACCTCAGTGCACTATGTATTTCAGAGCCCTCCATTTTCCCACAAATTCACCCCAAAGAATTTATCTATCACACATTCAAGCCTTCTCTGCCTAGGAGATTACAAGACCATCTGCTCAGGTTTAGACAACACAGTAGTTAAAATGCTGGCATCCTTCCTGCTCTAGCACTTTCATGACTGTTGCCACTAAAGGAGGTGATAGCACCTCCACGTGTGTGAGGTGAGGGAGGAATGCTGAACACCGACAATATGTTAATGAGTAGGAGAATGTGTAGATGGAGGAGAAGGGAAAGATTTAGCTGGCATAGCAGAATATCAAGTGAGAAGCAAATGAAAATACTCTATTGAAAAATGAAAGTAAAAGAATTCAAATTCCATAGAGAAAATGAGAAAGTAGAAAAATGGAATAGCTCAGAAGGAAAGGGACTGAGCGCCGTTGCTGTGCCAAGAATTCTGAGGGGGCCCAGAGGGATAAGACATGTTCATCCAGTAGAACTGAGATGTCCAAAGAGAATAGGTCACAGATCTGCCTAGAAACTAAATGAAAAAAGCAAGATAAAATGTCCTTGTATAAAACATTTTAACTATCCCTTCATTATCATGCCAGAAGAGTAGGCTTTCTATATGCGGCATAACTCAAGATAAGGAAACATAGGCTAAGATATGTATGTAGAAGCACACAGAGATAGGTATCAGTGATTTAAATCATCAGTGAATATACAGCAGGTAAAATTCATGTCAGGCAGGTTGGATGCCATCTGCCACAGTTCGGTTTCCACAGGACGACTGGAAATAGATATTGGCAGCTTCCTGGTTAAAACCATCTATTTGATTATTCAGAAAAAGTGTTTCTCTGCTATTATAGTCAACATTTCGATTTGCATTTTTTTGTATGTAGACAGTAGAAATACATCAGTATATCCTTAAGAGGATTTGTGACACAACAATAAATGGTTCTGGTTTATTCTTGAAATTGAATAATTAGGTTTCAAATAACTCCTAAGGCAATTTCTTTTTCCTGAATATACAGAGTGTTAATCTAGAAGTCTCAAGCTCTGTTTCTTTCTCTCTGTGTTAAACCTGATGTTGAGGCTATCATTCTCCTTTGGTTCCAGGAGAAACAAAAAGTTAAAATAAGAAGAGTTTTTTCTAGATAAACTCCTCAACCTTTATACAGGGAAAAAAACATATTGGAAAACACTTTAGTGAACTAATATCACAAATGGTTTTAAAATTCATTAAGCATTTAAACAGATTACCTTATTATTTCTAACTTTGTGTAATCAAAAAACATAAACTCAGAAAGACAGTGTTGCTGTGGTGGGTTCCTAACCAGAAAAATCTTAGCCATTAGCAAACCAATGCTTTGATCAAAATTGGCTGATTGGTCCGTGAATGATGTGGTATGATGCGATGTGTGAAATAAACCATAAACTACTGCATTATTTTTGTGGCCGCTTTAGATTTCATCTTGTGCTATGTATTTTAATAGGAATTGTGTACACAATTTCAAATTGAGTAAAGCCAATTAAAATGAAGAAGGGATTGTTTATGATCCTTGTGTATTTTTACATTGAATACCAGCTAATCCATAAGCCACACACATTGCATTTTGCTGGTTCTCTGCCAATAACAAAAGTTATTAGAGCTTTTAGTTTACTCTTTTAGTCAAGCAACAATATATAACATCATACTTCTTCCAATACAGTAAACTCAGAAGTCCCCACTGAGTGCAATTATCATAAGACAGGAGCAGTGGAGAGCTTGATTTAAAATTGCATGTTTTCATTTAAAAAGAAAGGAAAAAAACCAAACCCTGCTACCAGGAAATAATAGTAATGTATGTTTAAAAAATTGTCTTGTGTTACTTTTCATGTCTTTTTACTGTAAATCTGATACTATTATCTATTCTGATAGCCATAAATATACATTCATGCCTAAAAACTGCTCATCGCTTACAGTTTCTGCTTAATAACCCAGTAATATGGCTAATCTATTTTTATATGGGTGTATTATATATATGTATATAATTACTTATACATTATACAAGAATAATAGTTTCCTGAAAAAGCCTCTGGGTTTATGACTATTTGAAAGATGAGAAAAGTATTGCAAGGCTAGGTGGCATACATTAAGAAAAGTACTTTTTAACCAGTACATAACAATGTTGTAATAGATCATTAGCTGATTTCTACATAGTGCCATTTTCATAAATATGCTTTTTATATTTTATAGTCTTTGTGAATCTGATCCATGGTGTGTGCCAACACCATATTTGGGTTTTTTCTTTAGTATGAAGAAACATCTTTTACAAAAAAAAAATTTCATTTTATGAGGTATACTGAAATTTTAATTTCTTTTAAACATGACTGCTAGCAAAGATTTATGCTGTCATTTTCTCATGTTTTTCATGTTTTAGTTAATAAAATAGGCATTTGAAGAGGATAAGCATCAATTCAGGAACTAAAACTTTTCTTTAGCAGTCATTCAAAGTCAGAGCTTTTAGTTGGAACAGTATTGTACATATATTCCCACATATATTACATGCTATAGTTATAAGATGAATTCCCCAAAACCGTGGAAAATTCAAGGTCTTCTGCAGTTACAGTCTAAACTCTTTTTCATCCTAACAAGCAAGCTTTAAGGAAGCAAAAGCTGCACTGTGGTATAACTGCTGAAAGGAAAGACAGAAGTCCAATTTCATTCATGTTTGGACCATAGTGTCAGGTTCAGAATAGAAGTCCAATATTTTCAATGAGCTTTTGAATGATACCATTGTAGTACTTTCAGCTGCAGGACTCACGATGTTTTGGGTTCTCGACTGTCTTGGAAGGTACAAAATTTAAACCAACAACTGAAATTAAAGTATGTCTGTATACATATATAATTTTTAAAGTCCAAAATTTAACAACTAAGTTCACAACAGATAACTGCAACATAAAAATGCACAGAAATTACAACATAGAAGGTGGTTACTGTAATAGTCGATATTAAAATATTATGAAATGGGACTATAACACAGAGGAGAACATGTTAGCAGATCAGGGTGTTCAGTAAAGTCATAAAAGTAGAAATCAGCACACATATAAATGGAAGAAAATTAAAAATACATAGCTTGATCAACTACAACAGGATAAATAAAAACCCAAATGTTTAACGACAAACATAATCCTTAATGGGAATAAGCTTAGAAATAGATTTCAATTTCATCCCCTTCAATAATCTAGTACCCAGAAACATAAATAACAGTTGTTAATGAAGAAACAGTTTAAGCAAGTGATGTACATGGAAGCTTTAGATACCATAGATCATTATTATTTTGTGAGGTCAAGGTCTTCTATGACAAGGTCTGGAAGATAACTGCTGTAGAAACCACTGATTTTTTATTTTCTTATGGCACCTCTCATGCTGACTTTTCACCACTTCTCTTTGATTTCTGTTCAAGATTGTGGAAAAAGTTAGGACAGAAAAGGGTCAGACAACAGAAATGCACCTGAACTCTCTAAACACGGTTATTTTGTTTCTGCTGAAGCAGTTAGCAATACATTTACTTGTTGATAGATGATTTCTTGATGTCAATGAAAGATTAATGTTCATGCTGTTATGGAACCACCAGGTATTTTTGATAATCTGGGTCCTAAAATTGGTGTAGGCATGCATGTGAGAGTGGACAAGGTTATCCTATTGTTCCCTTCATTCGCTCTCCTCAGACTGAGTAAAATTAGTGTTGAGTAATGTCTTCACACTAAAGGTTCTCACAGGATGCTTAAGATTTAAACTGTTGTCACCTCTTTCAAATCCGAGGATGATTTATATTGCTTGGATTTGGTGAAGAGACATCAGCTGAAATATGAGTAGCATCTTGATGATGCCCAATTTTACATCTCTCTCTTGTCTTAAATATTCTGCTGACCTCAGTCAGGACACAGATGAAAGCAAATTACCTTTTCATATCTGAGGGAGATAAAAAGTGAGGAGAGTATGGTGGCATGTGGGTATTTTGGCAGCCTTCTGAATCTAAAACATTTGCCAGATGTTTGGACAATAAAAAAGAATGTCTGCAGTTTCTTTCATTTTCAGGTGTTTTGAGAAAAATCTAATGGAAACTTTCCCAAATAATAGAAAAGATAAATTTTAAGTTCTTTTCATGAAATATGATGTTCTTCTCATATCTTTTCAGATATGGACCCTAGTATCATGGCCCGTGCTTTTACCACCTTCAAGCAAGACTAGTTAAATATGCTTATTGTGGGCTAGACTGAAGAGATACATGGTGAACTCAATGACCACTTGTTATTGTGAATATTAGACACTACAACTCCACAATTCACATATTGAATGACATAATGATGGCTTTGATCTGTGAAGAACTGAATTATCTCTCCTACTTGGAAGAAGACTTGCTGTCTCAATTTTAATTTCTTGTTCTCATCTGCATTATAGAGTACAGACAAGTTCCGCGGTTAAAGGGATTCTTCTTAAAAATGTAAATTAATTGGCTATTGCAGTATTATTATTCAAATCTTTTTTAATAAATTAAAAAACAAAAACAACATACAAATGTACAAACAAATAAAAACTAACAAGAAAACCCCAACCAAAACCGGAAAAATCCCAAACATTATCATCTTAAACCTAAATTCAGGAAAAGATTTCTTCCATATAGGGAGGATCTTTTTTCATTGCAAAATATTAAAATAAGGAAAGGGCTGAGACAATCTAGACTATCATGTCTGAAGGTCTTGTTCCTTCACCACTCTCAGGATTCACGTGAGAACTTTTTTCCCCATGAAGGAATTCATCAAAGGAATTGCCAACTGTGTTCAGTGAGAGTAAATGCTCTTGTATGAAACAGTCGGTGAAGCCTAACTAGTTCATTATGATGTGGCCATGCACAGCAGTAACCCAGTGAGGAGTCAGCATTAAATGCTGAAAGCCCACAGAAGACACCTACAGATAGAAATGGTGTGAACTCTATTATTCTTTCTCCTGAACTAAAGTACTGTACACGAGACAGTCCCATGAGAATATCTGCTCTAAATTCATGCTATTTCATCAAACAAAACACAAGTGAAAGTGAACTAAAAATGCCTAGGCACCTCTAGACTCACAGCTGAAGAAGTAAATGGACACATTCCTGGAGTACCAAATAGCAGCACTCTGACTTAGTTCATTATTAGAAAAAATGGCTTAAGTCAAATCCTGACAAACTAAAGCTGTTAAACAATTTCATCCCGCTTCGTACTGCAGTTCAATTTTACCAAAAAATTATAGCCACCACTTGCCAACACATCACACCCTATCATAACTCCGCACAGCACGAGAGAACTGCCATTTCCAGCGACGGGCTATCATCTGCTACACTCCACCAGGCACACACCACTGTAGCATGTCCCTGGCTGGCTGCCAGACCACTTCAACACTCCACAACACTCCGTGTCCAGCTCATAACTCAGCCTACTAGTATCAGGACACCATAATGTACATCATTGTGTGAAGAAGGATTTAGCACAGCTGTAGAACGATGCAGCTGACGCTCTCATCGTGATACATCACCTTATAAAACCTGTAATATCCACAAAAGGGGAAATAGAATTGGCTGGCCAGATGAGCATGCAGCCAACTAGCCCCTATTGTTCTCCAAACCTCTGTATCACATTAACATATCAGATTTCAAACTGGCTTTTGCAAGCTGAAAATGTAATGCGACATTTCATATGTAAAACCCGCATAAAATTCTTAGGCCAAAGTCTGTCCTGCCTTATACCCATGTAATGCTATTAAATTTGCTCTGTACAGTTAATGCCCAGCAGGTGCATTCATTTTAGCAAAATGTTTTGTGTCACGTTGTGTAGTCCTCCACATGGGCTGCAATGTCAGGCAGCATGGAAGGAGTCAAAATTCACAATTCGCTGTGAAGTCTGTCTATGCTCTCAAAGTAGCTTGATGATCTGATGAACTCAACATAGCAGGCCCACTGGAAACAAACAAAAAAAAGTAGTTTTAAAGTTTGCTCTGTGTGAGGAATGAAAACGGGGAGTTTTCAGGTGAGGAAAGCTGAAGACCACATGAGCCAGCATATTGCCCAGTGTGGCTTAACTAAGCAATCGGCAACCAGACAACTGGATGAGGTTACACAACCCTAATATAACTAGATTCATTGCTCACAGATAAGCAGCTCCAGCATCCCTTTGGCATGGGGTTGGGTTTTACAGTCTACTAGATCCATTACACTGGTTGACCTTTGAAGGACAGGACTAGGTTTTCACTTTGGTCATCAAATATTCTGAGAGGAGGGTGGGGTTTTCCACCTTTCTGAGAGTAGAGGTGGAACCTCCATGAGGTAGATTGGTTCAAGTTGCAGTTTACACATACATTTGTTTCTGGGCATCCACAGATAGAAGTAGAGATAGGGGAGCTGTCCTCCCAAAGGGTGGGAAAAGGTGAAAAATGTAATGATCGCAGTCCTGGAAAGATTAAGAGGAAACTGGTGAAGGCTGTGACATTCTTAGCAGCAGTCAATGATGAAGAACAGAATGGAGGTTGTCTGTCTTCTTAGGGAAAGACTATGCAGTTGTGTATTTGTTATCTGTATTGACACACAAAGCACGCAGCTCACTGAATAGAATGAATGGGAGAATGCAAAGGAGGGTTGTCTGCAGACTCACCTTAGGCCCCTCAGTTAATCTCTACTTGCAGCAGAGAAGGGTTGGTGGCAGCCTTCAAGGTGGAAGAATTTAAGGAAGAAATCGTGAGCTGTACTGTGTGAGTTATCTCATTATTCCCAAGTGAGTTAAATTGTTTTCTTCAGTGCTGAAGTTAACCATAAGCCTAGTCTCCTGTCTTTTTCTCACACATTAAAGACATTCTTACCTTTCTCTGACATTTGGCATCTCATGATGTTCATCTGGTCCAAGTTTATGGTGTGATTGGAGGCTAGAATCTTATTTGGATGGGCAACAGCATATTAATGTATCACCCTCACAGCGAGTTACATGTTGTAAAGCTTAGAGAGCACTCAGGAGCCATGTAGTCTATACAAGAGTAAAAAGCACTTTTATTTACTGACTAAGTGCTCAGTATAAAGCAAATCAGTTTGGGCACCTGGAAAAATCCAGACTATGATTCAGTGGGGTATTTAAAAGGGATGCTTAACTCAAAGCCTAGGCTTATGTCCCATTAGTGAGCAGTTTAATCAAGTCTTTCACAAACAAAGAAATTCTGTTACAAAGTCTTGTTTTTCAACTAGTGTATATGTTGAAAATATTTTGCTTTGAATTAGGGCACAAACTGAGTGTCCAAGAATGTTAGTAATAGCTTTTTTAATATTATACTCTCCTATGAACACAACCCCTTCTAAATTTGCAGTGTGACTGTTCTTTCTTGCACAATCTCTAAAATTGTGTTTAGGAAGTTTTTCAGTACTCTGAATGCAGAAAATGTCTGACTGAAAATTCTAGATCGCATCTTAAAATAGTGGTTTCTAAAACTGCCAAAATCATCTTTCTCTTTTCTGTCTCTTCCTGATATTCTCTACATTTTAACATATAGGATGTATAATGTCACGTTCTAAAATGCAAGTATGAATCTTTAGAATTTTAGATTTCATGCCTTATTTCAGGTAAGAACTTAAAGTTAGACTAAATGGAGTAATTATAGTTGCCTCTTCATATTTTGTAAGCAGTTAAACATTTGGTTAAGATGAATGATGTTCAGTGCTGAAATCCAAAGGAATTAGGAAATCAATCATCCAGGAAATGGTTGGAGGTGATACATAGGTAGCCAGACTTTGCAGTACAACATTTTTGGATTCACAAGCTGTTAAAAAAAAAAAAGAAAAAAAAAAGCAATAAACTGTGTCTCTTTTGTTGTTACTGCTGCTTACACTTTCAAACAGTATTTAAGCAACTAGAATAACAGCAAGACATTATATCCTCTCAATGGTCAAGGTAATTAATCTTCTTTATGTGGTCAGTTACTTATGTTAAAGTAACTGCTATAGCTGCCTTTTCTGAGTGGAGAGACAGGAAGGAGAGAGTGTGTTTTTAAAGGATGGCTGAAAAGGATTGTTTTAAAAGAAAAACATTGTATTTTGTTGGCAGTTAATCCTAATATTTCACCATACTGGCCCTGGGATATGGAAATCTAAATCTGTGTGGAAAATCATTTCCCTGTTCTGTCGGGTGGCAAGGAAGTCATGCTGATAGACAGGGAGATGACAGTTGTCACTAAACAAATGACTGTGGAAAAATCGTGAACACTCCAGTTCCTTTAGGTATTTGCTGTCATGCTGAAGTGAAAGAGATCTTGATAGTAAGAGTCATTGAACATCCAGATCGATTCCCTTCTTCAGTAAGGGCAGAGGTACCTTTGTGCAAGGGAAATCTTTGTCAAGGGCAAGCAGGAGCAGAAAGAGAAAATAAAACTTACAAGAAAAGATAAGTAGCAATTTTGTTAACCCCACTTTATCCTCTCAGAGATGTGATGTCTGACTGAGTCACAATTTATGATAATTCCTGTCATACTCGTGCAACATTTAGATGCCAGAACACAGGAAGTACAGACATAATAAACAGGATAAGACATAAGACAGGATAAATTTGTTTATCCTTAATACAATTGGAGAAATTATTTGCTTTTCAGAAGTATAAACAGCTATTAAATATCATGTTAGTTTATGAATATTAGGAAAATTTAAATGGCTAGTACTCTTGCTTTTTTATGTAGTTGATGTGGCTTTAATCTCCAGGAAATTCAGTTTGTAAAACTCAATATGAGTTTTTGTTGAAAGCATATGACAGCAGTGTCTGAAAACAGCCATTTATGTTGCATACTATTAACAGAAGAAAAATCTTAGAACAGAATAAAACCTGAAATGTTTTGCTTTCTTAATTTTTTTAAATGAAAATGTGCACAAAACCACTATATCAAGATGAATAATAATCATATCCACAGGTTGTTGTTTGATTTTAACAGGTGCACAACTGGGCTTGTTTGAATAGATTTTCTTCTGTGTGTGCCACAGGGATTTCACCCAGGAAAGTGCTATTTAATACAATAATAAACGAGCAGAGAAAATGAGAAGGGGAAAGAGTAATAGGAGGATATTTACATTCTTAAGTACTCAAGGTAGCTAAATCTAAAACTGACTGTGAAGAGTTGCAGAAGAATTCCCAAACATTGAGTGACTGGACAATAAAAGCAAAAATTCAATGAAGTCGTGATAGATGCAAAGTGATATAAACGGAACTGTCCACAAACACCCAATGACAATTACAGTCATGTGCTCTAAATTGACTTTTGCCGCTCAGAAAAGATTCTTCAAGAATAAATTTCTGAAAATATAACTCAGTGACTGGAGGTCAATAAAACCAAAGTGTCATAAGAAATGCTGTGTATTTAGCCAGTATTTGAGAAGAAATACATAACATCATACATGTCTGTAGTGCATCATCTTAAATACTGCAAACAGCTGTATATCTCCAAAAGATTTTCACATAAAAATTAACATACAATTTCACTTGAAATCATTAGCACATTTCCTAAAAGATACCATTAGTTTAGCATAATATTTTGAGCTGGACAAAGAAAAGTCCTGGAGAAGTTCTGGGACCTGCCATAAACAGGGAATAGAAAAAAAACTAATGAGGTGGGGGCGGTCAACAAGGGGCGGTCAACAAGTACTACCAGAGACAAGGAACAGATTTGGAATTGGCGAAGACAGAACAGATTGTGGTTCTTCATCCTAGAGAGACAATAATTTTCTTCAAAATGATGAATGGCTAGAAAGCAAAGCAGAAAGATTTCTTGAAGTTTCTCACAACAGAGGGAATATCTGAATTAAAATATCAGGCAACAGTTCTAAACTGATCAAAAGAAAGCACTGCTTTCATCCAGTATGTAATTTAAATTGTGTGATTAGGACATTGTTCATATGTAGAAGTTGAAACAATAACTGAATTAATGGAGAATATATCTTAGCTTGGGTATTAATGGTTTAGATGCAATTTGTTGCTCAGACCAGTGCTACTTATGGCTGGAAACTGAAAGGATACACCAGAAGGAAGAGCACTCTGTTCATAAGCTAGTCTTACTGTCTATCTGCTCTTTCACTTCTGTCTCTATTCTTGGCAGCTATCAGAGACAGGCTGATGGGCTAAGCGGACCTTCGATCTGACCTATTACGACAATTCTTGTGTTCATCTTAGATCAGGTCTCATTAGACTTGCGTGTTCCAAAGATTTCAGAAGTTGCAACCATTAATTTGTGTTTCTTACTCTAGATTTCCAAAATTATAACCAATTCTAGAACAGTAGAAGAACAGGTACGCATACAATAGAGTAAGGAATTGTTTTATAATTATGTTGTATGACTTGCTGGGGGGCTGTTAAAGATGAAGAATTTCCAATTTACTCTTACAGCAGCAAAAACCTTTTTGCCTTTCCAAAGTACACCTTGGCCACCGTTCTAGACGACTTGTTCAGAGCCAGCATAAAATCCTGCATTTTAATGCAGTCTGTATTGAGTAAAAGATACTTATTTCTTCATGCGGAAACTTTTCCTTCTTAAGCCTGTCTCAATTCAGTGCAAATATTCCTTGCAATTTTATCAGAGCAGGCCTTTTTCCTTCTTATTTTATAATTTTGAAACCCTACTTTTCAACTCTTCCTGCTTCAGCTGAGGACATGTGTCCTCTCAGTTGAGTGCTTACATTCTAATTATAATTAGTCAAATTCCATTCAATCCGTTGCTAATTCAGAATATTAGATTTTTATCCATGTCAGCCTATCAGCCTCTAATTACCAGGATGTTTGTGCTTTTTGCCTTCTGACAACTGGCAGCAGTGCTTTTTGTCAACCATCATGCTTGTTAGGAGGACACTAGCTGCATTTCCACCGCATAAGCAAACATTAAGCAAGTATAAGGAGTTGGTAATCTCCAATTTTATTGATAATCTTCACATATTTGTGTGCTGGGCAGCCTGCCCATGCTGCAGCTGCTCAGTCTGTAAGTCAGCCAGAGGTCTGGCAACCAAACATCCCTGGCCCTTGCTCTACTCCCTGGGCAAATAGGCAAACAGACAAGCATATTTTGTCTTGAAAACAGTTAAATGTTGTCACTTTGTTTCCAAACCCAACCATTACTGGACTGCCATACTTTGACAGAATGTGGAGTTTTTGAGACTTTCTTCCAGCACAGGGAAATGCTGTTCCCGAGTCAATCAAATCAACTCCAGTTGTCAGAGAGGAACATAAAGTGGGCACTCTTCATGGACAAGATAACAGACCTTCATTAAGCCAGCTTTAACCCTCCATTTTCACCTCAGCTTGCACATCTTCTGCACACGCTCATACAGCTGTGAATCCTTGACTACAAAAATGATCTGTGATGCCCTGAAGGGAGGTTACCACTGTGTTTTATATTTACCTCTTTCCTTTTACCCTCTTCAAAATTAACCAGAGTGAAAATACCAGCTGTCAAAGAGGAAAAAGAAGGTTTCTCAATCTGTAATTTGTTCTGCTGAAGTCACTTTGACATCTGTGTACTTTATCTTCATTTCATATCTGGTTGGGGCAGTTAGGGGTGGTGGAGATATTTGGAAAGGAATTTTCATTTTCAAGCACACAGAAGATTGATGAGGATTTCCTCTTCCATCATGGCTCCTAAGTACACGCATTTCCCCCCTGCCCCAGGAAATTCAATTACTTCCCCCCACCAATTAAAATGCTTGAGGATGACTCTCAAAGAACAAGTCTGATTTAACCTGCATTTGTTTTTAAAAATTCCTTTATCTGTATGTCAGTATGGATGGGACGCATCTCACCAATTCTGATATCTATAACATAGATATTTACATCTAGCTTAGACATTACTTGTGATCAAAAGAAAAGAGTACTCAGCAATGGATATCTTTGCTGGTCCCTCTGTTCTGTGTTAGTCACTGCTGTACCTCTGGGTGACACTCCTCTCCACCACCTACAAAGAGTTTAGATGGCTTGGTCTGTTGTGGATCATCCACATGGTAAATGTATAAAATTAGGTGGGAATAATCTCGCCCTGTCAAAATTATTTCATTCCTGTTGCTTTGAATGTTTGTTTCTCCCCATTTGTTTGATTTCAGTTCCTCCTGAAGGAAATTTTATCACTGTTAATGTTGTCAGGAATTTGGAACCTCAGAAAATCCGTGGCTTCATCTTAGATGACAGGTTTCAACATAGCTATATGACATCTCTGAATGGTACGCACCTCCATCGGACTACTGGAGATGGCATAACTAGCGCTTTCTAGCTGAAGATGTGTACAGGGTTCACAGATTAAAAGTTTATGCTGTGAATATTTTGGATACTCATGTTTGCAAATGTATGTTGAGAACTATTTAGGTGTAGATAAACAAAAATTTGGTTGAACACCTGAAAGTGAGCCTTTTAGCTTGTCAAAAGAAGATTGAGAGGTGACTTGGGGACCAGAGGATTCATTTCTTCACAGAAAGAAACTACTGACTGTTAAAGGTCTGTTTAATGTGAAAAAAAAAACCTAATAGGAACTCGTAACTGGAAGATAGTTAAACCAAATAGGAAACTGGGCCAAAATTGGCAACAGTGAGATTAACTAGTTGCTGGGGAAAACTACAGGAAACTGTTAAAGTCTCAGTGGCCAGGTGTCTTCAGAACCAGTCTGGATTCTTTTCAAGAAGATAATTTTTGGCCAAACTCAATTTGTACTGCGGTGAAGCACAAATCATTGGCTTCAGCATATACTGATATGTAACATATGAAGTGATCTAATGGTCCCTTTTCAGCAGTAAATTGAATGGAAAGGATGTGGTCATACAGTCATATTATAATAGTTTTAATATTAATTTTCTCCCCATTTGATGGAATTTGCTGGAACCATATAAACCACTAACTTTAGATTTTATAAGCAGATACCTGTACAGCAAATATTTTTCATCTCTAATCTTTGATCAAATTCCCTTTTGCTGACTCTGCAAAGAGCATCACATGGGCCAAGACTGGTTCAACATTTGGGGCCTGTGTGTTCTAGATAACCTTTCTATAAACAGTTTTCATGCTATTCTTACTGCAAATGAGAATGACGACACAAAGATGATGTAGGTGTGTACAATAAATACACATTCTTGTGAAAACATACCAATAATGCATGTCTGTACTTGGTACTGAGACCATTTCTATTGGGCTACTTGTTTTCAGTTGTCACCAAACGTCCAGAAAGATGTTAAAAAATGAATCAGCTTCAGTGAAATGACAAAGGGACAATTAAATTACAGGAAAACAGGCAAAACAGAAAGAAAATGAAGGCTCTTAGTCCGGTCACATTACGAAGAGCAATGCTTGGATCGTAGTTTGCAACAGAAATTCAAAGGAAAAATTTGTTAGCAGGGAGTTTTTCAGTCCAGTAGAAAAAGTTATAACAGATTACAGTCTGAGAAGTGAGTCTTACAAATTTAAACACCAGATAAGACTGCTTGGAGTTTGGGTTTTTCATTTGTTTGCTTGTTTGTTTGCTTTCGAAATGTGAGGTTTGGGGGCTGGCCTAAAGTCCACCTGACACCTTGCAAATGCTAAATCAAGCCAACTCCTCAGAGGTTCTGAAATCCTTGCTGTGCTGGAGGAAGCATAAAGCCGCAGGAGATCTAACTTCAATCAGGATTTTTAGGCTCCAAGTTGTATAGGTGGCCATAAGTAAGAGGAGTTGCTGGAGCCCATCTGGTATTTATTTGGCATTTATTTCAACTAGTTAGTGTTTTCCACATAATTTTTTTGCAGGCATTTTTTCAAACAGTTTCGATATCAACCTCAGCAAAGTATATAGTGTATGTGCTATAATTTTAAATATTGAAATCAGATTCTGATTTCAAAAAGAGTGCACTTATTTCAACTACAGCAAACACTAGTACAGGAAATACTAGTAATAATAGCAAGACATAATTTAGGGAAGTTCTATGGTTGTATTAGGAAGGATGTAAGACTAAATGTTAACAGTTTTCTCTGCCTGAAATTCTTTAAACTCATCAACAAGCAGCCTTTTTTCTTTATTTCAATGTAGTATCATTTGATTCAAAAAACAGCTTTATTGCAAAAATCTGATTAAATCAGAAATGTGGGGTTCTGTCTGGCTTTCCAGTTGTGTAATTCCAGCAGTTATTATCAAGGTGCACAGGGATAAAATCAGCACAGAATCAAATTCTGAACAAGTTATTATTTTAAGAGTCTTTAAAGATCTTTCATGTTCCTCTTTGGCTCTGAAATTTGATATTGTTAATAAATAATCATACTATTAAGTAAATCATCACAATGATATGGTAACAAGGAAGATTGCACTACTGTAGCACTGCTGACACTGCTCTTGATTCTTTACTTTTACTCTAGCTGATGCAATCATTTGTTTTTCCTTTGTTGCTGATTCAGTTTTTACTACTTCTGCAGGTATTAAAAGAGGAAAAGCTTAATCTTAGAGCCCAAGAGTCTCAGGTATTAGACTATCAATTTCCGTTTGGGACTTGACATCTGAAGTTGAATACTACAAAGAAACATTGATTCCACTTTCTGTATGACTGCATGAATACAACAAGCTGAACCTGAGACTACTAATACTCATCAATGAAACCAGGAAAAAGAACTAGAAAAATAGGCTGAGGAAAAAAAAAAAGGTCTTTGAATCCCCTTAAGCCTAGGAAAGAACCCACATGGCCCTTAAAGGTTGCTTTAATACAGAAATTGTCACAGGGATCTTACAAAATATAAAGAAATCTTAGATGGGAATTGGCCTTCTATAAAGATGTCACCTTGGAGGTAAAGATGTCATGGTCAGTGAAACAGCAACTTTGAAATTTGCCCTTAATTGCAACCTCCCTTGCCTAAAGGAAACTTCAGGAAAAGGTCTTTTGGAAAAGTGTGCTTTAAATAGGAATGTATCATAATAATCATAGGCAAATGTGTTCTACTGTGAGTTGAGTAAAAAGTAGCAAAGACTGTAATGCAGATTCTATTTCACTATTGAACTACCTGGCAAACTGTTATATCTTCAGGTTCTGCTTAATGGTAATAGTTTGCTATTTATCCTCTCTTTTAAACTCTAATAAACACTATTTCTAATCATATATCATCCTTTCTTAACATCTGATATTGATTTTGCACTCTAGCACCTCAGAAATGTGCTAGAAACTTTATAGTACAAATAAATAGCACAAGATACCTGTTACAGACCCAGATGCTCAAGTTTATTGTCAGATCTCGAACGTGAAGCAGTAACACCTAAGCAAAGGAGTGAGAGTTTGTTGATTGTTATAAGTTATTGGACGAAGGTTCAGTGTATTCTGTAACTGCACTGGGAAAGGTGAATAAAGATAATGAATTAGTTTTGCAGGATGGTTAGGGACATTATGGTGTGTTACTGAACACTTTAAGACAAGAATTTCTTTGCCTGGCATGAGCATGCTCACAGCTTTTGGAAGGAGAAGTTCCTCAATATTTTAAACATATGTGATATTATTTCTGTTCCACTCATTACTTAAGTGAAGGGGAAAGGGAACTAATGAATGTGATCAGTACATTTGGGATGAAACAATGATCTTCACACATAATAAGATACACTGTAGAAAGGTTTTTTTTAGAGGACAGTAACTCTGCAATCCTTTTCCACAGACAGTTGCATTAGTTTGACCTGGCTCCAGACCACAGGAGGTTCAGAACTTGATCTGTAACCAGGCAGGGGTATCATATTCTACCTTCTGTAATTATCTACGTGCAAACTTGAAGAGAGAATATACCACTTTATTTAGAGAACAATTCCCCAATTTATTCAGCTTGACCCGTACCACATTTCACTGTGTAAATCCCTTAGATGTTGAGCAGAGGTAGAGCACAGGAGTCGATGAATTATAAACTTCATTTGGGGAGCTTAGCGTTTTGTCTCTGTCATACCACTGTTATGAAGTAGATGTGGTTATTCATCTTAAAATAATTTATCAGATGTGTGTTTCACACTAAAATATATTTAACTGCTGTATAATCACATTGTGGTTTCATTATTGCACCAGTAGGAGATGTTTTATTTCAGTTCTGTTAACAGCTCCTATAGAATCAGACATCACAATTTCTCTTTTTTTCAAGTGCATGATTTGTAGAAGATCAAGGGCCCAGTCCAACTCTTCCAGAAGATAATGGCAGTCAGGGTATCTCATTAGTTACCTAATATGTGAGGAATAAATTTCACAACTTTAGGCATTATTTACATGAAGTTTTTTTGATATATAGAATGCAGTTCATGAAAGTGTTTCATGGACTTAAAACAAAATAAATTAAATAAAACAGCACTAGATATTATATAAATAGCCAGAGGATAAAATAAAATAAAATAATATAAAAAATAACGTAAAAACCTTAAAAATCATTCTACAGCATACAGAAACTTCTTATTTAATTAACACATCTGTGGCATAGCTTTAATGTTTAATAATGTTTATAAATGGTAGTTTGGTATGTAATTTCATTGCTAGTTTAAAACACTTTTTGCTGCTATTGGAATTTCACAAGTTTGAGCTGGAATATTGATTCTTTATAAATATATATAGCTGTAGTGTCTCATTTTTATTTTTTACTTGCTGTATTTTATTTAAAAATATTTAGGAGACTGGATGACAGAAGGAGAAACAGACAAACAGCAGACAAACAATACAGTTTTGGAAATGTTAGAAAACCGATTTCTATTCACGGAATCATAAAGTCATAGAATAGTTTGGGTTGGAAGGGACCTTAAATATCATCTAGTTCCAACCCCCCTTCCATGGGCAGGGACACCTTCCACTAGACCAGGTTGCTCAAAGCCCCTTCCAACGTGGCCTTCAACCCTTCCAGGGAGGGGGCAGCCACAGCTCCTCTGGGCAATCTGTTCCAGTGCCTCAGCACCCTCATAGTAAATAATTGCTTTCTTATTTCACATCTGAATCTACCCTCTTTCAGTTTAAAGCCACTACCCCTTGTTCTGTCACTACATATCCTTCTCAAAAGTCCCTCTCCAGCTTTCTTGTAGGCCCCTTTCAGGTACTGGAAGGCTGCTGTAAGGTCTCTCCACAGCCTTCTCTCCTCCAGGCTGAACAACCGTAACTCTCTCAGCTTTTCCTCATAGGTCTCACCAGAGCAGACTAGAGGGGCAGAATCCCCTCCCTCAACCTGCTGGCCACACTTCTTTTGATGCAGTCCAGGATATGGCTGGCCTTCTGGGCTGCAAGTACACTCTGCTGGGTGGTGTTGAGATTGAGATTCCCATGTACTACAGAGGTCATTGACTGTCCATTCACCCTAAGGTGTTTTGGGTTTGATGTTAATTCAGCCAAAATTAATTAATGAATTCAGACGTGTTCCGTCGGAATATGAGGAAGAACTTCTTCCCTCTGAGGGTCATGGAGCACTGGAACAGGCTGCCCAGGGAGGTTGTGGAGTCTCCTTCTCTGGAGATATTCAACACCCGCCTGGACAAGGTCCTGTGCAGCCTGCTGTAGGTGACCCTGCTTC
>Ga0065711_1002880_pt1 | contig 40525 bp, 24 predicted proteins | sample Hoacrofraction12_FD_59098 | JGI IMG/M metagenome (GOLD analysis project Ga0065711, IMG submission 59098) | Hoatzin crop microbial communities from Cojedes, Venezuela - Epithelial fraction 12 v2 (version 2) | ecosystem: Host-associated > Birds > Digestive system > Esophagus > Crop | place... | reverse complement strand
GAATGGCAGGGGTTGGAAGGGACCTCTGTGGGTCACCCAGTCCAGCCCCCTGCTGAAGCAGGGTCACCCAGAGCAGGCTGCACAGGACCTTGTCCAGGCGGGTCTTGAATATCTCCAGAGAAGGAGACTCATTGGAAGAACATCCAGTCTAAATCGGCCTTTTTACTGGTCTGATGGTGTCAGAGCTTTGTGGGTGCTGTTTTCCCCTTGGGTGAGGAGAGGCACGCTGTATTTGGTGCTGTTAATTCTATTTTGAGGAGTCTGTATTCTTTGGGTTGCTGAATTAGGTCTTTCAGCAGATCTTGCACAGAGGAATGGCATTGTGTTTGAAGTAGACTGAAAGCAGGTAAAAAGGTTAAATGGTAGTGAATTACTCCAAATGGCCTAGATCAGGGTCTCCAGTGAGGTTTATGGGATTCAGTTACAGATGTTGAAATGTGGTGAGAGAACACTGAACTCTTCCCCCCCCCCCCTTTTTCTTGCAATGCAGCCTGCATGGCTGGAGAGGATGTGCCTCTTCTTTTTAAGAAAATTTACTCGGACAGAGGAGATAATAAAGTGGTTTTACTTTTTTATTTTTTTGTTCTTGTTTGGTTTTTTGGAGGTGATGGAATGGAAAATCCCAGCATTGTTTTGAATGAGACGGCTGTCGAGTCAAGAGGCGCTCGCTGGTCCGAGTGGAACCAGGGAGCGGGGGAATGCCGCAGCTCACCACTCAAATAAAACTCAGGGCATTTACTGCAAAGAACAGTCAAAAACAATTCCATGAATGAGCCAAAGTTTGTGAAGTCTTGAATTGGATTGTCATATCGCTGAGATGTGTCGGGGTATCCCTTCTTTCAGCTCTTTCGTTCTCTTCCTCCCTGACTTCTGCCATTGGGAAAAGGTTTGGGTACTAGGTAGGAAATAAACACTCCCCCAAGATTCCCTAACACAAATAAACAGGTTTGCTATTTTTAAGTGCCAGTTTTCTATGATTCTTCCAAAGTTCTTTTTGCTCCCCTGGGACTGAGTCTTGAATTAATGTGTTTTTTTTAAAGATTTGTTTTTAGGAGTTAAAGACTGATGTGAACTTTAGTGCTGGCAAAGATACTAGATTGCCAGTCCTAGATGTCGAATTTATATTTTAAAATTTTTAAATTGTTAAACTGCCAAGAAGAGAAGCCAGTTGAGAATATTGAAAGAGCTGCTCATTTCGTTGCCTGTTGTACCGGGGTTTTGTTGACACTTTCCTACATCTGTGAGAAATACTTAGTGCTGAAGCAAACTGTCACTGTTCCCACAGACGGTGAACTTCAGAGCTGTGTGAAGTTTTCAGTTTAAACAGGAGAAAGTTTGTGAACCTTAGATATTTCTCTTGGTGTCAGAGCAAGCAGGAAAAGCTAGCCATGGCAGACTATTTGGGGCTGATTCCTTGTCCTTTTCGTATATGTCAGGTGCTCTGGGTCCTTGGGGATCTCTCTGTGTTTGGGGGAAAGAGGGGTTGTGCCAGGGCGGACAGAAGAGCCCCTGTGCTGCAGAGACCTGCTCCTTGGTTTGAAGTCGTGGTGCTGGGAGATGCCTCTTGCTTTCTGACTTGTTTATTTTGTCCAGCAAGAGAAGGGTTGGGGAGGCTGCTGCAAGGCCCGCTCTTGTCAAAAGCAGGATTTTAGGAAGCTTTCTCGATGCTCCCAAATGCTGTTAGTCCCTGTGAAGGTGTTGATACTTTTTTTTTTTTTGCCTTGTCAGTTGGGACTCAAATAGAAAAGGAAAAAGATACAAAGCAAGTGGATGTGTTTGAGGAAGGGGATGAGTGTGTCAAGAGCGAAGAAAAAAAATCTGCTTTGCCTTGTTGGTAATTAGGGTGGACTTAAAATTTTAGCAAGTGCCTGGCTCCTTGGTGATTTAATTTTCTACATGCCTTGGCTTGGTTTGAGGTTAGACTGTTGCTACTGACATGTTTCACAAAACGGATGTTCTCTGCCTAGTGGTGACAGTGGGTATGTCTGTTAGTACTGATGGCAAATTGGTTAATAATGTGGTTAGTCTAAATAAACTAATAGTGCAGACGGTGTTTCTTTCATTGCCTAAGTTAATATTTTTATACACCTACTGTTAACTTTCTGGTGTGGGCTTTTTTTTGGTTTAATTTTAGTTCTCTTGCTCAACTAGATGAAGCTGATGGCTCAGCTAGATGCACCTTTTTGTACATCGGTTCTGTAACCATCCACTCGGGCCTTGGGAGAGTTTTAGAAGCGAGTGGTGATTCTTCCCTGGAAAATACTACAGGCCCAGGGCTTGAACTCATTTTTATCAAGCTGAGCAACTGGTTAGTGGCTTAATTGCTGTCATTGTATTTTGAATAGAGGTTAGTTTCAATCTTCTCCTCTTGGCAGGGTTGTTCTAGGTGAATGAGCAGTCCAGTGAACACAGCGAGTGGAAGAGAGCTGGGTATTAGTGAGTTCACTTTTGGGGCCTGGCTTTTTTCTTTGCTTGCTAAAGAATTCTTTAATTGTATTTTCTTTAATATGCTGTTCATATATAGCAAGCTGCAAATTGGGAGTAAGTAAAATCTATTTTAATGAGTGAGAAGTCAGTGCGGATGACTCAACCTTCATCTTTTTTAGGTCCCGATTCAAATTCGTTCCCTGTTTGTAGCAATTGAAATGTCACCAAATGTTCACACTGTCGGAAGAGCTGGGAGTGACTCCTGTCTCCATGATGGATTGCACCATGCTGCCAAAGGTGGTGGGCTCCGACTCCTCCTGGCAGCTCCGGCAGAGAAGCAGGAGCCTGGATGGAGAGTGGGAGGATGAATCACTTCTCTGCTCCTCTGGACCCAGATTGGAGCCGGGAGGAGCTTTTGGCTCTGGGTGGCTGCAGATAGAAGAAGAAATTCTGCCTTTGGTTTCTGCAGATGTCTTATGAACAGTGAGGTTGTTATGGGGCTCTTGGGGCTTAAGTAACATGTTTTTTTAAAGACTGATATTTCTGTGTCAATTACAAATTGAAAAAATTAATGTTTATAGAAATAACCCAAGTACATTGCTTTATTTTGTGAATGGAGTATCATTTCATAAGTAATTACGAAGTCCTGCTGAGACGTGTGCAGTATCCCTAGGCAATGGTATTCATTCCCACTATGTGCCTACTGGTTTTGTTATATTTTGACTTCCTTACAAATGATGGAGGTGAGCTGGTGTTATCTTTTTCTTGGAAAGCAGAGGCGCAGCCGTAGCTTCTGATTTCAAGTTCTGTGACTGACGTGCCATGTGATTTTGTCTGATTTACTTAGCACCCATCATTTCCATCAGCGTAGGTATGGTGCTGAATCAGAAATCATAGCAGGATTTTAGTATTTTTACAAACCTGGTCAGATAATTAAATATAAAACTACTGAATTGTTGGCTTATTGCGGGTATAGTAGGAGGCAGTGGTTGTAATGGGGATATATTTACCGTATGAGGAAAATTCCCTGTGCGGTCTCCCATCCGTAGTTCTCTGGCTTTATTTGTTGTGGATACTCCTTAAAACCTTAACCAGCTTGAAGGTGGTGGTGGCCTGGATGCAGCAGCGGCCAGCTCCTGTTGGGAAGGTGCAAGCTTACGGATACGTGTGTTGTCATGTGCAGCTTTGCAGATCTTAGCAAGATTTTTCCTGCACTCCTGTTTTTACATACGAGATCCGCTCTGCACTGCTTAATTCATGGGTAGAGTTCTTAAAATGCAGCCATCTCAAAGACTGTGTTAGCCCTGACTTCCCATACTCAGCTGACATTCAGAGAGAAACTTGCTTGTTTTACACTTTCAGTAGTTCTCTGATGGGGAGGTGCAGAGTGAGAGCACACAATACGGCCAGCGCTGGGTTGTGGGGGCTCTGCAGGGCTATTATTAGATGACAATAGCCGGAATGAAAAGCCATAGACGCTGCACCGTGTTTGGGCCATTGTGTGCGAGCGATATTTTTAATTCGGAGAGCCAGAGGTCTTTCAGGATCTCCTTCTCTTACGCTCTTTGTTGGACACCTCTTGCTATTTTTCTTTGCTGGAGACAGTGGAGGTTATGAAGGAAAAAGGCTGCCAAGTGGCTGCTTTTGAAGCAGACTTACATTTTCTGCTTGTGTGGGAGAAGGTTTAGGACGATCTAACAGGCTGTGTGCATTTTCCCCATTGAGTGCTTGGAAGGTGACAGTTTTTGCGAAGATGAGTTGACTGTAAGTTCAAAATATGGCTATCTTGATACCTTTTTGTTAATGTTTCTGTTTTCAAGAGGAGGTTTATGCATGCAGAAGAGAAGTGATGAGCTGTGTAGGTATTACTCAAAAGCCTAAAACTCCCAGGGCTCCGGGGGAAGCTGATGTAGTCGAGTGGAGTTCATCTTGACCTTGACTGATGTCAGAAATGCAAAGGATTTCTTGGCATTTTGCTGACTCAGTCCATCACTCTGTTTAGGAATAACAGAGCCTGAATTTTTAAGGAACAGGGTTTTTTTGACTGAGCAGGTGAAAGTTCTTTGCCAGACAGCGGGCTGTGCATTTGTAATCTCTCTGGCACAGGCTACTCGAGTTGTGCACCTCCACAGATGCGTCCATGCAGGGATGTGTCCAGGTAAGAGAGAGCCTCAGTCTGAAGGCTACAGAGTTTCTGACAGCTGTAAGACAGACAGCTACGTCGTGTTTTTCACAATAAACTGTATGAAGTGCCTTTTCGAGTCTGGTTTCCTTAATGCACCTTTTTCCCTTTGCCTTCCCAAGCTTCAGTGGAAGAAAGCAGCAGTGGCACAAACTGAGCCGAACTCTCTCTGGCATTTGGAGGAGGGCCTAGAAGACAAATTTCCAGTTTCACGGTTGATAAAGGCATTTTTCATGTGAGATGCTGTAGAGTGGAACGTCTCCTAGTGCAAGCTCTCCAGCATTTTGGATCTGCTGAAATGACGTATCTGGCCCCGAAGAAACAATCCCAACTGTCCCACAGCACTGAATATAATTTTATTATTTGAATATAATTTTAAGAGCTCTTTACCTGAATTGTTTACAGACTGAAATCTTGGTCTGTTTCTCTGTCAGCATTGTATCCTATTTTCTTCAGTTTTGCCCTGCATTTTTGTATGTTTAATTAATGATAATTGATTTTGACTTTCAAAAAGCAAGTTAAGCCCCAAAGGATAATTGGCAAGTCTCCACCGTTGGAGATCTGAACGCGTCAAACAAGGAACAGTCTTGTCATAAGCCATTGAAGCAGTTTTCGAAAAGAGGGAACTGAAACCTCTCGAGGAAAGAATTTTCTGTTCATTCTATTTTGAGTATATTGTGAAATCAAGGAAAGTACAACCTAATAAACGTAAAATTTAGATAGTTATGTATGCTGCAGCAAGAATCAGCACTTAGGGTGAGGTGTATGGTGATCAGGAGAGTGTATCCATCGGGCAGTCTTGCGCTAACAGCCCTGCAGTTGTCCTGCGATACACTTGGACTGAACCACAAGAAGAGATATTGAGCAGACGAGTGATGGGGTTAAACCGTAACATTGTTTAGAGTGACCCGCAGTGACTGGGATTTGCTTTGAAACTCTCCCCTTCGAGGATGGTCATCTAAAATCCTCCCTACAAAGTACAGGGGGAAGAAGTAGTTTCTCTTACAACTTCATTTTGAAGTGTGGGGCTTTTTGTAAGAGAGCTGCTGCATGCTTCTGCTGTTGGTCTGGGCTGCAGGGGAAGCAGCTGCTGTCGCCAGGCGCGTTGGCTTCTTCCTCAGCAGACTCTTGAATTTGAGGAAGATCATTTGCGCTGCTGACTACGTTGCTGATGCAAGCTCCAAATGCGGAGCTGTTCGTTTCAGTCCAGTCCTTCCGTACGTCATCTGTGAGGATGCCCGGAGTGCTGCTGAGTGTCACCGTGGCTAAAGATGAAGTTTTTCAGGTGGGGTGAGGTGGAAAGCTGGAATGGGTCAGGCTGTCTTCAGATTGATTGGCTTGACTTCCTTCCCATACGAGGGTTTCTTAGCTATACTTCAGAAGGAGGTTGGAAGCTGGACATCCTGTTCTTGAGGAGGTTTTGCACTTCTGGCTTGCAGTCTAGGTTACTTGTAAGTAGGAATGCTGCAGCGATTGGTGCCTTATGATTAGCTCATTAGTGTGATGGTATTCGCAGTCCAACACAGAGTAAGCTTCCAGCCACGGTATGGGACAGCCAAATGTAACGTCAGCAGCTGTTCTAACACAGTGCTGTTAAATACAGGGGATTTTCTTGCAGTTCTTTTTGGTCTGCCCTGTCTGCAGACGCAGGAGGAAGAACAAGAGAGAATGCAAGGTTGGGGATGCGGGATGCAGTTGCTGTACTCCATAAATACGGGACAGGGCAAGGGGAGGCGTTTGTCCCGCAGTGAGACGGGCGGTTGCCGTGTTGGTACACACTGCGCTTTACATTTGTGTTTTTTCTTCCTTTGCAATGATACTGCAGTATTACTGCTTTCCCTTCACTGCATTTCTTGGTGTCTTTTTTCCTTGTGAAATGATGCTGGACGGGTAATAGCAAAAATAGTCTTCGATTAACCCCTTTTCTCTCTGCTTTGCTTCTACATGCTGTCCTTTTGCCTTCCCCCAAGCTTAACCCTGACTTGCCCGTAGAAGTAGCTCACCAACAAATACTGGAATTTATCAAACAAAAAAGCCAAGGGTTCTTAAAACAGTGAAATACTTAAGAAGAAGACAGAATGTCTACTTTGCTTTTCACAGGCTTTATTTTTTGGAATTGCAGTAGTGTGTATAATTCAGGCCTTGAAAGTTTGCTGACTGACTACTTGATCTTGCTGAAGAGCATCCGTACTTGCTCGCTTGGTATGTAATCATTTTCTTTGGGCAAATAAGCTGATTGAGTCCAGAGGGTTTTTTTAAACATAATTCTATTCCTGTTTTTAATTACAGCATCCTCTGCAGATGTTGGAGTGTCATAGAAATGAAATGTGGAAACAAATGCGAAGTTGTCATGGCTTGCTCCAAATTTGAGACAGTAATTAAGCTGTCAGGGGGAGTAGTGGGAAGTTTGGCTGACTTTATCTATATGTCCTTTGACAAATGATGTCTGGACTCATTAATGGGAAAGGCAAATGTGAAATGAGCGGTATTCAGTGGTTTATCTGTATCAGTGCATCTGCTTTGGCAGGTGAAGGATTAAAACTACCCTGGGTAATCAAGTCTAAGATCGGGGTTTTTACTTAGTAGCTGGAGCCGTTGCTGATTGCTGGCAGGGGAAATGGAGGTAGAAATGAGCAAGAATACCTGGAGTATTTCTTCTTTCTGGTGAAGTAAGAAGGAGCAGGGGCACGACATTAGCGTTGGGGGATTGCTGATGGAACTTGGCAAAGCAGCCTATGAAGATGGGCTGGCAGGTCCAGAATTGCTCCTACACGGCAACGACTTAAGGGGGATGGGGACCAATTCTTTATGGCACATGGTGACCTGATCCTTTAATGTCTCTTTAGGCACTGCCGGACCGTGGGCTCCCTTTAGTCCCCAGTGCGTTACCTGCTCTTGGGTTTTATATCTGAAAACGTTGAAATGTAAAAAGATAAGTCGTGTGTTGGTCCCAGAAGGATACACTTTTCCTACCCTCTGTCTACTTTCAAAGATTTTCTGGCTGTCTCTGACACGTTCAACAGATCATTTGGTGTAATCCTGTCTGGCAATTTGTTACAAGATGTTGGGGTTTTTTAAAGCTCTTGTCTGAATATTTTGTCCAGATGGTCTCGGTGTGAGTCAGACTGTAAGGTACAGTGTCTTGCTTTGATAAGGTTACTCGCTCTGTTCAGATGGCTGATGGTTTCATAGCAGTAAAAGAACAGATCTCTCATGCTAATGGGACATTACCGTTCATTCTCTTGAAAATGAAAATAGGACCAGAGTGTCTGAAGCTTTCACTGCTCACTTCCCACTGTAAGTTATTCTTGTGTTCCTGTGAAAGTGTTGGATTTTAAATGGTGATAACAAATCCATCTGTCCTGGCTCTTCGCAGGAATGTCTCTTGATAGTAATGGTTCACCACTATGAGAATTCACAAATGTCAGTCACAGCTTCGTAGCATTAATGATTTATACACGTAATGAGCAATAAAAGAAAATGAAATGCCTTGTATTGATAATTCATAGTTCAAGGATGTCACTGGACTTCATAAGTTGTCCAAGGTGTTATCAGCGTACACATCAAATTTCAAGAACTTTCAATAAAAGTTACACATGTAACTTTATCAATGGCGATTTTACTACGCCATTTTTTTTCTTGCTCCATCCTGTTAAGACTGTATTATTCATAGCCCTTCCTGACACAGGCTTTTGTTAAGTACGTCTATTTTCAAAAAAAAAAACCCCAAAATAAAAACCAAAACAATGCTCCACTATCTTAGCATTTTAATGAGACTGAGAAACATGGATGTTCCTGGGCTTCTTAAATCTCTGGATGCACTGGCATGCCACTGAAGGACTTTCACAGAGCAATGTTTCCTTTCTCTAATTCATAGTCCTTTATTCAAAGGGGGGATAGAGAGATGTCTTAAAGTAACCCGAACCTGAATTTGCACCGAAACTGAGAATGGCTGGCCCATAAAATAGTTGGCACTCAGAAGCCTCCTAGCTATTTCTAATATTTCTGTGCTGGGCTGTTTGGTTGGTTGGTTTATTTGGGTGTGTTGTTTTAAGTCACTGCTAAATGAACCAACATAAACATTCCTCGTAGTGAGGCTGGCGGAAGAGCCGAAGCTGAACGCTTCGCTCCCGGCTTCCATGTTGACTTTGGCTGGCGCTGTGCGGTGCTCGGTCAGGGGCTCCTCCTGGCAGATGGCTGGAGCTTCAAATAGTTCGGGGAAAGAAGTCACACCCAGTATCTGAGCTGCAACAGTGAATGGGTTACGTGTGCCTTGGTTTCCTCCTGCCCAAATGGCTTTAATAAATCTTAATATCTTTTTTGGTGGCATTTCCTAGGGACTGAATTGATTTATGGAGTTGCATTAAGCAAATGAAAAATGAAGTGAGTTGCTAAACAGGGCTCAGGTAGAGCTCGAGCTGTATGGAGGAGACACAGTACGGCACTTTCCCTGCCGGGATCAGTCTGCCTGGAAAAATAAAAAATTTCAAAACCCAGTATTGTCCTTTGGGGGTCCAATCCGAAAAAGAAAAAAAGAAGAGTTGTAGTGCAGATCTCTAGGGGTTTCAAACCACTGAAGATAAACTGGTGAGGTCAAGCATTGGGGGCCTGGAAGCAGAAGCACTTGGCCAGGCTCAACGCAGCGGTCAGGAAAGGTTCCTGGGCTTGCAGATGTGAGGGGAAGCTGAGATCTGAACCAAGAGGTGGTCTGGTGTATCTGAGTGATTTTTTTTTTTTTTTTTTTTCCACTCTTTCTGTGAAATACACCAGGCCCACTGCGACTCATGGTCGTGCCCATCGCCCTGCTGCCAGCTCGGGCTCGGAGGCAGACCTTCGGGCAGAGGCTCCGGTTTCTCAGACGTGCGTGCGCCCTGCCATTTCTCTGGGAATCAGCAGCAGAAGCTAAAATCCACCTGACGTGATCTGAAGAGTGAAGCTCCCGGCTGCAGACGCTGTTGTGTGTGGAGGATGCTGAAGCAGGGCCTTCCTCCCTGCCTGTGCTGCCCCTCCTCGTCCTCTGAGGTGTGCGGAAGGCACGTGTTTCTCGCCCGTTTCTGCACAAAAGGGCTTTTTTGTTCTTGCCTTTGAAAATGTGTGCGGTCGTCAGTTTTGCTCCGGCTTCTGCTTAGAGCGAAGAGCTTTCTGATGGTGATAGGTGCTGAAGGACTTCAGTTTCCTAATGTGTTTTTTTGAACAGTGATATTTTTTGATATCTAGGGGCTGAATTTTTCTAGAAACATGAAATCCTGCAAAGCTTTAACTTTTGCACAGCTTTATTCAGGTATTTTTAGCAAATGCGTTTTCTCTGATTTCGCCCAGTGTTTCAAACGCTCTATAAGAGCAGGATTATTTCCTTCCCTCTGTCCCCGCTTCCGCCTATTTGATAAAAAGGCTTTTGACTTCTCAGAAGTGGAAGGAAATGACACTGGACAACATTCTGATTTTCAGTGAACAAGTACTTCATGTCTGCTGTACCAGAGGCTTGATTTCAGGGAATACTTGGTTGATTCTAGTATCTAATAGTACTGAGAATCCAGATGAGTATCTGGGTTTGTGTCTCATACTCTGGCTTCAACTGGTTCAAAGTTATATATATTAGAAAAATTGGGGCTTTTTCCTTTCTTTTAACTATTAGTCATCTTTCTACATGATCATATTAATGAACGCCTGCAATTTGTGTAGCGGGTTGCATCTGTGTTTCTTTGGAAAAAGCATTTTCTGGGAGGTAGGTGGTTTTCCCCAGAGGGAATGGGGGGGAGGGGGAGCAGAGAGGAAACAAATTTTCAGGTGAAGATTTTAATTATATTTCTATTGCAGAAGTTACCTACTGTGCAAAACCTAGGTAGAACCTTATACATCTTCCAAACAGTGTATGGGGTATGGTTTGCTTCTCTTGAACTTCGAGTAATTTGCTGCAAAAGTTGGAGCCTTATAAATGCTTCCTAAATCATAAAGTGTGTGTGCATGTGTGTGTTTAAAAAAGAGGACCTGAGTTTTAATGTCAGTTTTCTGGCAAATGCACATGAAAAACAAGCGTCTCCTTGTTCCTGAGCTGGTCTAAGCTGTGCTGATTAATGCGTATTGCTGTAGCTGACAAAGAACTGGTAGAAAAATGATGATTCACATAATTCGAGCTTTGCAGGCTCCGTCAAATGTTCGTTTCCCTCCTTACAAGAGGTGCTGTGGAGTAAAATGTTAAGTTCCTTTCAAGACAGCAGTCCTCCGCTTAGGCAGCTGAATATTTATAACTCTAGAGGAATGACTTCTGTGTTTCCTGTGATTGCCTGGGATACCTTTGCTTTTGTTGAGTATTCCTGGTGTAAACTTCTTATGAATGTGAACAAAGACTGAGCCAGAAAGCAACAGGGAGACTGGAACAAGTTTTTTTACGTAAACTTTATTTGTAGTTTTAAATTAGGCTGGTATCTGCTGGTTTTAGGTGTGCTGTATATGAATTAAAAACAATGCTCCAATTTGATTTCTTATGTAAACAGTTAAGACTGATTTATCGTAAACTCGCAGGCCGGTTTAAAGAGGCATTACTTTGATTTTATGTAATGGTTTTGGTTTAATGGCAGGTGTTGGTTATTACAGTGGGAAAAATAAAAGGCTGCTCTGGTGGAAACTAGCTCTGTCATCAGTGTCCACTGGTACTGCAGGCAAATAACTTGGACCTTTTTGATCTTGAAGTCGTCTGTGAAATGTCTGTAATGATGCTTATTATTCACCTCTTCTGGAATGTTCCTGGTTAATTAATAGTTCTCAAAACCTCCCAGAAACACGCACGGCAGTGGCTCCGCCGGGACTGACGGGGAGGCAGTGACGACAAGATCAGGCTGCTGAAATATATTTGACTCACCTTGTTGACTTCTTTGGCCAGTCGTCTGCCTCTCGATGGACTGAGAGCCGTACCCGGTGTTCCAGCGGGAAGGGAAGGGGGAGCCTGCGGAGCAGGGCTGCAGAGATCCTTCATGGTTCACTTGTACAAGTCTCCAGGCTGCTGGCCTGCAGCTGGCGCGGGCACTCGCTGGGTTGTTCGCGACCGACCAGGTGGGTCCGGGGACCCTCAGCCTCGGGAGCTGGGGGTCTGTGTTACGGGGGGAGCCTTCAGATCTGACGCCCACTTTCGCTTGCATTGCGGGGGGAGCCTGCAGATTGGATGTCCACTTTGGGGCTGCGGCAGCTCCGAGGTGGGGTTTATCCAAAGGACACCGGGGACTGGGAGGGGACCGTGCTGGCGGTACCCGGGAGAGGTGTTCGTTTCCATGGCAGCTTCAGGATGCCTCTGGAACAGTGGTACTAACCCAGGGTTATCTTTCATTGTCACATAGTTACCAGATTTTAAGCTGAAGCCTCATCCTGTTGGCTTTTTTTGTATCTTTAGGAAATATTCCAGGTAAAGTGGTGTTGGTTCTTTAAAATGTCAGCTTAAACACAAAGCAAGGATGAAAATAATTAGAATTAAAAAACGCAACCTCACGTTTATCTGTCTTTCCCTTAGCTGCCTAAGACAGCCATGGAAGTTGGCAGTCTGCTGGAAGTGATTTTGAAATTTAGTTTACTGTACTGTGCTTGAGAAGTATTTACATGTCCCTTTCTGTTCCTCTTCATTTATTTCTTGATCATTTATGCCTGTTAATGTGTTAGTTACCAAAGAGGAGAGGGAGGAGAAGAAATCCTGAGGTGAAATTAAATTAGGCACCAGCATTAATCATTCTGTTTGTGTCTGTGAATGTATGACATAATTCACCAAAGGATTTTCCTTTCATTGAAGAGACTAAAACATATGTCATAAATTGCCACTTACGTTCTATTTGAAAAATACACTTGATATATCTTTGCATGAAATGACTTGTGTCTGACAGTGTAACAATCGGGTCTTGTGAATTGGGTTCTTGCATCCCAGGATCTTTCAGCACTTCCAGACTTTACTTAACCTGTGGAGCACCCTTGACAGATAGAGAAATGGAAAATTATAATGTCAAATTAATGAAGTTTTTGCAGTAGGACCAAAGGCAACTGGGAATTGAGTCTGAGGAATTTGGCCCAACCCTGGACTGTTTTCCCAAGGAAACATTTAGCACGATGGAGGATTTGATGTGTCTGTGTGCGTATGGATGCTGTTTTCTCACCTATAGATGTTTCTGTGTGTGTGTGCATATGGACGCGGTAGTCTAGTGATGTATAGCATGTCGTGAGTTTAATTGGGGATTCCTGAAGTGAATTGAGGCGGTAAGAACATATGGCAAATGCCAGAAATAATGATCACATTACACGTTTCTGATGAATAATTCAATTCAGTTTAGTACCATTCCACCATTAAAATAAACCCCTCACAATATTTGACATAATGCAGCTGAAACACTTCAAGAAAAAAATTTTGGAAGGCAAAAGAAGCAGTTGTTTTACTTCTGTTTTAATCACCGCCAGTAGAGGAAATCTTAACGCTCAGTTAGGACAGAGACATATGTGAAGTCTTGGGCTGGAGCTGCTGGTGTTAAACAGCTCCTCAGTGTTGTGTAGCAGGGGAGCAGGCTTCAGGACGAAGGGCAGTGGTGATGAAGGGCTGCTGTGGAGCTGCAGAGAGAAACTATTTCTGAAACAGGCCAGGACAGCACAGCAGAGACCATGAGAAACAATAGATGGGAGAAATGGGCCAGAATTGTTCTTAAACCTGAGAAGAAAAAAAAAAATTCTCCTAATCCTAAAGCCCACCTTTCTGAATTACAGTACTGACAGTGGGAAATAGACACAAATATTATTGAGCTCTTTTGAGAAAAGTTCTGCTGTTCATCGCTGGAGGGATTGGAGGGATGTGTTTTGAGGAGTGGGAAGTGAACATTTCTGCAGCTGCTGGGTGCTGTTTAGGCTGGAGTTTTACTAAATGCTCAGAGCTCTCGTGTCTGGTATCCTGCGTAGCTTTATAAATGGAGAAAGTGAGGCACAGACTTAATTAGTTGTTAAAGGAGTGGGAGTGTTTGGAATGGAAATCAGTTGTCCTGCTTGGACAATAGGAGGAGGCAGTGGCACTGCAGGTACCTAACGTTGCCTGTGAAGATGAGCATACAAGAGCCTTAAGCAGGGCTACAGAAGTTAGGAGTAGAAAATTTCTCTTAACTTCTCGTGTCAGGTAGCTGATGGCATAGACCAAGGCTGCTTCTGCCTCGACTGAGCAAAACCGAGGTAACCAGCCCTCTCGGTCTTCTGTTGCATCTGAACTGAAGCCTAAGATAGTGCTGGTAATTCTGCATTTTACAATGTATTTTTTTAGGGTGTTCTTCCCGTTTATGTAGTGCATAGGAGAAGTACTAGCAAGCTGCAGAATGATGGGATGCAGAATGATCCTACATCTCCTGCTTCCTGGTGGTTTCAGGATGTAGTTCTGCCTGCTTGGTTTTTTTCCTTTATTTTTTCTGGCCTCCTTCAGTAAGGTATGGTCCTCCTGACTGCTTTCTGTGGAGCCCACTCATGGATGGTATCAAGAAATGAATGAAGCTGGTCCAAAGCAAAGAGGTGTCCTGCAGCCCTCGTCTTGCACGGCGCTGGGGCATTGCTGACCCATGGGACGAGAGCCCGTGTGCCCAGTGCTAGCAGAGCTCAGCCGGGCCAGCAGCGCCTTCACTCTGCTTTTGTCTCACGGACCTGTTCTGCTGTCTCTTCCTGATGGATTTCATTCTAGAATAAAGAGACATTTCTGTTGAAAGCAAGTGCCAGCCTCTCCCTTGAGAGAGGAATTTAGCTTCCTTTGTGCAGCATGAAACACTGCAGTACAGCATTCTTCATTCAAATCTCCTCCTGTTTTGAAATAAGGAGCCCTGAGTACCTGGCTCCCCTCCCTCCCTCTCTCCACACCCAGGCAGCTCATTGCTTGTAAATGAATTAATGTCGTTTCTGGAGGGTGTCTCGGTACGTTTCCCACACCTTCTGGTCAGTCAGATTAGTTCTCGCACTGCAATGCTCCATGGGGAAGCCCAGGATTGATCACTGTTCGTGAGCCTTTCCCGGACTTGATATTTCACTCCTTCATAACTTTTTCATGATGTTTAAAATGTTAAATGGCAGTGTCCGTAGTGTGCTGGACAGCACAGCCCATGCTGGAAACAGAGAGTGGTTGGGGAGAACAGGGCTGGTCCCAGAGATGGCGGGGGAGCAGGAGTTAAATTTCTCTTCCTCGGAGCGTGAGCGCCTTGTGCAATACCCGGTGGAAATCCCCGCTCCTGTCTTCTCTCCCAGAAAGGATCCAGAAACTTAAATTTTAGTGACAACCTTGGTTTCGTGAGAAATCGGGAGTAATTTGATTGAAAATACGTCCAGCAAGTGCTTAGCTTTATTCCTTACTGCATTTATTACCTTTGGTTGACTCCTGATACTTGGGAGCATATGTCCAGGCTCATTGCGCTGCTAACCACCTTTTTTTGTAATTAACACACTAGTGTTTGAGGAAGGAATCTTTTCTTTCTGGGGAAAAAGGTTTGAGGGGTCAGTAGTAGAGTGTGGTGAAAAATACCCGAGAGCCTGGCGCTTCAGAGAGACTTGGTTTGCCTTGAGCCAGAATGGGAAAGAGCTTTTAAAGCAGGAAAAAAGAAATCTGTTGCGTTAAAAACGTTCCCCAAATTTTTGGCCATCTACACAGTGTTGGCTTCGTCACCCCGCGTGAGGGGAAGCCATTCAAATAACTGTTAAACAGTCGTCTGGAGAAAATTTGATGTCAGGTTGCTTAATGGGCCCAAAGTGATTTCTGCCTTCCCAGAGCACACAGGCACTCGGGACGCTCGTTACTGGAGGCTACGGCGAGTTCGTCAGCAGGAGCGATTTTTCTGACTACTGAAAATATGACCCGGCTTGTGTGTGTGTTGCTTTTGTTTATGATAATGGTCTATGTGTCAAAACGACTTTTAAATTGTTTGTTATATAAATCCATGCTGCATACTAGTGATAAAATGTAGTTTTACAACTTCTGCGTGGTGTTTTATCCAGCATTCAGAAAGTCGGAAAGCATAAGCAAAGGTTTGTCTGATGCTTTTTTGGCTTGATGTCTTCTGGGGAAACCTTTAACTGAGTACAGACGATCCTAAAATAGCTGCGAAACTTCTGTGGGCAGGAGTAGTTGTAATGCTCCTGCTGCTTGCGTGTGGGTTTGGGGGTTTTGCTGGTTTGAAATGTATTGGTAAACTTCTATTTGTTTTGAATAAACAGTTGTAGAACCTAAAAATGGAACATTGCCCCCTATACTTATATTACATTTATCAGGGTTTTAATGGACGCTGTGGATTAGTTACAAAGATGAGGACTTTGTCTGCTCGTGCGCGCAGGAGGAGTTGCCATGCTCTGCTGTTGGAATTAGGGCAGAGAATCGCTGCACAGGGGAATTTAATCTGGATTCTGTTTTTAAACATCCTCCCTGAAAAATCAGCAGCGCGGACTGTGCTTTGATAATAGCAGAGGAGACTTCCATGGCTATTTCATTAGACAAAAACCCCTCAATATTTCATTTGAATTCTGCCTGGATTAAATGCCTTGGCAACCTTCTCAGCATGTTTAATTGTATAATTTGGGGCATTTGCTTAAAAGCTTTGCAGATCTGAAGCCTTGTGTCAGTTTGCAGTCTGTGAATTGTGGGTGTGTGTTTTTTCATACGGGTACAGGAAACCAATGTATAGGCTTGCTGAGCTCAGTGGGATTCCAGCTGAAGGGTGCTTAAAGTTATAAAATTTTCAGGCTCCCAGTTGTGGTGAAGGCGTTGTACAGCTGGAATAAAGGCGGAAAGCACCGTCAGCCTCGCGCCTCTGAGGGAGACTTTTGTTGTGCCTAGAAAAGCTGGTAGACCTGAGTAATTAGTGATGCAAATATATTATGATGTAGGTATGAAAATAAAAGATGAGTGTCCCCAGTACTGCGCTGAGACTGAGACTAGCCTTAATTTTTGCTTTTAAGCATGTCTCGCATCCTGTTCTTTTACTTCACTAATGCAAAACTTACTGCACTCGTCTTATACCTCAAGATGATTTTATCAGTCCTTAGAAAGAATTTCAGCTACTAACTCCTACATTTCTGTTTGTATGTTTATAACTGTAAGAGGATTCTGGTTAATGTGTATTACCTAATACTAATATTTCTCAAATGGGTAAGGAATATCCTGTTTTTTCAAAGGAAAATTTACCTTTTCCAGGGCATGCAGTTTGACAGGATGACGAACCTGAACCTGAATCTCCCTCCTGGCTCTGGTCTTAAACCAAAGACTGTATTTCCTCCTCTCATATCATTTTCACTTCAAAGCCTAGTTTTTAGATTACCAGTGAGATTTTTTTAAGGCTGTGATGATCAACAGCTTTTGGCTAGCAACAGAGTCTGTTCCGTGAAATTCTCACTAAAGGCTTTTCTACGTCATTAAACCTCCCAGCTATAGTCAAGGTCGTTGGACTGTTGCCTGTCATTTGTCACAGCTCTATTTGTAATCATGTACCAAAAAAAAATATTGAGGCTGTTTTCACAAAGCTACAAAGTTTTTCACTTGTGGAGTACAGCCTTTCTTATATATGATGGTAAGGAAATACGAACAATTCTTAGCAATTAGTAATGTGCTGGGAATATGTCAAAATATGCAATCCAAAACATTTTCTAAAACTTATTGATGTATTTAAACTGTTTTAACTTTTACTCGAATCTGTAGTATTAGTTGGTTTTAGTTTGTTGAAAGAGTCTGGAGTGTTAACTTCAAACTAAACTACAATCTTAACCTAAACTTCCACCGGGTTCGCAGCGGGAGGCAGGTGGGTGCTGTGTTGCCATCGCCATAGTCTGATCTTCAGGCCCCGAGTGCATGGCAGGTTTCAGGAGACGAGGATTTAGGAAACTTGTGACAGACAAGGCACAGGATCTAAAATTACTGCTCCAGTCTTCTGTGTGAAGTGGAGATTTTGCTCATTTTGGGCTGCTTTGTCTTGCATATGCTGCCAAGTAGCCTGAAAGATAAGATTGTGTTAGAGCTGTGCGTGCAGTTTAGTGCTCGGCGACTTCCAATCCTTCTGCGTAATTGCTGCTTATGTGCTGGGAGGGGGTCCTGAAAGTCAGGGTAACGGAGCTATGCGTAAAGTTTTGAATCTGCTGACTTCCACCTTCCCATTCGTGGCTTGATTCTGTTTGGCTTTGATTTTGATGTGCCTCCTGCTTGTGTTGAGCTTGTATGGCATTACCACGGGAGGAGGACCGCTCCTTGCAGAGCAGCCGTGGGGACCACAAAGTCAAGGCGAGGGCGCAGAAGGTTTTGGAGTTCAGCTCTGCCAGTTGGAGCGGATTTGTGTGGGTGAGAGGATTGCTGTTTAATCTGGGCGGGAGCTGGGGGTTGGTGGTTCTGTATTGTTGTCATCCCACTCCTTTCCCAAGCTTGTCATCTTTTTATACAGCATGGCATTTGGGATGGGGTGGGAACGTCTTGAGAAAGCTACTGTGCACATACATGGAGATGCAGCTAGATACGGAAAAGCAGCTCAGGCTGCTTCTGCCTTCTCCTGGTGCTCGGTGCTGTGCAGGCCTGTGATTCACCGTATCACTATCCAGTTAGAGCAGTTAAAGCTTATCGCTGGGAAGAGCTGAAACCCTGCTTAGGGAGGTGATCCTGCTTGGAGCAGGAACATTGCTCAGAGAGCATGGGATGACTGGACAAGGAGGTCTCCTGGGTCTGTACGTTATCTACCGAAGAATGAACATGATGATACAGAAATGTCTTTGTTTCCATACTTCCAACTTTAGTTTATTCAATGCTTAAGCCTAAAAGAAAATAATTTTGGTAAATTCTTTTTCAGAAGCTGAATGTTGCATGCTGTGGAAGAGCAAGGAATAGTTCCAATCAAAAGCGTAAATATCTGCTTGCTCTGGGTGTCTTTGTTTTATGATAGTGCAAATTCTTGCCAGGAGCTTTGTAGAAAACCTTTCCTGTTTGGTGTAGTTTGAGAAGTCCCCAGTGTTCAGCAGAAGTCCATAATTGCACCACAATTCTTATATTCTGCTCAAGCATAAAAAAGTATCCGTTTTTAAAATTAGGTATAACCTACTATTAGTTTCATTTACTGGATCCTTCCCACAATTGTAGGGTTAGGAGTGTTTTGAGACCTCAGATTTGTCATGTAACTAGCCACGTAGACACTGATCTAGTTTAAATTAGTGGCCTTTTCCAAGCAGGAACAATCAATTCATGAAGATCATTCAGGTTTTTTAAAGAGATGACCAGGTATGGTGGTAGCTTAAAATGTAGTGTGTCTCTTAAGTAGCCTGTGATGGAAGCTACTGGTGATGACCTTTCCATGGAAGTGTTTGAGGCACCATTGCTTAAATACCAGCATTTTATTCGGGGACAATTACCTGCATGATAATGTGGTATCATTTGTGCCTATCAGTACTGTATAAGCTTCAAAGTTTAGATGGGGGGGGGAGTCAAATACATTATAAATGTTGAGAACGACAAATGTGACTAAAATACAGAACGTAGAAGATCTTTCCTTACCCTTTGAATTCATTAAAAACTAGACGTGCCTCCCGAGTGCTGCAGGGAATGTTGAAAAGGTAGTTGCAAAAAGGGTAAAAGTAAATTATGCAACTGCCTAGCATTATACAATACTCCGTCCCTCTGTGACCTGGGTGACTTTGTGATCTGGTGATGGAAGTGAACAAATGGTTTGCTTTAAACGGATGGAAAACTTTTCCATTGCTACTAGGGACGTTTTAATTATGTACTTGTCAGCCACGTGAGCTTGAAATACAGTAGAAAGGATTCTGCAATACAGGGCAAGGCTTAGTGTGAGAATAAGAATACCTGGTGTTTAATCCTAATTCTACTATAGGCATCTTGACCTTGAATTCAACGTGCTTATTCACCTGCAGGCACTTGAAGCATTGGCAGCGGGAGCGCAGTCTTGAAGAGGCTGTTCCTTGTGTTGAATGAGCAGTGGGTGGGATCGCTAAGGTCTACAAGTTTTAGAAAAGGAAAGGAGGTGGAAGGCTTTTTGGTGTTTAAAGTGGCTGTTAACCTAATAACCTGTTTAAATTAAAAGATGCGAAAGCGGTGAATTCAAAATTAAAGTGGTAGTTGTGACTGCAGAGGTAAAAAGGTCCCATGTCATACGGTGACCCGCGGGTTAGAGCACGCACAGCCCCTGACTCTGCCATGGTATGTTCTCAGAGTAAGTCCGAAAAAAAGTCTTTTGCTTGTGTAAGCAAATGGGAACCCAAGCAGACACTTTATAGTCTAGAAAGCCCAGTAAGCCTCAGGAAATTCCCGCATTCTTGATTTTATTTTGTGGCAAAGTACTGTGTGGTGTGTTTTTGAAAGATGAGCAAGGTTGCCCTTCTCCAGCCCAGCGCCACAGACTCGATAAGCTGGAGCTGAATAGCTTATTGTTCCCCTGCGGGCAGCCCCATCAGCTGTCACTGCTCCCCTCCAAAAACACTGAGTTTATTTATAAAGAAAAAGTGCTGATACCGCGTTTCTTACTGAAGGAAAAGTTTACTAGTTCTTGCTGCTGTTTAGCAGGAGAGCTGTGTGTGTAGTACCCCACCTTGAGAACCAAGAGCTTGAGCTTGCTTGTAATTTTATAATTAAAATACATGTGCTCTGCAGGTCTTATAGTCTTTGAGAACTAGTGTTTTTTTGGAAGTGATCCTTTGTATTTCTACTCTTTCTCCTGGAGCTAGTTTCTCAGTCAAGAATGTGACTGATGGAGAACACCAGAGTTTGCCAGGTTATCGCCCTCGTAGAAGATCCATCAGCTGTAGCACAGAGGAGAGCAGGTGGCCACACCATTAACTGCCTGCGCTGTACCTGGTATTTTTTATTCCTATCCCAGTCTTTTTTAAACATGGTGCCTACTGTTCATCCATGCTAACGATACAGTGGACTTTTCCTGAAAAATAATACTGCGCATATGGTCAAGCCCTGAATGGACAAATACATCCTGTACAAGGAAGGTATTCGCTGCGTTTGAATTCTGTGCCTGGTTCTCTATCTGCTCAGCAGAAGATGCCGGATCCGCTCAGGTATCGTCTTTGTGTGATACCTTTTCATGAGTCTAGGAACTAAGCCACAGCTTACTAAAATTAGTGTCTTTGCCCGATGACTTCTGAAAAGGTCATGGAGTTGTTTCTATGTTGGGACCATCCCTTTTGTTGAGGAAAGGGTGGAGGAGAAGATACAAAGGGAGGAAGAGCTTCCTACTACTCCTTGCCTTGAAGGATGTTCTTTCTTGAATGTGAGACCTTGCAGATGAGCATTAGCTTAAGGACTAGGCAGAGTGAGTCATGGCAGCAAGGAAACACTACGCTGCGGCGCATTTTGGTGCTGTTACCGTCTAGCTACCTCACCTTCTTTTCTTTATGAAAGTCTTAGTGACAAAGCCGCAGGTAGAATGGGGTTGTCATTGCACGGGGCTAAACCTGCCACTCGTACAGAGGTTTGCAAATCCATTAGTAGTTTTGTAATTGGGGATTGAGCTGAATGGAGAAGATACACGTACAGAGAGAGACAGCGTATGTTGAGCATCAGGCAGCAATTCTTTAAAGGAGTGCTAACAGATCTAATGTATGTAACTCTGTTCTTTCCCTGTGCCCCTCCCAGCCCCTGCTAATCCTGAAATACTTTTTGCCAGCTGGAACTGAGCAAACAACAAAGAAATCTCACAAACGGAGAAATTTCAGGAAATTTCAAGAAGTGCAGCGTGTGGGTATTGCTCATGCCTCCCCATGCCGCCTTCCCTGTGGAGCAAGGGTTGTGCCCTTGCGAGTGCTGTAGGGTAGAGCCTCCTTCTAGCTTCCTCTGGGTTTTCTGCAGTGGCCTTGCAGTCAGCCCTGGCCTGAGGACCTGACAGTGCTGGGCCCTGCCCGGGGTGAACCCGCACCCTTCCTGCTGCAGGTGCCTGGGCTGGAGAGCGAAGCGTAGCTGGGGCTTCCCTGGCCCCAGAGAAACGGCCGTGCTGACGTGGTTTTGGTTAAAGAAGTATGTGGTCAAGTCAGGCCTGTGCATTTACTTGTAGTTGTATTTCCTGATGAGACAGAAGTTTTCCGTTTTCTAAAGTTCTCTCCTGAGAAAAAAAAATAAACGTGAGTAGCTTTGGCCACACATCGCAGTTCCGACTACTCTGTTTCCTTCTGTGTTAGACCTTGCTGCCTGTATTTTCTCCTTGTGGTGAAAGGTACGGAAGCCCCTGGGTACAACAGTCTCAGACAAGTGGTTCTCCCAAATTAAAGTGCTAATCAAGGTCATCTTTAAGCTTGAAAACCCCAAGTTTTTGCAGATTTGGGGGGTTTTGGGGTTGGTGGTGTGTGTGTTTTTTTTTTTTTTTGGCAAGCCAAACTAGGAGCTGTACTTGTATAGACATGTTTTAGGTTTTGGAGTCCCTAAAAAAAAACCAAAAAGGATGCATGCTTTCTTCATTGCAAGTCCTGGACCCCCTGAAACAGTTCTTGCAGATGCGAGCACAGTTCAAGGCAACTGATACTTGTAGTGCATGGTAAGAGTAAAGCGCTTGGAGGTCTGGATGGTATGCGTTTTCTGGGCAAAGGCACGAGCAGTCTGAGGAGGCTGAGCTGGCCTCCGTTATTGCATCTCTCAGGAAGTAACAATGAAGTAGTTGATTTGAAAATGGCATTTGGAAAGTGATACTTGCCCATCTTCAGTTGTGGTGACGGAGTTGTGGGTGCCTGCAGGTGCAATGCATAGACATAAGCAAAGCTGTGCATGCTGAAGACCTGAATGTTACTCATTTTTTTGCTGACTCTGAATTCAGCTTGGAACAACACATCTCTGAAAATCATTAGAAAGAGCAGCAATAACAGTCAGGCAATAGCAGACATCTCTAGAGTTTGAGGGCTCAAAGATCTTTAGATGAAAGTGCATATTTTATTGTGTTTGTGTTGAGTTTATTGCCTGTATAAAAGCCAAATAACCTCTACTAGCTGTATCACTGAACATTTCTGTGTTTTTAGACTAAAGGACTGATGCATTTCTGATGTGTTTTCTTGCTACGTTCATCATTTCACTATTCTGTCTTTCAAATTCGGAATCAGTAAGATAGGGAGATGAACAGCCTGGCTTAAAGGGCTGATGTGAGAAGTTTTTGTATTCGTAAAACGTTTGAAAGCTGTTTGTAAAATATTGTGTTAATGCAAATAGATAAATTCAGTAGTAATTATGCATACTAATAATATTAACACCTATATTTGTCTGCTTTATGGGTCCTTCAGACATAGATATGTTACTTGCAGAGATTTTAAAAAGAAAAATAATCTTCCTGGAAATAATTCCGTAATGGGAAGCACTGTCATGTTGGCTCTCCAAAGGGGTGTCTTTATCTGTTTCGATGGCTTGGTTTATAATGAGAACTGCACAGCTGGAGACTCAGTAACTAACTGAATAATCTGAAATTGGTGCCTTTGGGGAGTGCCCCAGTATGCGCAATGTCTTGTTTCTGCATCAAGTGTAGTCTGCGAAGGAATGTGATAGAAATTCCCTGAAGTGATTTTCTGAGCTGATGTGGGGTATTGCAGCATTCAGTCCTTTTTCCAGGCTGAGATTCAGTACATTTTTAGGCAGTGACCACTTCATTTTGATGCCAGAAATGCACTTGACGCTTGTAATTGATGCACTGTTCAGCAGTAAAGCTCTGCTTGCAGATCTGTGCACCGGAGTGCAGGTTATTGGTTATTGCAATCGCGATCATTTTCTGTATCATAATGGAGCTTGGCTGATGTATTGCTAATGAGGGAGCTTATTTTTAACTATATTTTACTGGAGATTTTTATGGTGTTTTCTCTAACAGGATTTTGTTTAATCTTTAGTGCTTTTATTTGTTACAGAGATCCGTGCCCAATTGGTAGAGCAGCTGAAATGCCTTGACCAACAGTGTGAGCTTCGGGTCCAGTTACTGCAGGACTTGCAGGATTTCTTCCGCAAGAAGGCAGAGATTGAGATGGATTACTCAAGGAATTTGGAGAAGTTGGCTGAGAGATTCCTGGCTAAAACTAGGAGCACCAAAGACCAACAATTCAAGTAGAGTATTTGCCTTTTGTTTTTGCCCTTTTTTGCCTGTAGATGTGGTCACAAGGATAGGAATGCAAAAAAAGAGCTGATATAGTGAATGTAGGTACCAGCACTGTTGTGCATGTCAGAATAAAATGTTTCCCAAGTTTGTATTAAACACAGAACCTATTTCATGTTTCTGCATAGCCTGGCTGCTGGCTTCCTTTCAGTAGTTCCTGGTAGGTCGTATGTTGTCAGCAGTGAATAGAATGGTAAAAATTGGCATGTCTAAAAGGAGTCATTTTCTTGGGAAGGTGGGCAGAGCTGTGCACCAGATTTGATAGACAAAGCCAGGATTTCCTTCAGTGTCAGTGGCTTTGGTCTGGTTTTTTTTAAGAGTAACTGTTTCTAATCTGTTATATGCTGTGATGTACTGCTGCAGTGCTCTGTTTTCAATATCCTACATGCACTCAATGTCGGATTGAAGAGTCTGCATCTCTGCTACTGTCAGTTCAAAACAGTGGAGAAATAAGGCCAACAGTACTTCCAAATAGAGCTGTGCCATTTGGGGGAGGGAATCCATAGATATTAAGCTCATGGAACTCAATTAAAATGTAAAGTGTCCTTATTGACAATCATTTGTCTCACCTGCTTGAAACATTATGTACAGGTAGGTCTGACCATGCTGCTTTGGTTGTTCCGTGCTTAGCTGTTTGCGTTGGGATGATTGCCACATATCGAGTGTGGTCTCATGGATTCAAAGCCCTCTGATTTTCTGCTGCCTCCTGTGTGGTGGCGGGGACACAGGTGCTTGTCCCAGGGAGAGGGATGCGGGCGAGGACCTGTGGGTGAAGAAGGGGCTGGGTGGGTGGCGTGGCACCGAGACGACAGCCCAGTGAGTAGGTGGCTGGCACAGAGTCGCAGGATGGAGCTCCTGTAGCTGACAGCTGGGCAGGGCGCAAGCTTGTCGGGTTTTGTTGTCAGGGTAGCAGCTGGGGAAAACACCGAGCGAAAGCAGCCTTGGGATCTGAATCACTTCTGCTTTGGACAGATTGGTCTGAGAGGATCCATCTGGGCCTGTCTCCGCCCAAAGTGCAGCGTTGCTTTTAGCGTTGTTTGGGTCGGGCCATTATTTGTGGTTTTGTGTTTTTGTTGTTGCTGTATTTGGAGGGATGTGGGGATAGATCGGCTTTCTCTTCCCACTAGAAGCTCTTTCTGTGAAAGCCATGAAGTCTGCACCATTTTAGTTTCCTTTCTGTACAGCTTTGATGTCGTTTACGTTAGTTCTCATTTAAAACACACATGCATGCTGCGTTGTCAGGAAAGCAAGGCTCTCAAGCTCAGCTGCTTGACAGGTTGGAGAAGAGTTATTCTGCGTAGCTATAGAGCTCTAATTGTCTTAGGAGGTTTTTTTTTCTTTTCCAGTGAAAGGATTCTTATAACTATAAGCTGTGCATATTCTGCACATGCCTTCAGGGTGGCACTAAGGAAATGATGTCTTGAACTATAATTTTCCTCAGCATTATGACTGGTCTTTTTCAGTTTATTTTGTTGTTATTCCTGGTGAAAATTGAGGTGATTTCCTTTATATTACATGATATGAAAAATCCCATCAGAAACACTTTCATGCATAGCTTTCAGTGTTGGGAAAGTTGTATATAGCTTACTTCCTATTTTGAGATTTAGAATGTATTTTTATTGTGGAAGTTTTTACCATAGTTGGACAAATTCCTATATGGTGTCAAGCTTCATGTGAATTAAATGCTTTTGCTGTGATACTGCAGGGTTTTTTTGTTTGTTTGTACTAATGCATTTTCTTTACCAAGTCCTGCCCCTGTTTTTTGAGTTGTTTGTACTTTAGATAGGCTTTATAAAGTTGTACCTGGACAGAACTGACATTGAATATCCTAACTATTGAGTGTACCCTGAATTGGACAGGTGATTTTATCACCACATAAAACTTTTTTTTTTGAATTTCTGAATTAAATGTCCATGCTTTTGCGGTCAAGTCCAGGGCGTTGCCTGAAATACTCTGGAGCCTGTGACTGAGCATCAGGTTCACTTCTCTTTGCAGAGCATGGGCTAATGCTGCTCAGGCTCCTGATTTCGCTTACGTTGGCAGCAGATAGCTCCTGGCAGAAAAGCGTCTTGCTCTTGGAATATGTTACCGCTGCAAGGTCTGAGTCCCAAATGCACAAGTTGTTAACTTAGTCAAGAGCTGGAATGAGGGGAAAAAAATAACGATGAGGCTGCTGTCTGTGGGCAGTATTTGTCGCAGCAGTGGCCCACGGTTGTAAAGCTGTCTGTCCTGGGTAGCTCCGTCTATTACTTGTTCGGTCATTTGTGTCTGCTGGCTGTAGCATTCAGAAATGTGTCAGAATACCACAGGGATCAGTAAGGAAGCAATTCCGATTATAATTACCTATCCTTAACGCCGCTCTGTCTGAATAGCGAAGAGTAACTTGGTTGGTATCTTTTCTGTAGATATGGAGCCTGTAATCTCATTTGGAAGTCCCCAGAAGACCATTTGATCAAAGCCAACCATCAGATCTCTCCTCCTAAGGAGTCTGGTATTACATGACTTTGAGATGTGCACAGGCGGGTGGCTACTCCGTAATTGCCCGGCTGTGACCCCATAAATATACAGTAATAGCATGTTCTTTCGATAAGATGATAATTATGTCGGAAGGTACCGTATCATTCAGTGAGTGCTTACCACGTCCCTTGCCGTTTTTAGATCTCATAACGCGCTGTCAAGGAGGAAATCTGTCAGGCAGGAACCCTGTAATTTGCATGCGCTTTCATACGCAGTGGCTATTATGTAATTGCCAAGTTGCTCCGAACGTGTTCATTTAAGGGAATGCTGTCAAGGGCAGGAGGCTTCAGTCTGACCCTCGAAATTGGATTGTGTGGCTTCTGCACCATCCACCTCCAAGCTGGTAAAAGCACACACTTAAAGGAAAGAGCGATGTGAGGTGCAGGCTTGTGTTGGGTTTATGACAAATGCATTGCACAGGGTTTGTTTTTCTTAGATGTGGCCGCAGCAGAGGGTAAGCTGATCAGTCAGCTACATTTTCCATACGGGTTTTGAAATGTAGGTGCTTGAGTCTTGACAGCAAACTGTGTATAGCCAGGGATGGACTTAAAGGGTGCTTGCACATAGCATGGTTTGAAGCTAGCTGCATCGGAGCATCTTAAATGATTTACAGAGGTAGGTGTATGTTATTCTCATTTTATATTTGCGAAGAAGGGGAACAGATTGGCTTAGCCAAGGTGACGCATGAGTTGATGACAGTTGGACATATCCCAGGTTTTACTTGCTTTTAACTACTCTACCATAGCTGTTAGACCTCACTTTGCCTACTCTCTTTTAAAAATGTTTTTTGAGTTAGAACAGATCATTAAAGAGAGTAGTCATAAATAGTGTTTTGGTAAGGCTTCTTCAGTACCCATTGGTAAATACCCTTTCACAAGATGTAAGGACTGGAGGAAAAAGAATGCATTTCACAGCCCAAGTCTAATAACTCATGTTGTTCGGTCACAAGTTTGGTATAATCATCACTTCTTAAAGATCTGCTGAAGTAAAGGTCTCTTGTGTAGCGGTTAAATGAGAGCATCCCTCTCAGCAGGGGTCTGTTGGATCTCGGGGGTCCCTGCCAGCCGCAGCGCTGGGTGTGGGGCTGATTTCCATCCGCAGAAGAAGGCTCTCTCCCACTGCAGTGAAACCCTCAGACCTTTAACCTCCAGACTTCAGTTCTCCTATTTTATGTGATTTTGTCCTAAAGGTGTTTGTCTATTCAAATAATCAGTTAACAATATGAAAACTGTGGCAAACCTTGAGTGATTCCGTTCCAGTGAGAAATTGGGGGGGGAGGGGAAGGAAGGAAAAAGGGAAAAAAAGAAAAGACAATGCTATTTTAAGGCCATGTTTTAAATCAAGATCATCTTTGGAAGCAGGATACTGAGTAGCAATTGTCAGCTGGAGAGCTGAATGTCCAGGATATCCCAGCATGAAATTCAGATGGCTTTCTGGCAGCCTTTGCCTTGAAGTAGAAGATGCAGAATAAGTCTGGCAACCTTCAGGCTGAGCACTTGTAAACAACAGATGTTCATAACTGGAATCTTTTGGAAGAGAAGGGCAGGGAGCAGCATGTATGTCCATGCTTGTAATTCTCAAAATTTACAGTTAACACTGAGTGGTGTCAGGAAGGCTTTAGGGGGAAATGAAACAGTGATTTGAATGAGCAGCTTGCTCAGAAATTCAACTTCAGTTTTATTAAAAGTGAAATGATTTCTTTAAAGGAGAGATGATACAGGCTTTGAGAGAGGTATCGACAAAAGCATTTGGGTCAGCTGGACTTCAGTTACATCATCATCATTATTATTATTTCTACTGTTATTATTATTGATATTGTCAGAGGCTATTTTGACCTGTGATTCTTTTTGATGGAGCTGAGTCCTGAGCCTTTTGTTTTCCTGAGTCTTTCAAATAACAACATTTGGAAGATTCTTTTTTTGTAAGCATGAAGCATTCACTTATTCATTGGCCTCATTGAACTTGGAGAGCTAGGGTTACATCACCAGCGAAAATTGATGTAAAACCTCAGGAAGGATCTTCATGGTGTTTTTCACCACATCAGCGATCCCAGTATCGCACTGTGTTGGTTGGTATGTTTGTAGCTACTCTTACGGAGCACACTGCAGAGGACAAAATTCAGACAGGTTTGAAAAAGTGTATACAGAAAGACTTGTGTCTCTGCTGTAACACTTGGTCTATCTCTGATGGTTTGCAGGGTGGACTTGAGAATTGCACAGATCTGAAAACAACTTTCCTTTCATCTCTCCCTTCACCTCGTATCTTGTTTTAGCAGGTAGTTCGGGTGAGCTGGGCATGAGGTCAGTACTGCAGAGCTGCACCCTCCAGAGCTCAGAGACCTGAGCCCATGGATCACTGCTGAGATGGGAAAGGCAGTATGTGCAGGCTACTCTGCAGAACGGGGAATAAATCCGCTTCTCCGTTGCCAGGATCCGGACCACTATTTCGGGAGGTACCAGGTCTGAAATGACTGCTGCACACGTCTAGGAAACAGGTCCCAAATATTTAGCAGGGGGGAGGAAGGCGGAACAGGAAACTTCAGTTTCTGTATCTACCACCAGGAGATTTGCTTTAAAAACTGCAGTTTGAAGGAAGGATGGTTGGAGAAGTTTTCTGTTCACACAGACGGTGCGACGTGCCTATGTTAACTTAAATGTTTCTGTCTTCCTAGTTAGTAATATTTTCATTCTCATCTGCCTCACTCCTTCATCTTGTGCTCCTTATGGAAGCTCGATATTCCTATTGCTGGTTTGTGGGTGTGGTTTTTGTTTGGTATTTTTTAATTTAGTGTGGGGGGAGGAGGTTGTTATTTAAGATGATTTTTCTGTTGTTGCTCTGAACGGGGTTACCTTGCTGTGCCCGACTAAGCATCGCCTTCGTCACTCTCTTGTGCTTGCCTTAGAGCAGATAAATCTTGGATTGTTGGGGAGTTCCTTGTATGAATGAGTAATTTAATTAAGAAGTTTCAGATACTCGGGACTCAATCTTCTGTTCTGATCTTTTGAGACCGACTGAAACCTTTGAAGTGGATGTTGCACAGAACCCGATCAAGATAACAGCCGAGAAACCACAGAGCTTCATACTTTGTGGTTCCTTAAAAATCTGTGCACAACTTCCTCTTCCTGCTCCCAAACCCCCCCGATTGCTGTGATCTGGTGTAATTTAGGCTAACCTAAATAAACTCTCCAGATTCACTATCATCACACGATCTTTAAATGAGTATAAATAGTACTTGAAATAAACCTGGATCTTGGCATCATCTTCCTTCTCCTCCTCTCCTTGCAGGGGAAGTTCGAGTCAAACAGTTGTGCATGTGAGATCGCCAGCACTTTGTGAAAATTCATATCCAGGTCCTAAAGTTTTGTGTTCATCAGTTCTGCTTCTTAAGGGCGAGTACTGACTCCAGTCNTTCTGCAGAATCTGTGGAAATCGAGCTCGCTCTCGATTGTACCCAGTGGTCCCTACCGCGTATCTTTCTTCCCTTTTTCATCCCTCCTCTGTGGTGACATGAAACTGGAAGCACAGTATCTTTGCCAGCTCCTTTGAGAACTGAAACGGTTAATGGAAATCACGATTTGCTTCCCTGCCATCTGCTTGTGGTTATGGTAGAAAAGGGTCTGTTGTAAACAGTTGTATAACTTCTGCTCCGTGTTGGGAAAACTGTTGCCATGTTCCACCCCAGAAAATGCTGCATTTTAAAGGTGCTTTAACAGTTAAAGTGTGTGTAGTTTTAAAGGCGACTTGGAAGGTTTGAAGCAAGTAGTTGCCCCTTTCCTCTTCTGTTTCATTTCTGTCTTAAGACCTGCCTTTATCTGCTTTTTGCCAGTGCAAAGAGAATTGTCACTAGTGAGTAGTGAAGGGGCGTTTCTGTCTTGCTTCCTGTAAAAACTTTGCCGTGAAAACACTGAACCTGTGCAAAAGCAAGACAGACCGTTTTAACCAGGTACTGAAGGGGTTAGTGAAACCAACAGACACCAAGAAATTAAAGGAATTACAAAAGAAAAATCTTAGAAGCATGCAGAGCTGTGGTTGCATGAGGTTGAGCTCAGGGTGCGGCGCTCCCTGCGCAGACCCGAAGGTGACAATCCCGGTCGCAGATTGGAAGCATGTGGGGCTGTGATTATTTTTTCCTGCAGGATGGCCTTTCATGTCTAACCACACGGAGTGTGTCAACAACCCATCTGGCGCCATTAGACACCAGCTATTTTACTCACCATACTTTTCATGGGCTCTTGGTATTCGTGCTATGTGCTGCCTTAGAATAGCGTCGGGTGTTGTGGTAGGGCAGCCTGGACAGCTGGGAATTGTCCAGTTAACTATTGCATCTCTTCTGGTTCCCATTTGGTGCTTCAGTTTGCTGTGGAAAGCAAGGTGCTCGTGCAGTGCTGCTCTCCAGGCTCTTGCATGTGCTCTTGTCTACGGTCAGAACGCTTGGTCCTTGTTGCTCGCAGCTCTTCCAAGCTGCTTGAGGTGGGGTGGGCTGGTACCTGAGTGGGAGCATCCATGAACAGCCGGGTGCTCTTAGTGGGGTGACAGCGAAAATTCGTAACGAGGTAGAGAATGCAATGGGAGATATTAAGGCTCAAACCAGCTGGGTGGTTTTGGGTTGGCAGTTGGTGCAGAGGAGTGGTGCGAAGCCTGAGAAGGCAGGTTAGCGTGCTGCACGCAGCTGGACTGCTGGCTGCTCGGAGGAGATCTGCGGCTGTGCTGGTCTTGGGAAACAGCAAAGCGATGCAGCAGTAACAGGGTGTTAAGAGTTTTGAGGCAGGAGCTGGAATAGCTAGAACAAGGTCAGCTGGTGGACAGTCTGAGCTTTTTGTTCCAAAGTTTCATCCCCAAACTTTTTATGGTAGTTGATTAATTTTCTCTTGCTGTAGCTCTTCCAGCTTTAGAGGGCAAATACTAAGTCAGCGTGTAAAGTACTTTGATATCATTGGTGTAAAGGAGCAAATTAGCCAACTTTTAACATCTTTTAATGTTGTCCTTCATAAACTTCTACGTACATCCATCCACAGTACTGTCTTAGTTTGCTCCCTGTCTCCTACCTGAGCCACAGTGCGTCTGTTGGCAGAGGTGGTGGCTCTGCAGATGACGTGGACACGCTGCACCGTGGAGGAGCTCTTTCTGGGGTTGCCTTTCCTCCTTCTGCCCTGCCTTTAGTGGAAGAAAGCTGGCTGGTGTTTCTTGTTTCACCTGAATAAAGAAAAACCTTATTAATATTACCTTCTCTTATGGTGGCAGCTTTTATCTCTGTTCCAGTGGGGGTCGGAGCATACGGCTCCTTATCTGTGCGTGTGCCCTTCGAGGGCTGGCTGCAGCCTGGTCGGTACCTGTAGATTCACAGTGCTGTTAGCTGGGTCTCGTAGTTACTAATTAGCTCTCTGGCACCAGGAGAACCAAAAGCCCAGAATCCTCTTGATACCCACTCCCACTACACACACACATGCTCCAGACCTTAAAGCAGTCCAGATCATAAGCGACAGTCATTTCCTGAGCTTTTGATTCTTTGAAGGAAAAGAAACAAAGCATCAAGATCAACTGTTTTGAAACTATTCTTCTTTATCTAAAATTATCCATATTGCACTACAAATCCAACCGCTGATGTCATGAGAAGGGTAATGAAGGTCTGCCGAGGTTTAATTTTCATGTTTCACAATGTCAGACATCTCTTGCAGCAGAGATTGCTGTCCTTTTAAGTGTAGAATATTCCCTTTTTCAATGGAAATTAAACCGCATTTCTTTTAAGAGGAAAGAAATCTGATACAACTGCGTACAATAATCAAGAAGAGCTTTGGCTTTCCACCAGAGCTCTGATTTACTCTCTTCTAAATAAATATTATTGTACTGTAAACAAATGATGAAACAGATCTGGAGAGAAGTAAATGATGTAGTTAAGACTACACCTAGATCTGCCAGTTCCAAGCACTGCTGCGGGGCTGCCGGAGGACCATGCAAAATCCCTGTGAATGTCCTTGCTTTCATCTGATATCAAATGGTGCCCTAAGAAATGACTTATTTTCCTTTCAGTAGATGAAATGTTGATCCAAATAAACTGAAGTTCCTCTCATCTCCCCTTTTGCCCTTTGTATTGCTTATTTGCAGGGTGCAGAGTGAATCAGCCATAATAAAGTGGAGAAAGTTCAAAGATGAGAAAATAAAGCTTGTTGTATGAATGTTGCTTTCTCTTTTGCTCAGGACAGATACAGATGCTTGCACATAATTGTTTTTGTACATGAAACATAACATTTTGTTTCCTATGCAGATGCTATTTAGCTAACTGGATGCTTGAAATATTTTTGTTGTGGTTAAGTCAAAATGCCTGAGACAGCACTGTGAAACCTATTGTCAGAGACTGGAGCCATCGCTGTCCCTCAGGCACTGTAATTTATGCACAAAATCTTGGATTCCAAAGAAAAAATTAGAGCCTACATTTGGCATACTGTAGCTTACATTTGCCTGATCTGCTTGTTGGGGGACAAAAGCCCATGGCCATGTGGACGGAGCCATGTGTAACTGAGGGCCTATCTTCTGTGTGTGCGATAGCCATTTTATAGCCTTCCTCTGCTCTCCTCTCCCTCAGCAAACCCGTATGTCCCGTAGCTGGGTGTGTAGCATTTACAGATCTAGCACGTCGGGAACAGAATCATTTTGTCCACTTCAGGTGAAGTCCTATCCAATTCTTGTTTCTATTTTGTGTCCCTTATAGGAAGGATCAGAATGTGCTATCACCAGTCAATTGCTGGAATCTCCTGCTAAATCAAGTGAAGCGGGAGAGCAGGGATCACACCACCCTAAGTGACATCTATCTCAACAACATCATCCCACGCTTTGTCCAGGTCAGCGAAGATTCGGGGCGCCTCTTCAAGAAGGTAACTGAGTGTATTTTTGTTTGGCCCTTCTGAAATACAAAGTTTTAGTTGTTACTTCTGGTGGATCAATTTATCGTTGACTGTGCCTAACACATGGGTCTTCTTTCCTCTTTGTGGATGACTGTGCTTGACTTGCCTTTGATTTATTTAGTAATTTTCTTCTAGTATTTTAGGATTTTCCCAGAAGTGGTCAGTTGAGATTTGTTGGTCAAAATTCAGACCATGTTTTTTCCTCTTAACCTGCTCACAGTTTTGTATGCATTATGAAACTTTTATTAAAAAAGCAGAAACTCTCCAGGTCTTCAACTCTGAATATAATCAGGAACAACTCTCTGAAGACAAATTTATATCCGCCATGGAGGAGAAACTATTGTTAAAAGAAAAATTAGGGAGAATTCCTACCATACTAGATAATAAAAGGATGTATTGTCCTTCTCTGGAAAAAGGAGAAAATGCAGCCGAGTTCTCTCTTGTTAGCCTTGTGCGCTTTCTCTCCCCTGGATTTCTACCTGGAAAAAAAGGGTGGAAGAGTGTGGGAGGTTTTTTTTCTATTAAGAATCTGTTCTTCCAGTTGAAGAAACACGATATGGAAGCTTTGAAACTCTTGTTAAGTAGTAATGTGTAGTCTCTTCAGAGATTTGTCAATTGGTGTAACATCTGCTAGTTAAAATGTTAAAAACATTGCAAGTCTAACTCTGAAAGCAATTTTTCTTACCCCACTCCCCACCGCCTTGCAACGTGTCATGATCTTTGAGAGTTATTTCTGCCATTGCAAGGCCTGGAGAAGGGGGTTGCAGGAGGACTCAAGCTTTCTAGCAAATACTTTTGTGGAGGCTCATCCTAAATCACGTTGCCTCCAAGAGAGTAATGGAAGAGGAAGACCGTTGATAAAAAAACTCCTAGCGTACTTTCAGGTCTGTCTTTGCCTTCAGTGGTGTCAGTTGTTACAATAAGAAAGAGTCATGTGAGTAGTGTGTGACTTGAAAATTGAAATCTGTTTAGGTGCGGTCGGTAGTAGCGGGAGGCCTCGCTGGCTTTTCATTCTGGTCTTGACAGTCTTTTGAAATGCCTTGAGGAAAATGCGTTCAGTTATTTAACATCTCTATATTGTGCTGACTGATACAGAGAGCTGATACAATGCTGTCCATTTAGACTGCTAGAAAATGAACTATACTCAATATTGTGTGTGATATTTCGTGTTAAGATGGACTTGAAGGAGCAGCGTCTTCTTGTGTGTTACCTGGAGAGCAGGATGATTTTGGTCTTTTGCAGCAGCTGTTTGTATGGGTTGGCAACTGATTTCTGTAGGGGGATGAAAGTAAGAGCAAGTGTGCTGTTCTGTTCTTGTCCCCTGTGTTTTTCTTGAGGTTTTTAATGGATAGCAAAGGAGTATGAAAAATATATTGAAGTGTTACTTTCTGTTTCTCTCTTATTTCTTTTTATGAGACATTGCCCAAGCAGAGGAGGAACCTTCTCTTTTGCAAGTAACATCGCGCTAAGGCCTTTTTGACCTTTTAAAACTTTCTGGTAATTACCTTATGGTTGATTAGATACTTACACGGGATTATTGAATGGCAGTTACTCTTCAATTCCTCTAATCCTTCCAAAGGATAAGTAATCTCCTGACTGAATTTCAGCAAGGGCTGTGCTTGAGGAAGGTGGCTGAGAAAATGCCTCGGCAAAGAAGTACATGGAAATTGATATTATTCCAGTTTGGCTGGAAACTAGCATCTTAGTTTTCAGCCCCATGTATAAGCATGTTTTTGCCCTGTTTTGTTTTATTTTGGGCAGTAGGACTTGAATGAAAACAAACAAATAACTGACCACCAACAAAATACCCCTCTGGCTTCTTTCTCACAGACCAAACACAAACTCCATTTTAATTTGTGCAAACAAAAGGCACTTGTTACTGAATTCCAACTGCTTATTGTCTGTTTGCCAGGCACACCAAATTGGCTGAGGGCCAAACCAGGTATTAGGTTACTATTCCACTTGTGCTGGGTGGTTAAAAACAAAAATTGCATCCTGTCTTACCTAGTGTGTCGCACACAGTTGGGTAAGATAGCAGCTGATAAAAGGAGAAGTTTGGCTGAACTTGGATCTGCCATGACTTGTGCTTTTTCACTAGAATCTGGTATCTTCCTGAGCTGCAGGAAGCAGCATGAATTGGTACAAAAGCCACTGTAGACTAGAAAACAGATGTGATGTGTGGTTAAAATATTGCAAATCATCTTTATATTTCATGGATTTTAAAAAATGCACTCCATGTATAAAACCCCTGTGTGGCATGCCTGTGGTACTCTGTACACCTCAAGAGCAGTGCAGACAATCTTCAGAATATCTCTGGACCAGAAGCAGACAGATGGTACCTTTTACTGGATGAAAAAACAGGGACAAGTGGATGAAGTCACTTATCCAGGGTTGCTCAGCAAGTGGCTGGCAAAGCCAGGGAGCCTTTCTAATCAGTATCTGTAGGTACTGAAGGGGAATAATTAGGTGACTCGGCAAGATAAGGAGGAGTGGCATATATTTTTGTGCCTCTAACCAGAAGTTAAAACCGTGCTAGCCCAAAGGGGAATTAGTCTTATTGATGAGAACATCTGAAAGAACATTTTCCTCCCTCTCCTCTTAGCTTCTCCCATCCTTTATTAAACTTTTGAGACATCCTTTCCGATTTTTTTAATGGAGCAGAGCTGCCATAGCATGTGACGGCTCAGAAAATAGAGCATGTTTTAGCAGTCTTGAAGCAGGTGTAGTTCATACAGGAGCTACATGGAAAATAATGCTACTGTGCCATGCTGCAAAACTTTCTGTGAAGCTGTGGAAGGCAAATTCAGAGATCCCAGTCAAAAAGCAAATGTGAATGAGCTCTTAATGGCATAGCTGAATTAGCGTGATGCTGCCTCTCAGCAAATTTATGCAGTCTCTCCACAGATCCAGCTAGCCAGGCTGTGTCGGTGAAATAACTGGCTCCATGGCTTCTGAGACTGGAGTTTCCTGCCTGTCTTGTGCCGTGTGGTCATTCCAGCTCATTCACCGGTTCTACAGCCTCCTGTCTGGTCTGACCACGCGGTACAGTCAAGCTAGCGTGCACCGCAGTGTAATGAAATGCAGCCTGCAGGAGGAAGAGCCTCAGCCGCCACGCAGTTAGGGCACTCGGGTTTAGCTGAACAGAAAAGCTTGGATTTTACTGTTTTCCAATGGAAATTGCAGCTGTGGGCATTGTGCTGCCCGTCTTGCTGCTGGTTTAGGAGCTCTCTGTCCTCGTTTTATGCTACACAGGGAATCTGTGTTAAAACAAGGACGCTTTATTATTTGGACGTCTGAGGAACATTATTTTTTACACTTCTGTGTGGAAAAAAGCTTCTAAAAAAATTATACATGTGTCTTGCTGATTGCAGGTGGGTGCTCCAGTAATTTACATTTAGGAACCTCTAACTAGGTTGTAAATAATGCTATGAAATACGGAGAGGATAGCAATACAGAGATCCTCATTTGCTGAGGGCAGCTGAAATAAAATCCTGAAGCATGAGAACCTTTTCATGGGCCATTTATAATTTAGGGCTTTCTCGAATCAGTGCTTTGTGTCATGCTGGGATTGAGCAGGTGAGCTAAGGAGGACAGGCAGAGTAAAAAGGATGTACTTAAGAACCCTTTTGTTGCTAAACTCTTGAGTTGCTGTATCTTGCACTGTCTGAAGTGGCGAGCTTTTTCAAACGAGAGAGATCTAAGTACAGCGTGCAGAGAAATCTAAGTACAGCGTGCAGCTGTAATCCAGCCTTAAGGCTGCAAAGGGCCTGGATGGGTGCGATAAGGTCTGGCTGGGAAGGAAACACCTCTTCAAGGGAGCGGAGTTGCGGGGGGAAGAGGGCTGGAAGCTGGCTGTGTCGCAGCTGGAGCAGCACGGAGCCTGAGGTGGGCAAACCAGGTCTTGCTCTGTCTGAAGAGCATCAGCAGTGGTGGCGATGTGGGGTTTGTCTCTTCCAGCGACAGCAGTGGAGAATCCTCAGGCTGAGACATATTCTCCTGTGTTCACGCTTGGACCCCTTGGACCAGTTCTCCAAGGGGCACAGCAGTGCAGACGATCGAGTTTGGACGGGGCTGTCTGGAAGTGGGTGACCTGCTGAAATGCCAGCGGCGGTGCCTGCACTGCACGCAGGTTTTTGGAGGGATTGTGTTCGCAGTGTTTGGAGTCACGGTGTCATGGGAAGCCTGCATGGTCTGTGGCTTTGGCTCTTGCCATATTTTTGTTCGTGTCTGATGATGAAGAGATCCCTCTCCAGGGCTCTGTTTCGATGTGGAGGGTCCTGTTTATTGGAGTGTTAGATGGAAGCTTGCCAGCCACTTCAAAGGTATCTTTGCTGATAAGAGAAGCTGGGTCTGCTGCCAAAGCCAGCGCTGAAGTGGTGCTGGATGTACAGTGTGTGTCAGCCCCGTTTCTTCCTGCCTCTCCGCTTTGTTTACTTCCTCGATTAGCTCTCCCTGCAAAACCTTTACATGTGTGAGCGCTGGGCTGTTTGCTCTGAATGTGGGTTTATACCTCATTGGAAACTTGCAGCTTAAGGTGTAGGTACTCTCTGAACACTGTACTCTTTCCGTGCACTTTGTTTTGGTGTCTCATGAGGAAACACTTTTACCTTTTCAGTGAGGGACGAGGTTAATAAGGGGCTTGCTGCGCTAGCAGTCTGGCAGCTGAATCTCGCTGGCACCGGTGGGGACCTGGCGTTTGGTTTCAGCGGCCCCGCTGGCCCGGGGAGCAGTGTCAGTGCAGTTCTGCGCTGCTACAGACGAAAAGGAAGATAAATGGTGAAGTAACCAACCGCTCTCTTGAGCAGGTAGAACTGGTGGAATTGTCCTAATAACAAATTGTTGCACCTTGGGAAGGAGGTAATATTTTCTTATTTGTCCAACAGTTAATGATTTAGCCCTGGATTTTGTACAAGGTTGAAGTTTAAAGCCCGTGTGCCACCCGGCGTTGCTATTCTGGTCACCTCTCCTTCTCCTGGAGGCACGTCCTGCTTTGATGTCAGTGGCTGTTCTCGTGCACGCTCCTTTTCATTCCTCTGTCTGTGGAGAGCACTCCTTTCATTTCTTCCTGCTTATCCTCCTTCAGAGTGACCCTTTTATTTTTATGTATGTATTAAAATGTTCTTCCATTTGAGTTGATTCCCGCTGATTTCCCCTTTTCTCCCTTTTCACTCTGGCCCCCTGTCACCCTGTTGTTTTCATGTGGCCCTTGATTTCTCTGCATGATAACAACCGTTCTGTTTCTTGCATGGTTATCGGGTTGTCTTGCCTACGGACATACCTTTTCAGTGGGATCCCTTGGTATTATTTATACATGTACAGCCTTTTGACAAGCGGTCTCTTTAACTTGGTATCTTTAATCACGCTTTCTCTGTTGTCTCTTTGAGATGTCACTAGAAGCAGACCCATAGCTCTTGTTCAGATTTAATAGAACAAAAAACAAGTATCTTTTTAAAAGAATGGACTGTGGAGCCTCAGTCACTTTGAGTAGTTTCTGGAGAAACTGATTTCTTTTTTCAACTTGACAGACTTTTACATAACAAAATTGTAATAAAGTAATTGGAAGGTGTTAATAGGCAGAAAGGCAGATTTATTCTGCATAAGCTGCTGTGCCCAGAGGGACCTCGGGACACGCCGGGTCTGTCACTGGCTGCTTGCTGGAGCCGTGCCTCTGAACAGAGCCAGGTGCCTTCTCAGCACCTGCCTGCCCGGCTGTTAGTGCCCCTGTCATGCAGCATCGGTCCGACTGCGTTTAGAACATACGTCTTCTGCTCTGTGTTTAATGTGGGGCCCCTTGCAGCAGTGCTAACTGGGAGGCTCACTGGAGATGCTCGGAGCAGTAACCCTGTCCTGCCCTGCTTGCTGGCTTCTTCAGGTGGACGTGTCCTCTCGGTGCAGAGTAGTGGGAACAGGGAGGAGTGGTTGCTCTACAAATCGTGCCTTGAGAGGATAGCATTCCTTTACACTGTTGTATCAAGTTCAGTTATGATATTTGTAGGGATAAAACCCTGTAAGGAAAGAAGACAACAAAACTGAGGATTTGAAATTCACTCCCTGTTTAATATCTTTGATCGTGGAAAAAAAATGGTTTATCTACTAGTACACTGCACAGCGTTTGATCTGAAATGAAAAATCCACAGTGAGTTGGTTACAAGCCTCGCAGTAATCAAGGAAGAAGAATTGCTAATTCTCTTAGGGGGTCTGTGCTTAAGATGACCTACTTTACAGCTGCAACATGTATCATCGCTGCATTGGTACCAGAATATGAAAATCTTAAAATACACTACACATGGAAAAGCCACGTGCATGAAAGAAATGCACTGGCCAAAATGCTGAGCATTTGTAAAAATATTTCTCCATAACAGTGTAAAGATGTAAATATACTAATGGTATAAGTAAAACTGTCACTGACGTGCAGAGTATGTGCTGTATCCCTGCTCTCGTGCTTGCATCCTTAGCCACTGCGTCTTCTGTGCCGTAGGAAATAGCAGCGTTGAGTTCTTACTGTTTTCCCAAAAGTGAAAGGGCACAGGGGCCTGTTAGGAAATGGTGCTTTTGGATTTTTTGTTGGGGAAATGAAATCTCCGGTTTTCCTACCTGCTGATTTTTAGAACAAGTGGGATGGGGGAAGGGAGAGGGAGTGAAATAATTTGCATGCTGCTCTTATCTGAGTTAGCAGTACATAAATCTGCTTCTCAGTTAGAGATTCAGTTCCCCCCACCTGTAACTGGAGTGCGTGGTTTCTGTTGCGCTGCCGACGCTTTGGACCCGGTCAGACGCGATGATAGGATCGGAGCCTGTTGCTGGGTGAGGTACTGAATACCGAAGGCTACAGCTGGAGTCATGTTACTGCATACGTTACAGGCTAAAAATGTCACCTCTGCCTATAGATTGGGCAAGGAACACACTGCATTTGGCTCTGTTTAGTGTGTGAAAGTAGTCCATTGTTACTACACTTTGTTTCTAATTTCCTGTATGCTTACGTTGTCTTTCACAACACCAGTACGCTCGTCTGTTTGTCGCCGCAGTGTGAATTCAGGTCAGCCAGGAGCAAGGTAACAGCGCTTGTACGCTCCAGGTCATCCGTCTGCCTCTGATCCCTCCAGTCGGTTTTTCCTAGAGAAACATCACAGCAGTTTGAAAAAGGGCACGGGGGGAAGTCGGTAGCGCGAAGCAGAGCATTAAAACTGTGAGCAGAATCACCAAACATTACTTCCAGGATTTCATGGGACGTCACCACTTGCTGGTAGGTCTTGCCAGCTTCTGAAGCCCGTTTCACATGCGACTCGTTCAGTGAGGGAAAATGTAGCTGGCTTCACAACCAGAATGAATGCTCTCAGCCATAAAATTGCTTGGTTTGTTGAGATTGAGTGCCTGAAGCCCAAGATTCAATAGGATCAGCACAGAATTCTGGGGGG
>Ga0065711_1001689_pt1 | contig 40525 bp, 26 predicted proteins | sample Hoacrofraction12_FD_59098 | JGI IMG/M metagenome (GOLD analysis project Ga0065711, IMG submission 59098) | Hoatzin crop microbial communities from Cojedes, Venezuela - Epithelial fraction 12 v2 (version 2) | ecosystem: Host-associated > Birds > Digestive system > Esophagus > Crop | place... | reverse complement strand
GCGGGATGGTGATGCCGTGCGAGCGGATGTAGCCGTTCAGTCGGCGGTAGTCTTCCTTAAAGTCGTTGCCGACAAAGAAGTTTTGCAGCTCCGGCTCGTCGATGCCGGTGTCGGTCAGCGGCTCGAAGGGCGTCACCAGTTTATCGGGGTCGGGGAAGTAGATGGCGAGGAAGTGCAGCAGCAGGTTGCGGCACGAGCGCTCGTAGGTGGGGTACATCGTCATTTTGCCGAAGAGGTACTTGATTTGCGGGTATTTGACGGTGAGCGCGCCCAGCCCGTCCCACAGGTTGTCGAGGGCAAAAATGGCTTGCACGCCGATGCGGGTGCTCTGGTATTCGAGGCGCACGAAACTTCTGCCCAGCTCGATGGTGTAGGGCAGGAATTCGTTGACAAACCGCGGCGAGAAGCGGAACATGTGGGCGGTGGCGATGCGTGGCTCGCCCGAAGGCAGCATCGCGATGTTTTCGCCCAGGATGAAGCGGTAAGCGCCGATGATTTCCTTGTCGCGCGGGTTCCACACCAGCAGTTGTTGGCACGGCGGCGTCATCGTGTCGAACTCGTCGATGTCGCATTCTTTGCCGGTGCCACCGCCTCCGGCGCGGAACGAAATCTCGCGCAGGCGTCCTATCTCGCGCATCACGTTGGGGGCGCAATGGGCGTCAACGATATAGATTTCGTTGTCAGCCTTGTTGGTGTGCCGCAAGAAGCGCTCGGGTGTGAGTTCGCGCTCGATGTCGCCGACGGGCACAGGAGGTATGATAGGTTGCGGGTTCATTTCTTTAGGTTATAGACGATTTCTTTGATGCGCGCGGCTTCGGCGGCGGGTTGCGTGGCGTTTAAATCCTGCCAGGCAATGGGTTCGCCGACGATGACGCGAAAGGTGCTGCCTTCCTGCTTGAACATCTCTTTGGGCAAGTAAATCATCTCGAAGTTGAATTTGATGCCCAGTTTCTCGCGTTGCCGCGCGGTGCGGTAGAAAAAGTCGCTGTTTTTTGCGTCAAAATACATCGGCACGATGTCGCGATGGTAGTTAACGGATTGGTTGACAAACGATTTTTTCCACTCCAGGTCGCGCACGGTGCCGTCATCGCCTCGGCGCGAACACAGTCCGGCGGGGAAGGTGATGATTTGCTTGTCGCCGGCGAGTTCCTGCTCGATTTCTTCGGCGGCGGCGCGCGCCTGTTTGCCGTATTTGTTGATGGGCAGGAACACGTCGCGCAACGGCGTGACCGCCATCAGCAAGTCGTTGACCAAGAAGCGAATGCGTCCGCCGAAATGATGCCCGAGCAGCGAGATGAGCCCCAAGCCGTCCAAGCCTCCCAGCGGGTGGTTCGACACCAAGAGCAAGCGTCGTCCGTCGGTGGGGATGCGCTGCAAGCCGTCGGCGGTGATGGTGATGCGCATGTCTTCGAGCGCGGCATCGGCAGCCTGGTAGCCTTCGCGTTGGTCCATCTTGACGAGGATGCTGTTGAGGCGGTCCTGGCAGATGGTTTTCTGTAGGCGTCGCACAACAAATTGGGGGATGTATTTGTACTTCCCTTTCAGGCGGTTTCGCAGCACCGCATCCACGTCGATGAGTTGTAGTTCAGGCTTGCTCATAGCGGCGAGTTGTGGTCTTTATAAATTGCAAAAATACGCCTTTTTTTGCAAAAAGGTGTTTTTGAGGCGCAAAAAAATAAAGATTTGTCGTAATTTTGTGCTCGCATGTTACAGAAGTCCTCAAAATTCACGCTTATGCTGACGGCAGCCGAGGTGGCGGTGTTCGCTTCGGTGGGCTTGATGGCGTCGCGCGTTTACACGTTGGGCGAGGCGTGGAGCATCGCGCTCGCGTTCGCCGTGGCGTATCTGGGCGCGAAGGTGCTGCTATGGCGTACGCATCGTGCCACGCCTGCCACGCGGGTGGTGCTACTGGCGTTGGCGCTGTTCATGTCGTGCTGCGCGCTGCGCTATTTCGTGATTTGGACTTCGGTTGACGACTGGGACAGGCCCTGCACGCTGTCGTATCCCGGCATTACGGGCGACGACTCCTACTATTTCCACTGGGCGGTGCACTATTACGACGGCAGTTGCCCCGTGCCCGAAAAGATGGCATTCAAGGGGTTCCCGTCGCTGGTGTGGTGCCTGTTTAAACTCTTCGGGGTGAGCTGCGTATGGCCCGTGGCGATGAATATGATGTTCACGATGATGGCGATTGTGCTGATGGGCATGGTGACGGTGCGGCTGCTGCGCCACCGCGTGCGGGGCGTCAGCGAGTCTTCGCTGCAGCTGTGCGGCATGGTGGGCGTGATGATGCTGATGTTCTACCTGTCGCAGGGCATGATGATACAAAAGGAGGCGACGGTGTATCTGCTGATTGCGTTGGCGGCGTGGGTGTTTGCCGGGCTGAACGACCCGTTGGCTTCGCGCAGCCGCACGCAAAAGAAGATTTTGGTGCGGGATTTGGCGCTGATGGTGGTTTCGTGCGTGGGCTTCGCCTTTGTGCGCACCACCTATCTGTACTTTATCTTCATCGGCATCGTGTGTATGGCTGTGGCGCACCGAGGCAGGCATTGGCGCTTTTGCGCGGCACTCGCGGCTATCTGCCTGGCGTGCTTTGTGTTGGGCAACTACTTCGCCTACTATTCCGTGGCGCGGCACGTGAGCATCGTGCGGGGCGGCGATGTGATGCAGAATTTGTATCTGATAGAGCCTTCGCAGCAGCCGTATCTGCGCATGATCGGCGACTATTTTTCCTTCTCATATCTTCACCGCCTGGCGCTGCTGCCGATGACTTCGGCGGTGCAGTTCGTAATTCCCTTCCCGTGGGTCTATAAGCCGTTTTTTATCAATGAGTTGGCGCGCTTGGCGTGGGGATGGTATGCCGTCGGAGGCATCGCCTTGTTCTACTACCTGTTTATCGCCTGGCGCCGCCGCAGTGGCACGCTTGGCGCGTGGGCGTGGTGGCCGGTGCTGTGTTTCCTCGCGATTGCCTACGTGATGGCGGGCTCGGTCAACCGCTACGTGTTGCCCATCGAGCAGCTGTTTGTGCCGGTGGCGGTGTATGTGCTACACCTGCTGCGTTACCGCCGTTACCGCCGTGCGATGATGTGGTGGAGCATCGCCTACGTGGTGGTGCTGGGTTCGGCGCTCATCGTCTGCCACCGGATTCAGACGAATTACCTGCGGGCGTTGAGCGAGCACTATAGCCGCATCCGCGCCGCCAAAGGCCTTTGACCAGTTAGGAGTTAGGAGTTAGGAGTTAGGAGTTAGGAGTTGACCTCGCCTGGGAATGCCTCACGCAGACTTTCCGCAGACGAAGTTTTAATTCCTAATTCCTAACTCCTAACTCCTAACTCCTAACTCCTAACTTGATGATGTGGGGTGGGGTGTCGGGAAGGTGGGTGGAACGGATGCGCAAGGGCTTGGGATAAAGGTTGTTGGCGCGATTGCCGAGGTTGTTGACGAGTCCGAGCGGCATGTTGCGATAGGTGATGAGTACCTGCCCTTTAGGCGCGTCGATGTGCAGGCTCTCGCCGCGGAGGTACTGCAGCGCGGTGGCGTAATCCACATCGTAGCGCGGAGATTTTAGCTCACTCGGATTGATTTCATGGTGAACTTCCGTCGGTTGCCGGCGGGCGTTTTTTTTCTTCGGTTTTTGCAGCGGCTCGTTTTCGCTTTTTCGGAACACGGTCATGAACAAACCCTCGCCGCGCAGGCGGTGCGGGAAGAAGCGGTATGCGTGCAGGTCGTCGCAGAGGGCGGGCGCGATGCCCCACTCGTCGGCGATGGGCACGGCAACGTTTGTCGCGCCGAATTGTTGGGCAATCCATTGCGCGATGTCTTCGTTTTCCTGCCGGTTGAAGGTGCAGGTGCTGTAGATGAACAGTCCGCCGGGTCGCAGCGCGTTCCAGACGTCGCTGATGATAGCGCGTTGTCGTTCAGCGCATTGCGCCACGAGTTTTGGTGACCATTGGCTGACGGCTACGGGTTCTTTGCGCATCATGCCCTCGCCGCTGCATGGCGCGTCCACGGCGACGACGTCGAAGGTGTGCGGCTGCGCGCCGAAGTCTGCGGGCGTGGCGGATGTGACCGTCACGCCGGGCGCGCCCCATCGCGCGATGTTGTCGGCAAGGAGTTTGGCGCGCGCGGGCACCACTTCGTTGGCGACGAGCGTGGAGCCTGCGGGTAACGCCTGTATGGCGGCAGTGGCTTTTCCTCCGGGGGCGGCGCAGAGGTCTAAGTAGCTGACAGGTTGGGTGATGAGGGTGCGGATGACGTGCGAGATGAACATCGACGATGCGTCCTGCACATAATAGCAGCCGGCGTGCCAGAGCGGGTCGAAGGTGAACGAGGGGCGCTCGCCGTCGATGTAAAAGCCTTCGGGACACCAGGGGACGGCAGTCGCGTCGGCGGGTACGCTCGCGCCTCGGGCGGTGTTGACGCGCACACTCACCTGCGGCTCTGCGTCGCGCAGGTTTTCACACAGGGCGTCGGCGCTGTCGCCGAGGAGCGCGTGCATTTGCTCGATGAATTGTGGGGGTAGCTGTCGCATAGTCGGTGGCAAAGATACGAAATTAGTTAGGAGTTAGGAGTTAGGAGTTAGGAGTTTTTTCTCGCTTGCCGGTTTTTTCTCACGCAGATTTAGCAGATCCATAAGGATCTTTAAAAATCCGCGTGATCTGCGTGAGGAAAAAGTTTTTTGAGGGGGTGGGGGAGGGGGAAATTTTAAAATTTTTTAAGAAATGGGGAGGGGCTTAAATTCGGTAATTTTTTGTAATTTTGTATGCTTAAAAGCAACCTCAGCAGCGAGGCGATTTTTGTGTTTGTAACTCGCTGAACCTCAAAGAAATAAAAATCGACAAAACTTAAAACCGAAATATGGACGAAAATTATATCGAACAGCAAGAAGAAAAAAATTACAGTGCGCATAATATTCAGGTCCTGGAGGGCTTGGAAGCGGTGCGCAAACGTCCGTCGATGTATATCGGCGACACGCATGTGAAAGGTCTGCATCACCTGGTGAGCGAAGTGGTGGATAACTCTATCGACGAGGCGCTTGCAGGTTTCTGCGACCATATTGATGTGACCATCGGCGAGGGCGATGTGATAACCGTGAAGGATAATGGTCGCGGCATCCCCGTCGATGAACACGAGAAACTGCACAAATCGGCGCTGGAGGTCGTGATGACCGTGCTGCACGCCGGCGGTAAATTCGACAAAGGCTCCTACAAGGTGTCCGGCGGTCTGCATGGCGTGGGCGTCAGCTGCGTCAACGCGTTGAGTGACCACCTGCGCGCCGAGGTGCGCCGTGGCGGCAAAATTTATGTGCAGGAATATGCCAAGGGCAAACCCCTGGGCGACGTCAAAGTGGTGGGCGAGTGCGGCACCGAGCATGGCACGACCATCACCTTCCACCCCGACCCCACGATTTTCCAAACCACCGTTTACGACTTCTCGATTTTGAGCAACCGTCTGCGCGACCTGGCTTACCTGAACGCCGGCGTGACGCTGACGCTGACCGACGAGCGGCACCCCGAACCCAAAGAGGGCGAGGAGGAAAAGCCGTTTGAGCCGCGCACCGAGACGTACTACAGCAGCACCGGTTTGGACGAGTTTGTCGCCTACATTGACGGCAACAAGGAGTCGCTGATCAAAAACGTGATCCACATCACCAGCAAGAAAGGCGACATCCCCGTGGAGGTGGCGATGACCTACAACACCTCGTTCAACGAAAACATCTACTCGTTTGTCAACAATATCAACACCATCGAGGGCGGCACGCACCTGACCGGCTTCCGCCGCGGCTTGGGCTCGACGCTGAAGAAATACGCCGAGGACTCCAAACTGCTCGAGAAAGCCAAGGTGGAAATCAAACCCGAGGACTTCCGCGAGGGCTTGACCGCCGTGATTTCGGTGAAAGTGCTGGAGCCGCAGTTCGAGGGCCAGACCAAGACCAAGCTCGGCAACACCGAGGTGATTGGCGCCGTGGAGACCAGCGTGCGCGAAGCCTTGACCAACTTCCTGGAGGAGAACCCGACGGAGGCGAAAACCATCGTCGAGAAGGTGATTTTGGCGGCGCAGGCACGCCATGCGGCACAAACCGCGCGTGCGCGCGTGCAACGCAAGTCGCCCCTCGCCGGCGGCGGACTGCCCGGCAAGTTGGCTGACTGCTCGTCGAAAGACCCCGCCGAGAGCGAGCTCTTCCTCGTGGAGGGTGACTCCGCGGGAGGTTCCGCCAAGCAGGGTCGCGACCGCAAGTTCCAAGCTATCCTGCCGTTGCGCGGCAAGATTTTGAACGTGGAGCGCGCGATGGACCATAAGGTGTTCGAGAGCGAATCGGTCGTAACGATTTTCCGCGCCTTGGGTGTGACCATCGGCACCGACGAAGACCCGAAGGAGGCAAACCTGAGCAAGCTGCGTTACCACCGCATCATCATCATGACCGATGCCGACGTCGATGGCGCGCACATCGCCACGCTGCTGATGACCTTCTTCTTCCGCCGCATGCGCCCCATCATCGAAAACGGCTACCTGTATATCGCCACGCCGCCGCTGTATAAGGCGATGAAGGGCTCCACGCAGGAGTATTGCTGGGACGACGCGCAGCTGCGCCAGTTTATTGAGAAATACGCTTCCGGCAACGAGGACCAGGTGAAGATACAGCGCTACAAAGGTTTGGGTGAGATGAATCCCGAGCAGCTGTGGGAGACCACGATGGATCCCGAGAACCGTATCCTCAAGCGCGTGCATATCAGCGATGCGGCGGAGGCAGACCGCATCTTCTCGATGCTGATGGGCGAGGACGTTGAGCCGCGCCGCAAGTTCATCGAGGATAATGCCACCTACGCCACCATCGACGCTTGATTAGACCCTCGAAGAGGGTCACTTTAGGGCGGAGCCCGTTTAGTAGCCCCAGGCCGAGCGAGCGCAGCGAGTGAGTCCTGGGGTAACGCGAGCCCCCCACCATTATTTTGGTCCTCGAAGAGGCCCAATGTGGTGGCAGGGTTGTTGTTTTCACATTGGGCCTCTTCGAGGACCATTTCCCCTTTGCATCTCGTTACCCCAGGAACTCCTCGGTCGCTAGCGCTCCCTCGTCGTGCCTGGGGCTACTAGACGCTTCGCTAAATTGACCCTCTTCGAGGGTCTCCGTTGTGCGACATCTTCGATGATCTTTCTCAACTCTCCACTCTAAAACAAACTCTAAAACAAAAAGGGCCTGCGATAGCGCAGGCTCTTTTTGTTGTGTATGGTCGGTTTTTAGAGGGGGCGGATGGCGATGGCGTAACCGCCGCCGGCGACGCTGTGGAGTTTGAGGCGCGTCTTGGCGTCCACCCACTTTTTGGTGATGATGTAGGCTTGCGGGTTGTTGCGGTAGTCAGCGGCGGGCGCGTCGGCGTAGATGGTCGCCTCATATTTGCGTCCCTTGTCGAGGAAGTCCAGGCGCAGGTTGCTGTCGTGGGCGCTCATGCCGGTGACGGAGCCTACCCACCAACTATCGGAGTTCTTGTCTTTGCGCGCGATGGTGACGTATTCCATCGGCTCGGCTTCCAGGTAAACCGACTTCTGCCAATCTACGGGCACGTCTTTGATAAACTGGAAGGCGTCCATGAAACGCTCGTAGTTCTCCGGCAGGTCGGCAGCCATTTGCAGGGGACTGTAGAGGGTGACGTAGAGCGCGAGTTGTCCGCAGATGGTGCTGAGGCATCGGCTGTCGTTGTCGGGCGCGAAGGTGCTGATGTTCATCTCGAAGATGCCGGGCGTGTAGTCCATCGGTCCGCCCTGCAAGCGGGTGAAGGGCAGGATGGCGGTGTGGCCGGGCTGGGTGCCGCCGAAGGCTTGGTACTCGGTGCCGCGCGCGCTCTCGTTGCCGATGAGGTTAGGATAGGTGCGGCACAAGCCGGTGGGGCGCACTGCCTCGTGGGCGTTGACCATGATATGGTGTTTGGCGGCTTCGGTGACGCAATACAAGTAGTGGTTCACCATCCATTGTCCGTAGTGGTGCTCGCCGCGCGGGATGATGTCGCCCACGTAGCCGCTCTTCACGGCGTTGTAGCCATAGCGGTTCATCAGCGAGTAGGCAGCTTCGAGGTGACGCTCGTAGTTGCTGGCGCTCGACGACGTCTCGTGGTGCATCATCAGTCGGATGCCGCGCTGGTGGGCGTAGTTGTTCAGGGCGGCGATGTCGAAGTCGGGGTAGGGGGTGACGAAGTCGAACACATACTCCTTGCTGTTGCCGAACCAGTCTTCCCAACCTTGGTCCCAGCCTTCAATCAGCAGCTGGTCGAAGCCATTGTCGGCGGCGAAGTCGATGTATCGGCGCACGTTGTCGTTGTTGGCGCCATGCTTGCCGTTGGGTTTGAGTTTGGTGTAATCGGTGATGCCGAGTTTGATCGAAGGCACATCGTCGGTGTAGCTCCACGAGTTGCGTCCGGTGATGAGTTCCCACCAAACGCCCATGTATTTCACCGGCTTAATCCAGGAGGTGTCGTCGAGTTTGCAGGGCTCGTTGAGGTTGAGGATGAGGCGCGAGGCGAGGACTTTGCGGGCGTCGTTGGTCACCATGATGGTGCGCCAGGGCGAGGTGCAGGGCGTTTGCATATAGCCTTTGTTGCCCAGCACGTCGGGCGTGAGCCACGAGGAGAACACCATGTTTTTGTCGTCCAGGTTGAGGTTCATGCAGCTGTAGTCCACCAGCGCCGCCTCGTGCAGGTTGATGTAGATGCCGTCGTCGGTTTTCAGTTGCAGCGACGTTTGCACGCCGGTGTCGCTGAATTGCGTTTGCGACGAGTTGGGGGTGATTTTGCTGCGGAACAGCCCACGAATTTCGCTCAGGCGCGAGCGCGTGTACTCGTACTCTTGCGTGTCGTAGTCGCCGCCAATCCACCAGGCAGTGATGTCGCCCGGCATGGCGAACTGCGTGAGTTCCTCCTTGATGACGAAATAGTTCAGGTTTTTCTGCTGCGGAAACTCGTAGCGGAAGCCGACGCCGTCGTCATAGACGCGGAAGCGCACCACGATGTAGCGGTCGAAGTCGTTCTGCCGCAGCGTCACTGCCATTTCGTTGTAGTGGTTGCGGATTGACGATTCTTCGCCCCACACCGGCTGCCAGGTCTCGTCGAAGGTGGCGCGTTGGGTGTCGGTCAGCGTAAACCCGTCGTAAAGCGAGTTCATGCTCACGGAGCTTTTGTTGTCAAAGTTTTTAAAGTCGCCGCTGTCCTTCTGTCCGTTGAGTTCCAGACCCAGGTAGCTGTCGCGGATGACGCGTTTGCCGTGGAAGTCCACATTGTAGTAGGGTTTTCCGGCTTTGAGGTCGAAGTTGACACGAATGTTGCCATCGGGCGAAGCGACCGTTTGCGTCTGTGCGTTAGCCGTGAGCGCGAGTAGCGTCAAGGCTGCCAAAAATAGATTCGTGATGTGTCTCATATATAAATAATTAGGAGTTAGGAGTTAGGAGTTAGGAGTTAGGAGTTAGGAGTTCTGTTTCGTTAGATGTTTTTATTAATTTCGTGAGATTAGGTCAGATGGGGTATGATTTTTTTCTCATTTGCTACGGATTAGGTCAAGATTTTCTTAATTAGTTAAAGAAATCTCACTTTAAAATGCGAAGCATTTTTTTAATCCTTTTAATCAGACCCAATCTTACGAAATATGGGTTAGGAGGCGAGGGATTGCATGTCCACGAGGTGTTTATAGACGCCGTCTTGGGCGAGGAGTTGGTCGTGGGTTCCGCGCTCAACGATGCGTCCGTCTTGGAGCACGCAGATGAGGTCGGCGTTGCGTATGGTGCTCAGGCGGTGGGCAATCACCAGCGTGGTGCGTCCGCGCATGAGGTTATCGAGGGCTTCCTGCACGAGGTGCTCGCTCTCGGTGTCGAGGGCAGAGGTGGCTTCGTCGAGGATGAGGATAGCGGGGTTCTTCAGGATGGCGCGCGCGATGCTGATGCGCTGTCGTTGTCCGCCGGAGAGTTTGCATCCTCGGTCGCCGATATTGGTGTCGAATCCGTTTTCGCTCTCCACGATGAAGTTGTAGGCGTTGGCGACGCGCGCGGCTTCCTCCACCTGCTCGCGTGTGGCATTTTCCACGCCGAAAGCGATGTTGTTGTAGAACGTGTCGTTAAAGAGGATGGCTTCCTGGTTGACGTTGCCCATCAGAGCGCGTAGGTCAGCGACGCGCACATGGCGAATGTCGGTGCCATCGATGGTGATGCTGCCTTCCTGCACGTCGTAGAAGCGCGGCAGCAGGTCGGCGAGGGTGGTTTTTCCCGAACCGCTCTGTCCCACCAGCGCAACGGTCTTGCCGGCAGGGATTTCCAGGTCGATGTCGCGCAGCACCCAGCTGTCGCCATATTTAAAGCTGACGTTGTTGTAGCGGATGGCGCTGCTGAGGCGTTGCAGCGACGCGGGGTCGGCGGGGTCGGTGATGGGGTTGTCGGCTTGCAGGATTTTGTCGATGCGCTCCATCGACGCCAAACCGCGCTGCACGGCGTAAGCGGCTTTCGAGAGGTCTTTGGCGGGGTTGATGATGTTGTAGAAAATCACCATATAGTAGATGAACGACGGGGCGCTGATGGAGCTGTGTCCGCCGAGGATGAGTGTGCCGCCAAACCACAGGACGATGGCGATGGTCACCGTGCCGAGAAATTCGCTCATGGGGTGGGCGAGCACTTGGCGACGTGTCACGCGCGAGGTGATGCGGCGGTAGCGCTCGTTTTCGCCGTAGAAGCGGCGGCGCACCTTGCCTTCGGCGTTAAAAGCCTTGATGATGCGCAGTCCGCCGATGGTCTCTTCGATATTGCTCAACAGCACGCCCCACTGGTTCTGCCCCTCCAACGAGCTCTTTTTCAGGTTCTTGCCCACAACGCCCATCACCCAGCCCGCCAGAGGCAGCAGGATGAGCACAAACAGCGTCAACTGCCAGCTGATGAGAATCATCATCGTCAGGCAGGCGATAATCATGATGGGGTCCTTGAACAGCGCGTCGAGCGAAGCCATCACCGAGTTTTCCACTTCGGTGACGTCGCCACTCATGCGCGCCATCACATCGCCCTTGCGTTCGTCGCTGAAAAAGGCGAGCGGCAGCGAGGTGATTTTGTCGTAAATGCGGTTGCGGATGTCGCGCACCACGCCCGTGCGAATCGGTACCAGATAGTAGAAACTCATGTAGGTGGCGCCCACCTTCAGCGCGGTCATAAACACCAGCGCGGCGGCGATGCACGCCAGGGCGGTGCTGTTGCCAAACCGCTCGATGATGCACTGCACGTAGTAGTAGAAGTCGTTGACTACCACCTCTTTAAGGCTCCCGTCTGCCAGTGACATCAGCTCGTAGTGCTGCGTGTTGATGCCGAAAAGCATCTCCAGGATGGGGATAATCAGCGCGAAGGAAAACAGCGTCAGAAACGCCGCCAGCAGGTTGAACACGATGTTCAACACCACGTATTTCTTGTAGGGCGGCACCCAGCGCGCCAGCAGATGGAAGAAGCCTTTCATTGCGAAGTTTGACGGGATTAGATTTGCAAAAATAACATTTTTTCGGCAGTTGGGGAGAAAAAGCCGCCAAGTTTTTGTAAATTTGCCTTCTATCTCCCGCCTGGTGTTTTTACCTCACGCAGATTTACGCAGACTCGCGCAGACTTCCCACAGACGAAGTTTTATTTTTTGGGAGGGGTACTCCGAAGGAGTACAACTGCTTCGAAGAAGCCTCTCCGAGGCAGTTTATCCTCTTCGAGGAATTTAATCTGCGTGAGAAAAAGCACCAGGTGAAGTCAACTCCTAACTCCTAACTCCTAACTCCTAACTCCTAACTCCAAACTCCTAACTCCTAATTCCTAACTCCTAACTCCTAACTCCTAACTATGATAAAGGTATTACATACAAGCGACTGGCATATCGGCCAGAGTTTTTACGGCTACGAGCGGAGCGACGAGCAACGCGACATGTTGCGCCAAATCGCCGACATCGCCCGCAAGGAGCAGCCCGACGCCATTGTCGTGTGTGGCGACATCTACCACACCGCCACGCCCTCGGCAACCGCCGTCAGCGTATATATCGACGGGATGCTGCAAATCCGCCGGCAATGCCCGTCGGCAACCATCATCGTCATTAGCGGCAACCACGACAGCGCGGTGCGCATGCGCAGCGACAGCCCATTGTGGCAGTGTGCCGACGTCCATGTGTGCGGTGGCGTGGCGCGCAACGCCGATGGCACCGCCGATTTTGACTCCACCTTCATCCCCATAGGCAGCCCCGCCAAGGCATACGTTGCCGCCGTGCCCTATTGCTTCGGCAGCAATTTCCCGCCGGTGGGCGACGAAACGCTACCGCCCGCCGAACGCCAAGCGGCTTATTTCGAGGCGCTGGCAGCACACGCCCGCACGCTTGGTGACCTGCCCCGCGTGCTGCTGGCGCACCTGGCGGTCAGCGGCAGCGACACCACCGGACAGGAGCAGCGCAACTTCGACTATGAGATGGTGCCGGTGGAGGAACTAGGATCGGCGTGGGATTACATCGCGCTGGGGCATATCCACCACCCGCAGACCATCGGCAAGGCGCGCTATTGCGGCACGCCCATCGCCGTGAGCTTCGACGAGCAGTGCGAGCATTCGGTCAGCATCGTCGAGGTAGAGCGCGGCGCGCGTCCCCGCATCACCACGCGTCCAATCCGCAACCTGCGCCCCGTGCGCACCCTGCCCCCGAGCGAGCCCGTCGCGTTTGACAAGATGCTCGATTTGCTCGACCATTTCGATTCGGACGAACCGGCATACCTGCGCGCCAACGTGCTGATCAGCGGACCGGTGCCGGCGTCAGCCTACGAGCGCGCCGTGCAAAAACTTGCCGGCAAAAACGCGCGCTTCTGTACCTTCAAATGGACTCGCGAAACCACCGACGACATCGCTGACACCGACACCCCCGACCTCACTATCGAGGAGTTTGCCACCACCGACCCCATCGAAATCGCCCGCCTCCACTACAAGCGCCTTTTCCAACAAGATATTTCACCGGCAGAAATCGACATGCTCCGCCAAGCCATCGACCGCGCTGCCCCTCAAAACCCATGATATGAAACTGAAAACGCTGAAAATACACAACATCGCTTCGATTGGCGACGCCGTCTTGAACTTCGACGCCCCGCCCCTCAGCGACGAACACCTGTTCCTGATAACCGGCAACACCGGCGCGGGAAAATCCACCCTGCTCGACTGCATCTGCCTGGCGCTTTTTGCCGACACGCCCCGACTGACCGACGCCAACAACAAGGTGGAGATGGAGGAGGACGTGAAGACTAACGACGTCCGTCAGCTGCTGCGCCGAGGCGCGGTGGAGGCTGCCGTGGAGCTCACTTTCGATGACAACGCAGGCGTCACCCATATCGCCAAATGGACGGTCGCGCGCGCCCGCAAGAAACTCGATGGCAAGCTGCAGAAGGCGGAGTGGTCGCTCACCAACACCGCCACCGGCATCGTGATCGACAAGAAAAAAGACGTCAGTAATGCCCTCAAAGCCATCATGGGCATGGGCTTGGAGCAGTTCTCCCAAACCGTCATCCTCCCGCAAGGGCAGTTCTCCGAATTCCTCAAAGCCAAAGACGACCAGCGAAGCGACATGCTGGAGAAAATCACCGGCACCGACATCTATTCGCTCATCGGCAGGCAGGTTTTTGAGATTACCAAGGAGAAGGAAGAGGAGAAAAAAATCAAGGAGCAGGGCGTCAGCAACATCGTGCTGCTCAGCGACGAAGAGAAGGCGGAGCTGAGCGCCAAACTCGCCGAAAACCGCGAGCAAAGCAAGTTGCTGACGGAGAAGCAGACCTTGACCGACGGAAAGAAACAGTGGCTCACCAAAAATCGGGGATACAACGAAGCGCTCGCCGCCAAGCAACAGCAACTCGCCCGGGTGAACGAAGCGATTCAAAAACCGCAATTCGTTGAGCGACAGCAACTGGTGGCAGACTACGAGCGCACCGCTGAAGCGCGTGCCTGGCTTGAAGCGCGCCGCCGTGCAGCCCAAGACCTGCAAACCGAGCAAGCCAAAAGCGCCAAGCTAGAAAAGCAATGGCACGCAAAACGCCCCGATGCATCATCATCAAAGCCGATTGCCGACCAACTGACCGCCTTGCTCAAGGAGTTAGAGCGCACCCGCGAAAAGTTGCACGCCGCCGACGCCCGCGCCGAACAACAAAAGCTGACCGACCGCACGCAACAGCTCTCGAAGGTCAAAACAGCTTGTGCCGTCGCCGCCGACCGCCAAAAAACACTCGCCGATGCGCGCAAAACGTTCGAGAAAGACAAGCAAGACTTCGAGCAGGCAAAGAAAAACCTCGCCGCCGCACGGGTCGATACCCAAAAAGCCCTCAAACAGAAAGAAGCCGCAGAGCAGGAGTATAACAAGGTGAAAGATTGCGCCGACAAGTTTACCAAGCAGCTCCGCGCCTCCTTGCGCGCCGGCAGCATCTGTCCGGTCTGCGGCACGAAAGTGACCAGCGTGCCCCACGACACCGATTTCGACGCGCTCGTCGAGCCTACCCTCGCGCAATTCACCGCCGCCAAAAAAACGCTCGATGATTGCCAAGTCAAGCTGGCGCGGGCGCAAGCCGACTGCGACGCCAAAGGAAGCGCCCTCGAGCAGGCAGACTTTACCCTCAAGCACCGCGAAAAAGAGGCTGAAACAGCACAACGCAATTTCCTCACCCTCGCCAAGCCGCTCGCCCCTGCGAAAACCGCCCTCACCGAGGACGATATCAACAAATTGATTGACAGCGACAAAAAGCGTTCCGACGAACTCAATAAAATCGTGGAGCAAGAACGAAAGTTGACCGAGGAAATCAACCAATGGCAACTTTTCGCGAATAACTACCGACAACAACAGGACGCGGTCACCAACGCGAGCGACACGCTGAAGTACTGGCAAGAACGCCTCAATGGATTCTACCGCGACAACAAGGGCTTCGATGAGGAAAAGCTCACCCAACTCGACGCGCACCAACAAGCGGACATCACCAGCATCAAACTCGCCGTTGCCAACCAACTGGCTTCGCTCGAACAACTCAAAGGCAGCATCCACACGCTCGAGGAGCAACTCGCCGCGCACCAACAAAATATGCCGATGCTGCAAGCCGACGACACCGAAACCGCCCTCGAACAGCAACTCCTCGCCCTGCGCGAACAACTCGCCACGCTGCAAGCCGAAAAAGGCGCCAACGACCAAAAACTCCAAGCCGACGCCGACAACGTCAAGCGACACGCCCGCGCCCTCAAAGAACTCGAAGTTGCCACACAGGAGTACCTCAAATGGCAGGCATTCTGCGACATCTTCGGCGACAGCGCCGGCAAGAAATTCCGAGCCATCGCGCAGTCATTCATCCTGCGAAACCTCACCGACATGGCGAACACCGCCCTCACACACTTTAACGCGCGCTACTCCCTGCAGTGCCGCAGCGGCTCGCTCGCCATCTTTGTCTATGACAACATCAAGTGCTGCCAGGCGAGCATCTACACCCTCTCGGGCGGAGAACTCTTTATGGCGTCGCTTGCCCTCGCGCTCGCCCTCTCGGGTATGGGTGGGAAGGTCGCGCCCATCGACACGCTCTTTATCGACGAGGGCTTCGGCTCGCTCTCTCAAGAATGTCTCGATGCCGTGCTCACCACCCTCAACTCTTTGCCCGAGCTCACGCACCGCCGCATCGGCATCATCAGCCACGTGGACGCGTTGAAACAATACGTCCCCGTACAAATCCACGTCTGCCGCACCGCCGACAACACTCAAAGCAAAATCCTCCTCCAATAAAATCCCTCACGCACACGCAGATCACAAACCTCACGCAGATCACGCGGATTTTTAAGGATTCTTTTAGATTTGCATAATCTGCGTGAGGAAATATCAGCGAGAAAAAAGCGCGCGCCCATCCCCGGGCGCGCGCTTTTTTGTGTGTGGATGCCAAGGTTTAGTACAGCATCTTGTGGGCGCGGCGGCTGCCGTCGTCGTAGTTGGTCACAACGATGTTCACGCCTTCGAACGGTGTGTCGCTCTGTTCGCCCGTGACGTTGTAATACGTGACGCCGATGATTTTCGCCGAAGTCACTACGTCCTCCAGGTCGGTGGTCGCACTGTTGGGGGCCAGATTTAAGGGCGCGATCGACAGACCGTTGCTCTTCGTTGACGCACGTCGGGGTGAGCCCGCTGGTGCGTTCGATGGCGGGTTCGCAATGCCGCTCACAACAGCTTCGAAATTGTAAACCACGCCGTCCTCCAATTCTGACGACACATCATTATGCTCATTGAAATCCCACGTGCAAACGTTTACGCTGCCTTCCAAGCCGAATTGGTTGTAGCCATTCTTTGTGCTCTTCGGCGGGATCGTGAAGCACTGGTTCGCCGCATCCCATTGTGCCCAATACAAGTGGATGAATTCACAAACCTCGGGCTCCTCGAAATGCAAGTACTTCGTCTCGCCTTGCGAGGTCTTCACTTCGCAACACGTGTTCCCCAACGTGTAGTCATTCACAAAGTTGGCAACGATGTAGCTGTTGGGCTCGTATTCATCCGTCGCGACCGTTACCAAGGGCGAATGTATCAATGCAATGTAGTACATGCCGTATTTGTTGTTGCTGTACGTCGTATAGTTGCCGTTAACGCCGAAGAAGGCGTGGTTGACATATTTGAAAATCGTATCTTCAATCAAATCGTCACGGATGCCCAGACCCGAGAAGTCCAGCAGCACCCACGTGCTGCGTTCGTTATCGTTCTTTTGCAGGTCGGTGAGATCTTTGATGTAGTCTATCATCTCGTCCTCGTGTTCATTGACGACGCCCTCCTCCTCCTCTTTCTTGTCAACGGTCTTGGCTATCAGCATCTTCGTGTTCGGAATGTACTTGATGCCTCGTAGCACGTCTGCGTTTGTGACATGCACGAGGTCGCCCAGGCCCGGAACATTATTCTCTTCGATATCTTGCAGCTTCGCGCCAAGGATATAATCGCCCGAGCCGGTCGTCGCAATACCGCTCTCGTGGCCCGCCATGCCTCTACTGTCTTTGACAGTGGCTGAGTTGATATGGACGAAAGCCGACATCTCTTTGTCAAGATGTTTCCCGCTTAACTTAATATGGAGATCCTTTTTCGGATCTTCCGGATTTTCCGCAGTGCCGGTACCATCATAACTTACTGTTGCTTCTTCGATGTTACCTACCTGATTTTCCACCACAATCTCAACATTATCTTCATTGCGATCGAAGATGAAGTACTTAGTTGCAAGCTCGGCTTTCAGAGGCTTAAGCTCGATGTCGGTATACGTCGTATCATTGGTGCCATCGGTGAAATGCGTTATCACCTCAACGCCAGCTATGATGACGGCCGATGCGCCCGCAGCGAGGAGAAGTGCCTTGCCTGCCTCTGAGCTAAAGAACGTGGCGAGCGCGCCGCCAAGCCCTCCGCTGCCAAAAAATGATAAAATGCTGCCACCGGGTAGTTCAACGGTAGGTCCATCAGGAATTTTAAAATCGTAGTTGGTGTCATTGCTACCATCTAATGTCCCATTATTTACGGTCCCCGCGACGTTTACCCGACGATCTAAAAATTCACTTTGTTCGCCAAATGGGCCCCGAGCGTAGGTAGTATAGTTCCCCTCAGTGAACTCCACTTTTTGTCTGAATAAATTACCTACGTTATGCGTAAAATCCGAACTTGCTCTGCGTGGCGCACCTTGAACATATGTATATTCAGTGCCTTTGGTAACTTCCAAAGAATAATAGATGTCGGTCCCTTCTTCTGACGTGATCGTGCATTCACTGCCATATTTGGGATTGCCGTTGGCCGTCTGGTCGCTGAACGAGATCTCGGGAGCCTTGGGACGAATCCTGTAAATGATAGAATCACGACCGGCAATCGTACTGTCGGCGAGAACCGCAATCGCCCTCACGTCGGTCGATTTCGTGATATTGAACGGCTTTTCGTATTTATTCGAGTTCAGCGTCGGCGTAGTGCCATCATCCGTGTAATAGATGGTTGTGTTCGCCGGCCCTGCAATCGAAACCGCTATCGTCGTGCCGTTAGCGTGGGTGCTCTCGTCCCTGGGCGAAATCTCCAACTTGTCGCTGTCGAATGTATAGTCGGCTGAACTCATCGGGCTCGTCATCGTGCCATACACGGCGATGGCTTTGATCACGGTCGCCGAACTAACACTCAGCCCTTCGGTGTATTGGCTCGAAGAGGTCGTGGGCTCGCTGCCGTCGGTGGTGTAGTAGATCGTCGCGCCGTTGATCGCGGTGAGTGTTACCGTTTGCGCCGAGCGATACGTGCCGCCCGCGGGCGAGGAACGTCGGAGCGTAAAGGAAGGTGTAGGTGGCTGTATCCACGTCCGAAACGATGGTGTCAATCGCCGCAATCGCCAGAATCATCTTCGTCGCATCTACCACAATCGTGTCGGTGTAGAGCGTCGATGCGGTGGTCGGCGTGCTGCCGTCGGTGGTGTAGTAAATCTTCGCGCCGTTGGAGGTCGTGAGCGTTACCTTTTGCGTGGTTTGATAAACACCGGTGCCGGGCGTGAAGGTGACGCCGCCGAAAATCGTGTACGCGCCGGTGGCAACGCGGCTGACAGAGTCGTCAATCACGGCAATCGCCTTGATGGTCATCGTGGCGTCAACGCTGATGCCGGTCTCGTCGTCATACAGGGTGGATTCTGTCGTGGGCTCGCTGCCGTCGGTGGTGTAGTAAATCTTCGCGCCCTCGGCTGCCGAGAGTTTCACTGTTTGCGCGGTGGGGTAGGCTCCTGCCGCCGGCGTGAAGGTGATGGCGCTGAGGATGGTGTACGTCGCCGAATCTACCTCCGACGCCACACTGTCAATCACGGCGAACGCCTTGATCGTCATCGTGCTGTCCACCACAATCGTGTCGGTGTAGATCGTCGATTCGAGCGTCGGTGTGGTGCCGTCGGTGGTGTAGTAAATCTTCGCGCCTTCGGCAGCGTCGATGGCAACACGAACCGTGTCGGAGTAAACGCCGCCCGCGGGGTTGAAGGTGGGCTTCAGGAAGATGTTGTAAGTCGCTTCCGTCACTGCGGTCACGGAGTCGTCAATCACCGCGATGGCTTTGATGGTCACCGTGCTATCTACCACCAGCGTGTCGGTGTAAACCATCGATGCGGTGGTCGGGTCGCTGCCGTCGGTGGTGTAGTAGATTGTGGCTTCTTCGTGGGCGGTGATGACCACTTGCTGAGCCGAATTATAGTTGCCGCCTTCGGGGTTGAAGGAGGGCGGGTTGATGGCGCCGCGCGTCTTGTGCAGGGTCACCCCGCCGCCGGGCAGCACGCTGTAAGGCTTGCTGCTGTTGTCCCAGTCGTACATCGTGTAGGGCAGGGTCGGCGCGTTGACGATGGTGTCGGGCGTAACGATGACGTCTAAGGCGTTGCAGCCCTCGAATGCCTTGGTGCTGCCGGTGAGCTTGCTGAGGTCCCATCCGCTGAGGTTCAGCGAGGTGAGCGACGAGCAGTTGTAGAAGGTGTAGCCGAGCAAATAATTACCCCTGCTGTTATTGATGTCCCAGTTGCTGAGGTCCAGGGCGGTCAACTTCGCGCAGCCGTAGAACATACCGCTGATGTTCGAGACAGCGGACGGATTCCACGCTTGCACGGCGATCGTGTCTAATGCGGCGCAGTCGAGGAACATGCGATACATATTGACCACCTTGGTCACATTCCACTTGCTCACGTCAATCTTTGCCAACTTCTTGCAGCCGGCAAACATGCGCGAGAGGTTGAGGGCGTTGGAAACATCCCATCCGCTTACATCCAACTTTTTGAGTGCCTGGCAGCCAGAGAACATATTGCTGAAATTGGTGACACTCGCCACGCTCCAATTCTCACCGAAGGTGACGGATTTCAGCGAGCTGCAGTCGCTCATCAGCGCGCGCATATTCGTCACGTTCGACGTGCTCCATGCGCTGAGGTCGAGGGTCTTCAAGCCGGAGCAGTTCTGCAGCGCGCTCTGCATGTTGGTGACGTTGGAGACATCCCAACTGCTGAGGTCCAGGGTCGTCAAGCCGGAGCAGTTTTGGAAGATGCTCCGGATGCTCCTGGTCGCGCTGAGGTTCAGGTTCGCCACGTCGGCGGTGAGGCAGGAATCCAAGCCGTAGAACAGGTAGTTGGCGGAGTCGTTGGCAACCACGCCTTCGTCAACCACAATGCTCTTGATGACGTTGTGGTAGTAGTCGTACCAAGGCACATCGTCGGAGGTCGAGATGTTTTTCATCGTGCCGCTGACGCCATTCTCCGGATAAATCGTCAGCACGCCATCGGTGGTGATTTTCCAAAGCACTGCATCGCCAAGATTGCCCGAGGCGAGTAGCGTTGTTGTGCTTCTGTACAGGGTGAGGCTGCCGCCCGGCAGGGTGTCGTATTTCGCGCCGCCGTTATCCCAGTCGTACATCGTATAAGGCAAACTGATGGATGTGCTGCCTATGGTTTTCGGCGTTACAAGCGTGTCGAGCACGTTGCAATCTTTGAAAACGAACGCGATGTTGCTTGCGTTAGAGAGATCCCAGTTGCGTAAGTTTAGATATACAAGCGATTTGCAGGATTGAAATATCGTAGCCACTGTGGTGACTTTTTCTGTGTTCCAATTTCCTAAATCCAGCGAGGTGAGCGCGCTGTTTTCGCGGAAAGTATAGCTCAGATTGGTGACATTCGACGTGTTCCATGAGTTGACGTTGAGCGAGGTCAACTTCTTGCAGCGAGCAAACGTATATGCCAGTGTGGTGACATTCGAGACGTCCCACGAACTTAAATCCAGCGACGTCACCGCCGTGCAACCGCTGAACATATAGGACAAATCTTTTGCGCCCGATACATTGAGGTTTGCCACATCGAAGGAGGTGCATTTCTCCATGCCATAGAACAAATAGGCGGCTTCTTCGGCGGTCGATACGCCCTCGTCAACCACCACCGATTTCACGATGACGCGGTAGTCGAACCAAGGCACATCGGCAGTGGCAGCGATGTTTTCCATCGTGCCGCTGACGCCATTTTCCGGATAGATGGTCAGCACGCTATCGTTGCTGATTTTCCACAATACGCCATCGCCACAATAGCCCCCGGCAATGCCGTCCACTTTTGTGCTATAAAGCGTCAGGTTGCCGCCCGGCAGGGTCGTGTATTCCGCGTTGTTCGCAGCCCAGTCGTACATCGTGAGCGGCAAATCGATTGATGCGCTGCTTATGGTTTCGGGCGTGTAGAGGGTGGTGAGCGCGCTGCAGTTTTTCAGGAAGTCGCTTGTTTTTTTCGTATTGGACAGATCCCACCCGTTTATGTCCAGCGAAGTAAGCGCCGTGCAGCCGCTGAACGTATATTCAAATGTAGTAACATTAGAGGTTTTCCAGCCGCTGAGGTCCAGCGACTCTAAATTTGAACAGGCGTTGAAAAGGCTTGAAAGCAGAGTGACATTCGACGTGTTCCACGAGTTGACGTCAAGAGAGGTAAGGGCTTTGCAGGCATAGAATGTTCCGGACAGGTTCGTAACTTTTTCGGTGTTCCATTTACTGATGTCCAGCGAAGTCAACCCTTGGCAGTATTCGAATGTATGCATCAGATTGGTGACGTTCGACACATCCCAAGTGCTGACGTTGAGCGAAGTCAATCCCTTACAGCCGGCAAACAGATAACTCATGTCGGTGACGTTGGAGGTTTTCCATTTACTAATGTCCAGCGAAGTCAAACTCTCGCAGCCGAAGAATGTGTAATGGAGGTCAGTGACGTTGGAGACGTCCCACCCACTAATAACGTCCAGCGAGGCTAAATTAGAGCACGATCTGAAGACCTCAGACAGGTTGGTGACGTTCGAAACATCCCAGTTGCCAACATCCAGCGAAGTAAGTTCTTTGCACATATAGAAAATTCCGGATAGGTTGGTGGCGTTGGAAACATCCCACCCGCTGATGCCTGTAATCGTCGTTAGCGCCACGCAGTCGTTAAAGATGTACGACAGGTTCTTCGTATTCGATACGTTGAGGTTGGTCACGTCAATCGAGGTGCAATTCGACAAGCCATCGAACAAATGAGCGGCAGAGTCGGCGGCATATACGCCTTTCTCGACCACCACCGATGTCACGCTGTCGCGCAAAATGTACCAGGGCACATCATCGGTGGACGAGAGGTCTTTCATCGTGCCGCTGACACCATTTTCCGGATAAATCGTCAGCACGCCGTCTGCATCGATTTTCCAAAGCACTTCATCGCCAAGATTGCCCGTGATAGGCCTGGTGGTGTTTTTGGCGCTGTGCAGGGTGAGGCTGCCGCCCGGCAGGGTGCTGTATTCAACGTTGTACGCCGCCCAATCGTACATTGTATAAGGCAAACCAATGGTCGTGGTACCTGTAACAGTGTTTTTCGGCGTTATAAGTGTTTCGAGTTTGTTGCAATTAGCGAGAACGTACGCGATGTCACTTGCATTAGACAGATCCCAGTTGCGTAAGTTCAGGTGTTTCAGCGATGCACAGTCTTTAAACATCGCATCCAGATTCGTTACGCTTTCTGTGCTCCAATTTCCTAAATCCAGTGAGTCGATCTTATTGGTATAGTTGAAAGCATGGCGCATACTGGTAACTTTCGACGTATTCCAAGTGCTGACGTTGAGCGAGGTCAAACTCTGGCAGACACGAAACGTATATTCAAGTGTGGTGACATTCGACACATCCCATGAATTTAAATCCAAGGATGTTATGTCATGACAAGCATTGAATGTACTATAGAGTGTTGTGACATTCCCTGTTTTCCAATTGCTGACGTTGAGCTCGGTCAAAGCGGCACAACATGAGAACGTTTCAGAGAGGTCAGTCACATTTTCGGTATTCCACTGGCTCACGTCCAATGATTTCAACTTCTCGCAGTAGTTGAACGTGGATTTTAAGGTAGTGACATTCGACGTGTTCCACGAACTTACATCCAACGAGGTCAAACGAATGCACCAGTCAAACACGTAACTCAGGTCCGTGACATTCCCTGTGTTCCAGTTGCTCACGTCTAATTTTTCTACTTTCGAACATTTAGAGAACATATAGGACAAACTTTTTGCGTTCGATACGTCCAGGTTTGCCACATCAATAGAGGTGCAATTCGACAAGCCATCGAACAAATGTGCGGCAGAGTCGGCTGTAGATACACCCGATTTGACCACCACCGATTTCACGCTTTCGCGGTATTCGTACCAGGGTACATCATCGGTGGAGGAGGTGTTCTTCATCGTGCCGCTGACGCCATTTTCCGGATAAATCGTCAGCACACCATCACTGCCGAGTTTCCACAGCACGCCATCGCCAACAGAACCCGCGGCTATGCCATCGAAGGCGGTGCTGTGCAGCGTCAGGTTGCCGCCCGGCAGGGTCGTGTATTCCGCATTGCCGGCAGCCCAGTCGTACATCGTGACGGGCAAATCGATTGACGTGCTGCTTGAAACGGTGTTCGGCGTTATAAGAGTTTCGAGCGATGGGCAAGATTTGAAAACGTACTTTATGCTACTTACATTCGAAAGATCCCAGTTGCGTAAGTTCAGGTATTTCAGCGATGCGCAGCTTTCAAACATCCAACTCAGATTCGTTACGCTTTCTGTATTCCAATTTCCTAAATCCAGGCTGTCGATCGCAGTGGCAGAGTTGAAGGCATTGTTCATATCGGTAACTTTCGACGTATTCCAAGTGCTGACGTTGAGCGAGGTCAAACTCTGGCAGACACTAAACATATATGCAAGTGAGGTGACGTTGGAGACATCCCACGAACTTAAATCTAGGGAGGTTATTCCTTTACAAGCCTTGAACGTGCTAGTGAGTGTTGTGACTTTCCCTGTGTTCCAATTGCTGACGTTGAGTTCGGTCAAAGTGGCACAACCTGCGAAAGTTTCAGAGAGGCTTGTCACATTTTCGGTATTCCACCGGCTCACGTCCAATGATGTCAACTGTGAGCAGTTGTTGAAAGTAGCATTTAAGGTGGTGACATTCGATGTATTCCAGGTGCTGACATCCAACGAGGTCAAACTAGTGCACCAGGCAAACGCGTAACTCAGATCCGTGACGTTGTCGGTTGTCCAGCCGGTCAAATCCAGTGACGTCACCGTCTTGCAACTGTAGAAGATATGGGATAAATCTTTTGCGCTCGACACGTCCAAGTTTGCTACATCAAAGGAGGTGCATTTTGACATGTCATAGAACAAATAGGCGGCAGAGTCGGAGGTAGATACGCCCTTCTCGACCACCACCGATTTCACGCTTTCGCGGTATTCGTACCAAGGTACATCTTTCGTGGAGGAGGTGTTTTTCATCGTGCCGCTGGTGCCGTTTGTTGGCTCAATTGTCAGCTTGCCATTGGCGTCAATCGTCCATTTCACCTCGTCGCCGCAGGTGCCCGAGGCAATGTCGTCAGCCCACGAAGCCAGACCGGTTAATAAAATTGTCAGTGCCACAAGGGCATAGCGTTGTAGTTCCTTCATCGCTTTATTGTCTAAGAGTTTATGTTTTATTAGATTGGATGGGATTATTTCATACCTTAGGCATCATATACAATCCCATGGAAATAATGCGCAAATTTAAACAATTTTATCCGTATTAACAAAAAAAACACAAAAACGTCACCGTTCCCTATCATTTTTAACAGTTTCCGCAAATGCCACCCTCGAAGAGATTGCAAAAAAATCCTTCTAAATCCGCGAGGTCTGCGTGAGAAAAAATCCCAGGCGTGGAAAATAGTTCTGCGTGAGGGGAAACGAAAAAAGAGTCTCGACATATGCATGCCAAGACTCCATGACAATAATACTAATACTTGAAAACTATATTACCCCAAAACGCTGCAACGCCGAGGCGTTAAACAGCACGCGCGACACAGCGTTTCGCAACGGCGTATCGCACTGTTTTGTAGGTACAAAAGTAACGATTTTCCCCGAGAAAATATTTACAATCGGCGGTTTAAATTCATTTTTATGGATTTTAGAACAAATATGGAGACTTTTTTGCCAATTTTTCAGCGGCGTTCGTTGAAGTTTTTTATCCATTGATACCACCAACCCCCAAAATCCCTCCCAAAAAATAGGGTAATTTCTTGGTCAAGTCAGAGAAAGTTTTTAATTTTGCATTTAAATAAAAATAGATTTTGTTTTAATAATCATTTTAGCGTCTAAAACAAAATTTAATTAATGTTATATATGGCAGATTATACAACATTTTCGGTTCCGGAGTTGGTGAAATTGCTTGGCACGCGTTTTAAGGACTATCGCCTGCTTGCCAATCTGACCCAAAAGGAAGTGGCAGAGGCAACAGGTTTGACTGTGCCGACAATCCAACGGTTTGAGAATGGCTTGGCAGGCAACATCTCGTTGGGCACGTTTCTGTTATTGCTGAAAGCCGTGGGTTGCATCAACGGCTTGGACGAGCTGATGCCCGACCAGCCCGAATCGTTATATCTGTACGGCAACAAAAACAAGAAGGCGCAACGCGTGCGTCATAAAAAGGCTGCATTATGAAGGAGATTATCAAAGTGATGTTGTGGGGGCAGGAAATCGGTCGTCTGGCATGGCATGAGGGCAGAAAACTGGCTTATTTCAACTACAATCCGGACTTCCTGAAAGGCTCGCTTGACGTAGCGCCGCTGGCGGCTTCGATTCATGACCCAAGGAGCACGCGCGCAATCTTCGGCGAGACGCAACGCATCTATCAAAAGCTGCCATCATTTATCGCCGACTCGTTGCCCGACGCGTGGGGCAACCAATTGTTCGAGCAATGGCGAAAGCAGCAACGCCTTTCCGTGAGCAACGTGACGCCGTTACAGAAATTGGCGTTCATTGGCAAGCGTGGGATGGGCGCTTTGGAGTTTGTGCCGGCGATAGAGTGGAGCATCACGCCCGACAAAATCGACATCAAAGCCTTGGCAGATTTGGCAGAGAAAATCCAGCTGGAGCGCGAGAATATCCAAATAGCGCCCACCGAAGAAGTAACGCTCCACAGCTTGATTGTCGTGGGCACGTCAGCCGGTGGTCGGCAGCCAAAGGGCATCATCGCCATGAACCCAAAGACCGGCGAAATCCGTTCCGGACAAGTTGCGGCGGGTGAGGACTTCGTCTATTATATCATCAAGTTTGGAGATAAGCAACGCAGCGCGGCGGAGCTGGAGCAAACTTACTATGAGATGGCGCTGCGCTCGGGTATCAACATGATGCCCTCGCGGTTGATGCCGGTCGAAGGGGTCAATCATTTTCTGACGCAGCGTTTTGACCGCGACAAGACGGGCAAACTTCACACGCAGACCCTCGCAGCCATGTCCCCCGAGGCGGATAGTTATGAAAAACTGCTTGCAGTCTGTCGCAAACTCCATCTGCCCGAAGTGGATTGTCAGGAGGTTTTCCGTCGGCTGGTGTTCAATGTCCTTGCCAACAACACCGATGACCACAGCAAGAACTTCACGTTCGTGATGAACCGCAAAGGCTTGTGGCGCCTCTCCCCGGCGTACGATATGACTTATATCTTTGATACGGGCGGTTTCTTGCCGGATAAGGACCACTGCTTGATGGTTGGCGGGAAAGTGCGAGAGATTTCTTATGATGACATCCTTTCCTTCGCGGCAGAATGTGGCATCCGCAGTCCGAAGGCGATCGTCCGCAAAGTGGCAGATGCCGTGTCTTCGTTTAGGGAGCTTGCGCAAAACAATGGTGTGCAGGAGCAATGGATCGGCCGCGTGGAGCGGTGCTTAAATGAACATCTCGCGACATGGGGTTTCGCAAAGCAACAGCCTGCCTGCGCCTTTCATCTTGGAGGTCATGATGTTACGGATGCACGCATCGAGGAGGCATACAAAGGGAATTTTCATTTGTTAGCCACCGTCGATGGGCAGGAGCGCAAATATATCCTTCGCGCCGGTACCGCCGACCATGAAATGATAGCGCGCAAAGGTTTCTCTTCGCAGCAGTTGCAAGCGTTGGTGGAGAAATACCTACTGAACTTATAGTTCTTTTTATTTTTCGTTGACGAGAAAGGTCGGGAAAAATATTTTTTGGGGCAGATGTTTGTGGTTTAAAGAAAAAATACTACCTTTGCGCCGCTAAACAGGGAGCGCATTACTCCATCCGCCAAGGGGCACACATCCACCGCACCCTCCCCCCGTGTGCTCCTCCCCCACCAAAACTTAGGAGTTTGCGCTCCTTTTTGGTCCCATAGCTCAGTTGGTTAGAGCACCTGACTCATAATCAGGGAGTCCTAGGTTCAAGCCCTAGTGGGACCACAAGAGAATGCGACTAATTTGCTGTACGCCAGCAAATTAGTCGCATTGTTTTTTATGGGTGCAGGGGGTTGGTGGAGTGGAAGAAGGCGAGGCGGAGGGTGATTTGCTTGCCTTGGGCGGGGTCGGTGGAGAGGAGTAAATCGCTGCTTTCGAAGGGTTTCTCTCCTGCTTCGCCGTTAATGATATAGTTGATGAGCGCCCGCTGGTCGTCGGTTAAGTCGTCGCTGCGCGCGCCGGTTATCAGGTGAATGACGATGCGGTTGAATTTGTCGCGCCCATACAATGGATACTTGCGAATCAAGTTCTCAAGGTATTTTGCCGCGGAAACGCCCATGTCGTCGCGCACATACGACGGCAGCTCTTCTTCGCGAAACCACGGAGAGTCGTATAGCCCGCAAAGTTGCGCCACAGAAAGTGTGTTGCGCGGGTCTTTCCAAGCCGGCTCTGTGGCAAGAATAAATCTTGAAATCGCCACAATACGCCGATAATAACATGACGTAAATAGCTGGCGGAAAGCCCTTTTGCGCTTTGACCGATTCTCTTTGTAGGGTCTCTCGCGCATCACCTCTTTCTCGCGCTGAATGAACTGTTTCTTTCCGGTTGGATTTAACTGCCTTAGCGTAGGGACATTACCACCTTTCTTTTTGATTTGACGCGCATACATCTTCGCTTTTTCGCTATCCGAAAGTCTTGCGAAGCGGAAAAACTCACCGACTTCATCCACATGACGCGGGATGAAGCCATAGAAGGAGGTGTGCCACAGGCAGCACGCGGCAATCTCCTGCCACGTCGCCACGACGCTCGGCGTTGGTTTCAGCTCTTTGGTCAGGCTGTGTTCCCAAACATCGCCCTCCATCGGAAAGGCGCTGAGGTAGGGCTCGCCGCCATCGTCAGATTTCATGTCGATGACGCAGTCCGACGCATTCGCCCGCGGGTCCACCTTGGGCGTCAAGCTGCGCAACATGTCGTAGTGCAGCCTGTAACAAAGCATATCTTCCACGCCATACGTCTCGACCAAATAGGGCTCTATCTCTTCAAATGGCGTACGCTCGAGTAATTCCTTATAAGTCATTGTTCTTATTTTTTTGCGGTCTCTGATAATCGCATCTTGCGATAACCTACAATCAAAGATTTCAATTCCAGAGATATTCGTAATACTCAGCAAAAAGGTGCAAACCCCGTTTTACTCTTTCTTGATTCTCTTTCGTTTCTTTCCAGTACGTTTTTGTGGAGAATACATGAAAGGCGTATTCCATTTCACCAAGATACTTCAACCAGATCTTAAAACCTTGCGCGCCATATTTCTTATCTAAGACTCCGGGGAATCCGGCAAAAGGGCTCTTCTCTTCAATCTCAATGAGCGCCTGAATGCGCTGATAAACATACTTTGCGATGTAATCTTTTGCATTCCATGCCTCCTCAATGGGGAACGGCCATGTCCATTCCATTTCGTTCTTCTTTTTCTTTGCGAATCTAGCCATGTCTCTTAATTTTTGCGCAAAATAAACAAGAGCCTCTGCCAAAATACAGCAGAGGCTCCGAGAGAAATTATTTTCTGAGGGAAAAATTATTTTTTGCTTTTTTTCTCAGCTATGGCTAGTGCTAGTGCTTCCGTCAACGACGTCTTCTCATCCCACAATCCGATCAAGCGTGCCATTTGCATATTTAAATCTTCGCGCGCATCTTTGCGCAAACGAGCGCTCGGGTGATATGTGTATATTGTATCGATACCATGAATCTGACCATGCCATATAATCGGGCAAAGGTCCTCGGTTTGAAAGACATCGCATTTAGGATCAATCTTTTTAATATTATCTATAATTTTTTTGCTCAAAACAAGAATGCGCTTGGGTTGAACGATCTCTGCGAGTTGCAGCGTAATGGGCAACGTCCTTTTCCAAATTTCATAAGGGAGGTCTTTGGCATTGGGCGTGTTAAAGAACGACGCATTCGTGAAAATGTTACTATCGTCCTTTAAAGGATTATTTTCCTGTACTTGAGAAAACAAACTCTTCAAATTATTAGAATTTCCCCACCCATTGCGGGAGTCCCAGCATGGATTGCCCTCAAGAAAGGATTCGGGAGTTGGCTTAATGTATGGACCGGCACTGCCTGGATTGAATTGAATGATGAAATACTCAGGCTGCTTGGTTAATTGATTGAGAGGCGATTGGTTATAGAACCCATAATTCCATTTTTTATGATGTTTCTTCTCCCAATCATTTTTGATTTCATCATATTGGGCGATAGCCATCTCTGCCCAAGCTTGGACCTGTTGTTGTAAATCTGTCTTTTCTTGTTTCATAATGTTATGATTGTTTTAGGGTGATGATGGTTACGGTTTCTGGGTAGTTGCAGTCGAGGTATATGGCAGGCACGAAGCACTCGACGTTTGGCGCGTTGGCTTGCCGAAGCAAATTCTTCACGTCTTCGCGCGCGTACAGTTCTGCCACAAGCATAAGGTTTATCTTTTCGCCCTGCTGCGTTACCCATTGCGCGAGGTCGTCGTCCAGCGCGCACCGATGGATTTGCAGTTCGCCTCCGCCGCGGAAAAACATGCGGATGTCCTCTAGGTCGGGCACCACGACGCCGTGCGTATTGTAGAGGACCTTCTCTATTGTGTTGTGCACGACGGCGTAGTCTTGCAAATGGTTGAAAGTTGGTGATATTAAGTAGCACATGGATTCCGAAGGGTCGTAGATAGTCACCGTTTCGTCCAATCCTTCGCGCCGCGCAGTGATTTTCTGAAGAATCACCGCCTCCTTCAATTCGGAAACCAATGTAATTGCCTTCCCTTCATTTTCCATGCGTAGCAGTTTCTTGCTCGCGTCGATCTCGTAATACATATAAAATCCCGTTTGTCTTTAGAATTAAAATTGGGGAAGGAGCGCTGTTTCGCCCACCTTGCGGAAGATTTCCACAGCGCTCCTCGATTTTACTTGCTCTTGAAGTGCCATGTGCGTCCCTCTGTCGTAGAATAAAAGAGTCCCTTGGTGGTGCTGGCGAGGAGTTCCTTGCCATTGTCCATCAGGTCCTGAAATTCCCCCACGCTACTACTGCTTCTGACGCGCTGGTGCCACGTCCTTCCGTCAGTGGTGGAATACTCTAAAATCTTCGGATCTTTCGGGCTGATGCGGAGCAGTTCTTTTCCGCGGTTAATCATAGTTGGCATAGTGTTAAGTTTTTTTGTTTTGCCTACTCTCTATGGTTTTCGGCTTCTCCAGGTTTATTTGCCCGCAAAAATATAGAAGGGGGTCTGCCAAAGTGCAGCAGAGGTTGCAAAAATTTTTCTCCTGCGGTGCGGTTTCTACATTCCGTTGGCGCGCACCATCTCGTTGGTTTTCGCTATAAAACAAGGCAACCAATTCGCTGTATCACAGTATATTGATTGCCTTGTTTGGCTTTTTCTGGTGGAGGTGTTATTGCTCGTAGAGCATGTTGATGATTTCGTTGAGGTCTTTTTCTTTGTTGAGTCCGGCGTTTTTAAACTGCATGACGCGGTTCATGACGCGGTCGAGGTAGTCGATCGAGGTGGCGCCTTTTTTCTCGCGGTTGTTGTAGGTTTTCCAGTATTTGGTGCCTTTAAGTCCTTTCTCGAATTTCTTGTAGGCGTCGTCGGTTGACGAGACGTAGGTCCAGTTGTTTTTCGCCAGTTCGTTTTTCTGTTTTTCCAAGAATGCGCGCAGGTTGGCGGTGTATTCGCCGTAGTTCTCGACGAGTGCTTTTTTCTTGATGACGTCTTTGGTTTCCATGCCTTCGAAGCTCTTGAGGGCGTCCTCGACGTCTTGTCGGTTGTAGGGGTTGTAGAGGACGTCTTCCACTTCCTCCTCAAACACTTGGTTGTCACGCGCGACGAATTTCTCTTTGCGCTCTTTGGTGTTGGCTTTGATGTCTTTTTCTAAGGCTTTTTTCTGTGCCTCAAGGCCTTTGAGCTCTTGTTTGAGGTCGGCGATGCGTGCGGTGACTTTGTCGAGCGAGTCTTGTCGTTGCTTGATGATTAGCTCGTTCTGCTCGATGCCTTTTTCTAATTGCTCGATTTCTGTGGTCTGGCTAAAAGCGGTGCCGGCGATGCCTAAGCACAGGAGTAGGAGTAGTTGTTTCATAATTATGTGAGGTTATTTGTTGTTGCAGGTGTTAATGGTTTTGGTGTCGCCCAGGCGGAAGCGCACGGCGATTTGGAAGTTGCAGTCGATTGGTTTGCCTTTGAGGGAGGCGGGGGTGAAGGGTGGGAGGGTGCTGACCACGCGCACGGCTTCGGCGTCGAGTTCGGGGGAGATGCCTTGCGCCACAGTGGGTTTGGTGACGCGTCCCTGTTTGTCGATGACGCAATCGACATAGACGGTGCCTTCGGTTTGGGTGTCGATGGCGGCTTGGGGATATTGCAGGTTCTGCTTGACGTAGGCAGCCAAGGCTTTAGCGCCGCCGGGGAATTCGGGGAGCACCGCGCCATCGGCAGTGACGGTGTCGCGCTCGGCAAAGCCGTTGGAGGTGTCGAGTTCGCGCAGTTTCGCCGCTATGTTGCTGTAGGACTCGGCGTTGGTGGGGGCGAGTGTGGCGGCTTTCTCGAAGGCGGTAATGGCTTCGGCGTTGCGTCCCTGGTGCATGTAGGTGCGACCCAGGATGTTGTAGTTGTTGGCGGCTTCGGGCTGGAGCTCGGCAGCGCGGAGTGCGTCGGCTTCGGCTTGCGCCAGGTTGCGGTTGTTGTAGTGCAGGATGGCGCGGTCTTGGTAGTAGTCGCCATCGTTGCCGTTGAGGCGGATAGCGTTGTCCAGCGCGGTCAGCGCGCCGTCTTTGTCGCCCATCTCATCGAGCGCGCCGTAGTATTCATAATAGGTCCACGCGGCAAAAGGCGCGTCTTTCTCCTCGTCGATGTGGCCGACAGCATTTTTCAGGGCGTCGGCGGCGCCTTGCGCGTCTTGGTATTGTCGCAGCAGGATGGAGCCTTTGTAAGCCCATGCGTAACCGTTAGACGGCGTGGCGGCAACCTCTTGGTTGAAATAGTTCAGCGCCATGTCGTATTGTCCGGCGTTGTAAGCCTCCATGCCGAGGTCGAAAAGTTGCTTGCCCGCCCATGCCGCGTAGGCGCACAGGAGCATGAAAGAGCCAAGGATGAGTAAGCGTTTGCTGAGTTTCATTGTATGTGTCGCTAATTGTTGTGCCGCAAATATAGTCAAATTTTGCGAGTTGCGGGGGATAAAAAAAATGAAAGTGCACTTTTTCACAAAAGCACACCTTCTTTTCATAACCAAAATTCAAGTATAAATTCACTTGTCCATTGCAAGGCATTTCGCAATAAAAAAAAGATTGGAAGCCGATTGCCTTGCCTATCGTATCGCTATTGATATGGCAAAGGTAGTTGTTTTGTCGCTACTTGTCAAACAAAACTGTGAAAAGTTATTAACACGCAAAAAAGTTAATAACCTTGCGTTTGGCGGCTTAGCATGCCGATTTTCGGCGTTTTGCCGCGCCGGAAGCGTGTTATTACAGGAAATCTCGCTCTTCTGTTAGAAATTTTTGCGTAAATACGCAAAAAAATCTAACAAAAGTTTGTCCGTTAAGAAACGAAGGGTTATCTTTGCGGTAGAAAAAACTGCGTAAATACGCAAAAAAATCTAACAGAAATGATGATCAAACGCGATTTTTATCTCAATAAATTGATAGCGCGCCGCGAAAATGGGCGCATCAAGGTGGTCACGGGCATCCGTCGCTGCGGCAAATCCGTTTTGCTTTTCGACCTGTTTCGTGACTATCTTTTGGAGACGGGCATGCCGCAAGAGCAGATTGTCACGTTGAAACTCGACTCGGCGGAGTTCGCGCGCTATCGCAACCCTCTGGAACTGGACCAATACGTGCGTGACTGCATCACCGATGCCAAGAAGGTTTATTACGTGATGCTTGATGAAATCCAGGAGGTGCGTTCCATCCAAAATCCCTGGATCGACGACAAAAGCGCCACCATCGGTTTTGTTGACGTGCTGCTCTCGCTGGCAGAAATCAAAAATGCCGATATTTACGTGACGGGCAGCAACTCCAAAATGCTTTCGACCGATATCATGACGGAGTTTCGCGACCGAGGCGACGAGATTCATGTCAATCCGCTCATGTACACGGAGTTTTACGACGCTTATGCAGGTGACAAGCGCAATGCGTGGCAGGACTTTATCACTTACGGCGGGATGCCGCGCGTGTGCTTCGAGAAGACCGACGAGGACAAGAGCGCGTACCTGCGCCACCTGATTCGCAACACCTATCTGAAGGACGTCATCGAGCGCAACAAAATCAAAAGCGACATCAATACGCTCGACGATATCTTAAACATCCTCGCCAGCAGCATCGGTTCGCTGACTAATCCCGCGAAATTGGAGCGCACCTTCGCGTCGGTAAAGCAGAAAAAAATCACCGACGCCACCATCAGTTCCTACATTTCTTGCTTCACCGACGCATACATTTTGCGCAAGGCGTACCAATTTGATATCAAGGGAAAGAAATATATCAACTCTCCGACGAAATACTATTTCACCGATGTGGGGCTGCGGAACGCGCAACTGAATTTCCGTCAGCAGGAGGAGAACCATATCATGGAAAACGTGATTTTCAACGAACTCGCGGCGCGCGGCATCAATGTGGATGTTGGCGCGGTGGAATATAACTATAAGGACGATGCCGGCAAAAGCCAACGCTCGCGCCTTGAGGTGGATTTCGTCGCGAACAAAGGAAACAAACGTTGTTACATCCAGTCGGCTTTCAGCATTCCCGACGAGGAGAAGCGACAGCAGGAAACCAATTCGCTGCGACACATCAACGACTCGTTTACGAAAATCGTCGTGGTGCGCGACCCCATTAAGCCGTGGTACGACGAGAATGGCATCTATTTTATTGGCGTTGAGGAATTTGTCCTGCGCTATATTGACACGATGTTGGTGTGAGATTTGAGTGTTGTTAGAAATTTTTGCGTAAATACGCATTTTTTTCTAATAGGGATGGGCAAAAATAATCCCCGCGGCGGATGGTGGCTGCGGGGATTGGTGTATTGTTAAGTGAAAATCAAGCAAGAAATTGCACGAAAATCAAGTGAAAAATCGTGCGGGAATTGCGGGCGCGTCACTTCTGCCGGAAGAAGATGTTGATGGGCGTGCCGTGCAGGTTCCAGTGCTCGCGGATTTTGTTCTCCAGGTAGCGTTTGTAGGGGTCGCGCACCCACTGCGGGAGGTTGCAGAAGAAGATAAAGGTGGGGACCCACGCGTTTTTGAGCATGGTGATGTATTTGATTTTCACGTATTTGCCTTTGACGGCGGGCGGGGGATAGGCGGCGATGTCGGCTTGCAGCGTGTTGTTGAGCTTGGAGGTCGGGATGATGATGCGGCGGTTGCCATACACATCGATTGCGGTCTCTAACACCTTGAAGATGCGCTGTTTGGTGAGCGCCGAGCCGAAGATAATGGGGAAGTCGGTGAAGGGGGCGAAGCGGTCGCGGATGGTTGCCTCGAAGTGCTCGATGCTTTCCTGCGACTTGTTTTGCGCGATGTCCCACTTGTTGACCAGCACCACCAGTCCCTTTTTGTTTTTCTGGATGATGGAGAAGATGTTGACGTCTTGCGACTCGATGCCTCGGGTGGCGTCGATGAGCAGGATGCAGACGTCGGCGTTTTCGATGGCGCGGATGGAGCGCAGCACCGAGAAGTATTCGATGTCTTCGTTCACCTTGTTTTTCTTGCGGATGCCGGCGGTGTCCACCAGGTAGAAGTCGAAGCCGAACTTGTTGTAGCGCGAGTAGATGCTGTCGCGCGTGGTGCCGGCGATGTCGGTGACGATGTTACGTTGCTCGTCCATCAGGGCGTTGATGAGCGACGATTTGCCGGCGTTGGGGCGTCCGACGATGGCGAAGCGCGGCAGCTCGTCGTTGATGGTTTCGTCGTTGGCTTCGGGCATGACGCGCACCACCTCGTCCATGAGGTCACCCGTGCCGGTGCCGTTCATGGCAGAGATCGAGAACGGTTTGCCCAGTCCCAAGGCGTAAAATTCCGCTTCAGCATAGATGCTCTCATTGCTGTCGTCCTTGTTGCTGACGACGATGACGGGCTTGGAGGTCTTGCGCAGGATGGCTGCCACGTGGTCGTCGAGGTCGGTGATGCCATTTTGGATGTCCACGACAAAGAGGATGACGTCGGCTTCCTCGATGGCGAGGTGCACCTGCTTGTTGATTTCCTCCTCGAAGATGTCTTCGGAGTTCACCACCCATCCGCCGGTGTCCACCACCGACATTTCCATGCCGTTCCACTCGGTCTTGCCGTACTGGCGGTCGCGTGTGGTGCCGCTGGTGTCGTCCACGATGGCTGCGCGCGTTTGGGTCAGGCGGTTAAAGAGGGTGCTTTTGCCCACGTTGGGTCTGCCCACGATTGCTATTAAACGTCCCATAATATATCTGTTTTTTTTATTCTATGTAGCCGAATTGGCGCAGTTTGCTCTCTTGGTTGCGCCAGTCTTTTTCTACCTTGACGAAAAGTTCCAAGAACACTTTTTTGCGGAAAAACGCCTCGATGTCTTTGCGCGCTTCGCTGCCCACGCGTTTGAGCTTGTTGCCTTGGTGTCCGATGACGATGGCTTTCTGGCTGTCGCGCTCGACGTAGATGACCGCCATGATGTGGATGTTGCGGTCGGTTTCGTCAAATTTCTCCACGATGACCTGCGAGGCGTAAGGCACTTCCTTGTCGTAGGTGGTGAGGATTTTCTCGCGGATGATTTCTGTGACGAAGAAGCGGCTGCTGCGGTCGGTCAGCGCGTCTTTGCCAAAGTAGGGCGGGCTCTCGGGCAGGAGCTCTACGATGCGGCGCATCAGGTTGTCCACGTTGAAGTTGTGGAGGGCGCTGGCGGGGAACACTTCCGCGTCGGGCAGCAGCTGTTTCCACGCAGCGACGATTTGCTCCAGCTGCTCGTTGCCGCTGAGCAGGTCGATTTTGTTGATGACCAGCAGGACGGGCACTTTCTCGCGCGCCACCTTTTCGAGGAAGTCGCGGTTTTTGTCGGGGGTCTCGATGACGTCGGTGACGTAGAGCAGCACGTCGGCATCCACGAGCGCGCCGGTGGAGCTTTCGAGCATGCTTTCCTGCAGGCGGAATTTGGGCTTGAGCACGCCGGGGGTGTCGCTGAACACGATTTGGTAGTCTTCGCCATTGACGATGCCCATGATGCGGTGGCGCGTGGTCTGCGCTTTGCTCGTGATAATCGATAGGCGTTCGCCCACCAAGCGGTTGCTCAGCGTCGATTTGCCCACGTTGGGGTTGCCCACTATGTTGACGAATCCGGCTTTGTGCATAGGTTTCTCGTAATCAATTCAAAAGTTGGGAGTTAAGAGTCATCGCCCGTGCGGGTTCCGCTCCCAACTTCCAACTCCTTTAAGTTTCGTAAAAATGACGCTTTGCAGATGCGTTTTTTAGATTGCCCAAATCAGGTATTCGGCGCCCCAGGTGTAGCCAGCCCCGAAAGCGGTGAGGACGATTTTGTCGCCTGCGCGTAGCAGGTGCTTCTTCTCGTCGAGACACACGGGGATGGTGGCTGCGGAGGTGTTGCCGCGATGCTGGATGTTGACCAGCACCTTGCTCTCATCGATGCCCAGGCGGCTGCCCACAGCCTCGATGATGCGCAGATTGGCTTGGTGGGGCACCAACCACTGGATGTCGTCCACCGTCAGGTTGTTGCGCTTCATCACCTCTAGGGAACTCGTGTACATGTCGATCACGGCGTGTTTGTACACCGCGCGTCCCTCCTGATAGAGGTAGTGCCATTGGTTGTCCACCGTTTCGTGGGTGGCGGGGTTCGCCGAGCCTCCGGCCTTATATATTAAGGTGTCTAATCCGGAGCCGTCCACGTGGAATACGCCATCGATGACGCCCACCGGTTCTTCGGTCGGCTCAATCAGCACAGCGCCCGAAGCGTCGCCAAACAGCGGGCAGGTGGCGCGGTCGGTGTAGTTCACCATGCTCGACATCTTTTCGGCAGCCACGACAATCACCTTCTTGTACAGCCCGGCTTTCACGTAAGCCGAAGCGTCGTAGGTGGCAACGAGGAATCCGGCGCACGCTGCCTGGATGTCGTAAGCATAGCATTTTTTCTCTATGCCGCAGCCGTGTGCGATAATCGAAGCCGTCGAAGGGAATCGGTAGTCGGGGTTGGAGGTCGCGCAAATCAGCAAGTCCACGTCGTCGGGGTTCGTGCCGGTCTCTTGCAGCAGCTTTTTGACCGCCTGAATGCCCATGAACGAAGACCCGACGGGCTCCTTAAGCAGTCGGCGTTCCTTAATGCCCACGCGGGTGGTGATCCACTCGTCGTTGGTGTCCACCATCTGCGACAGTTCGTCGTTGGTGAGCACATAGTCGGGCACGTAAGATGCTATGCCTGAAATTTTTGCGTAGAGCATACCGCGAGCGTTAAAATGTTGTTATGCTTCCTCGCCCATAACGTGTTTGCCGCGATAGTAACCGCACTCCGGGCAAACGGTGTGATAAACGTGCCATGCGCCGCAGTTGGAGCATTGAGCGATGGTGGGAGCTACCGCTACGTCGTGGGTGCGACGCTTGGCGGTACGGGTTTTGGATTGTCTACGTTTAGGATGTGCCATTGTTGTCTAAATTTTTTGTAAAACTATGGTTTTTAATTGTCTGATTGCAATTTTTTCAAGGCGTCCCATCGCGGGTCGGTGGCGTCGTCGTCGGCGGGCTCGGGGGAGGGCATCTCGGTGGTGAGGTGCTCGTTCAGCCGCGCGATCATCTCCGCGTTGCAGTCGCGCTCGTCGTCGTGGCTGTGGGTGATGGGGATGGCGAGCAGCAGCGTGTCGCGAATGATGGGCGCGGTGTCCAGCTCGTCGGTTCCCGCGGGCATCAGCAGCAAGCCGTCGTCGGTGTCGTTCTCGGGCGTGTCGGCGTAGCGAGCCACCAGGTCGTAATGCGTGTCGGCAGGCACGGTCATATCGTCGAGGCAGCGGTCGCAGGGCACGGTCATCGTGCCTTCGGCGTCGATGCGGATTTGCCATTCGTTTTGCGCCACGCGCTCGATGCTGAGCGTTACGGCTACATCGGCGCTACGCACCTCCGACGGGCCGATTTCGTTGAAGAAATCGCCGTCCAGCTGATGCGTAAACGTCTGTCGCTCAAAGGGTAGCGACGTCAATTTGAGAACAAATGAAGCCACTTTGCCTTGGTTATTTTTGCTAAAAGCGCGACAAAGGTAGTCATTTTTATTTATATTTCAACGTTTTTGTGTGCTTTTTTTGCTTTTTCCGCTTTTTTCACATTCCAATTCCGCCCTGCAACAATTTCCGCGCGGGAAACGACCGATGGCGAAAAAGCGGTTATTGGAAATTGGCGGAATTCTCGGTGCTTTCCTTGTATTCCTTGATGTTGCGCCGCAGGAAATAGGCGAGTTCGTCGAACATAAACGCCACGAACGGCGCGCTGCTTTCCTGCTCTTGCGCCTCGGCAAGCGCGCGTATATACTGCTCTTTGTGCTCTCGGTAAACGATGGTGGGGATAAGTCCGGCTTCCACTTGCAGGTGGTTCATCACCAAACGGCTCATTCGCCCGTTGCCGTCCGCCCACGGGTGGATGCTGACCAGCCGCAGGTGCGCCTCAAAACTTAAAGCATACGCCGCCAATTCGTCGCTGTGGCTTAGCTGCTCGCGCCGCTCGTTCAGCCCATCGCAGAATTTCTCCAACGCCGCCGGCACTTTCTGCCAACTCAGGTAGGAACGCCCGCCAAAACCGGCGGTGACATTGACCAGGCGGAGGTCGCCTTTCGACGCGTCGAACGAGCCGGCAAACGTGTTGTAAGCCGCGCCGGTGTTTTTCATCGTGAGCGCCGATAGCTCGCACAGCATCGGCGTGGAGAACGCGGCGCCCTGCTTCGCGAGTTGGAACGAGCGTTCGTAAGCTGCCTTCAGGTCGAGGTTCATCTGCTGCTCTTGGAGGGTGCGCCTCGAAGAGGTGATGCCTTCGTCGAAAAGCAGCTGATTTTCCACCTCGGTGAGCGTGGAGCCTTCTATCGCAGTAGAATGGGTGATGATGCGGTACAGGTAGAACTTCTTGTAGTCTATCTGTTCCGCGATGCCCAACTGACGAAATTTGGCAAGCAAGTCTGTGATTATTTGTTTTTGGTCGCTCATTGTTCTGCGCTTTGGAAGACAAAAGTAGCAGAAAAAAACGAGTTGCGCGAGGTAATAACTGGTAAAATTTCGGTGGCGGCGGAAATAATTGGTGATGGCTTTCTCAAAAAAACGCATCCGCGCGTTATCGGGCAACGGGCGGATGCAGACAAGCAGAATTAATAGCAGTTTTTATTTGAAGGTGGGGGCTTCGGCGCTGCCGGTGAAGTAGGCTTGCGCCTTGATGAGGTTGCGCGCCTGCATGATCATCGTTTTGGTCTCGTTGAGCAGGTCGAAGTAGAGGGCGGTTGCGCGTGTGCTTTCTCCGCTGCCCGTTTTGAGCTGTTTGATTTGCGTGCCGATGGCGTCGGAGATGTCGTCAAACAAGTTGTCGCGCATCGTCATTAGGTAGTCCAGTTGCGTGAAGTCGCCCGTGTGGAGCATGGCGTCGATTTCCTCCAAGAACGACGACACTTTTTCGTTCAGCCGGTTGAGCACATGCACCTGGCTGCCCGAGAGTCCGCGGTGGTTGTTGTCCAGGTGTTCGCGCGACCGCCGCGTGCAGTGCATCAGGGCTTTGGTGACTTCGCAGAGGTAGTCGGTGGCTTGCACGTAGAATTGTCCGGTGGCGACGTTGCTGCTGGTGAAGTCTTTGAGCACGCCGACCATCGAGTATTTGCGGTCAGACGCCACTCGGTACATCTTCTCGGCTTCGGCGTTGATTTCGTTCATGGCGTGTCGGTTTTCGCTAAACAGCGCGATGAGCATCCGCCCGTAGAGTTCGCCGGTGCGTTGCATGGTGTTGCCGACGTTGTCCACGCAGCGTTTGATGACCACTTCGGGGGTGTCGCCCCGCTTAATGGTCAGCTCGTCGTCGGCATCGCCGGTCTCGAACTTCTTGCCCGAGCTCAGGAAGCGGCGGCAGAGCAAGCCCGCGCAGACGATGGCTAAGATGATGAGCGCGACGGTCTTGCCCAGCAGCAGGATGACCGCCATCACGGCAGCGACGGTGAAGGCGATGAGCGCGGTGAGGAACCACCCCATAATCACCACCATCACGCCGTTGATGCGGTAAACGGCGCTCTCGCGACCCCACGCGCGGTCGGCGAGCGACGAGCCCATCGACACCATGAAGACCACGTAGGTGGTCGAGAGCGGCAGGGGCAGCGACGTGCCGAC
>Ga0065711_1004736_pt1 | contig 40527 bp, 20 predicted proteins | sample Hoacrofraction12_FD_59098 | JGI IMG/M metagenome (GOLD analysis project Ga0065711, IMG submission 59098) | Hoatzin crop microbial communities from Cojedes, Venezuela - Epithelial fraction 12 v2 (version 2) | ecosystem: Host-associated > Birds > Digestive system > Esophagus > Crop | place... | reverse complement strand
ACTATCTTCCACCCTAGGTTACTGGCAAAATTAGCAATGCTTTGGAATGCTACATCTGCCTAGGATCCCTAACTCATAGACCAAAAGCTTTCTGGTCTTTTGGAGAAGAGGCGATGGCCACAGCTCTGCAGGGTGCCACTGGGCAGACTCCTCAGTCTATCAGATGTGTGTGGGGAAGATAGGAGAAGAAAGATTTATTTCTGTCTCTTACTAAGAAGCAAGGTTGATGTCTAGTGTCGCTTGTTGTTTCTTGTGCTTTGATATAGTTTCTGCAGACTGCTATAGCTTAGTCATCAGTCTCATTGCAGCCTAAAGCTCTAGGTGCCTCTGAGCTGTACAGAGTTGTTTTAAAAATCTGTTTTAGTGAGTGTGGGGCAGCTAGAAACAGGATAGTTTTAATTTGTCTAAATATGGATTAAAAGCTACTGAGATATGAAAATCTTTTCAGCACAGCCTCTGTTAAGCAGAGCAACCTAATTTCAGAGTAACCTAACAAAGGGATGTTGGTAACCAGACACGTGACAGAGAAGAACAGAACAGGCAATATCAGAGAAACAATCTACAGAAACAGGACTCCTATGTGTTCATCGTTTTTTGGGAGGGCACTTTTATTTTAGGATAACCACCGAAACAGTGAAGAAAAAGTTTTAGCAGGGTTTGGGGGAAATGGAAGAACAGACTTGGTGAAGAGTTTTACAGTCAGAAGAATGAGGGAATACTGTTTTGTCCTTGGCTAAGCCATACCCAACTTGTGAATTAAGGATTTTAATTTCACGTGGTGTTTATCATGCATGATTTATGAACATCGGCATTTAGAATTTGAAATGCCATCCGCATGGAAGGAAACCTTTACATTTTATTACAAGAACATGAATTTCTAATACTATTGCCAGTGATTACATTGAATATTGCTCTAGTCATTGTCTGTAGTTGAGTTTGGAAAAGAGTGTAATACAATCTGTACCTTTGGGAGATAAAAGTTACATGCAGGCCCCAAGAACAAATGTTACAATAAAGAGAATTGCCTCTTTTTGGCAGAGAATAAGAAAGCCAGTATGGAACAATACAAGTGATTACAAAAACCTGCTCTTACCAATTGCCTTCTCAAAGGCAATCAGCAAAACTGAAGTGGATTGCAGAGCTGTGTACGCTGTTACCTGAATAGAGGATGGTGTTTGGTTCAGATGCCTGTTACACAGAGAGGGGGCTGAGACCTGGGGCTCCTGGGCGGTGGGAATATCGGTGTTTCAGAGAAGACTGCATTCCAAGCCAGTGTAGGAACTACACTTTGGGGTAAAGTTTTCTGCCAAAGAAAAGTTCCTGAAAGTTCCCCCTCTTTCCTGTTCCCCAAACAAAATGGGAGTGGAAGGGTTTCATTTAGTAGGACTCAGCTGGTCCCTGGGTTGGTCTCTAATTTCTGTAGAGGTTGAAGGGTGGCAGTTGCTGTCAGACCTATGACTACTCCAGGAAAACTGGAAATGCTGAGAGCCTTGGGCTGCCCTGGGTCTTGGGCTCAGCCAGAGTCTCCCAGGGTTTCTGTGCTCCCCGGAGCGAGACCGAGCTCTAATGAAGCTTTCAAACTTCAGTTTTCAAGGCAAGTATCTTTCAAGAGTGCAGTTCAGGTGAGGACTCTCGTAGTTTCCACGCTTTCTGCTGAACAGCTACAACTCAGGGATGTGTGGGAGGGAGCAGGGAAGCTGCAGAAGTGCTGAAGTCCCCATGCCATGTGGTGGACCCACACAGGTGGGGCAGAGCTTGTGAGGCTGCGTTCCCGCACAGGCGGCCGGGTGAGCAGGGAGAAATCTTGGCCAGACTCTGAGTCCTGCCTCAGACCTGGCAAAAAATCATCACAACCTGCATGTGTCTGCAAATAGCTCTCTGTCAGCAAATCAGAATTTGCTGATGAAACACTGCTTTGCTGTGAAATGATCAACCAGTTCCTAAGAACAGTTTCTTCAGGAATCTTGTTATTAAAATATTCGTGTTTATGGTTCCAATGATACTTCTTGTATCAAGGCATGGAAAGTCCCTTAGCAAGCTCTTCGGCTGCAGTACACTCAGAGAAAAAAGAGAAAAAAAAGGCAGGGTGGGGAGAGGAAAGAAGGACAAAAAAATAAATAGCATCTTACTGTAGCCTAAGTAAGGACTGGGCCTGGTGAGTGTGGGAGGCACTCATAAAAAGAAAAACAAGTGTGGTTGTCCACAGCCAGCCTTTATGTAACTGCTGTGATTAACGAGACAGGCACTGCTGCGCTGGCTCTCTGGCTGGCTGCTTATTCCAGCACTCAGAGGCTGCCCAAGGAGTAGCCTGGGATGTACCCAAACAGCCTTGGGCCCTTAACAGTGGTGTTTCTTTCACTGCAAGTGTGCACTTTATGGTCACCCGAAAGCCTCTTGTGGTTCTGTATTGCTTTGTAAGGATTCCTAGGCATGCTTTTGAAATATTCACCTGCAGCCCTGCGTCAAGATGGTGACTACGCTTGAATTTCATAATGGTTTTTGCCGTCTGCGGAGGTCTCAGAGAGGACCTTTTGTTTTCCTGGCACTGAGGCGTGTTTGTTGTGGGGTCTGCCTTTCTGTGAACTGGAGTGATGTGACCTCTGGACAGGTTGAATCAGTCCTCTGACGCGGTACTGAGACTCCCCTTGCGAGCTGTTAACCTGGCAGGCCGCCCTCACAGCGGCAAGGGTAACACTGATTGCTAGGCTGTGGACAGGGAAGGAGTATTGGGCCAGGGTAGACTGAAAGTGAATCTGGAAAAAGGGTTTAATCCCACAGCATAGTGTGTGGTTTTCTTGTCAGGATTTATCCTGGCTTCACTAAAGCGTTAATTGGCCCAAGACACTGAGCATGCGTGGCATTATGGTGCATACACACAGAAGTCTCCTGAGGATGGAGATAGTGTAATCCAGGGTTGGACTGGATCGAGACTTGCAAATTACAGAATGTAATGCTCCTTCCTGGGTTTAGTCTGGGAAATAAGAAGTGAATTCGTTTAGGTTCTCTTTAAACATTTTTCCTAGTTTTTAAAATTATGTGGTTTTATTTGAATTTTATGCGAGTTTAGAAGTGATATCATGCATAATTCAATAATTCACATGTTCTGGTCTGTTTTTTAAACAGCTCACTGCTCATGCAAATTGATTTTCCCCTTGAAGTCTGATAGGAGCTCTGTTATGATAATAAGTATTGAGGTTTTTTTTTTTGTGATGTCCACAAGCTTCAAATGCACATGTTACTGGGTTTTCTTTGTCATTTGTGCCATGCAGAACAGAATGATTCTGCCAAAGCCAGAGTTGCCAGTCTATAGCGAGGGTGAGAGATCAGGCTTCTCATATTTTATAAAGAATGATATAACATATATTTGAGTAGTAGCCACAGAGAGAACTCCATTGTCGTTATTTTACATGATGTAAATTATACAAAATAAGGATTGCCTGCAATTGTTCAAAATTTCAGCTCAGGCTTAAAATAATTTTGATGTACTCAGCGCAGATGGAAAATTGGGGCTTGTTCCTGCTTCTTTTGGAGTTAATGGATATTTTGTGTTTGACTTTTAATGAGAGTAGGATCCAACCCATAGTTATTAAATTGTAAGCCCTTTGTTGCCTGGTGACAATCAGATAACCTGCATTTGCCTAGCAGAGCAGTTAATCGTGGTGAAAACAAAAAAGTACCCCCCAAAACTCTCTGTATAGAGTGAGATCAGCTCAGCATAGATATATGACTGTTAATGTAAATGGGCTTCACACAAAAACCATTACTCACCTGAATGATGTCAGTATCTCCAGAATCCAAAGAATGCAAAACTAACAGCTTCTTGCTCCACTATTTTGAGTGAATAAGAAACAATAAAATGCAAGACTTCTGCATCCCTAAAAAAGCAGACAAGGACATCGTCCCAAATGAGAGAAAGGTGGCGCGTCAGGGGCCTTGTAAGTGTTTTACTCTCCACACTGCAAGACTCACGAGTGATGCAGCTGTGAATTATGTAGAACTTCATATAACAACTGTAAGAACTGCTGCTAGGCAGCTATTGCTTTTTTTTTTTTCAGGGAGAGTTCACATTTGCTCTGTGTTACGTACCCTGAAAGGAATCATCCAAACAAATATCCGAAGTGTACAAATCTGACACGTGTGCTTTTCTTCCTTTTCTTTACATGTAGTTCTAGTTCAATGCAATAAATAATTCTAAATATTTTTTTCTTCATTAGAGAACTAACTCTTCAGCTGTTTGTAGCCTTGCAGGTCCTTCCTTACATGTTATAAAAATTTCACTCTTTCCTATTAAATTAGTCCTTTTGCTCTCCCCATGCTTTTTCTCAGTTTTCTTTAACTCTCTTCTGCTGCCTCATAATGTCCTTGCTGCTGCCTAAAAGCTAGAGATTGGTTGTTAGGCATTAACCTTTTTGCTCCTGTAAGCCCATTTTCCTTCTGTTCTCTTCACGTTATGGAGACATTTGCTATTCATTTGGAGGGAAGATGGCAGAATGAATATGTATGTGGAGAGCCACACAGAGGTGTAGACAGGTGATTGTACAACAGTCCGCCAAGGCACCTTGCTGCTTAAGTATCTCCAGAAATCACTCCCTTCTGGTCATGTACCTGTGTATCTTGAGGGAGGTGCAGCTCGCTGGCCTGTGAGACCTCCCATTCTGGTGCTGGAGGTACCACCACAAAAATGATGGTTTTATTCCTATGTGAATTGCACACCTTGGGTCCTGTTTGGAGGCAAGAGGTTGCTCACCCTGGTGTTGCTGTCTAGTGTGTCTGTTTCGGTAAGGGAAGTGGCATACCTGTCATTTCAGTCTATAAATGCCTGATAGATCTATGAATAACTACAACAAAGGCCTACGCATCAGTCGGCTCCGTTTCTGAGGTCTCTAGAGACCTTTAAAACTATTTGGTTTTGCTGGGATGATTCTGAGAACAATAGGTTGAAAAATATGAATTATTTTGTACAAAGGAATCTGGGTTTTGTGCTAGTTTTGATCGTGTCTGTGAGTGAGTCTCATGGGGGCCAGCAAACACTGCCAACTTTTCAGCAATGTGAAATCTCATTCTCTGAGACAGCAATAGTTTTATTGCTTGTAATTTATGTACAGACATGATGAACATTTTGAAATATTTGCAGCACAGATAAGCAATCTCTTACATGAAAACTCTTGTTTTGTTTTGTAGGATAGAACTAGAACAGAACACATGTATTTCACCAGAAGAAGAAACTAAGCAATTTAACAGCTTAAATGAGGTGAGCTTAACCAAAAGTTGAAATATGATGTTACAAATTTTGAATTAGATGTTTGGTTTTTGTTAATTCTAAGGACTTGGAATAATGTAATCACTTGAGAATCTTAGGTTAGCTTTTTAATGAATCATTCTAGTCATGTTTTTGGAGAAAGGCTTAAAAATGTGATATGAGACTGCTATAACAGTTTAAAAGCCAGAAGAAAGAGATTTTTAAAATATTTTAAGCCAACTTTATGCTGCTTTCCATTTGTGCTCAGAAAAGAATTAAACATTCAATATTGACTGAACGAAAAGGCCATCTTTTAAGAACATTTGATTTTTTCCTCATATTACAGCTCAAATGTGTTCAACTATCAATTATGTTTTGTTTGAAAATAAGGAGCTCTCAAAGTTGCTACATCCTTCATAAATGAACTATGAACAGTACAATGTAGTCTAAAAGGTACTCTTGTTGTAGGATGGGAGCAGGGGAGGGTTGGAGTGGAAAGCCAAATAACACCAGTGACACTTGAAACAAGAGCTGTTTTCACAGGGATTATGGCAGGACGATGGTGTGAGAGTAGAGCACAAAGAAACGGTTTGTGTGATCGTGTCAAACAATGGATGAGCCTGGGCTAGATTCTCACAATCAGCAATATACTGGAGGCCAGACCCAAGCTTTACAATTATTCTAAGTGGGAAACCTTATGAAGCATCTCCCACAGTCGAGGGTATCTCCATACTAGCATTGAGTATGCTTGCTCACTGCCAGGGCAGTGAACAATACTGGACTTAAACAAACAGCTGTCAATATTTTTAAGTGTAGACCAGGACAACAGATCAACAGAAGCAGGGTGAAAAAAAGAGTTGGGGTGAAGGGAATCCTTTTCCTGTCAAAGCATGGGAAAACCAGCTTTGTTTCCATAATGAGCCAGAGAATATCTATGTCTATCAATAGATGCTTGACTTTCATTAGAGGAAAACCACAATGTGTCCTTTTAAAGGAATTCAGATGTAATCTTCTTACAATAAATTATTTCCCATGCATTTGTGTCATTGTTGTGCAGCTCACTATTGAAAATCTCCATGCTAACTTGTGAGGCACGATCCATGACCAATACAAGGCATGTGCTCAGCGTCTGTCTAGCCAGTTAAGGCCCTGGGAGAAATCAACAAGTTACTGTTTCTTTTGAGAAGCCCCATTGCAAATAATCACCAAAGCTTCCACTGAGGAAGCACCTGTTTAAAATCCTTGCAAAGGATTCCTTAAAGGTTAAGACAAAATATGATAATATATAAAATCAGTATAAAACATTATACCAGATAGTTAGATCAGAAATTGAAATAAATAGCTAAGAATTTATGAGGAATGAGCAAGCATCACATTCTGGTGCTTTCTTTCGTAAAATCTTAGATTGTATTGTGTCTCAGGTTTACTGAGAATCCAAATGGACATATGTTATAAAAAAATAAATTCTCTTCTTGGATCAGAGAAAGCGGTGTTTCTCCTCACTGCTCACCCGTGGCATTATACAGACCCAGGGCATATGTTGTTCTATCTTATTGTTGCTTGTTTGTTCCCCATAAAGGAAGTTCTGAATTGAAAATGTCATACGCCTCAAGACATAAATATTGCTATAACAGATACTGCAGATATTTATTTACGTTCACATAAAATACACCTATCTTATTTTGACCTGAACTCTTAGATTAAAAAGCAAGGGAGATGCTTTTATATGTCACTCTTTTAATGTGATGTATGAAAGTATTCATTTCCTTAGAGTGAAGAAATTGAACAGGCTGATATTTGCTCAGTTTCTTTTCTGTGTGAATTACTTCAAAGGCCATTAAATACTGGAAGTTTGGATTATTCTCTTTCTCTGCCCCAGCTGATTTCATAAATCCAGTAAATCCATCAATAAACTGGGTATAATAGAACAGCTGCCTGCTCTCTCTGTGGATAAGCAGCGATCACTGGCTGAGTAACTGGTTCGGCAGTGCTGTAGCCCTTTGTGCAATGAGGCAGAGCGCAGGGCTGTGAGGCTCCATTTGGCACAGTGTCTCCCACCAGGCTACGGCCCCCTGGACATGCTGACCAACATGTCCCATGGTGCTGATCCTGCAGGGCCCCAAGCAGGGACCTCCAGCTGGAGAGGGAGTTACTGATGGCACCTACCAAGAAGTTGTTTATACTCTATTTCAGGGGACTCCCACTCATTGACACAGCATTTTGGTGATAAATTGGGAGTATTTGTTCATTCAGTGTCCCGTTCTCCAGCGGGATTTACCAATGTGAGAGTAGGTGTTTAGTATTTATCTCTAGATGTAAGAGGTTATCTGTCATCTCAATAAATCCTTGCCCCAAGGTCTCAACTCTTGATTTTCAATAATCATCATCTGGAAAGCGAGATGGTCAGTGGGGTACAGTCTACAGGAGTACTTGTCTGTAAAGACGGTTTCTTTACTACAGACTGAGCTTCCTCTGCAAATGGCAATCGTTTTGTACTCTGTTTTCTCCAGCAGGCAAGAGTATGATACTTTAATGACTATATTTTCTTAAAGCTTTAGCAAAAATTACAAATAGGAGAGAAATACCACAATGTCTCTCTTTCTGTTTTCTTCAGACTTCTTATAAATGTCTTTATTTTTTCCCTTATCTTGGATGTGGAATAACATAGGATGCTTTTTCTCAAGTTCTTTGAATTGTCTGTTACTTTAAGAGGACATAAGAAGAGATAAGAAACCTTTGTCCAAGACAGTTATAACTGCTTTTTTTTTCAAATGTGCAAAGTACTGTTCTTAAAGGGCAACAATGTGGTTATTTTTCCAAAGAAATTTAAGGATCCATTTTAAATATTAATATGTCCTTTCATTTGCTTTAGCATGGATCAGGAATTACTGCTTCAGAAACACTGGTGTTAGGCACCAGATTAAAGCTGGAATGAGCGTCAAATCTGAAGTATTTGAACTGCGATCACTAGCTGATATGATATGCCATAGCTTAAATTCCTTAAGTGACAGCGGTTTTCCATGTAAGAGCTTACCAAAATTTATGATGGTAGCCACCATGAAAGAACATTTACCTCTCTATGTATTTTAGCTGTTTATATTTGCTTCTAACATGGTTTGCAACTTCTTTTAAATGGCCAAGGGCAGAGATGGCCCAGCTGGGCCCCAGGGGTAGGTCTGGACCATGACAGAGTTTTGAGTAGCAGGTGCCCAGGCTCTTTCATCTCCAGATTAGACGCATTGCTGAGTGTGTGCAGTGCAGAAGAGTACACATTCCCACCACCGTGGCAGGACACCTGCAGTCACATCAGGCCTGTACAGGTGCTGGAAAGTATTGGAGAATTAGGGGAAAGCTGGAAGTGGTCAGTAAGATTTGAAATGAACTTAGAAGGCTTGAAAAGATGAAGACAGGGCTCAAACTTTATTTTTCTCTCTCCTTGCCTTCCTTTCGCTGGCAGTTGGTATCATGCTGGCCTGCCCCAGTGAGCCTCAGGATAGAGGACCTGCTGCTGGTTGCTGATATGTGGCTGTGTCCCCTCCCAGAGCACGCTGCTGCTCTGCTCAGGCTGCAGGTGCAGAAACAGGGGGCCGCACTGTTCCTGCCATGGAGCGGGAGGTGCAAGGCTGGCGGGATCCTGGATACTCTGGCATGGCCAGTACTTCAAGCAGCCCCCTGAGAGGCACAGGACAGGACCTGCAGCAGGGCAGGCAACAAGGTCATCCCTAGCATTTACTAGGACGCTCCTGTTGCCATGAGTTGGTGACCTTGGGCAGCTTTGTGCTTGGTCTTTGCTTAAAGCTATGTCTCCTTACATGTGTTCCCATAACTAGGTGGTGGCTTTTCATGTGTAGAGCACTGTGGCAGTACCATAGTACTCAGCTGTGTTTGAGGTGTAAGATGAGGTTGATGGCATACTCCAGATTCATCATCTCCCTTGTAACATCAAAATGATCAAAGGTACTCACTCTTTTACTCCCTATATCAAATCCCTGTCAAGGGCACATTCACAAAATCATATAAGGTATTTCTATTATTATTATATGAATTTTTTTAGTATTTGCCAGTGACTGGAAATTTGCCATCCACCCACCTTCCACAGATGGGTGAAAAATATCATTTAGAGCAACGGAATATAAACCAGCTGGTGAATTACAGCATAAGCATTGCCAAAATACAACGTCTAACAATGTAGTCTGTGTGAATGCTTTGATACTGAACTTGCCATAATGCAAAGTGAAGACATTTTCTTGATATTTGTCAAATGCTTGAAGTAACAGTCTGTGAAGTTTAGGTATATTTGTCACTTATTCACCTACGTTCACCTTCTTGGTATGTTCTTCTGGTACGTTTGTCTATGTTTCCTCACTTAACCATCAGCAGTTATCACAATAAGGTCCGGGCTGAGATCACAGTCCTCACTGGTCTGTAAGTGGCATAGTCGTCTTTCGCCAGATGACATTAATGACTGTAAAATGCTGCCTGGCGGTTGTGGTAATCCCACAGCCACTTTGTTTGGGTCTAGGTGGGGTGAGAGGCAGTGGAAAGCGAGACCTGTCATGTCAGGAAAGCTCTTTCCAAAACAGTGCCATGGTATCACCCTTCCCTTGACAAGGAAAATTCACTGCCACCTGAAAGCTGTTCAAGGTTTCTATCATTCTGTCTCTAGTTCAAGAAAGTCCTATAGAGGATTAAAGATGAGTTTGAAAGTGCCTCACAAAAGATGCTTAAATTGATGGTAAGAAGTCTACTAAATATGTCAGATGCAGGAAGCCAGGTAGGGTATCGCTGGGACTGCTGCCTGGCTGATGTGTAATATGGGCACCAAGGTGATACAGCTGTAAACAGAGCGGCTGAGTGAATTTGCTGTATTGGTCTTCACTGAAAAAGCCCATGTGGTGGACATTTGCACACTTGGTATACTCTATATTGCAGACAGGCCAAAGGAGCCAGATCGGTTTGAAGGAGTATATGTAAAGTGTTGGACCAAATAGTGCCAGTAAGTGACAATGAAAAAATGCCATTCATTCAAGAGTCCTGGAGAAAGTGAGCTGTGAAGATGAGGCACTGCTGGTCAAGATAGGAAATTATCCTTACAAATGGCAGCTGGGCCAGAGGATGGCAGGTTGTTAATGCAACCTGCACCTGGGAATAGTAAAAGTATCTTCTGCCTCAGATCATAGAAAACAGCTCTATATCATGCCATATTTAAAAAGAATAGTATTACATTTAGGCATTTCATTATGGACCAGTGCTTGATGTTGCAATCCCTTCTTTCCTGGTGTTATAGGATGAGATGTCACAATGTATCTTGACAACAGATGAGAGGAAATTAATTCTAAAATGAATGTGTAACACAACCCATTTCTTTGCTCTCATGTCTCTAATATCATGCTGCTTCTGACAGAAATGGCCCGAGCTCCTGTTTGCTCTTGCACCAGGAGAAGGAAGGTGTTCCTGGATTTCCTTTTTGACCTAAGCTGACACCACAGTCCAAGCATTTGATTGTAACCTAGTCTGTTTTGTGGGACGGGATATGGATTTTGAAGCACTCCTGACAGCACATAGAGGGTTGCAGGATCTAGTGTTGGTGATCTTGTGCTTTTTCGAAATTTCCATGTTTTGAGGTATCTCCTAGAAAGAGCTAGTGTCTGCTCCCTTTTTACTGCCTGAATTCTGTAGAAGGAATGGAAGGATTAAGGCTGAAATCTTCCCAGCTGTTCTCAGACAAATTAGTTTCCTTTTTTATTTTTTTTTAAACTAAAACCACTGGCAGTCTTGGGTTTATAAAAGGGATGTATCACTATAACAATAATACAAAGACATATTAAACTACTTACTACATAGATGACATATTGTTACACAAAGGAAATTATTCCAATAAATAAACTCATAATTTCATTAAATGAATCAATAAATTGCTTTCAGGTCTTTGACAGAGCAGGGAAAGGAGATTTTCAGGGTATAAACTTGAGGAATTTTTTTTCTGTTGCAACTCAGATCTTTTTTCAGAAATTGTTTTTCACAAATATGTACCATTTGAGTGACTTAACATTTTACTTATAATTCTGTGTGTCCCAGTTGTGTGATTATTAGGACAGCCTTGTGTGATTTTGTTTAATGTTGCAAGCTGTATTTCCCTTGAGAGAGGGGAACAGAATGTGTGGGGTATCGGCAGTGACTCATTTTGCCCAGTCAGATGGTGATTAGGGCTTTCACAGTATTTACATCACAGCAAGACGCTTGTGTCAGAGTGTACAGCTGAATATTGCATGCAGCATTAAAGATTAAAATGAGAAACGGACCGAGCATGACACAGTAGCTGGAAGTGATGTTATAGATAACTAGCCTTGTCCTCACTGATTTGTCTGCAGCAAGTGACAACGATCTGTTAATTTTACCTTTGCAGCTCATAAGAAATGATCTGGTTACCCTGTACAAACAGCAGCAGCCTATATGAACGCTGTGTCTACATAAAGAACTGTCTCTAAAAAAGCCAAATAAAAAAAATCTCTTCCAAGAATCCCATGAGGGAGCGTGTTCTCAGTAACTCTTTGTTCGCCGCTGTGTACTGCACAATAGGCTGGAGAGGGAGATATGTTTTTTTATGAATGGTAAATGGGGAGGGACATAATGTCATCAGATCGTGATGTCAGCCCAATGAATGAAATACTTGCTTAGTGTATTGCTTCAAGACCAAGAAAAGGGACACCATCTCAGTCTGGCTTCCTAGAATAAATCGTCTTTTGCTGACGAAGTCATCTTTCCCACGTGTCATGAATAATCCATGCAAATCGGGACTTAAATAACCAGAAGTCAAGAAACTCGTGGAATAGTGCGTGTTTGTTCTCTTGCACGTCCTCTCACAGCTGCTAGTGGAACACCCCTTTGCAGGCGATGCTGATGGGCTCAGTGAGTTGAAGAGCTATCGCTGTAATTCTGTTGTTGTCTATCTAGCCCAATGTTCTGCTTTTGTCTGCAGAATTCTTTGTTGAAGCTACAAGCCCTCGAAACTGATCTGTGCTCTGCGTTTCTGCCAACCCAGGAAGAAACTCCTCAGCTGCCAGCACCCAAGGATCCAGCCCCCTCATCAGCCCAAACCAGTGTGCTAACTGATGGGGCCAGTTGTGGAGGTAAGCAATCATGTCATGATGTGTTCTCATTTGCAATTATAAGAAAGCCTTGTGACTTGCAGTTTAATATCAGGTTTTCAGTCCTCTGGGAAACAATGCAGAGCTAATGCAAAGCACCATTTCCTGATGCAAATGCTATGTAATCTAAAAAGGGTGATACCTGTTAAAAGAACGGAAATTAATGGCTATAACCTTCTGTTTTTCTGAAAGGCAGTCTTGCTTTTCAGACAGGTTTTAAGAATCCTGATTCTTTTATTTTTGGATTTAATCTGGGTTTTTTTGTTCAAGTAAATTTACATTCTTTACTTCCTATCTCTGTATTGTGTGAGATCACCTGCTATATCATGTAATTTTATTTTCTTCATTCTTTTTGTAAGAGCAATATCACTTCATTTCTCCTATTATTGATTTAAATTTAGTGCCTCAGCAGAGAGGTAGCGAAGGTGAGTTTTACAGCATCTGGATTTTAATCATTCATGATCCAGTATTATTACCCATCTGGGTAAACCGTGGTGTGTTATCTCTCCCCTTTTCCTCAATATGGAAACCAGTCCTTGCAAATAAATAGCCCTAAGGCTTGGCACTATTTTTGTCAATTCATAGCTTGTAGTCACAGAGCTGGCAGAGTCGTGATGCTCAGCAGAAAAGAAATCACTGTTTGTGAAAAACAGGTCAAAGGCAATATGACTAATACATCTCACAAGTGATGTGAATACGCAAATACTTCAATCGTTCACCACGTATGGTCCAAATTTAGGCAGACAGGTCAGTATCCTCTTTGCGATTGATGTTTTATGCCAAAAAAAAGGCTGGGTTCAGAAGAACTTATTTCAGAAGCTGTTTGCTCAGAATTTTCAGCAAGAAATAACAGTAAGTTATTTACTTAAAAAAATCACAAATTGCAGTGTTCTGCTTCAGAAATTCTAAAGTTTGAGGGTTGCATTGCATAGTAAGGAAAATGGTGTGTATAATCCAAACTATTGTAAAGATGAAGGACTGTAAAAAATACTAAATATCCTGGGTTTTGTCTAAAAAAACCCGGATGCTTTAGCCCAGCTAGGCAAATACCTTAATAGCTCTTGAATACAGGTGTGGAATTTGCACTGGTGTTGGTGCCTTGGTGTGGATCTGAGGCAGAGACAGACCTCATGTCTGTGCTGTGCGGGCAGAGACATTTTGCAGCCGATCCAAAATCTGCACTGACTCTTTTCCTTTATGGCAGGGTGGGTTTTTTCTCCTTTTCCAGTAGTTTACTGAATTATTTTGCTCTGCTAGTTTCATAATCCGTTGTTAGAATGGTTCATAATCGTTTCCTTTTCTTATTTTTGCTGTTTTGATTGGATCTTTCTTTAATTCATACTGTTAGTGACCCTTACTTCTGATGTCCTCTCTGGCTCCTTTTTGCCTATCTCCAGCTACACAGGCAAAGGCTGGATGATGTAGCATTTCTCACACAGTTCAGCACCCTCTGTCACTCTAGCAGTTCAAACTTGTGCTTGAATGAAAACCTACCTATTTAATGGATTTTAAGGCACACTCATTCTTTTAAAATCTGCTTTGTGATTTGTGGGGATTTTTCATAACTTGCCATTTTGCATAGAGATATTCTTAATTCTTTGTCTTACATTATTACTGAAATCTGATACATTCAGTTTAGGTAGTTTTCACATGGGACTATTGGCTGTTTCATCTTGAACTTGGATGGAAGTCCAGAGATTTGTACCAGGCTAGGAACAGAGCTTTTAGAGGATATGCCATATATAATATGTGTCTAGTTATTAGCCCTTGCTCAGCGAACCAAGCAATAAAAATTTTAATAATAACAATGTACAAATGTATTATTTTTAAAAACAAGCATGATTGTGAAGTGTATTGAATTTCTTTTGTTTCACATCCCAGTCCAAAAAATAAAAAAAAAAGCATTATACATATAATGAATGAAGCTAGAACAGTGTAGTAAAACCACAGGGTATTTCAGGATGCAGATTTTAAGAGGTGAACAGTAACTCTTATCTCTGAGCAAAGCCAGCAATTTCTGGTTTACTTCTGAATATGGAAAAACTTGAATTAGAGCTGGCAAAATGAGACCATAAAGAATTGCAATGTGCTATTAAGCTAGGTTTTGTTGTTGGTTTTTTGTGTTTTTTTGGGGGGGGGTACAGCAGAGTGTCATTTTTATAGCTTTTGGATATGAATATACATCAAATCTGTGATTTGAACAGTGAGCAGCTGAACTTAAATACAAGATGTTCTAAATGTCTTTAAAATAAAGTCCTGATGCTAGCATTCACGGACATAACATGTTGAGGGATGAACACACTACGTCTGCATTTTTTTTTTTTTCTATACATCAGATTTCAGAGTATTATTGTTTTACTTAAAGTAAGGAATATCACATGCAGGAATACAGACTTGTACCATATGACTTGATGTCATATGATTGAAGTCCACATTATGAAGCATGCTGCATATTATAAGATACTAGATCTTGGCTTTAAGTCCTGTGGTGAGCTCTTGTCGGTGCTAAACTGGACTGAGTAGATGAGATGGAGTAGGCGCAGGCTAAGGGGCAACTTACTGGCTTGGCTAGAGGGGGCTTTAGTTCCCAGTTTTGGCAAAAATAGAGGCTAAAATTAGATCAGACACAGGAACATGAGTCCATATTTGGTCAGTCCATGGGCTGCTCTCAGGATAATGCTTAGTGTCTTGTTTAGGATCTATGCAGAACTGGAATCAAGATGATGGTCCTAAGCTGTAATTAAAAATGGGGTTAGTCATAATGTGTCATCGTCCTGAGATGTTCCGCTATTATAGTAATCAGGCCACATAAATGAATCAGTTTGAGTGACTTGCTGGCCACTTCTGGACTGCAGGTAGTAATTTAGTGCATCCGTGGTAGGGCTGGGACTAAAACCTTTCTTGGGGCCACACCAAAGTTGCATTAGTTTTAAAGTTTTACTAGAGCAATGCTGTCAGGCAGCCCTGGTACCAAGGAAATGGAAGAGCCCTGGCCTTTGGAAAATACTCCCAAATTCACCTGGCACGCAGGCTGTCTCCCCTTCATTTGACAGCTGAGTAAGAAAAACTCCGTGAAGTCCCTGCAGCTCTGTGTGTTTGGTTTTGCACTGGGACTGCTGCAGCCCCTACTTGTCCTTTGCATTTATCTTTCAGGAGTGTTTAGTCCTGAATGTTTACTTTTCTTCTATTTCTGAGACTGACTTGGGCTTAGTAAAATTGCCTGGATGTAAATGTGAAAAGGATAAAAAGCCTGTGACTCTACAGTTTACCACCAGTACAGACTGCCTCCTGCAAGAGGAGTACCTCTAGGTCCACAGAAAATCCGAGTTCAAATGTTGGAAACTTCTTTCCTGCACCCATTATACACAGACTGGCTGATTCTTTTATAACATCATGTTCCTTTCACAGTGAGGAGACTGCTACTTAGTATGACTATAAAAAATTTTATTCCTTTTAATAACAGAGCATGAGAAATAGCAAAACTATTCCTAGTAAACCTATTTCACATTGATTATGTTTCTTTAAGTTCAAAGACAGTGAAGTAAAAGGAAGGAAGTCAGTTTCTTCTGGTTGACAAAATTGTTTTTCAGAAGTTAAAAAAACCTCAGAACCACCAAACCAAAACCCAACCAAAACTATCGATGTTTCAAAGTCTTACTTTGAAGGAAAGATTACTTGCCAGAAAGAGACAACGCTTTTACTTGCAGAGCAACATCTATTCCAGCCTGTATCACTGTATGTTGTCTGTGAATGCAATTTCCTGTGAGCGGTGCAACGCTTCTCCCAGACACCTTTCTGGATCTCTGTGGAAGGATTTGAATCTCGTACATGATTTAGAAGTTTTGGGTGTTGCTCTGGTATCTTGGAGAGTTGAATTTGACCTACAGAGTACGAAGTACTTAGAGGAAATATGCTAGGTTAGAACTAATAATCATCTACATTGCCTTATCGTGAAAATGTTTAATGTAATTATAATTGATGGTGCTGTTAGAGTAAATGAACTTATAGATAAAAAGCCACATGTAACTTTTGCATGACAGACTAAACTATGATGATTATACAATATACAATTGGATTTTTTTGTTGCCTGTAAAGCAAAAATAGTTGGATAGCGCTTGACAAAATGATACTTTAGGCCACTGTAACTACTATTTTTGACATCAATAGTTGCTTTCTATGAAAGGTGCCATTCAAAGCTGGTTTGTCCCCACTGTCCCAGTGCAGCAATAAGGATTTGTAGCTTCAGTATCTGTTGGGCAGAGGCCAAATAAAACGTATTACAAAGGCTCCATTAAAATCCTGAAAAAAACACCCACTCATCATGGGAATGTCATGTCCCCTGTCCAGAGGAGAACAGGGAAAGAAAGTGAAGGTGAAAGAGCTTTATAAACCTGCCTGCTCTTCTGTGAGTAAATCCATGTACAGTTGTTTCTCTGTACAGTTTTAGACTTTCATTTAATAAAAAGATTCTGTGAAATGTATTAGACTGCATGCTACATGGTAAATATAATAGTGAACAGAAATAACATGCATGCTGCCTGGAAATATAAAATAATTGATTTGAATTCAAAGACTGTATATATACATGGGTTCAGAGAAAAAAAAATAATGTAGCTGGTGTAAAATATTATGTACGATAGAAACTGGTGTCGGGGAACCTGAGACAGTGCACATTCTTTGCTTTAACATACATTAAGTGTTTCTTGGGGGAAAGCTTTTATGAGAGCATGGAGTTTCTCCCTACAAATATAATCTGCTTTAAAACACAATTATCTGATAGCAAAAATATCAACTAGGCTAGATCATCCTCACCAATTTCACCCACTGAGGCTGAGGAATAAGATTCCATGGTTATTCCTGTTGATGTACCCAGGTACAGCAGAGGGAAGACGAACTCTTGGTATTCTCTGGAGGTAGGCTCCGTAATGTGCCCATTATTTTCCAAGTTACCCATAAACAGAACCAGTGTGATGAGGTTCACCAATTCCTACTTTTTCAGACCAGAATAAATCATTCTGGCTTCTAGCTTGACCATCTCTATAAAACAAATTTTACCCTTTGAGGCATTGGAGGTGAGGTTTCCATTTATAGTGAAAGACAATATTAACATAATATCACAAGCATGACTCCTCCAAGCAGCAGTCACTGCGCGCTACCTTGAGTAACTACCTTGGATGTTATTGGTAGTCGTTATTTTCATATCTCGTGTTGTTTAGAACCACGTGTACACTACTTCAAACCTTAATGAAATCCTGCAGTATCCTGCAGCACTGGAGATTCTTAGCATCAGGGCATATTGTATTCTTGATCCGCCTTTCTCTTGACCAAAATACTAAATGCTAAATCACAAAATTAAACTTGTTTTGTACAATCAGTCTTCTGCAGGAATGTGGCTTTCAAAAGCAAACAGATCTATGAACATATAATTAATGCTACTATTTTGGGAAACTCTCCATCTTTATATTATACTTCATAGTTTACAAACACACCCACCAACCTTCTCCTGTGGAACCCAAAAATACTTTATGTTAAGCCAGTAACTGTTCTTTCTATCTTCTCATCCTCAGTATTTTGTTCATCCTGCATGGGATACTTTGCTGAACTATTTGCTGTTTATTTTGAATACTCATGCTTTGAATACTTCTGTAAGTACAGATTTGTATTTATCTAGGTAGCTAAATACCTTGTGAGTAACCCTCAGTCCATGTGGTTTATGCTTTCTTTCTAGAGCCTGTGCCAGCCCGCAGAGACTGGCAGAATGAAATGGATAGCAGCCCACAAGAACATCATTACCTAGGGACCAGTCGACTGCTGTATCACATTACAGATGGAGACAATCCTCTTCTGTCACCACGCTGCTCTATCTTCAGCCAAAGCCAGAGATTTAATCTAGACACAGAGTCTGCTCCTTCTCCACCAAGTGCTCAGCCTTTCATGATGTAAGAAAATACATTTTAAATCTTAGATATTTTAAATAATTTTTGTACAGTCCACGATTTTTGACTCTTCATGTTTCTTCAGTTACTGTTACATCATAAACAAGAAATTTTGGTATGGTTGATTTGCAATACCAGAAACAGGACCTAGCATTTTTTCAGTAATAACACAGCACAATATTGTTTGAAGTCTTTGTTAATCATAGTTAGCAAGGTTTAATTTAAAGTTTAAATATTAGTTAGTAATTAGTCTGATGAGTGAACATAAGATAGAGAGGGCTATCAAGGTATAATACTAAAAATTTCACTAGCTGTAATAGAACTGCAGCTTGAGTCATTCACTAGATATGAAAGTGTCAGAGAGCATATGAACAGTCCATATATGTGATCTCCAGAAACCAAGCTGTGAGTGTCACACAGAAATCAAGCTTTCTTAAAAGCTTACATACATAGCTGTCAGCTGCATATCAATAATAATCAGATGTGCTGGTTTTCAATTGTAAAAAATTAGAAACTAAACTGCCTTCAAAATAATAATGTTTTTGCCCAATAATAAAACCCTTCCTGAGCTTACTTTTACAAATCATTGTTACACTCTCCTGTTACAGTTGGAAGATCTGTGAAGTAAGATGCGGGTGTTAAATGTAAATACTGGATCAGGTTATGACCTACTAGCTTAAACTTTTGAAAAATATTCAGAAATCCCACAATTAATTAAAAAAAAAACCCAAACAGAAAACGAAAGCGTGAAAGACAGGTGGTGAAGTCATTAGAATGCCCTATGGGTACCTTCAAGCAAAAGCAATTATTTTATGCTTACTTTGTAGAACTAAACTGTCTCTGTCCTGTGAAAGAACCTAGCTGCAAATTCTGGAGTGCTAGGAAAGCATTAAATGTGCCTGAAAGGAAGGCACGGTCCGTTATAGCCAGTTCTTTGATGCAGCTACTGTGCTTTTGGGTTTTGCAGGCCAAGAAGTTCTGCTAGATGTAACTGTGAAGAGTGCAAAGAACCCCAAACAGTAGCGCAGCTTACCAAGCATCTTCAGAGTCTCAAGAGAAAAATTAGGAAGTATGAAGAAAAGTTTGAGCAAGAAAAAAAATACCTGGTAAGATAATAATTGAAAAGATAAAGGGAAATACTACAAGAGGCAAGCAAGAATCCCAGTGTATCTAAACGTACGCAAAACAATAGGAAAAATGGTATATTTAGTAAAATGAAATAGAAAAAGCATCAATGAGGGACTACCTTTTTATCATCTTTCAGTATATGCAGTAGTTCTGAGACTCTAATTTGCATTTTCTTTGGATTACCTTTGTTGCAAAATATCCATCTTCCAGATGTGTGAGAAGTGGGAATCAGTGAAACACAGCTGACAGGCTTGTGAACCGAAATGACTGAAAAGATGAAAAGCTACATGTTTACTTTGTAGACGTCATTTCATGGAAACTGTTGCTCTGCTGTGCAGATTCCTTCATTCCAGCAGACTCCTGTAAACCTTCAAAGCATGAGGCGCAGTAGAAACTGATGGCAGAAATTAGAGAAATAAGAACTGTGGTGTTGCTGGTGGGGAGTTGCTTGTGGTCAATGGTGTCCTCCGTGCAGCGCACGCACGATCATCACTCATATCGAGCTAGTTTATGTAATGTGAATTGTGCAGTATAAACACACCAAAACACCCGTGCTGCGAAGGATGTGTACACCACGACACAGGGAAGTTTGTGATCTTTTATGACTACATTAAAATGAAAATTCTGCTAATTGTATATTGCCTTGTAATCTCAGCAATGACTACAAACTTAAATGTACATTTGTGAATTGCACTGCCCTGTGGTCATCACATACTCTTAGGAGTAAAATTTCATACTTAACCAGTCATCGTACTGTGACCAGAAAAGAAATTATTATTTCAGAGGTTTATTTTTGCAAAACTGTTTTGCCATTTTAAGTACCTGAGTTTTGAAGATCCAGTGTAAACTGATCTTAATTTGGAAGCAATTTTTAAATGCAAAGAACTGATATACAACGATTTTGCTGTTTGTTGTCTGTGAAATCACTCTGTTGCACAGGACTTTTTCATTGATTAGTTAAGCAGTTAATTTGAAATGTTTAGAGTGCTGTTAAAGTGCAAGAGAATCCCTGTCTTAAACAGTAAGGCCTTATCCCTGCAAAGGACAGAGTGCTCCGGCTACCATCCTGGAAAGCACTTAGGAACCTGACTAACATTAGGTGTTTGATCAGTCCTTTTGAAGTCACTGAGATTACTTATCCAATTAGTCAAGGATTTAAATTTTTTTTTTTTTTTTAGGATCAGAGCCAAAATACTCAGATCCCTGTAGCACTGTGCCACAACGGGGAGAGATAAGGCATGATGAATTAGTACCGTGATCAAGCCAAATGCTCTGCGTGACACAAAGATACAGTTCAGCAGGAACTACAGACGTTTTTTTAGCACACTGTGTATGGATAGGTTTTTATCTGTTTGATTGTAGAACCATCAATTCCTCCTCTTTTATTCTTCCCTTTTTTTTTTACCTTCAGCCTTCACATGGTGACAAGACTTCCAATCCGGAAGTTCTGAAATGGATGAATGATTTGGCCAAAGGTCGTAAGCAGCTCAAAGGTACATAACATCCTGTCATGTCACTGTACTGCTGAAGTGTTTGGAAGTATGAGTGTACTTGGAGTATTTTAGAGTTAGTTTTCTAACCTCAGTTCTCTGCTTATTTTTCACTAGTGCGTGGTGATAAGTCTCCCAATGACAACAAAGAAATTAGGTGATATGGCTTGCCTTAATTTCTAAAAGCAGGGATTAAAGTAAGCCAGTTCAACCTTCACAACAAGGCTGAAAAGGGGAGGGGGGAAAAGACATCGTCTCTTCATCACTATAAACATTCATGCAAAAGGCAATGTTATTCTGAACATTTGTATGTGTCTAAAATATAGAACTAGAAAGTTAAAAATGTCCTTGTAGTAGTACAAATGTAGGTGCAAAATGTTTCTTTAGGACTGAGATTACACAACTCTAAAGCTTTTATTTTTTTGATCATAAAAAATGGTCTTTTCCAGATACTAAGTTTGGTCTTGAGGGTCAAGTTCTGCCCTTGACTGTCTGCATACCACTCCACTCATGTCTCTGGGCATATTGCATGCTTGCCATCAGGGAGAATGTAGCCAGGACTGATGGATTTTTTTTTTTTAAAGGCTATTTATAATTGATCTAAATCTTTTTTTTCCCCTTTATAACTGGATTCTTACTACTAATTAAATTGTAAGATTATGTTTTGTCTTTGTTTTGGATATAGTTAAAAATGTAGATATAGTGGGTGTGATTGTGGTAAATAATTAGAAACTCATCTTTCAATAAATTTCTTCTGGAAATTTCTCCCTTAGATACTAGGCTGCATAACTACTAGATGTCTTTCCCCCCACCCCAGACTTGAACTTTGCGTTACAAATGCAGGAAGGGCAAACGAGAGGAAATGACCAAACTACATCGTTAACTCTCTGAAAATTACCTCTCTGACTCAAACATTGCTTCAGCTAGCCAGGGGGGTCTGGCTTTTGTAGATCAGCCTCACCTGCGCGCCCAAAATGCCTCAATGCTGTGAACATTCTTGATTTTATTATCCTGAATAATGACACTGCTTTTAAGTGAAGCAAGCTTCATGAGGTTCATGAGATAGGTGCAACTGAAATGGAAAACCACTCAAGTTCTTGTAGGTCCTTCATCAAGTTTGTAAGGCTTGTCCATCCTTCCTAGCTCCACAAGTTCAATAAAAATGGCTGTTTTTCCCTACAAACCTAGCCTGTATCCTTGGACTGTCACACCTAAAAAAAATATGTTACTGTTTCTGCATGGATTTCAATAAATTTAACATATTTGCAGCCATCAGTCTCTGCCTTGCCCAAGGTCCTTCACCAGCCAGGTATACGCTAGGAATAAAGCCTGGTTTTACGGGAGCTAATTCAGACTGTAATTCAATTTCCTTGTTGCTCTGTGCAGATTCCTAGAGCTCCAAGGTCTTTGACTTGGTGTCAAGCTCATATACTTACACACTTTACTGCGCCCAGGCAGGCTGCTGACTGGGAAGCTAGGACACACTGTAACCTATATGTCTTCTTCTTCGTTGCTCAGGCGTTCTTTTGCCAAGGGAAGCCATTTAAGCGAAGTGGGTGATTCTCCCTGTGAGGACCAGCTCAGTAGCCTGGCTGGGATGGCAGTGCAGCCTCTGGATGGGAGGGTTATGGTTTAAACTGTGCAAGAGAAGAGTGGTTTGGTTATGCAGACCTGGAGCACATGGCTCCAGCAGGCTGGCATGGTGGGCCCTGCAGCCCAGCGCAGCCTCCCCAGCCCTTCCCGGGGAGGGTCTTTGCTCGCCTCCCCACTCCTGCAGCAGCGCAGGACAGCAGGCGAGCACAGCCGGGCTGAGAGTGGGGCAGTGCCTGCAGGAACACTGCCTCTTGTCCAGGAAGGCATCTGTGAAGGACCGCGTCCTCAGACAACAATCCCCACATCAGGCTTGGGCATGGTCTTACTCATCTGGACATCAGATCACCAGACAGTGCATGGGTTTAGTGAGCAGCGGGAGAGAGGGAGCTCTGCTTCCGTATCCGCCCCCCAGACTCCCCCAAAAACTCTGAAGTGCTGTTTGTCCTCTTAAGCCCCTTTGCTAACCTCACTCCCACAGAAATTCTACACTGACTCCTACCCCGGCCCCCCTCTTTAACCCAGTGCCTCTTCAGTCCTCACCCACGACAATACCTTTTATGTCAGAGATGTGCTTGGAGGGAAAGGAGAAGCGCGTGTGTGCTGTGGGCTTCATTGCTCTGGACACAGCTCATCCCTTGACCATTGGTTTTCACTTTAACCATGTAAAAGATCTTACACGTTGAAGTGAAGCAGAGTTACTTTCCTACACAACTGTGGTATGATAATAACTGTATGCAAGAAATGTGGATGTTTTTTTCTTGTCGTGTCAGAGGACACTTCTTTGCAAATACTTCCAATCTATTTACTCGCCAAGTCATTTGCATTTCAGAGCTGAAACTCAGAATGTCAGAAGAGCAAAACTGTACCTCTAGAGCACCCCAAAGAAATGATCATTGTGAAAGCACTGGGGCCTCTACAGAGGCTGGGACACAGGAGGCCACAAGCATGGAACCAGCTCTCTCGGTAGAAGAAACGATGGACAGCGTATTGAGACGATTAAAGGAGAAAAGACAGCACTTCAACCTTCCTGAGACTATCAAGGTATTTAACAAGTATGGCTGTTCCTTTCAGAACTTTGTCTTCTGAGGCAGATATTAATTAGTGTGTAGCTGTCTCGGGGCGTGCGGGTGGGTGTGCGTCCTGTGTCTGCCAGCACTGCAGTGCGTTTTTCTCTCCAACAAGACGGGAGCAGTTTTCTGAAATGACTTTTCTGCAAAGAGGTGCATAGAAAAAGAGGTGCAGAAGGTTTTTTTTTAACAGTGCTAAGGGCTTTTTGCTCAGAGATGCACGTACAAAACTGTTTGCCAGGCACTGCTGCAACCTTCCTACTTGCGGCTGTGTGCGCAGGAAGTGCATATTCCAGAGTATTAAAGATGATGACAGCAAAAGAACTCCTAACTTGAGCCCACAGAAACTGTGTGACTAAAAATGTTCCTGAAGTGATTGTGAGAATAAAGGTCCCCTCTCACTAGAGAAATGCTGAAAGTTTCTGCCCAGTTGATAGCACTGTGCTAAGATCACACGGATAGCACGACCGTTCAGACCGCTTTGCCCTGCTGATCTTGTACATTTACTTGTGCTGATGCTGCCTCTGCTCTTCCACATCCTCAGTTACTCTTGTACATGTAGGATCAATATTCCGTGGAACATGCTTGATTGGCTGGCAACTTATTTTTGTTTTTAAACTAGTACATATTTTAAAATTCTGCTGTACCTTGTCTCTACTGGTACCTTATAGGGTCTGTCTGAAGCTTTTGTTCTGCAATATATATCGTCCATAAAAATACTTTTTTTTTCCTGTTTTTGCCATCAAATGATGTTGTTATTCCTGACGCTATAGAGCCAAGCAAGACAATTAATTCTGTTACCAAAGGTACCTAAAATCTAAATGTTGACAGTAGAATTTAGACCCTGGCTGATGAATGAAAAAGGGGAGGGGACAAGAGGGACAAGGAGGAGTGAAGAGGAACTAAATGTTAAACTATGTGAGAACTAAGAAACGATTTTGGGTGGATTTCAGTAGCAGAAATTACCCAGCAGAGATAATTTTTAATTTTTTTTGTTTTGTTTAACAACTAGGTACTCTCTAAAAACAAGAACTGTGCATAATGATGCCATGCTTCTGAGCTCTTGAGCTCTGCATACATGACTGACTTCTTAATCGTTTCTTTTTATAAACTACTTTTTTTAAAAGCTGAACTGGAAAAAGTGTTTCATAACCAGAACTCCTTTGTAAGAAAACAAAAGATGACAACAAAACCATGCAGTTCCGTATATAGTCCTAAAATCACAACAGTGCGGAATGCATGCTATTATTTTCAGTTGTTGATTTTTTTTTTATTATGCAAGGAGTGAGATCAGATGATACCAAAACAGACATCAGTGAGGAAATCCTGTCCAGAAAAACTCTCTTACACCAACGAGTTGGGTGTGGGTCTCTGTCCCACTCATTTTTTTGATTAATTTGACTTCTGATTTTCCAAGAAAGAACCTCCTAAATCTGTGCAACGGCAGTGCTGGCTTGAAATATTCTCACAGAGAATGTGTAATGTAAATTCAATGTTTACACAAGTTGATATTTTCTTTTTTTTTTTTTTTAAAGATCTTACTTTGTTTTCTTCTTGTAGTGAGAGAATGTGTTGAGAGAACTATCGGTTTGTTAGCAAAGGTGTTTGGTAACAGTTATACGAAACTGCTATGAAACAGAGGCTCGTAAAGGAATAAAATGAAGTCGAATTGATCTATTTCTAAATGCTATCTTTTAGTAGGTCTTTAAGTATGATGTTAAAAATGATCATTTTTTGGTTATGAGTAATCCTGGATTTTTGGGGGAGAATGAGGTTTATAGCACTGATGATGTGAAATGAATCAAGGATGTCTGCTGGTTACAGCAAAGATCAAAGGCTTCATTTCAGCTACAAGCAACTTTGGTGTTACTGTAGATCTTATTTATGTGCAATATTTTATTTTGTATATAACATTTAGATCCTGTACCAGAATGTGAGACAGGTTAATAGTAAACTAATAGCAGCTAAACGTTTCTTTTTTTCAAGATTTAGTTATTTTGGGCAAGGATAGTGTTTCCACAAAAGCCTGCTGAGTTCTCCCCTGAAGTTGAGCTGTGGAAAGCCTCTGAGGCTCTGCTGGAATACAGATGAGAGAATGAGTGTCCTTAAGAGAGACACAGAGCAAAATCCTAAACCACCCGGTATGTCTAAAGAGGACAAACCACAAGGTCTGAATACGAAATAGCAGAATGCGATTTTCAGAACAAAACACCCCTCCCACAAAAAAAAGCCTGTGAGTAAAGTTCTTGAACGAGAAGACACAGCAAAAATTGGGATTGGCCTGTGAATGATTCAGTAACCCAGAAAGGGACGGCCGCTTGTTACAATTCCTGTTGCCAGCTCCTTGTGCTGGGAGCTGGAGATTTATTTAGCAGTTCACCTCAGTTTTAGGTGCAAGGCTTCAGGAAAAAAAAGATAAAGACCATGAACATAGGAGTTCAGGAGCCAAAAGACAAATAGACATAATTTGAACTATTACTCAAAAAACCACCGAATCCCCCTGCCCAGACCCCAGCTCCCGACTTTTAGGCCAATCCGAGTGTTTAACGGCTGGAGACGTCAGTGCTGCCCAGTCAGCGGGAGGAGCGGCAGCCCTGCGGCGCTCAGCTGCGGGCCACCAGCAAACGCCGCCTTTCGCAGTGGGGCGACCGTCGGACTTGGCCTGGCCCTCAGCTGAAGGAAACCACCATCGTTCTATGGATGTGTCCTGTCGCTTGCTGCCTTCCTTCAAAATTCTCTGTGCCATTTTTGTGCTAAACACCGTGTTGTGGCGAGGCACCAGACATCCCCAAGCGGCAGAGTGATCGGCCCTGGGAACCCGGACTCCTTGCCTGCATGGAAGCAAAGCGCTGCCCTGGGGAGCGACAGCCCCCAGCCAGGTCCAGGCCTCCCTGCCCTACTCTCTGCCCTCAGAGTCTGTGTCTTCCGCCTGGAAAAACAACCACCAGCTTAAAAGGCATAAGCATTCCGGGAACTGACTGGCGAGGAAGAACACTGCACAGTACTTTGTGTGCCTTTGTCCCAGGTTGTGAGAACCAAACCACTGCCTTAACTTTGCATGCAGTCTCCTTTTTCTTTCTTGATACGCAACAAACAACTTCTGCCTTATGCTTAGTTTGAAGACTTGCAGTCGGTCCCCCAAGGCTTTGCTCAGACTGGTTACCTTTATGTATCCATCCTCTCACCGTTGACCTGCTTCAGTTCATTTTTTCCTTTGCTACGAGGCAGTGTTTTTATTTAATTAGCATTGAAATCCACGTTGCTGTATGCAGCCTACAATCCTAAGCTGAGACCAGTCTGTAGTTTGCAATTTCAGCTGCCTACTCTGATTTTGAAATTATCAGCCATTTTGAACTCAGCTGAATACAAACCTGTCTTGAGATTGCTAAGAAAATGAGCTAATGAAACAGGCCCAAACGCTAAACCCTCCTGAGATCGTTTCTCATGTGTAAAATCAATATTAATGATCACCCCCTGTTTCCTCCTAACTATTCAGCTGCTCCAGGCTTAATAGTTTTTGAAAGAATTAACCTTGTATTAATTGCAGAACTCGCAATAAATAAACCAATTAGCTACTTTATAATACTCCTACATTCTAGTTAGCAGCTCTTCTCTTAATGAGAACGATAGATAATTTCGGCGTGATTAACTCACACAGACCTTTAAGGCAAAACGCGATTAGAGGTTCTGCACTGTTTTTGCATTTGAGCAGCAAACAAAAAAGGTTTTGCTCCTGCTGCAGTTAACAGCAAAGCACTCCTTTGATATTAGAAGAGCATTACTCTTTCAGGGCTTGATATATTTTTAAAAAGTAGAGGCTAATTGTTAAAAACACTTCTCCAAGTTGTCAACAAAAAACCCTAGCCACTGACTTTCTGCAGAAAGGCATTCTCCGCTCCCCCAGACTCCTTGTTCTTCACATTACATCACTGTGGAGGACAAGCTCTCCTCCAAACCTCCAAACACTTGGCCCCAACTCCGACAGATCTGTCATGATCTGGCAGAGACACTGGAAAATTCCATTAGCTTCATGTGCTCTTTGCTGTTCCAACCCAGATAAAAATACACAAGTGTCAGGAGCAGGTCTTCTTGGAAAGAGGGGGAAAGGGAGAGGAGGAGAGCAATACCAGTTAAACAGTGTGCTCCTTGCAGCAGACACCTGTACATATGTGGGTATATCACCAACACTGACAAATCACTTTGTCGAAACATCAACGTTCTTCCTTCTGGTACCAGTGATTCGCATTGTGATTTTTTTGAACAGAAACAAACTGCTAGTGTTGGGTGTTCAGCCCAGCAGAGCAAGAACTGTGACTGCGGTAGAAAGCCGTCCTCCATTCCCATCGTTAGTAAAGGGCTGCTCGTTCAGCAGCTTCCCGATAGCGGTTCTACAGCTGCACGCGGTCCAACAGTAATCTCCTGCCAGCTGATCAGATTATTCTTCCATTTAATTTTACAGATAGCACCTTTTTCTAGCATTCTCAGCATTTATGGGGTATTAACCATGGTATCACAATGACTGGATAGTTAGGGGTTTTGTTGTGCATCTATCATTCTGCTCCATAAATGTGTTGTGTCTGCGTAGCTGAAGATTTCTGTTCTTCATCCCTCACCAGCAAGGCAAATTTATTTTTCTTAATGAATAATTAAAAAGTTGAGGAATGTCCTCTCTGCATTTTTGCAAATTTCTGAGTATTTTGTCTAGAATAGTTGTTGTCCTCATTTGTTACAACTAAATCATATTTAATATATAATGGGTAATGCTATCTATGATTTATGAACTGATCTGGCAAATGGAAGTTAATAACATACGGATCTCATTAATTAATCTCTCCCTAGGATGCATAAGAAAAATATTTATTTAATTTTTCATTTACAGCAACTATTCATAAACGTTACCTAAACATTGGAAAATGTTCTAGGAAAGTGCTGCACTGGTATCTGTGGGACCTCAAGGCCAACACCTTCTACTCAGATGCTGCAGTCATCTTTTGTGCACCTGCCTTTCCAAAACCCAACCCATGAGCTATACCCCATGCCCGTGCAATCTGGCTGTGATATCCAAGCAAAAATCTCTACTTGTTTAGACTTTCTATCAACTGGTGTTCCCAGAAAAGTCTTTCAGACGCAGGCTCTGATGGGGCAACACATGAAGATTCCTGTCTTACTGACTAAGACCACAGTCTGTGCCCTTGGCAACTTCCTAGATAAAGACGCAGTGCTTGCTAAATTGCTTTTAGATTTTAGAATAGTAATTTTGAAAGAAATCAAGGCAACAAATTATTAGATGTTTATATAATGACATGAAGAAAAATAAGATTCCAGCTTTTCAGTACATTTTCATTTATTCATCTTTCACCAGATGAAGGAGCACAAGTTCAGGCCACAAAGACTCCCCTTTGACCGGACAAAATAAACACAGTGTCTTTCCCACTGGTAAAGGCCTACCCTAACACCTGCTGTAATCAGCGGAAGTATCTCCTAGCTCTCACCAGCTTTGTCTTGAGAGGGTGACGTGTACTTTGATTCATTTAAAACTTCAGTCACGTAAATTCGGACTCTGCTCTTGCCAAGTCAATGCCAAGTCCCCACTGATCTCAGTGTGGACAGAAGCAGAATTCATTATTAATGTTTATCTGGGGAGAACAGATTATTAAGCAGATACCTACCTGTACCCTTGTCATGAAATCCTGACTCATAATCTTATAAATAACTTTTTTAAATAGGATATGACAAAAAAGCAAATGGCTTTGGAAAAAAAAAAATCCTCAGAAATGTCTACTATATTTTGGAAGTATTCATGGAAGATCTGGAAGTATACGATGGAAAGATAGGTACATTAAAAATTATCTAACTTGTCTAAAAAATTTTTTGGACTCATGTATTAAATATATTTAGATATATTTTAGATGATTAACATAATTGTAGTTATTTCAAACTAATCTTCAGGTATAAATGTTATTGCCTGATGCTGATAAATTTTATTTACATTTTTAAAAATAAAATATTTTTGAAATAAATAAAAATGACTGGAAGATGCAGCTTTTGATGACAGAGCTAGAGGATTATATATCCACAGCAGATGTGGCTCACGCATACTGTAGCTGTGCTACAACGTGTGAAAGGCTAGAATGCTTAGCAGCTGAGAAAGGTTTATAGGGCACTGAGACGCCACATACAGAAGTGACATGACCTGTCATTTGTGTTTGCCTTTATTTCACAGCAGCACTTGAAACTATTAAAATCCTTTCAAGGGACATCATTGCTGAATGTAGGTACAAACCAAAAAATTGCCACCATTGGCGAGATGATGATTTGAAAATTTGTCTACAGACAACTGAGGAATTCCTGTTTGATATCTGTGTCTGTATCCTCATGACTGTCTCTGTTTCTGGCTAGTAATTGTGGTCATTAAGTAAAAAAGGAGTGGCACCAGCACGTGTCTGAAAATATGCCAGCTCTTAAAATTATTATGATCTCAGTCTGATCTCTCCGCATCTTGGATAAAATAATTTTTGTTCATCTTCTCTGGGCTTGGAATGAGAACCAAGGGATGGGATGGAAAGAATATACAGAAAGGATATGAAGAAATTGTATTTCCTAGGAAGGAGAACAACAAAGAAATTGTGTTATTAGTGCTATATAGAGGTAAAAGAGACTTGAAGAGTCAAAGATCAAAAAGAGAGTAATAGGGCACGCTTTGTAGCATGGGATTCAGCAAGAGTGTTTCTTCTCGAGGCTGAGGCAGCTCTATAACCAGCTAAGACGATGCTAACTGCCCAAGGGAAGAGGTGAGCAGCGATACTAAGCAGCCATGAGGGAATCCTAGGCCTGCCAAACAGCTCTGACTTCAGGTCACAGAAAGCTCGGGGACAGTCAAGAATTTAAAGCAGGGAAATGGACTTTAGGCAAGATTTTCACGTCTTTTTTTGTTGTTGAAAATAAACAAGCAATCTGGAGACACTACACACAGTTAGAGTTGCATACTTCAATAATGATGTATCTTAGAGAAGCAAACTTTAATCTTTTTATCTGTATCAGTGTATTTTCCTGAGGGAAAGGGATGAAGAGTCTGTGTGCATCCGGGGCACCAAGAACAGCAAGGCCCAGCTCAGTGGGCAGCACAGCCCCTGTGCCCTGGGCAGAGCTGGAGGGGTCCAGGAAAGAGAGTTCTGCTGGGGAAGCTGACGCAGTTTGTAAAAGCTGGGAGGTGATGACTTGGAGAAGGCAAACTGGTGACGGCCGAGGCACTCCAGTGACATCAGCCAACAAAACAGGTGCCTCTCTGCCAGCCAAGAGGTGTCCCAGTGCAAAAAATGCATTTTCACAATACACGAACGTGGATTGCTGAAGCCTCACGATTCCCTACTTCAGATGTTTGAACTAGCAGCAACCCATGACATGTTTTGTCACTGAACACATACCACACCACAGCATTGTCAAAAGGATAATTCAAATGGTGTGTACTAGGATTCCAAGAAAAAAAAAATCAGAAATTTAGCCTAATATGCAAAAACTTTGGTGGTTTGTTTTTTTTTGACTTTGGGGTTTTTTTTCTTTTTAAGCAAATAGCAAAAATCGGTCCCAGACAATGCTGCAGTTATAGTAGAAACCTCCTTTGGGAGTACAAATAGAGAACCCATCTGAAAAATTTATCAAGCTGCTGCACATTCAGCATGTGATGAATACAGCACCCTTGAAACACAGTGGGGAGCAGCACTGGTGACAAAGTTTGCCTGCTGATGTACAGTATGGATGAGCACCATCTTTATCCAGACTGGCCTCAGGAAAGTCAGAGAGAGAGGGCACTGGCCAGGTTTAAAACAGAAAACGATTTGTTCTGGCTTGTCTGGCATTCCCGGAGCTCTTATGCTTTGCAGCCACACGGAATATGAAGACTGGGGAAGAGAAGAGGACTAGCTGCGACAGGCAAGCCTGACATTCTGCAGTGAAGCATGCACAACAGTTGGACTTGATGATCTTAGAGGTCTTTTCCAACCTTAATGATGCTATGATTCTATGCCTCTAGAAATAGTCCCCACGTACGCGGCCAGCCAGACATATGGGGTAGCATCGACCTGTGCTGTCTGCTGTCACCCTTACTCCTGACGACCCGGTATTTGTCTGTTTCTGAGCCACTCCGGACCACTGCCCATGCCATCCAGCACCTGTGTCTCTCCCAGCCTGCCATGTGTTCACTCACCTGAGCCTGTGTAGCTGGGCTTCAACGCAGTTGCACAGCTGCAGTGCCAAAAGAGCGTGAACTTGTACCCAGCGGGTGCTGGTGGATATGTAAGTTGAGGAGCAGAGGCTGATCGTGGACTAAATTGCAGCTGACTCTCTTTTGACATTTGATCACTGAGGAACATGTTGTTCTTCTGGTTTTGGTTTATTTTTTTTCTTTCTTGTGGGATTTGCTCTTTTTTTCCTTAATACAATAAGTCAGTCTACTGCACAGCTAGTTTTCATAAGGTTTATTTTTGTATTTACAAATATTTGTGGGTGATCAAGCTCTTCACGCCTGACCTAAAATAATGTTCTTCTAATCAATGCTCCTAGTGCTCATAAAAGAGCAAGAGCAAACTATGTGAGCAGACGGTTAGTCCCAACAGTGGCAGGCGGTTCCAGGGAGGGATGCACAGAGCGGTGCTGTATGGGGCCAGCTCGCTCACCGAGGCTGTAAAGCTGGATTCTCAGCACTCACCAGCCCACTGGGCCGCTGAGTCCGTTGGCCCAGGCAGACTGTCGCGTGCCAGTAGTGAGCCTGTTGCCATTATTACAGTTAAGGAAGTGTGATATCAATGGAGTGTACAGTAGAAGCATATCTTAACTCTCATGACTCTCTTAGCATCTTCAGAATGAGACAGAGAGTATTTTACCCTCTGCCTGGGTGGTATGGCTCAAGGAAGTGAGGAATCTGCATTGGGTATTTTCCACTAGAAACTAGATGGCCATTTTCCTTTTAGAAATTGTACGGATTAAACTACAATTCTCACGGAATGTCTATGGAAACAAAATACACATCAGGGCACACTCTTCTAATACCTTTCTTAGTTTTACAGGAGCAAATGAGAAATGGAATTATTTTTTATTTTGGAGGAGTATATTTTGTTACGATTTCCCTTTAGGTAACAAAGCAAGAAAAGAGTCTCATGAAACCTCTTTACGACAGATACAGAATTATCAAGAAACTTCTCGCAACTCCATCTTTGATCACAACAATTGTAAGTTGGAAAGAATTCATATCCATTGTCAAGAAAACATATGAAACGCTGTGTTGGATTTGAACCTGTATGTCAGTTTGGCAGCAACAGAACTACTGACATTTGAAGAATCTGCTCATTGGTTAATACAGGGTGTTGATATTTCAAATACAGCAAATACTCTGTAAAATTCAACTTCTAAGCATGCCAGAGGCCGTAATGTATGGCAGCAGTTTCTGGGGCAATCACTTCAAACTGCATAAGAGATCAAACGTTGCATTAGTTTTCTGTCATGGCTAATGTGCAACACAGAATGAAACCTGTCTCTTTCCAGGAAGCGCTATACTAGCACTATATCTATCTTCCATAGTTTGTTGACAATACTTTTATCAATCATGTAGCGCATAAATAGCATTTGCAGTACTTCAATTAATAATGTATCAATGTAATGTAACAGTACTGGTCTCACTGTGGGTAGAGGTTGTGGAATCTGGCTATTTGGGAGCGAATTAGCATGTCTATCAAAAATATTAATCTAACAGTAATTGGGGCTGGGTTGATATTAAAAATTATGAATTACTGTCTTGTTAGATGACAGTGGAGCTTTAGATTTCCTTGGAAAATCCCAGCGTAAATCTTTTTGCACATGCACACAGTTATTTTATTTAAAAATTTAACTGAAGTTCCCTTGTGTTACTTCTTAGGAGCTTTGCTCCATGGAGTTTCTATGCTTAAGCCTCAGTTTCAAAACCTCAACTTTTCTTCTGAGGATGAAGGAATGTGAGGAAGACATTGGCATTGCTCTGTTTTGGTAGTTCATATTCATAGCTATAAAACTGTGGAATCTCTACCTCCAGCTCCTGTTACAGCCAGAATCTCCGGACATAATACGAAGAGTAGATGGTATATAAGCAGAGTACAAGTTCCAGCAAGACTGCACTGCTTACATAAAAACAGAATGTTCTTTAAATCTTTACTACATATAAAGGCTTTTGAGTATACAGAAATAAATTGCTGACTGGAGATACTGAGGAGCAGGGCCAGCTTCTGTCCTGGAACCCTGACCTCCTGTCCACATGACTTCAGTCACGGTGGACAATATACAGTGGGCCTCATGAGACCTCTCATCCTCTCATGAACAATCTTGGGTAGACTTGGGTAAAGCTTTCAATACATGTAATCTATTCCAGTGAATACATCCAGAAAGTTAGATCCTGATTCTTTTCGCTGTCATCCTATTAACCTTTAGCACTGTAATGTAAGCAACTGATTTAATAATGCTTTACATTTCACAAGCAGGAGGAGGAAGACTCAGATGAAGACCATTCTCAAAGCAGCCATGAGTTATCATCCGGTCCGATATCTTGCCTCCCTGTTGATGAGCACCTGTGTTACTCTCAGGAGGAGAGTGAACCTGCATATGTTTCTCCTCCGGATGAAAAGAAAGTTTCTAAGCAAACAGCCTTGTCTATGTCCAATTTACACGAGGCAACAATGTAAGTTCTGTCCTTTCTTTATTTCCTGAATGTTTATGAATTTTTCCTGAAAGTTTTAATATTTCATGTAGAGTTTGTAAATGAGACAGGATCCATACTTAGTGCATGGGAATATTCTATACCAAAGTAGTGAATCAATGTTTTCTTGCGGGAGAAAAGGGACAGAGGATAGTTCTTGCCTGGGCAGCACACCTGTGCTTTGAGCTGTTTGTTCAAACAATTTTGTGCCAAGTCTATGAAAAGAAAGGTGAAGGAACGTGAGCAGACAGGAGAAATAACTACATACACAGAGGGGTTGATATGACACAATGGCACAGTAAAGATACGTGGACGTACCTATAATTTTTAGATATCTAACTACTCATGTTCTTACAAAGCATCCATAAAACAAAGCACAGTTTGCCCAAGCAGGATAGGCCACTCCTGTGTGTGTGTACTGGGACTGACTGTGTGACTGATGTAAAAACGCCAGCGACACGAGGCACACAAAGAGCAACAGGTGACCTGAGTGAAGGCTCACGTAACACATGGTCACGTGGGAGGCCACTGAACAAGCATAAAAATCAATATCTTCCTCTCATATGAATAGTTACTAGTGTGTGGATGCCCAGAAAACTTAACGCCACCTTCCTATCCTCTATTATAAAACCAAAATAAAGCCACCCTCCTGATGTGTAGATAAGAATTTCAGGTTGCATGAGATAAAAAATCTCCAGATGCATGTGGGTGTTATCACTCAGCCCTGAAACTTGTTGAAGAACAAGAACAGATGTATTCTCATAGCTTATAGGATGGCATCTTTTTTCTTGTGTTTTGATTGGGAGCTCTTAGATGCATAAATGAAGTTGACTAGACTCTACTAAAACTGAAAGTAAATAAAAAAAGTCTTGGTTTTCCATGTAATTCAACTCTGTATGCACTAGTTTGCTCACAAACGCTGTGAAGATATTTCTGTGCATTTTGCTATTATGGGGGAAAAAAAACAAAAAACCAAACCCCAAACACAGCTGCATATGTCATAATGGAATTCCTTCTCTGCTTATAAACCTTATTCTCCAAACACCAGCTAAAACATGGGCGCCGAAAAATGTGGATTCTGGGTACCACTAGCATTTCCACTGCATCACAGTCACGTTTGGCAACAGCTGCTTTTAGGAATAAGGCTTGGATGTTGACTTTATTAATTCAGTTACAGAGAGGCAAAGCATTTCTGGTGAGATGCTGAGCCCTGTCACATCTGTAAGTTCCACACAGAATTAAGACCACAAGCAAGACTCAGCCCGGAGAGCTTTTCCTCCCATGTTGACCACAGAGTCTCTGCCTGCACTTTATTAGGAGGGTGAGCATACCAGTGAAAGGGAAGGAGCACAGCTGTTTATCGCGTCCGATGGCATGGTCAGTTAAAGGCATAGTTGGAGGGATGTGGTGGAATGCCTCAGGGCACTGAGCTCATAGCAGCAGGCTGCTTATGACTCAAAGCCACAGCTTTCACAACATTCCCAAGTGCACGGGGGAGGTTTTCACGTTCTTGTCTCTGTTTTACAGGCCCGTTCTGCTTGAACACCTCAGAGAAACAAAGGCAGATAAGAAAAGGCTTCGCAAAGCTCTGAGAGAGTTTGAGGAACAATTCTATAAACAGACAGGAAGGTAAATAACCGGCTCAACACAAGCCCTCTCCTTCTCCCCTCTGGGCTCCGAGGCAGACGTGTGTGTTTCTGCTAGGGTGGGTACTTTAAGGTGAGCAGGCCAAAGAAGCTGCTGCTAGGGACTGGAAGACACCATGGCAGTGTCTGGTCTCTGTGGAGATGTCCATCTCCCTGCTTAGTTCCTCCGGGATGTGCGCATCCCTGAGGATGGTCTGGAGCTGAGGATCCTCCACGACATGCCTGCAATGGGTATAAACCCCGCCTCAGCACGGGACCTTTCCTCAGCTGAAGAGAGGCTGCTAAGGGGTCTTTCTGAGGATGTGAATCTGCAGGGATTACACTGGGCTGTTGGGCCATTTTTAAAAGGCCAGATTTAAAAAAAGAAGTCACTGTTTCTTTCACCCTTAGAGAAATGCTGGCTAGTTTTACCCTCTCTTGTAGCATCCTCCCTTCATTTAGCAATCTTGTTCGCTGAAAACCATGGAGGATACGGGCATGTAGTATTCTGGTAACAGTTGTCAAAGCACTATGTAATAACTTCGCCGCATATTTGAGAATGCAGTAGTTACGCTTGCATAGCTGACAAGAAAGAAAATTAACTGCTAAATGAAAATTCAGTATTGCAAATACTATTCTTTCATTTCTGTCTATTTGAGCTTTTTGGTCCTGTAAAATTATCTTTATTTATTTATTATGTCACCTACAGTTAGGAAAAAAAAAGATAATCCAACCCAGTCCTCATTAGTTGTTGCAGAACTAATTTTAAAAACTGTTTCTCCTCTTACTCACAAAAGTGACAGCACTTTAACTTGCTTTTCATAGGAGTCCTCAAAAAGAAGATCGGGTGCCAATGGCCGAGGAATACTCCGAATACAAGCACACAAAAGCCAAAATCAGACTCTTGGAGGTTCTCATCAGTAAGCACGATATTTCCAAAACGATTTGAAGCAAATGCAATGCTGTGGTATTGTTCTCCAGCAAAAAAACCCAAGCAAACAAACAAGTAATGAAAAAAGAGGAAGTAATTTTACAGGTCTTGGTCTGCTGCACAATTATTTGACACACTGAGATTTTTGATGCACTTTACCAATTATACTAGCTGGGATGAGAGAGGACAGCAATATGCAAGAATATTAAGCACGGGTGAGTGGCCTATAGTATATATTTTTTCCTTTTGAAAAAGCCCTGAAGTGCACTGTGAGAATGTTAGAATTTAAGGGGACACTGAAGTATTGTAGATCCCGAGTTTGACCTGCTCTTCGTTTCAAATAGTGTGAGGAAATGCTCTCCAGGATTTTAGTACATGACAACGCACCACGCATTTCTTTCCACAATTAACATGCACTGTAATTAACTGTTAACGGCAGTTCTCAGTGTGCTGATTCACTAGATTAGAAGAAACATGAGCTTAAAACAAACGAGGGAGAAACACGCTAATGCACTCCATCTTACAAAGATGGAGTTGCCATTCGATTCCAGTAGCTTCAAAGAAAGGTGCACACAAAGAACCAGTGCCAGGATTTGGTCTAAATTCTGGGAGCAGAGCGAAGTGATGCTACCTATGCAAAAAAAAGAAGGACGGAACATGGCTGCCAAATGGAATTGTTTTTTTAGAAATAAGAGAAAGTGTTTGGCAAAACAAAATAGATAAACGTTTACTGGGAAGAGACAAAACACATGTACTGGCTGCTGTCCTTTTCACTATGATTCACAGGACCTGGCTCATGGTACTTAAAATTCAGTAAATAGATCAACTACATGCTAATTTTTATTTCTGTATTAAACTTTGCACTTTATTTTGCCTGATGCTAGAACATTTGCTTTTCTAACTACCAAAGCTCGTTTAGCCGCATGCACTTTGTAAAATGTCAAAGTATTTCTTGTGTTATAAATTGCCACATATATATATTAAAACAAGACTAGATTATTGCATTATGCTCAGATATTTTGGATAGACAAAGTACATGGTATATAATTGAGTGTCACAGTTATCTGATGAGGAATGCTAGACTTCTTGTTTACTAAAATAAGATTATAAAAAAGATATTTTTCCATTGGAATTATGCATCTTTCTTAACTTTCAGAGCACCACAGTTTGTAATATTAATGAGATTTTTTCACTATTTGTGATAGACCATTTGTGTGAAAAATGGACTGTGAACAGAAGGATTATCAGTGGGTTTTGTCCTAGAAATGAAAAGCAGGGATCCTGGGAAATACCTAGCCCAGACATTAAGGAAGGAAGAATGAAGAATAAAGAATAAGAAAAAAAAAGGGGGGACCCGAATAAGTTGAATCGTGTTCAGTGTTTTGCTTTAACTGTCATTTTATATTGACCACGTAGTACAAGCAACCTGTTTTCTATCTCAGTAAGAAGATTTTCATTTTATAAAGCCTATTATGTACCAGTCATGTTTGTATTTATATTGTATGTAATGGCTCGGCATGATTTTGAAGACGTACACATTTTCAAGTAGTTTGGAGGAAAAAGTATGAACACTAAAAAAGGAATTTTTTATTTCTCAGAGATTTGTTGTTTCAGTGTACTTAGTAATTTCTAACTTAACTTTTATGAATCAGAAATGGTCTCCTTCGTAAATCTGTTTTAATTAAAGTCATCTAGAGCAACAGGAACAGATACAGAGCTATTTGAGGTTTACAAACTACATCTTTGATAAGGGAAAATGATTTCATGACATATGTATACAATTGATATTAAAATGTAATCTATATATTCTATATGATTGTATAATATTTTATACAACAGTACAAATAAAATATTTTTCTATTATATTTATTATGTCGAGACACAGTTTCTGTTTCCAGTTAGCTAATATAAATAACATAAATAACACTGTCAAACAACACGTTGGAAGTGCTGACATTTCTAGGCTCTGAAATTTAAATCATGCTGCAATTACAACCTTTCATGCTGTTTGGCGTTATCCCAGTATTTGTTCAGTAGTTAAAATGAATGCATATTTAAACACCATTTATAAGCCGTTATTTTTATTTTGCTAAAGCAGTTTATATAGGATTTTGTTATGTTTGGCAAGAAACAGAAAACAATTTTTGCAGCATCTAGGTATAAATGGTTGCCAGAAAGAAATCCAGGACTTCTAATCATTTAAAGCATCGGGGGAACAGAAGGGAAAGAGGGAGAGAAGAAATACTAAAAACGCTATTGGAGATTTTGAAGACTGGTATTTGCTTTTGGTGACAGCGGCATGTGCATGCTTCTGACAAAAATGTCCAACTATGGAAATGGGCAACAGAGGTTTGAAGGCTCCTAAGTAACGAGGGAAGTGTTAACGTCCAACGCTGATATTGCAGGTCTTGCAGCTGGGATCTTTCTTTGCGTTTGCAGTCGACAAGCTCATTAGTTGGTGACCAGTAATTTCCGCAACTGTGCCAAGGGACAGATCCACAGGATCAGTGTAAATTACTTCCAAAATAACATCCTGGGCATGATGGTACACCATGACACCATCTTCTTCATCGCAGGTCAGAAATTTGTTATCTTTTATATTTAGTTGAGGAAGGCGCTGCTTACAGAATTCGTCTCCCGGCGATCCAACAGGGGCGATGACGAGAATGACGTAGTGGTAGGCCGTGTACATGCAGTAGAAGTCTCCAAAGTACAAGTTAGTATTTGGGTTGAAGAGTTTTTCAGCTGCAACCTCAAACCTGTATCTTCCGTAAGGTGAATCTTGTGGTGGCTTCCCAGTGTTAAACTCAGTGTTGCAGCTGAAGAAGATGCCTTCCAGCTTCCCACTGATCGGAGAGCCATGGCTGCCACTGTTATCCTTAACAGAGGGCTGCATAGCATTCCCATGGTGCTCCCTAGAAACGAATGACTGGTATTGTTTATTTTGTAACACACGTTAAAGGAAAAGTGGAAGTTAGGACGTCCTGCTGTTTGGTAACTGTACTGAAGGGACACAAAGGAAAACTGTTAAACTGGAAACTGTGGTTAGCGTCATGATCTTAGGACCGAGAAAATCAAGCGACGCCCAACTCAGAAAGAGCCAGAATAACTCCTGCTCAAGGGGAACATCTGCTTTTCCAGTCTGGCTTCTCTGCCAACTGTGAGCTGTGTGGGTATTACACGAAGGCAAAGAATAGCACAAACAAAAAAGCCCCCAGGCCACCAATATCTTTAATTAGCTGATTTGTTCAGCCTTCCACTACATTTCTAACAATAAACATAGTTTAGTTTAATCACATGTTGAAAATTGCAAGTCAGTCCCAATATGCTGATGTACTGTTTGTTAATGCATATTTTTAGCATAGGTAGTATATATTCTGTGTAGAAAACAGCCAGTGAAAGTTCTTTCTGAATGATGTTTTTCAGGGAGCTTATAGGAAGGAACGTACTGCCTGCCATGGTTTTTTTCCCCAAATGATAATTTCAGCTCTAATTTGTCTACTGCTGACGTCAGTCAGAGGTGGGCATAGAGCGTTAGGCAATTTGGTTAACTTCCACTGTGGTCGGTATCCAGCTTCTACAGTCACTAGTCCTAAGGGGAAAAAATGTACAAGACTAGCGCTTTTTTTTTTTTTTTTTTTTTTTTTTTTTTT
>Ga0065711_1001922_pt1 | contig 40530 bp, 30 predicted proteins | sample Hoacrofraction12_FD_59098 | JGI IMG/M metagenome (GOLD analysis project Ga0065711, IMG submission 59098) | Hoatzin crop microbial communities from Cojedes, Venezuela - Epithelial fraction 12 v2 (version 2) | ecosystem: Host-associated > Birds > Digestive system > Esophagus > Crop | place... | reverse complement strand
TGATTGCAGCCTTTCAGTACTTAAAGGGAGCCTATAGGAAAGATGGGGACAGTCTTTTTAGTAGAGACAACAGTGACAGGACGAGGGGTAATGGTTTTAAACTAAAACAGGGTAGGTTTAGGCTGGATACAAGGAAGAAATTCTTTACAATGACGGTTGTGAAACACTGGAACGGGTTGCCCAGAGAGGTAGTGGAGGCCCCATCCCTGGAAACATTCAAGCCCAGGTTGGACGAGGCTCTGAGCAGCCTGATCTAGTTAGCGGTGTCCCTGCTTGCTGCAGGGGGGTTGGACTAGATGACCTCTAGGGGTCCCTTTCGACCCAAAATTTTCTATGATTCTATGATTTTTGTGACAGACTTCTGAATTTTATTGGTATGGAGCTAAAAACAAAAGCTTGTTGTGGTCGAGATGGCTGTGCTTGCACAGGAAGGTGACAAAACTGCTGATGCGTGCGTGGGGGGAGTCCTGATCTCACTTTGCCTCTATGCCCTATAGTTTTGCCTCGGAAGGCTTCTGGCCTGCGATGGGAGTATCTGCTGGGAAATCCCAATCTCCTCAAGAGCAGAAGAGGTCTGTTAATGCTACAGGATGAGCAGGTGGCATTTTAATGTAAGGTAAATGAAGCCCGGAAGATGACTCTGAGTATTCTGGAAATTTATATCTGCATTCCCCCTGCCCCTACCCAGGAAGGTGCTCATGTTGCATTTTAGATGCTTACCTGGAGGAGATAAAACAACCTGGAGGAGATAAAAAGTTAGTGAAATGACTCAAACTTTTATTACTCTAATACCTGAAACCTCAGCTGTTTTCACTGGAGCCCTGGCTGACTCTCATGGCAGTAGGGCATTCCCTATTTAGCAACAGGGACATACGATGTCTAGGGTCTCAAATGTCATGGAAATGAATAGGTGAGAATTCATTGGGACTTTCTCTTTGCAGCCTTCATCATCAAAGTATGTGCCTATTGCTGTGGAAAACATGTCTACCCCCTGATTTTATTATAGAAAAATATAGCTTTAATATTAGAATTGATGCTTTCATGCATCTTCTGCCTGATATTAAGGTACTGAGGTTAATTAAGCCTCGCAACAGGAAGTGAGATAAATTCAGAGACTGCTTCTTGTCTGAAATACGGATGTCCTGATGGGATAATAAAACAGTGCAAGTTTCTGGTACAGCAAAGCTAGGAAGTCGTATGATGTAAAAATAGTCATAGGAGATAGGAGCAAAGAGGAGACGTCTTTCTTGCCTGCTCATCGGAGTTTGGAGTTGAGCAAAAAAACCCTGAAGAGCTTGCAAAAACCTGCAGGATCTCTAATAAATACTTTGCCTGGGATTTTTTAGCCCTTTATTGTGATTGAAATCTTCCTCCAGTGGCACTGTCAGTTCAGCTCTGCTCTGCAGGGGGAAATGCTTTTCTTCTCATGCTGGTGCAGTTCACTGATCTCATCTCAGTGTGCCTGTGGGAGAAGGACCAGCATAGCCTTGAGGTATGTTACCTAGTGCACAAGAGTCCCTGCTCGGGTCGTGTGGGTGTCATGGGGTCATGTTATCTTTTTCTCCATTTTACTTCTGTCTGTATGTTATTCCTGAAAATCTGTAACTTTAGGATGAAAAAAAAACAATGTTCAAAATAATGGCATGTAATTTTCAGCTTCAAAGACAATTATAGCAAGAGTGGTGTGGACCTGGAGTAATGAATGTTTTGTGTTTTTTTTTCTTTCCCTGAGATTGGATGGAAAATCTAGTGTTTTCTGCCAGGTGGACTGTGGAAACACCTTTGGGGATGGAAGAGAAGGGTTTTAGTCATCTGTGTTGAGTTGATAAACAGCGTCTTGTTGCAGGTTCTGTGTGTTTGCTAAGCGAAAGGATGGTGGTGGTTGAGGTTATTCAGTACTGGCATAGATTTTCTGAATGTGTATCAAAATTAGTAGCTGAAGAGGCAAGTGATGCTTCAAATCAATTTCTGCCTTATAAAATGGTCTTGAAGAAATGAGAAAAAATACTGTATTAAATGTCACAAGAGACTGTAGCTTGTATTTTCCACTTCGACGCATCTGCAAACTGAAATGTCTTGTCCTGAGGCTTGGGAGTCTGTTTCCTGGCTATACCGTTCTTTAACAAGGAAGAGAAGAGCTGTGTTTTCATTCATAGGCTGTGTCGGACTGAATGTTTTGAGAGCAGCTTCAATAAAACTTTTGCATTGCTGGTTGCTATGAGCTTGTGAATAGGAGTTTATTTTTGTCTGCACTTACAAGCCCTGGCACCTCCATAAACTAGAAACATGGCTTGCTGCTATGAAAATGGGAGTGAAATTGTGAACACAAGCTAGCAGCAGATTTATCTGTGCTCTTTATGCGCTTTAAAGCTTGGCGCCATCACTCTCATGAACGTGCAAGAGTGGTGGAAACAGGTTGTAAGCAAGGGTAAAGAGCTAGAGAGATTTAATGCAGAGTGTCAGTCAGAGATGTCTGCTGCTCATCATGCAGCCTTCAGGCTAAAATATGTGAGTTTTTCCCCGCTACTTGCATGATTATTAATATCACTCTGACACAGATGAAGTGTTTTAGTGTAAACGTGCTCCTCCAGCTACGTAATAGCCTGCAAGCTGTTGTCTTTAGGGAAATTGTATAGCAAAGCCTTGGAGAAAGAGTGAGGGCAAGAGCGTATTTACTTTTCCTCTGACTTACAGAATTACCTAATATGGACAGAAATTATCTCATTGTGGAACATATATGCGTTTTTCTTAAACTCATTGATACTGTGAATAAGAATTTTCCACTCTTCATAGTGGTACCACAGCTGATGAAAGAGGCGCGCTGTTTCATGTGAAGAAGTATTCTACTGGTTCGCTGCCTCCCAAGTTATTTTTTGCATGTGTGGTATCCAAAATGTGGCTGATGTTTACCCATTTATCGGTGTCATGCTGCCATTGTACCTGGGTGTTTATAAAACTAGGTATGTAACAGGATATTGGATAAATACACTGAGCAGAATATTCCTGTGTCTAATAAACAACAAAGTTTTAAGTTGTAAAATGTAGTTTTGTGGCTTGTCTGCAGCTTTTCTTTTTATGTTCTGCTGTTCTCCTTGTCTTTGAGGTGCTGAGCGTCCATGTAAGATGCTGCTTAGTGCTTACAGGTGGAAATGTTGTGCATCGTAACACACTGTTTTATTGCCTACTTTCTTCTTGTTTTGCATAGGGAGAGGTGTTCACTGTGATGAATTGCTTAATTCTTAACATTGGTGCTTGTTGTCCAAGAAGTTGTACTTTAATTGAATGAGTTGAGGACTTCAGGGGAGAGCAAGTACAGGGTGTAGGTGTAGATGGACAGTTCCTACAGGTTTATGTGCTCAGCTTTTGTGGGCAAGTAGTGGTCTCATGGACTGTATTTGCTGTACAGACGGATTCTGCATGGGTCTTCAGGTTTGTCCCTTCTTGAGCCTTTTCTGTCTTCAATGCAGCAAGTGATAAAGGTGTTTTGCTGCTTCTTGAAGACTGGGATTCTGGCTTGGAAGGGAAAAGCCAAGGAAAAGCACTTTCTGAATGTGACAGCCTTCTTCACTGCATTGCTTGATTTGGTGAGGTGCAGGGGCTGCAAGGCTGTGTACCTCCCGTGTGTGTTGTAGATGTGAAGCACAGGCAGCTGATTTTCCAGAGAAGTTTATTGAAATAACGCAACATCACTCATTTGGACTGTGTATCTTCATATAAGGTCTGATTTCACCCCTGCCCTTCCTGTAGAGCTCTGCTGCAGCTGGAATGTGGATGAGAAGTTGCATTTGCACTTCCCTTCCCTTTAACCGCTCGGGTTCCCCATCACAGCTGCCTTCCTGCGCAGAGCCTAGAGAGGGGTGCCAAGCTGTGTGGGTTGGGTGTGAACTCCATGGGTATGTCTGCAACAAATGCTTCAGCCCTACGAAATTCAGCGGGCAGGTTCAGGTACCAGGTGTGATGTAGCTGCTAGCTTGGGCAGGATGTGAAGTTCCTCTCAGCTTGAAGTGGAACCAAACTCCTGATACTAAAAATGTTCACCTGCTTCAAAAATTTTACAGGAGCAAGTGGTGTGCAGGGGTGGGAAATCCAGACTTCTTCGTTTGCATTTGCTGAAAATCTGAAGTTACTCCATAAACATCCCATTTAGTATTTTCACTTACTTGAAACAGATACCGATCTCAAATGCAATGTAATTAGAAGTAATAATATGGAATTAATGGGTTGTAGAGCGCAGTATATTACTACACTGGAAACGACCATTGATGCAACCCGAGGACGTGTTCTGCCTGGAGCTGGGCACACTGTCTGGGGCAGGACTTGCCCTGCCCAGGGGATGCTGGTGTAGGGCTCAGGCACTCTGTGGCTGGTGAAACAGCGATTGTAGGAAACATAATGCTTGTTCAAGTCTCCTGTTTGAGAAATGGGCTGCTGAGGGGAGTAAGAGAAAGTAAAATGTCCAGGAACTTTCTGTTTAGTGTAAAGATTGTGGTGTGTAAGTTTATTTTTTTAGTTTAAATCCTTGTTGCTATCTCAGAATTAAGGCACTCCACCCATCAATCCTGTCTTCTGAATGTAGTGACAACCACTCTCATTTCTCACACTTGATTATTTTAATTTTTTTGAAGGACAAGACATCTGTTGGAGCAGGGAAAAAACCCATGTTGGTTCTTTCATGTAGTCTCCATAATTAGTTCTGCTGCTTAGTGATACATGTAGATAGAAGATGTTACACTGATAGGTGCACCACAGGATAAAAAGAGCCAGTTCTTAGTTTCGGCAAACACTGTAGCGTATTGCAAAGACTTTATTCTGCAGCCGTAGATAGCTGCAGTAGAAGCATTTGGCTGTAGTAAAGAGCAGAATGATTTCTGTAGGAATAACTCATAGAATTAATGCAGCTCTGGATCGTGCTTGCACTTAGGTAAGTAGTCTTCACAGAGACAAATTATTCCTTGTTTAGCAAGATGGGTGAATGCAAAGGATCTTGAAGCGTTAACATTTTTAGGCTAATTTTGCAAAGTCCATCTATGCTATATAAATATGCAAACTACTTCTGCGTGAAGCATTTCTGCATCGTTTTAGGTGGGTCATTTGTTGCAGTCTCCAATCACTCCACTGCTTTTTCAACACTATCTCTTCTATACGCTATTTTTCTGATATTATGTGGATTTTCTTGCTTTTGCTCTTAGAGCAGTGTGATTACTTCTGGGAGCAAATTTCCAAACAGAAAACTGGTGAGGTAGAAGTGTAAAAACATCTTAACGTATCTGCTGGTGTTGCATGCTGTAGTACACTAAGAACTGGGGGAGCTGATGACAAAATTTTCTGGTCTGTTCTTGTACATCCGTAGCTGCCTGCAGCTGCTCATGACTGTGAATGCGATGCAGAGATAAGGCTCTAATTTCAAAGCAGCAGGGCAACCCCCAGCACGCACGCACAGAGCAGCGTGTTGGAAATGAGACTGCGGAACTGCCTTGCGCTGCTGATGCTCAGTGTGGGAGTTCCCTGCAGCCAAGGTAATTCCCCAAAGCAGCAGTTGCTAGCAGCGCTGAAAAGAAGGAAAGAAAAGAGATGGAGATTCAGTTAAACTTGATTTCAAAGCTGCTTTTTGTTACGCCTTATTGAAATCTGTTCAGCAAAGGTATCCTATTGCCAGGGGAGCTGGGATTCCTCGTACCACATTGCTCTTCCCGCACTTTCCCAGTTAGTATGCAGGGAGAGCTGCATCGTCCAGCAAGGGTATCTCCCATCTCCTGCTCAGCAAAGCAAGCGGCAGTGGATGGAGGCAGCCCCTGCTGCCGATGCTCTGCTAATAACCTTCAGGCTCCTGCGGCAAGGTTGTTGGCTGTGTCGGCTGAAACCTGTAACTTCATTTCCCACATCGGGTTTTCTGGGCTGACCCTTTGGCTCTAAAGCAAGCGCCCTTTTAAAAGACAGGAAAAGAGAGGGGATTACACTTTGCTTTTGGAGCGTGCTGTTGAAAATGCTGCTGGTGGAGTAGCAAAATTTGTACTACAAAGCCTGCTGCTAACAAGTAGGTTTCCTTTCTTGAAAGAGGGGAAAATATGTATGTGATAAGGAGACCTAAACAGATGGTCTCAGTGTGTTTGGTTTGATCAGTGAATTCAGAACCAATGTGATTTGAGTGCTCTAGTGCCAGAGTGTGAATTATCCCGGGGGTCTGCAGAGCAGGATGGAAGGGAGGCGTTTAATCAGAAAGAATTGCTTCCTGTGCAGTCACATTAAATGGAAATCCCTTTGTATTCATTGCACTCCTCAAGTATTCTTCATTTTGATATGGACCTTGCTGTGTGACTTGGCTGGTTAAAGTGATTATTATATGGAGGGCTTTCCCAGAACAGCCGTTTTTGCCCTCACCTTGCTTTTCAAAGTGACTCAAATATTTTGACCTGTAGGCAATGCAAGAGAAACAAAGGTCACTGTTAGGTTATTGCCTGTCTGCAGGTTGACATCACTGTCTCAGCTATTGTCCTGTGCTTTACTAATGTTGTGTAGTAGAGATTAGATAATCTTTCTGTAGCCCTTTGCTTAGCTAGACTTCAGTTCTACACTCTGCAGACAAAATATGATTGTATATGATTTTAGACTACTTGAAATGCGAATCTGTGTGTCAGAGGTTGTAGGAATGAACCACTGTCACTTATGCAGATACTAAATTACACCATCTGCACTGAAAAATTACTCTAGAAATGTCAGAATCAGTGTGAGACTGTTTTCAATCTAACCTTGTTGTATAGAATATATTGAGATTACAGTTCAGTTTCTCTGCATGTGATTTTTCAGGTGTTCTGAGTACCAGCCCCGGTCCTGGTGACTCTGCCAAGCCGTACTGCATTCAGACTTGGCTTTTGATGTTCCCATGTAAACCATCAACACCTGTGTGGTTTTGCACTGGCTTTGGTGAAGGCATTGGTATACCAAAAAAAAATATCTGTTTTTATCTTGCCTAGAGTGAGTTCAGCATGACAACCCTGTAAGCTATGTATGTTGTCAACCCTTTAAATGAAACAAGGAAAACTGTTTTTCAAAGAAAAAAATGCTCAACTTGTGTAGGGAGGCTTCTAGGTGTGTTTTCAGATAGACTGTATATGAAGAGGTTCTGCTGGAAGTTTAGGAGTGCATGTAGGGACTTGCAATATGAATAACTGTTGCACACTTGAGGATATTGACTTCTCTGAAACGTGCTGCATATTTCTACAAATTATAGCCAAATGTTCTTGAACATGAGGTGCAGGTTAATTGGTAAAATCCCTGTTAGGATATTTCTGCTTGCATCTTTTTCTAAGTCTTTTGTGTGCTTTCCTTGAACTCGAGGCTATATACAGGTTGCTCTGTACGTAATGTTGGAACTGGTCCCCTGAGCTGTGAAACACCAAGCAAGGTGACTGTGGAGTGGATCATCTCCTGAGCATCTTCCCAGGGCCCAGAAGTGCAAACAGCCAAGGAGTGGCACGCTGGAACAGGGGGAGAGTTTGTTCCCCTCTCTGAGGAAGAGAGGAACAACTGCTGCTGCTGTGGTCAGGCAAAGCTACAGGCAGCAAAGAGATGGTCCTGGGCAGGAAGGAGTCCTTCTGGAGATCCTGGAGGTGGGCTTTCCATGTGCCAGCTGTGTGGGCTTGCTGTGCTGAGCACAGGAACAGCTATTGGTGATGAGGGACGTAGGTTTATCATAGCGAGGGTGCTGGTCCTGTATGAGGAAGATTTGATCAGTCTATGTGTTTTACAGCCTTGAAGTTTGGTGGTAAAAGTAAACCAGCGGTATTGTTGTGCAGTGAGCATGCAGAGTGAGGCGGTGTGGTGTTGGTTCTGTTAGTTATTGGCGTGAGTGAGAAACCCATCACCCGTTTGAACTTCAGTTCTCTACAGCTGGAAATCTGAGAGGGGTCCTGTTAAGGATGTTTGTGATCCTTATCATTCAAACAAGGCACTATTTTCTAAATAAATGCTGCTGAAAACACATTCCAAAAATCCATGGGGCTTACAGCTGCTGGGATGGGATCAGGCAAGCAGGGAGGGAGAATGATTTTCTGCTGTTTTGCCCTTAGGACTCCAACTTCATTTTAACTAAACTTTCCTTCACGCTGCGTATGAAAGGTGGTGTGCTTCAGTCCGTGCTGACTGAACCGATGCTTTTATATTTTGCTAAAAGCTGCAGTGCTCTGCCTCCAGCAGATACTGAGAAGGTGTATGGTACCAAAGCTGGCTAGAAGGCACATGGGTTGGATGATTTATTTGTATGGCTTATGTACAATCTGTGCTTATCATTTTCCTGTGTATGTACCGGAAGAAACATTATTTGTCTTCAAGAGGTTCCTTTTGAAAGGAATAGATACTCTATTTTTATAAAAACTGACTCTTGCTTTACTTTTCTCCTGCTTAAATGGCTGAGTAAGGTTTGTGTTACGCGTTCTACATGGTCAGCTAGCCAGAAGGAAATGGGGGTCAGGCATCTTGCAACTCTCCTCAGATTTTACTGGGCAGATACCTGTCAAATGTACCAGATGGTGGCAAATAAAAGAAGGTCCACTCTTGGCCTGAGGATCCCAAAGCCAGGCTGTTGCCTTGTTGTGGTGCACAGTGTAATAATTGCTGGACTTGGTTGTTTTCAAAGGGTTACTTAACAAAAAGCTTTGAACAGTTTAGGCAAGTCTTGCATTGGAGGAAAGGCTGGTAGACAGAGGTTTGTATTTTGCGTTGATGTTTCAGGTTGAAGTTTATCAACATTTCTTAACTTGCTTGGCTTTAACAGTGTTTCTCAGCTTGTGACCTGACAGAGGAAATGAAGCAGGAGAAACAGGCCCTTGGCTCATCCTACAAGCAAGCCACTTGGAGGTGTACTGAAAATGTTCGTAATTTATTTTAAGCACAGTGAGAATTTGAGACCTTAAGACATCGTTGCTCTAGAAGCCTGACTTCCAGAAGCACAAGCCCAGACTAGTTAGTTACTTGGGGCACCTGTCATGCTGACGTGCTCTTTTCGCCAAAGTAAAACCCGCTGTGTAAATTGAATGGCACGAAGGGTTCGTTAGGCGATGGGCGTGCTGACAGGAGCAGCCCTGCGCTGGTGGAAGGACAGGCACACCGCCGCAGCCTGGAGCTTACAGCCGGGGTGGCATGCAGACGGGTTACTGCTCTGTAAGCTGAGAAGGATGGAGAGGTGTGAAATGGGTGCTGTGGTCTTTGGGGCCTCTCTGTACCAGAGGACTTCAAGAAAATACATGCTTTAGAAATGATCACTTGCTACGAAGCAGAACTTGCACAGGGTAAACCTTGCAGCTGTCAAGGTGAAACACAGCTGTCAGTCATGGGTTGGCTGTACTGGGACACAGTAAAACATATGCAGACTGATGCTACTTTGTTTGGAAATATATTGGGCTGTACAAACAGCTTCAGCTGTGTTCACATTCCGGAGCGGACCTCTGCACTGACTTTCAGAGCATGGCAGTGAGTCCACACTTATTTGAGGCCTGTGTCCTACTGGAAAACTTCAGTCTTCTAGCTGACATGAGGAGGAGAGGCACAGTAAAAGTACTTGACTCTCCATGTGTTAGTGCTTAGGTGCTGGGAGTCTTTTAATTGCCTTTTCCTTGAAGGTTTATGATAACCTGGTATCTTAGTGCACACTGGCAAACAGAAACGAGTAGGCATGAGTGATGAGTTATATTACTTGGCTGCCAGCAGATTCAGCAGTCTTTCGAACCTTACTTTATTCTTTTCCTGAAGCGCTGAGTCCCAGCATCTGGACATCTTCTGCCTTTTCTAGCTGTTACAAAGCATGTAATTACAATGGTAGCGGAGGATGAGATAAGCCTTGGGAGACAGCTGAAATGTGGCAGGGCTGATCTCTTCAGTAGAAATTCAGTAGCTATTTCAGGTAACCCTACTTTGGTTCCGCTGAAGGATGGATGCTTTTACATCTCCTGCCCACTCAACAGTGGGAAATTGGACTGGGGGAAGAAGGGAAGGGTTAATTTTGGGTAACTGTAACCCTGAAGGTGGATGGAGGAGCAAGCTCAAGGGGCTGCTTCTGTGCTGCTTAGTATGGATCTCGTTTTGATTCGATGACTGCAGCATCGACAAGCGTTCTTCTGCCTGAGGGAAAGTTTAAGGTAGATGCTCACAGAAAATGTGTGTGTGTTGCTGAAGAAAGATAAATTTGGCTGCGAACCTTGGTTTATTACGAAGTGATACTGGGGTTGATGAGAACAAATAAGCTTTTCTGCGTGTGTCTATCCGAGTGCTGATATTGCATGGACTCCAGAGTGAGTTTAAACCCCATCAATTTAATAGTGGAGTTTTTATTGAATGTTTAGTTAATTAATACAATGGTTTTCTTTTTTTTTTTTTTTAATGGTGATGAGAAAACAAAGGTCTGACCCAGCCACGTGGCAATGGCCTTGTAGGGGCAAAATGTTACCACTTTGCTTTTATGGCAGTAAAGTTAGAAAGTTCATCTGAGGAACTCGTGTCTTCCCTTTGTGGACAGCAGAACTCTTCTGAACAGTTAACACGATATTTGAGGCTTTATTTTTTCTTGACTTTATTCAATTAAAGGCATCAAAGCTTCAGCTGCTGCTTTTGGTGATGCTTGTGCGGTTTTCACTGGGGAACAAGGATGAATGCAAACAAAGATCTGCCAACAAGTGGTACAATGCTTAATAAGGTTAAGCTTCCACTAATGCTAGCCTTAATTTCTATTTAGAAAGAAAAATGTCAGCCCCAGATGTGAGCAGGGATGATGGGGTGTTTCTTACCTTCCAGTTGTGTGGCTAGGCAGCAAGATGTATTGATTGTCTTATCTAGCTGATAACTGTCCCCACAGGAAAAAAAAAAATGGTTGCGCTTGAGTGCGCAAGAGGACATCAGACCCCTGTCATGGGCAGGAGTTGGAAGTCAGCCCCTTTCAGTGGCAGCACAGTCTGGGCTCTACTTAATTAAAGTAATGCAACAGATAGCGTTCTGGTAGTCACCAGGCTTCATATGAATAGTAAATTGAGGTACATTTTATAGGAACAACTCTCAGGATTCGTGTAATCTGTGTTTGTGTTAGCACCGACTGGTCCAGGGAAACCCTCCCTAAAGCTTCGCTGAAGGTGAAATGCTCTGCAGACGCTTAAGACCGGTGTGAGATGGCTGGTGCATGCTGACAGCCTGTGGGGAATGCGTTGGCAAGCAGGCAGCAGAGACTCAGAGAGGGATGCAGGGGATACATCAATGTCAAAGCTTAGTCTTGTTTAAAACGCAGCCCCAAGAGGGAGATGAAGTGTTGATTCCCTGGATTTCCGATTGGCTGCACTGTTGGGCACGATTCTGGGTTAAGCTTGCTTGTGTCACAGAACACCAAGGTAAGTGTTTTGGCAATTAATGTGAAGGGTGAAGAGCTGTGAGCTGCATGAGATTTGAGCAAGTAAAGATCCAAATGACACTGACACATGAGGTGTAATAATAAAAGTACCAAACGAGAAGTATTTCCCAGAGGCAGCGTTTGGTGGTGTTGCGCAGTCTGAGGTTTTGGACTCTAACGTTTGGAAGATGCACAAAACCTTGCCACACCAGCCCAGGGCTGCTGGTGTAACTGCCACCCACCAGCATGAGGAAAGCTTTGTGATTTCTCCTCACAGTGCAGCTGTTGCTGCTGTGTTTCTTGGTCTGGGAGCAGCATGGGTGAAGAGCAGCACTTCAGATGGAGGCATCCTGAGAGTGGGAGTCTAGTTCTGATCCTTGCACCTTTTGGCAATGTTTGCTTTTGCAAACAATGTTCATTTTAAAAAAAAATGTTGCCAATATGTTGACAGAATTGGTTTAGTTCAGGAAACACTTGCAAGAAATGCTTCACTGTGTCAGTTTGTGTACAGTGCTCTGCGTATTTTGGAGGGACTGACGAGGCAATCTTGTATTTCTGATTTTTTTTCTGTAGTGTAGCAGTTTGATTAGTTTTCCAGGATACACATGTATTTTTAAAAACAAACAAAACAAAACCATAATGAATTTCTTCTTTCACAGGTGGGTTCTAAACAAATCTATCATTTTATATGAGTACCTGAACTGTTGTGCTACAGGGTTCACTCAGTCTCTGCTGGTAGAGCTACCCGTACTGTAAATGCGACACGCATTGGACTGGGCAGGAATGTGTCTGTCCTTGTTACTGTGGTCCTTGCCCTTTTGGTGTAATGGTCATGATTTTTTTGTGAGTGGTGCCTCTGCATTTCTGAAGCTTGCCCATTTAGAAATTTCTGAATCTCTGAGGCTCTTCTGTGTTGAAATAAAAAAAGGTGAGATCAAATCTCTAGAATCACTATTAGACAACTCCTACTTTAAAAACCCCTAAGCCTTGCTTGTTCAAAAGCTTGTGTTTCTCTATCTGCTCACCAAGATCTCTATACCCACTGACCACTGTAACTGCAGTAATGCTTTTGAAGTGGCGCCTCTTAACAGGATCCAAAACTATTTTAGTGGATTCGTCAGTCCTGTGCCAAGTGGGGAGAAAAACGGGTTATTTGAGTAGCCTTAGCCATGGGTCAGCGTTGCCTGGGTGAGCAGGGCTGCTGAGCTGGCCAACGGCTCCCCGTGCTTCCCTCGATGCTGCTAGCGCAGGCAGAAGCTCTCCCTGAGCATTTTGGACAAGATCTCTGCAGGCCACAGCTTAGGGTGGGGGAAGCCTCCGCTTTGTGTGTGCACTGCTTGTCCTAAAGGAAATAAAACCACTGGCAGAAAGGGCACAGAGCCCTGAGTGTTACTGGGATTCCCTGATCTTTGTTTATAGGTCTCAAGCACTGTGGAAAGCAACCAAAAGCAGAAAGTACTGGGTGTACGGAGTGACACGCATCTTGCCCTGAGCAAAGCATGAACGGGATGGCTGGCTTTGAGGTCATGCTTAATGCTGATGCAGTTAGCATAATAATAACTCTGTCTAAATCATTCTTTTAGCATAATCACTGGCAGATTTTGCACAGATTTTGCAGACAGAATAAATTTAAATTCACTGTCTGAAGTGTGGGCTAGATGGGATAATGGGCCTACTGAAAGATGTCAGCTTATTTTTTAAAATTTGGGAGGGTACCAAACAGAAAGAGCTGATATCTGTGGAATTAAATGGGCAATGACTATTTCATCTCATTTGCAAGAGACTTCCTCTGCCAGAGTCAGTGAAGTGTCTTTCTTTAGCTTTGGGCAGTTACAGCTATATTTTTTGATCACAAGGCAGGTAAAGCCAAATGCAAGACATTGACTTTCAAAATCAGAAGTCAGGTGTCAGGCTTTGAATATTTTGTGATGAGGATGCCAAAAGATCTATTTTTGTGCATGTTAACTTTATCAGACTTATTTCTTGATGCAAAATAAGCATAAATAGTCTTAAGTATGCTAAAGTCTATTTTAATTATTCTATTCTCGTAAAACTTGACATGTTCATGTTTTAAAGGGGAGCTGCTTTTAAAATACAGGCCGGGAGAAGGGATTATTCCTCATCATTAAGATCACCTTCTAGTCTGTAAAAGTCAGAATTGTATGTACTATGTTAAATATATTTTTCTGCACTTGCAGTGGGAAATGCAAATATTCCGTAGTTTTTTCCCAGGTGTAAGTTTTTTAGCCCACATATGCTAAATTTTAATATCTCTTATTGAAGTTAACAGGAAGTTCACATTCCTTAACTTAAATGTTATGAATAATCTGTGTTTAGAATATTGATCTATCAAGTACCCTTAAGGTCGCTACATTTGACTTGGATATTTATATTTCAACTTCAATCTGACTAAGTCGTAAACATGTCTTATTTAGTAAATCTCTTTGGTTTAAATATATCTAAAAGTATGTGAACTACATAGCTATTTAAATGCTGTGTATTTTCTGAGATAATATGCATAATAATAAATGGGGAGCAATTATTACATGGTCTGATCAATGCACCTTGAGTATAGGTAAACCTCATGTCACTGGACATGAGCTGCATTTCGGGAAAATAAAGTAGAAATGGTGAATATATTTAGGTTTGACTATTTAAAATTAATTTTCTTCCTTGGTGACTTGACTTGTGATTGAAACTAGACATTCTTGAAATTGCTTGGTTTTGAAGTCGTATATTCCTAATTTTTGTATTGTGGTATTGCTAACCCAGCCGTGAAGAATGGGTAAGCAGGTTTTGCCAGGCTTGATTAAATCCAGTAGTGTTTTTTTTTTCCTTACTTGAGAGTGGATATAACTAACCTTTCTGCTCTTAAGTGTTAAATCCTTAAGAACTCTAGCTAAAACTGACCCAAGCATCAATTGCTGCTCCCAAACCCCTACATGGAAGCTTTATTCTTTTTCTCTTCTGTGCGTTTCACACTTTAACATGTTTTTCTTTTTATCAGGAATGTGCCTTTGAAGGTAACTGGGTTCATGTAGATTGCAGCTTATTCATTTTCTAGATATATCTTTGCTGCTCCTAAGTACTGTGGGCTGCTGGGGGAAAACAGGACTATGAAGTCATAATTTTAAACTTATGCTTTTGTTAGAACAAAGATTAGCTTTAGTGAATGTATTTTTTTTCCCCTCCTCTTCCCAAGTGCAGGTGGAGAGTTACTGTGAAGTCTGTCATTGGTATATAGGTTTTTCAGGAAAAATACCCAAAGTCTGGATAGTACCATAATTACATCCTGGGTAGCACTTAAAGGCACTGTCAGGGATCACCTCATGATCCAGGCTAGGCTCTGTCTTTGCACAAGTTCTGCTCTTTGTTTTTCTGTGGGTGCTAAGAAAGACCTCCCTTACAGTTTTAATGACAATTAAGAATATTTTTCCAGAATTTCAAGTTGCTTGGCTAACGATGTGCCCAGTCCTTCTCTGAAACAAATTGCATGGGAATAACATGGATCATAACTGGTTTAAGTGATTTTACCTTGGCATTATCAGGTGGCAGTTCTGTTGTGGTACTCGTCGTGCTCCCTGTAACCACTGGATAGTGCAGTGATGAGGTTAAATGAGGTGGGTGAATGCAAGTTAAATGATCTGGGATATCTGCTCTCTGGGCAATAATGTTATTCAACAGCTAAAACAGGGCAGGGGGGAGGAGGATGATGCTTTCCCAGAGCAGCACCTGAAATCCTACCTTCACAAGTAGAATTACTAACTTTAGGTTTTCTTCTTAACGGATGTCTGAAGCTACACACAAGAAACTAGCTTGCTAAGTGGTGTACTGGTTTTAACAAGGTTTTTCTAAGCCTGTATTGCTGAACAGAGCAAGGTGGAATGACACCGCAGTTGAAGACTGGGTGAAAGGGTGCTAACTGCTGGGAGGGTCATGGCCTCAGCGAAGAGCGAACTCGGCCAGGGGAAGTGAGTAGAGAATTCCCATCAGTTCTCAGGGCGCGTCCCTCTTAGCTCTGGTTACAGGAAGAGGGGCTATGAGGGCACAGCTCTGAAATGCATCCTGGCGTTAGCCATAACCTCAGCGGTGCCAACACACAGCGTGTGGCAAACAAGGGCAGCAAATGGCTGCTGAGGTCATAGCTACCCAAAAAAAGCGGGGCTTTTGCTTTTTGTTTTGGGGCTGGGTGCTTTTGCTTTAGCTTAAATGCGTAGCCTCACAGCCACTGTTAGAATCATGACCAGCAGCCTGCCAGTAGATGCATGCTTACCCTCCCCTTGTGCGCCCTCTCGGACTACTGCCTTTGAAAGGGCACACGTTCTTCGAGAAGTCTTTGCTCGAAACGGCCTGTTAGCTTCAGCCTTTCTCTAATGCAAGCACAGGCTTATCGCCTGCTGCCCTCCCCTAGTGTCCTTGGGTGAAATGCAGGCTAGTAGATGAATTCCAAATGTTTAACAGAAAAATTGCTCTAAAATGTTTATTCAGTAATTGGGTTGAACGGCTTTTGCTCTTCAATTTAATCAACTATTTTATACCCACTTCAGGCTGCAGGTAATAGACTGAACTGAATGTTTTGTATCGTACCTCTTTTGCATTATTCATAATCTATTGTCTCTGTTCTCATCTTGCGAGATAAATGACCTCTGTTTTCAGCAGTTAGGTTTGATTTATTTTTTTTTCAGCTTGTGTAATATTTAACCAATTCCTGGACAGATTTGGAAGGTAACTTCTTGAAGATACGAAGTTTAGCATTGCATTGATCTAGCATCCACTGATGCATCAAAATGACAGCATCCATTTGAGGGGAAAGCAGACCGGGAAGAACTTATATTTGAAGATTGTAAGTTGTCGCTTCCACAAACCAATTCCCCCACCCCGACAGTATTAGAAAACCAGTTCCTTTTAATCTTATCCTGATGACTCATCTACTCTTTGATACTATAAGAACTATCTAATACCACAAGTTGTACACTATGCTTTTCAGCAGTAGAACTGTTTTAAGAAGTTTGTCCCTGCAGTTTGTCCTGTTTAGCACAGCGATTGCTTAACTCCTGTGCAATGCATATGCTCTGTGCAATGGCCTGAGGGGCTGTGCTCCAAGGAGTGCCAGGTGTAGAGGTTAAACCTAAATCATATAAAACAGAACATATAAGTATTGGAGGTTTTAATTTAAGTAACAGTGATGTCCTGGCAGCGTACCCTTATACAGTGGGTGGTAGGATCGCTGTGGGTGAATGAGGAGTTTGGGGGGTAGTAAAGCAAGAGCTCGTAGCAATGAGAATTCATCCTTATTATAAAACGGAAGTTTATTTTACAGGGAGAAAAATAAAAATGGCTATTTGGAGCTGGATGACGTATTTTGACTTGTGTTCTTCCCATTTTCTGAGTTGAACAATCTATTGTGTCAAATGTCCGTGTCAAATCCTTCCTAGGGAGGAATGAAGTTTATTGACTGGAGGAAGAACACTTTCTGTATGGAGGTACGTGGATAAATCACTTGCTTTTTACCCGAGTTACTTCTTTTGGTTCTTTCCTGCATGAAATCTTTCATTTGAAAGAACCTAATGAGTAGTTTAAGTGTGGTGCAAACAGAGGGTTGTAAAGAGTAAGGCAGTGACCCCTTGAGAAGTTACACAGCTAGTTTACACTTGTTAGTTACTTTAAATGGGAAAAAAAAAATCGTTTTCAATTCAGAGATTACACTTGAGTAGCTCCTTATGGAGGAGGATAAAGAGTGTGAGTGCGTGCATTCACACGCGTGTGCCTGTTATGGAACTGTTCTGCAGTGTCTGTTCTGTAGTTTCTCCATTTTTGGCAAGTCCTTGAGAATAGTTTTGTGATTAATTGAACTGTTGATGTACATCACAAAGCAATGATCTCATGGATAAACTTGCTTAGAAACTACTTTCTCAACTATTGTAACAAATTTAGCCAAGCATTGAAATGCTGCAATTTTTTTGTGTGTTTCTGTGCCAGAAATGTTTTAACTGCATTAAATATCCTTGGATATCTTTGTATGAGCTGGTGATAACTTTTCTAATGTCCGTGAGCCAAGAAGATAATTAAGGTTGCACAGTTCAGTAAAATACTTTTCTCAACTTTGCTGCTGTAAGGAAACGGTTGTGGAAGTTTTCCTGGACTGTAATAAAGAGCAATGAGGGGTCGAATGACTGGAGGCAAGGACACCTGAAGAGGGTGGATGTTATAAAAGCCTGTCAAGAGCATCACACTGTGCACAGTACTGGGGTTTGGCAATTCACTGTGGGATGTACTGGGCTAGTAACAACACAGTACAGTCCAGATGACTGGAAACTTGGGGCAGTAGGTATTGGTTTCCTTCCTCTGGTATATTTGACTTGCAGTTCCAAAATGTTAAAATACTGCCTGGCTGGTATCTGGGAAGAGGAAAAGCTTGACATGAATAAAATAACCGGCAAGGCTGTCGGAAGACAGCCTGCTGAAGGGGAGGCTTTTGCTTGTTGAGCATGTGCAGATGTGCTAGTGAAAAGCAAATGCGGAAGCTGCTGATTTGTGATCTGTTGTCTGTTCCCAAAGGATGGGTTCCAGGTTGAGTTGCTGCAGTCCTTCAGGCATTCAAGCCATGTGCTCTGTGCAACAGGATGGGGTGACGTTTGGACATTTTCTTGTGACCTGTTAAAAAACCCTGAAATTGGGTATGCTAAGGGTCAAATTAATATTTTCAGTGCTATGTAGAAACAGGCTTCAAGTTTGTACCTGACATTTAGTAACTGATTCTGTTTTGAGTTTGGCTTTGATCCTGGTGTCTCATACTGATTTCATGCTACTGAGTCTGGTGTTGTGGACCTGCTTCCTTCCTCATGCTTCACCACCATGAATTTGCTTCTGGAGAACTACAGCTGAGCCACCATTTCTGATGTAGAAGTATGGAAAATTCTTCTCCACTCTTGTATTGTCCCCACAACTTTAAAAAAAAAAACCCAAACCAACAAATTCCCCCAAACGCAAAGTGAAGTACCTGAGCCTTTTCCTTCAGAGCAACTTGGTATTTCTGCTCATAACTAACGCCCTTTATCTTCTGTCTTCTTTCTCTTCCAGGAACGCAGAGTTTGTTTTCCCTGTGCAATGTGATTTGAGCTCTGAAATATGTTACTCTGTAACTGGTGACTGGCAGAGGCATGTTCCACTCAGATTTTAAGCCACAACTGGTAGTCTTTGACGATACAACATAGGTTTTCACTTTGAGACTAACCATGTAACTCTTGACCAGTCGTGCAGTTATAAAGAGAAAGCTTTAGCCTTTTTGTTTCTCCCTGTCTGTATGGAGCAGTGCGTGAAGTGCTTATGTTGGTAAGGTATGTATAGTATGTGGTGTCATGCACTGTGCTTTGAAGATGCTGAGGTCGGAAGTCGGGGGGGGGAAGCTGGTAAGCGGGGCAGGGGCAGCCTCTTGCACATGAGAAGTGCTAGATGACTGGTGACAGCTGGTGAAACAGCTGCAAATGTAATGCATAAGGTTGCCTAATATGTGGCATAGCCCAACCGTGTATCGCTTCTTGTATTTTAGGTTTGCTCTGAGAAGGTGTTACGAATAAAACGTAATCGATAGTGCTTTATTAGTCAAGTTCAAAACTTGCTCACTCACTGCCTTTCAAAGATGATTATGTCGTTGGGTTTAAGGACTCATTTGGGGGTTAGTGATGCAATGGAAACGTTCCGTAAAGATCTTTGCTTTCAGCTAACTTTGGCTACAGAGAGCTTGTGGAAATGTTCAGGGTGACAACAGAGCCAGTGCTTTTTGGAACTGACCCCCTTCCGCTACGCTGCATGTACCTGATAGACACATATGGATGCTTTGAAGGTGCTTGCCACTGTTTTATTTCACACTGAAATGGGTTACTGATCTGAAAGTCTACTTATCCCCCTCTTTATGTTGGTCACTAGTGACCCTGTTGTTCAGAACTGTAGTACGACTACAGCTTTAGACAGCTTCTTGTGTGTCAGATGTGGATGCCACAAAGACTGTAAAGATTTGTTTAAGTTGTACTGAATCCCTTGCTCCTTGTTTGCAAGCTGTGTTTAAAAAAAAAAAGTAATGGAAAATTACAGTCTGAAATGCACATAAACTGGCTGAAGAAAATCTCCCATGTCTTGTATGTGTGCATGACATCTGTTGCTTGCTACATGCAGTAAACTGAATGCTATTCTCCTTAAGGGGGAAAAAATCAGTAGTACAAGTGCACTGGTTCAGAAAGATAAACTTATAGTAACGTGGTCCTCTTGCTCATCTCCTGATTTTTTTGGTTTTGTGTATTAATGTTGATAATGCTTTGTGGTTATGCGAAGCCCTTAATTTTTCTTTCACAATTAAAAAGCTAAAAAAACCTCTGTTTTTTCAGCTTGTGGAGGGTTCTGAGAAGTTGTTCACGTTTTCATAGCATGGACATCCATAAACTGCCCTGATAATACCATCTTTGATAGCTCATGAATTTGCTATTCATTTTGTTCTTGTTGACAGCCATTAAAGCTGTTACCAGATGATGGCTGCAAAAATGATGGTGGCAGAAGCTTGAAACACTACCACTGTCTTGCAAAATGTTGTTGTAACTACACAAATCAGATGTGCTGTCAGCAACAGTTTTTAAAAAAGCCAGTTGGCTTTGCGTGCTTTCTCCTGTTCATGCAGTTTGTTCCATGGCTGGTCATTTCTAAGATGACCATGGTGACTTCTACGGAGACGGTCTAACCCCCTGCCCTGTGAAGCGTGAGCAACTGTACTTGGCTGACATGTGAAGGCAAATAGCTTCTGCAATGATCAGCAAAGTACTCAGTCTGCATTGTATTTTAAGGTCAAGTCAGTAAAGGAGACCTTTAAAAGCCCATGTAGAATTTGATTTGGTTCCCCAGCTGTGCCAGGTTAGCTGCTTCTCCATGGCCTGGGACTGTAAATTCTGCTATCGTGGCAGAAAGGGGGGGGAAAGGATTCCCAGGATTGGCTTGCAAGAGACCTTGGAAGTTTTTTTTTTCTTGCGATGTGGCAGAATGGTATAAGAAGCATTTGTTGTGTTATACTTCGGTGATTTCTATCATGTGAGATTCCTTTTAAAGGATATGGAATATCTTTTCTAGACTCCTCTTGTTCCCAGGTGCTGTTGCGCATAGGAGAGGAAACAAAAAGGTGCCAGTCACCCATGGCTGTTGTGAAATCTACCTTCTGTGAAGAGCAAACGCTGACACTAGTTTAAAGCCTCTATTATCATCTCAACCTTCACTACAAGCAAGCTCTTTGCTTTTCCTTGCTGTTCCCGAGGCCCCGACAAAGCCAGTGACTGCACAGAAGGCAGCTAATCGGGGATGCTTGTCTGCCCGAGTCAACTGTTGTTTCCAGCTCTTCACATGGTCCACAGTTAAAAGAAACTTCATGCCACTCTGGAATTGGTAAAGACGTAAAACTGGTCAGCCCTGTTCAGGTGTATGTGTCTGCGTAGCTTCGGTTTCCACTGTCAGCCAAGAACTTCACAGACCCATCCTTCTTTTGAAGTGGAGGCTTGCACGTCTACTCTTTCTGTATAGCATTAGACTTAGGTTGCAACGTATCTAGTGAGAATCAAACCAAATAACTAGGTGGAAGTTGATGTAGAACAAAGTAGACATGAATTTTGAGGAAGCTCAGCTGAGCAGATGAGATCTGATTGAAAGAAGATACAGCTCAGAAGTAACACTGTATTTCCAGGTGCTTTGCAGTCATGTGCTAAACTGCAAAATGCCTGCTATTGAGATAATAAATCCACTGCTATGAAATCTGGACTTTGTAACTGCCTTTCATTCTCGCACTAACAAAGAGGAAAGACTTAGTGGTTCAGAGACAAGGTGTGGAGGGAATGAATTGCTGAAGCAGTTGCTAAGCAGGTAGCTGACAAAGTCAGTAACTGTGGTTGCTGCAGCAGAAGGTCTCGGTGTGTCAGACTTGCAAAATGGTTCCTCCGTGCAAATCTGTATTTTGGACAGAAGGAGAAATTTTCCTAGAAGGAGAAAGCAGGTGTTTTGAGCTCAGCTGTTTATGACTCCTTGATGCTCTGACAATCAATTTGGGCATGATGACTTGTTAAATGATTTCTTACTGTTTACTTAATAATCTAATTTGGGATCCTTGAAGGAATCACCAGGTGGAACAGGTGGAAAAACACTCCCTTCATAGACCTTAGCCAGCTGTCAGGCGATTTTTGAAATAAGCTTATCACTAAACACCGTACTGTCTAACTTTGTGTTCACTTGAATTAGTCTGCTTCCAAATAGATGTGAGGCACAGGAGTCTTTTTCAGGTAGCAGCAAATGACTGAACATGCTGTATTTTCTTCTAATATGGTAAACACGTAAAGCAGCATTTCAAAGTTGGAGCTGATGGGCTCTAATACTCTTTGCTAGAACATGTCATAGGAGGTCTCAGACTTCAGGGTTGTAAAAATTAAGTAGGAAGGGTCTTTGCACAGTCGATGCTGAAGTACAGAAGGTCGATGGTCTTCTACTTGGCTGTTGCAGCTCATATGTACAGTAGTGCTCCTGAAGTTACCCACTGGTGGTTCCAATATCTATCTGTCATGTTGTCCTTCACAGATGACCTTGGATGCGGGGTGCCAGGCAGGTTGGAGTAAAGTTATGGCTGCTTGTTTTGTCTTTGTTGTCAATGATGAAGTCTCTACGGTTCCCCAAGCAGTGCTTTTAACAGCTGTAGTCATAAGCATGTGCAATCTAAAGATCAGTGGTGATTGTTTCTCGGGAGTCTCCCTCCCCCCGGCCACTAAAATTGAGCATTGCTCTGTCAGATGGAAAAGATACCACATGTCAGCTAATGATTTGCTTAATAGTGCAGTTAAGCACCAGTGCAATCAATCTAGTGACAGAGTTAAAATTATCTCCTAATTGCATTGAGAATCAAAGAAATCCTAGCTTGTGGAGGGAGGAGGGAAGCAGGGAAAGAGATTGCATTTAAATGCAGTTCTAGGAAGGTTTGAAGCGTAAAAGGAAGTTCATGTCACCCTGTTAAGGTGAGCCTGACACTTTTGTGTGAGCTTCCTCTAGCCAGATCAGAAGCAGCATTTTAAACCTGTTGCTGGGCTGAAAATGGTGTGGGAAAGCTTACTGAAATATGTTTTGGGCTACTCAGGCTTCCTTTCTGTTTATGTTTCTAACTTCCTTTTATACGAAGTCTATGAATACTTCTTTTTCTTACCCAGAAATAAGCTACTGCCTAAACTAGCAGGTGTCAGAGGTGTTGATTCTTCTGTGCAATTCTTTTAAATAGGGGATAGTGGGGCAATTGGAACAGCACCACACTGTAAATCTCCCAGTACCCAAAAGGATACGAGGTGGACCTCTACAAAACTGCGGGGGCTTGTTTGTGACTTGGTAGTGTTGGGGTGGCTGTGAAAGAAATGTCCGCAGGGGCTGCTGCAGTGAATGCCAGCTTCCTGGTGTGCAGCAGGGGACCCTGATGCCAACGACACCCGTAATGGGGATCAGTGAAGTAACAGCACCATGGCATGAAGTTGAGTTGGCTTTGCGTGCTCGTGGCTTTCAGCCAGCAGGGACGAGGGGTGCTCTAATTTTCTGCTGTGATTTCTGGGGGGATTCGGGGCATTTAAACATCATGGGAGCTGGCTCTGTCCAGGGAAACTATATACAGATCTGACACTTTGGTAAGAGGAGTGATTTGTACAGGATGCTTTCCTAGAGATCTTGCTGCTTTGGTGAAACCAGGTATTTAATCTTCCTTAGGTAAGACTTTGTCTGGAAGATGCAGAATTCCAAAACAGGAGTTTCAAGTTATCTGAGTTAAGAATAATAAATGTGTGTGGGAAAACTCCCTCTCCTGGAAGAAGTCCTTCAACTGCCACATGCTTTCCTACAAACTTGTCAATGGGTTTTCCCACAAGTCCCCAAAACCAAAGGGATGGTGGTTGTTCAGTGGTCTTGGAGATGATGCTTTTGAATTTTTCAGTGGTCTGGAGGATGGAGGTTTTGGCAAGCCTTTGGTAATCCAGAGAGTCATGGTGTTAAACTCAGTGAATTTAATGCTCTAAATTTAAATCTGTCTTCCCTTTCTACAATAAGCAAGGAAGAAGACGAGGAGAACAGCAGTTATTACTGATCAGACTTATTACTGTGTAGTGTTGGTCTATCAAACTTACTTCTGTATTGTTAAATATATACTGCCTGTATTAATAGCAAGTTGCACCTACCATGAGAAATAAAACAGGTCTCGCTTATGGGTGTTCCCAAACCAGTGGCCACTAACAGACTACATTCTAGCCTGTAAAGCTGTTACTGTATCTTTTCATTATGGTTATTAATTAAGAAGCTGAAGTACTGTGTTTTGCAACGTACATGATGATAGTAGCCTCCTGGTTTAAGTAGGGGCTAGTGACAACTTATGGTTGGTGATGGTCTCATTCAGAAAGGCTGGAACAGGCCAATGTTTTTCCCCATCTTTCCAATACAGCTTAGCCTCATAAATACCTTCTTAGCTGTTGCATGCTGAGAACCTCTCAGTGCCACCAAAATAGCTGGTGAACTTTAATTAATCTTGTTGCTCTTGTCTGTAGGCATATTGGAATGAGTCTTCCTTGGTTTCTAATGTGGAACAGAAATTTGTCCCAAGAGGAGGAGGGTGTGCCAGTCGCCCACCACCCATGCGTGATTTCACAGACTATATTCCAACTCTTGCAATTGTAACTTGGGCTTAATTTTTTTTCCAAGATAATAGTTATGTTCTTGAATTACAGGAGCACAACGTAGAGATGAGACTTTTGCCTTTTTAAATCAGCTTCAAAACACTGAAGTGCACTGTGCCCGCTGTGAGAAAGGGCAAGGTGAAAGGATTTTGGTTTGCTCTCCAGCCTCCTTATTGACAATAGCACAAGGTTATTCTAAATGCTGCTGCAGAAATCGTGCTTGTCTGTGGGCAAACCACGTCTTCTTGTCATCCATGTGGGATGTACTCTGACTGAGTGGATTTACTGTGTTTTCATATTCCTGAAACAGTACTGTTTGCAGTTGGTGCAGTGTCCTGCTCTGCCACACAGCATTGTAGCAGGGCTCTGAGCTTTGTTCCTTCCGTTTTGCTGCTCTGTGACCATGCTAGCTACCGCTTTTCAAGCCATGGTTTGTGCATGTTTTTGGTTTCCATCATCACTGTTTTCCCTCAGAAATTAGTGATCTTTGATATTTAATCTGGAATTGATGTAAGTATTACTGGTTTGCGTATCTAAAACAGTGGTCTGCTTTCGCACTGATTTTTCTGCATCTAGAGCTCTTTTACGGAATTGCCTAGTATTCAGCCGGACAGCCACTTCCATTGCTTATAGCCAGCGATTTCAGTACTTTTCTTAATGCTTTCTCAATGGCTAATGTGTTTTCACTGCTGTGCCGAGAAAGCCAAAACTTGGCGTGCTATCTGAATTGGTTTGAGTGCTGTCAGGGGACTTGGTCTCTGCAAATATAAATTGTTTGGTTGGAAGTGTCTGGGCCTGGTACCTGAACTCTTAGCTAGTAGTGTCTTGCTGTATTCTGTCTTGTTTTAGTAATAAGCTTTGTCTACACCAAAAAAAAAACCACAACAGTGAAAAGAAGATTTAGCTTTCAGTGTCTCATGAGAAAATTTCTGGACGTGCAAGCTTTTAGCAGATGCAGTTGGAAATAATCACGAGTAGCAGCTGTGACAGCTAATTGTGGTTCACTTACAAGTTGTTTTGATCCAGTTCACCCATCAGTGAAGTAGCATAAGCAGGCAGGGATGAAAGAAAGTGATTGTAAAGTAGTCATAACCCTGAATCACTCTTCCTTTACATCTGGATCTTGAAGTCTGTTGATGCATATTTTGGACATGATGGCAAACTGTGCCTCGATGCAAGTAGAAGACTGAAGAACTGTAAACCCAGCAGGTTTCACAAGCTTGGAAAATAAAGCAGGGTCCTACCAGTATGTCAGTGGTGGAAACTTGCTCTCTCCATTATTTGTTTAGTCAATACAGCCGAAATAAGACTACATCAAGACTCAGATGGGAACTTCGACCTGCTTTAAGATGATGGCATCCTTAGTGTATAGGACTTCAGCTTTTCTGGTTAAGGAATGACCCAAACTGACTGACTGGTCCTGGTGAAGGTCTTGATAAATCTTCTGGTGTGTTTAGCCTGTTCTCGCTTGCACACGTGAAGTCCCTGTAGTGCGGACAGCACGATGGAGTGTAACTTGTCTCCAGTGCTGTGGCTGTTCTGCAACAACTTGCTTGCATCAGTTGGCTGGTTGTAGGGGGAAGGTATTTGGCTCTTTGCTCACTGGCTGACACCAAGGCAGGGGGTGAAGTTGTCAGGAGGAGGTGTCAGGAGGAGGTGTATGTATCTGGGAAATTGCAGGGGCTTTTACTGGACTTGCATTAGCACAGGCTGTGGATGTGTGTGAGGTGGAACAGTTGTGTGGTGGCAGAAGGGGGCTCTCTGGCCTCTTAAGACTGTCCCCTTAGAGGAGAAGAAACCTGGGATTCAAGGTTGGAAGAACTTTTAAGTAATAATTAGTATTGGATCAAAGGAAAAGTCCTGGTTCCCAGGCCTATTTACTGCAGTGAAAAAGCATTAAAAAGGTTCTTGGAAAGAAAGTGTGGAGAGTATGCTATTCTGCAAGAGCTGAGGCAACCTCCTTGCTTGGATCGAAAGCGTATGTTCTGAAGTCTTTATCTTGATGCCTGTCCCTCCATGGTTTTTCCGCAGAGGCTTTTTTGCTCTGTTTCATGTGTATATTTAATTTTCCTGAGAAGAATGATTCAATTTTCATTAACTACCTGACAGATAAAACACAAACTGTAAAGGTGTCTCTGACAGGTTGTGATTCGGGGCCAAACTGTGAACTGCCTTCTCGGCCACTGAACCCTGTACAATATATTAAACACAGTTTAATTGATTTGGAAAAGCTTTAAGGAAGTGACCTAGCCAAAGATCTCCTGTTATTCTCCATTCCAAATCCCCCTCTTCCAGAATGATCTATTTCCCCAGGACTGTTGATTCTTAAGTGGTCTTAATGACTAGAAAAATGGTAATTATTTTTTTTTCTAGTGGTTTGTTTCCGGGGCTTCTCAGTCTCTGGATATGAATTAAGCCTCAGTGTTCATATTGGAAAGAAGCATGAACTGCAAACCCATTGTAGTATGCATGTCTCTGATATGTAGTTTACAGATTATAATTGGGCAAGCAATTATAATTTGCTTTTTAGGACTGGCTGTTGAAAACTGGTTTGTTTTGTGTTGGATCTTCCTTGTGTCTTATTCTTTGGATGAAGCTGCAACAATTTCTGTGGCAAAAACTTTAAAACTTTTAGATGGGTAGAGGTATAAACACAGCAAATGTTATGTTCTGAATTTGTAGAAGAAAAGAAAAATACTTGAGCTGAAACAGTCTGAAAAATTTCAAATAAAATCTTAGTAAAACAATCCTTGTGGTCTGGATGGCACAGAATTAGTAGAAAATAGTATTTTTAAATCAAAAAACAAAACGGAACCAAATGTTTGGGAGCTCCTTTCATAATGCTCCCCTGTAATCCTGGTTTATCACGTGTACTGGCAGTGGGTAACTTGATAACCACTGAAAATGTGTAGGAAAGTTTTTGGTCTGTTTTTCTTTAAGGTTCTTTAACTAGTGATTTAACTCGGGTGCATTGACTTAATCATTATGTAAACAAAAGGTGTGTTTGTGTGTAGTGTATGTGTCTGTAAACCCCGGTTCAACTAGTTTCCCGAAGGCAGAGGAGGGAGGTGAAGGAAGTGGCAGAAGTGATGGGTGCTGACGAGGCCCTGGCCGCGGGCCCTGCGGTGGCACCTGATGGGGAGAAGCAGCCCTGCATTAGGGTGCTCAGCCTCTCGTGAGGAGTGATGGATGTGACGGAGCTTGCTCTGGCTATCAGATGAGATGATCAACTTCAGTTATTAGCTTTCCTGGAACTTTGATTAGCTGTTAGTGCCTCTGTCGTGCTTTCATGCGTTTAAGTGTATGTTGTTCAGTTTTGTAGCACAGTAATTCTGTGCAGGAGATGCCGAAATTAATAGCTTTGAGCTAGTGAGTGCTACTAGGAGATGCTGTTACAGTCATTCCCTTGATCAATGGTCAATTAAGTAAAAACCTTTTGATCTCTGGGTCTCCTCCTTGTCTTCCCAGAGATGACTGATGATGAACTGGTTGGTGCAGGCACTGGAGTTCCAGTCAGACCCACTTGCTGCCAGGGTTGGCAGCAGGGTGTTTTGGGGAGCAGTCCCACAGATGATAAATCCTTGCCATCTCCAGAGGAGCTGGACCAAAGTGGCTCTTCTGTGCGCTCCCTAGCCAGGCTGGAACTGTAGCGCAGTATTTCCCAAGCTCCTCAACACTGCTGTGAACTTTGCGTTTCTGAAACCGTAGATGGAATGCTGCAGGGTACCATACGGCTGTGCCTTCTGCTGTATGGAAGGGCTCAACCCCCATTTCCTATCGCCGCCTCTCGCAGAGTGGCCAGGTGAGATGGGCTGATGAAAGCTGAACTGGGAAACCTTCAAAACTGCATTTAATGTGCTATTTAAATGTCAGGTTCAAAATAAGCATGTCTGTGTTCTTACTGCACTTCATTAGTATGTCGGTAAAGATCAGCCTCTGCAGAGCGCTGCCCTTCACTTGCGCTTGACTTTGGCGGAGTTGCCTTCCCTGGGCACATACCGATGGCGCACAGTAGGTGAGCATTGCACTGTTTCCTCTCGCAGGTGGAGGTGGGAGGCTGTCCAGTGAAACAGTCAGGCACAAGGTATATATCATTGACTAAAAGTTATTAAATATCAACATAGAGGGATATTAAGTTTGCATGTAAGTTTCCTTGATCTTTGGTCTGTTAGTATAATGAAACAATGCTCTTTAAAGGCTTTAAATATTCATATATTTTTGTTGGAATTTTTTTCATTTTCTTCTGTTGCTTTCATATGACGATACCTTGCCAGGGAACAGAAGTGATTTACAAATCAGAGATGCACAGTAGCAATCCTTATGGCAGATAGCATATCTAGGGGAAAAATGTCAGGCTTGCACCCTTAAATGGAGATTTTTCCAGGGCTTCATGAGAAGATGTTTGTGGGACTAGAAAAAGGATTGAATTTTACTGTAGCACGCACACCTGGAAGTGAACTGATGCAAACTGACTGTAGAAAGCGAAGCAGCATGCCAAGCTGAACATCCTATGCTTTGGTATCTTACGTAAGAAACCTGGCCAGTGTTAACTGGGCACAGATATTTGTAGCCATTTATCAAACTTGTGTTCTTTGTCTTAGAACCTAAACTTCTGAATGTGAGAGTTTCTGTAAGGCTTATCTGGCACTTCTGGGCAATGAGTTCTTAAACTTGCAATGTAGAGTTCTTAAATTCCCCAACTAAGTGCCTTGTAAAGGGTTAAATCCCAAAGCTAATTCAGTCTCTGAGCTTACCCTGTAAGGCTCATAATTTGGGAGAAGGGACTACTTTTTGTCTTTATGCTTGGACTGACTTGATGCGACTTTGTGGGTACAGAAGGATTGCCTCTTAGTGTCCGAGGCACTCCTCCGCAAGGACCGCTACATTTCTGCTCCACCAGTTCCCTTTTTGGACCAAACTCAGGTAAGGTTAGATAGATGAGATTTTTTTTTTTTTTTTGCGGTGGTGTTTCCTGCAGAAAAATGAGCTGGGAATTGATGGTGTAGGATTCCCCCAATACTAGGATGTAGTGGGCTGCTGTGGCTTGCAGAATGTTGAACCTCTCTGTATTTCAGAGCGTGCAACTTTTCCGAAGCTGTACGTACGCTGGCGCCGACTCTGAAGTCTGCGAGGGCCTGCTGTTTCTTTTCAAGAGCTGAAAGCAAGGGTATCTCGTTTCTGAGGTCATTTCCCTGGAAAACCGGTGCGAGTTGGCTGCTCCCCAGCATGCACCAAGGCAGAAAGAATTTCCTTGCACTTGTGGAAATCTCACTTCATAGTCCTGCGTATTGTTTCATTCTTCATGGTAAGTGCCAGGGATGTGTCCGTAAGCTGCTCTTTCCTCATGAGGAGGCTCTTTGTGCAGTAGGGCAGTGAGGTGGGAGAAGAGGGTAAGAGCTCTTCTTTTAAACTGGCTCTAACACAGACAAAAGGAATTGCCTAATGGGGTTGATAAGTGCTAGAGGAAGAAAAGCAAAAAACCAAACAATAAAACAGCACTGGCTGCCCTGGGGGAATCGCTGAGAGGAATCCGCCTGTTTCCTTCTCTTTGGTTACACAGTTTTCAGCTGTAAGTGGCTGAAGAAGACAAAATCATGAACCCTGAAATCAGTGGGATGAGAACTCACTAAATTCTTCAAACTGCCTTTTAAACCAGGGTTGGTAGCCCCTTTAGTTTGAGGAGAGAGGTACCATCCTTTTCAGTGCAGGAAGCTTCAAGTACTGAATCTGGAAATGAGGAGAAGGATTTCAGCTGTGCCTTGTCTTTGTGCTCAGGTTTCAAAGCTGACACAGGCTTAAATATATCATGGTATTTTGTTTGGTTTTTGTTTTTCAAGCCTTCAGAATGCAAGGGAAGTAAAATTCTCAGCTTTTTTCCAGTAACCTCGAGGGCTGTATTAAAGAAATGGAATTCAAACCATCCTACTCCAGTAAAGCAGAAATATTTTCATAGTGAAACTGTGATCTGGCACCACAAACTGAAAGGGAGATGTTCCAGCCCCGCTTTGGGTTGCCTGCTAGAGGTAGGAAGGACTGTGTGAAGTTTTGGATGAAAGGGGGAATATGGTGGCCTGGTGTACCGTGGTTATCATCTATTTCAAGTAAAGTAGGAATAGTATAATTTTCTTTGTTGTTGACGCTTGCAATAAACTCGGGAATATAAATGGAGAGAAGAGGTTTTCATTTGGGCTTTTGTTTTAGTTTGTTGTTATGGGAAAAGTGGTGTGGATGGTGGCAAAGGGAAGCATCTGTTAAAAGCAGTAGAGACTGCTGGACCAATGTGCTTAACATGTCTGTTAAACTTTTTCTGTTTCATTACCTGCTCTTCCCTTTCTTGCCCCCACGAGGCTCTGTCAAAGTCATCAAAAGCAGTGATGTTTCTGTTCGAAGACTCCTGGTTGCAGCATCTCCACAGCAGCAGTAATGCCTGGGAGAAAGGTGCAATGAAGAACGAAGAGCAAGTTGCTTCATCCCTTTTTTCCTTTTCTGCAAAGAATGAATCTCCTTCCTCCTGCCCCCACCCCTTCCTGGACACTATGGATTACCTGTTTCTTTTTAGGCAGATGGGCAAAGGAAGCAGGATGAGAAGGGAATATTTATAGCTCACCTCCTGTTTATGTTCCTTTCCTAGCAGATGTGATGAAGCTCTGTACTAATGCTGGAAGAAGAGAAAATTCAGGGAGGAACAAGACCATTTGCTAATGTGTAGGTCGTACAAAATGCTTCCAAATGCAAAGATTAACACTTCCCACATCTTACTGGCATTGCCTTTTTTGTGTCCATCTCAGCCTGATTTTAAGACAAAAAAAGAAAAACAAAACTAAAGAGGAGCAGCACTGCAGTTCACATGGGTTCTCGTTTGCTGGACCTTCATCCACACAATCATTGCCCTGTGGAGGCAATGGGTGCGAAATGTTCTTTTCGGGGCAAAATCTGACCTTTTGAGTGGGACGTGAGCAAGGGCGTACTGGCAAAGAGGAAGAAATGAGTTCAAGCCAGTCAGATTTAATCAGGCAGGTGCTTGGGTCCTGCAAGACAAGCTGTATGGTTTAAAAAGGCAGCCATTTGGACTTGTTGGAAACTGGGGAGAAAATTGTGCTCAGGGGCATGAGACTTCTCTGCTTTTGCCACAGGCGAGCTGCCGGAACGCAGCTCCCAGGCACAAGGGCTTTCCCCAGCGCGCTCCCCTCCCGGGCCCAATGTGGGGGATTTGCAGGGCAGCAAAGTGGTGTGGTGTGAGCGCTACCCTAGTGAGAGCAAGTGCTGTTTTACTGCATACCAGGCTCTAACAGAAGCACAGTGTGTGCCTTGAAGGAAATACTTCACCTAATAATATTTACTATGCAAATATATCCAGAGACTGTTATAAAAAGTTGGAGGTGGTCTTCCGTACAGGGTTAGTGATTTGTTGAACAAATCCCTGCTAAAGTTGGGCTCAATTTCAGAGGAAGATTGAGACTTTTTTCAATGGGAAATCATGGAAGCAGACTAAGGTGTCCAGATGTCTCAGGAGAATGGAGGTGGCAGAGAAGGGGGTGAGAGATGCAGGCAGAGATCTCTGATGCCAGACTGGCCCATTTTTATCTCTTTGGAGGCTTCTGAGGAAGCCAGGGAAGATGCTGAAGAAGACATTTGAAATGTCTTCAAATGCCTGCTGCACCTGGGTGCTGGCAGCAGCAGGATCCCTCTTCGCTGGTGTTGTGGGCATTAAGGGCTGCCATGAGGTCTTCTCCCTGACCCATTGCTGTCCTCAGGCCCACATGAGGGACTGCGGTAGGTGTCCATGTCAGAGGAATGAAGAGGTCCTGTCTTGTCAGAGCCCTGCATGGGTTCGTATGTGAAGGACTTTATTTGCACCCTCTGCTTTAATAGTTGCTCTATTAGGTGCCATGGGGTGAGGAGTCTCTATGAGGAGAGGCTTGCACTGCCCCAGGCTGGTTCCAGTGACCCCGGGCGAGGCACAGCCCAGCCCCTCAGCCCCGCTGATGGTGCCTTGGGCAATCTGAAGTAAGAAAGAGGAAAAATGCTGGAAAAAGTGAGAGGAATGAGGGGAAAAACTGAGAGGAACAGCCCCACATGCACTGAGGGGGGAGGAGGAGGAGAGGCGCTCCAGGTGCTGGGGCGGGGACTCCCCTGCTGCCTGTGCTTGGGCACGGGGTCCTCCGTAGGCTGTGGCCAGGTGGATGGTGCCAGAAGGAGCCTCCGTTCCCCTGCACTCCTCAAGGTGGGAGGAGTTGGCAATGAAGGGATCCTGTAAATCCTTCAAAAAGGGGTGGGGGGAAGGTGTCGTAATTTGTTTCTTGCTGTTATCTGCTTTAATTGGCAGTAAACCAGCCTTCTCCTAGTGAAGCCTGTTATAGCCCTGATGGTATCTGGTGAGTGATCTCCCTGCCTTTAACCTGGCCCACGACCATTTTCATCTTGCACCCTCCTGTCCTGTTGAGGAGAGGAGTGAGAGCGCAGCTGGCTGGGCAGCTGGGCACAGTCAATCCACCACAGTTACATGTACTGAAATCCAGTAGGACCCTACTTACTGGTGCAAAAAATACTGGCTGTTTTGATAAGTTACACGTCACGGGGCTTGAACAGCAGATTTCTGGTCAGAACACAGTTTTGTTCTGTGTCTCCTCTGCTTTGCATACACAGCTGGTGTGAGGGGGAAGCAAAATGGGAGGACAAAAGGGGACCCCATGGCATATGATGAAAGTAATGTTTTCTGGAGACGTAAAAATGTAACAGACTGAGCACAGGAGCAGAAGCAGTTGCAGTCCTGAAGTGAGGGAAAGATGGATAAACAGAGCTCTTCAGCACTTTTGAGGTGGGTGATTTGGGCTACTGTGATTGCTCAGGGAAGCTTGCAGCAGCTTTTGTCACTGAGATGCTGGCCAGGAGGTTTTAGGATAACCACTGGTAGAGTCAGGAAAGACATTCAGTTTTTTATGCTGTGAAAGTTGGGCTAGAGAGGAAGATAGCTGTTGCTTGTTGGAAAAGGTGACTTGCTTCATGTCAGACTTAAGGCAGCCTCATTTAAAGGAGGCCCTTCATAAATTGCGAAATAGATGTTGCTGCTGGCACTTGCAAATATATTTCTTAGAGTGTCACTCATAGTAAGAAATTTTTACACGGAGAATTTTCTGTTTTTCACAAAAGCTCTGCAGCTTTTGTTGGACTGATACTTCAGGTAATGAGTTAGCAGCATTGTTGTACTTGTGTTCTAGATTGACATTCACCTTTTCCATGCTTGGGGTGGGTTTTATTTTTCCTAGAATCGTAGAATCACAGAATGGTTTGGGTTGGAAGGGACCTTAAAGATCATCTAGCTCCAACTCCCCTGCCATGAGCAGGGACATCTTCCCCTAGACCAGGTTGCTCAGAGCCCCATCCAACCTGGCCTTGAACACTTCCAGGGAGGGGGCAGCCACAGCTTCTCTGGGCAACCTGTGCCAGTGCCTCACCACCCTCATACACCCTCTGTTTCATGGACAACTTATTTTCTGATTTTTAGTTACAGTTTGGAGACTTGGTACTCTGAAGTTGTCACCATTCTGTCATTGATAAATACATAAAATGCAGAACATGAACTCTGCCAGATTGCTCCTTTTCCCATCAGAGAGCACTTGCTGGTAGTCTTTTCCAGTAGGGCTTTGATTGACTTTATCTGTGTAGAACTGAGGTAGCTACGTTAGGGCCTATAGAGATGCTGTTATTTTTACCTTTCGATTGTCCAATATAGACCTTGACAAGGCTGGAGGAAGTGCTGGTTTTGGATGAAGGACTGGGAGGTTTGTTTTTTTTCTCTTGCTCTCTTAAGCATTCTGGGAGTGAAGCTGCTGCGTAACCCCAAGCCTCTTAACATGCATCTTACTGCAGATAAAACAGGAAACAAAGGATCAAATGGATGTGGAAAGTGAATTCCTGCATGTGTTCTCTTGAGACCCAGGAAGTTATTCCGGTACTTAAAGCTTCTGATTTCAGTGGTCTGGCTCTGGTGCTTTTCACACTCGAAATATCACTTATTTTGGAAGTGGTGGGTGAGTCTGTCTCAACTGTAACCTGGATGTAGTTACTCTGCACTTCGTTGCTGAGGTGGTGAGCTGTTGAGTATTTGTCTGCAGGCAAATGATAATGAGATCTGGTCAGCAAAGCTTGAAACGAGTTCCTCTTCCCCATGCCACACTGCTTCAGTCCCAAGCTTCTGCCTTCTGGCTCATGTCTGCATATTGCTGTTGAATTACAAACATTGGATAAAGGATTCAGACATTTCTCTCCATCTTAATTTTAAAACAACAGCCACCCTTCAAGAATAAGTGATTGATGATTCCTTAAGCTCTCACTAACCTTGGATGACAGGAGATGGCATTTAGGTCTCCGCTGACTTCGAGTTCATTTGTTCCTTTATTTCTTTTCCTAACCAGTAGAGACTGTTTTCTTAGGAAATTTCCAACAGCAGCATGTATCACAAGGTGCAGTTCAGAACTGCAGGTGTGACAGATACATACAGTTTAACCAGCATCTCTTCCTGTGAAACGTAATGCTAGCGTACTACTGTGGGGTTAACGAAAGACAGAATTGGTTCAGACCTGAATCAGGATGCAGGAATTCTCAAAGAGGTTAAATCTGGGGACACCTCAGCTTTTTGATGAGTCACCTAACATGCCCTGTTTTTCAACCCATTTTGCCATTTCCCCCATTCTTGTCTGTATTGTATGAGGGCAGGTGACTTCTGGAGCTAGCTTATACCTGTCAAATACTCACGGTCTTAAGGTAGAGTCTTTGCAGATGTTAGCTGATATTCTTTTTCAGTTACATAGCACTCTTGGAATGGGATAATGCTGGGTTTAGTGGGCTTTAAAATTTTCTGAAAATTGCTACTAATTTTTTGGACTGCTGTGCAAATCTGGTGTAAAGGCAGGCTCTTGATGTGCGGTATTTCAAAAATCTATTTTGATTTAATGCCACGTAAAAGGGAAGAGTGAAGCAGTGAAAAGCACATGTCTGAAAATGCCAGCTCTGCCATGGGACTGGGTAAAGTAAGCATGTAAATAGTGCTTTGTGGTAGTGCTCTCTGACAGGAGCTTTTGTGTCTCACGGTGTAAATTCTGCCCACTTATAATTGTATCTGGTGTGATACTATTTCTGCGAGGATTAAAATTGAAGTTGCTGGTTTCAAATAGGGAAAGGGTGGGTTTTTTTAAACTTCCCGTAGAGGCTTTCCCTCCTGAGGTCAAACTTGGTTCTGAAAACTGGCTTACACGTGGTGCAGTTTCTGATCATTGAAGCTTCTGACTTTTTTTGTAATATTAGAGTGATGCCAAGACAGCGGAGCTTGATTTCTCCAGGATTTGAGGCTGTGTCTGTGTCTTGCTTGGGTGCTTTTGAGTTTTAAACCTGTTTTTCTCAGGGTAGCAGAGGGTATCCTGATTGGTCAGGAGTAGCAGCACATGGGTGTTTGTCAGTCCAGACAACTTGATGTTTTTGAATGTAAAAAGGCAAATTTTCCCTTTGGTTCTGAACACATAAGGCTGCTTTTTTTTTTTTTTTTTAAACATTACTTTTGCCGAAACATGCAACTTCCCACTTCAGTTACAGCTGTTTAATGCCCAGTTCTCTTTTGCTGTTGGCTGACTGACTTAACTGTGGGAAACTGAAAATGCAGTTGCCAGGAGGAAAATTGGAAATTACTTGGTGGAGTTTTCATTGTCAAGACTGAGAAAAATGCAGTGTAAATACAGCACAAATGAGTGACTTTCCAAAGCTGTTAATGCACTGACCACCTGGGCCATGGGTCCTGTTTTCGAGAGAGACTGCTGTGGTTGAAACTATCCTCAATTTGCATTAGCAGGCTTCAGAAGAAAAGTGAAGAAGCAAATAAAGTTGTTTGAAGTAGAATATTGAAAGCAACATCACAAAATATGGAGGTCTGGACAATTTGGCAGAGAAATAATTAACAGCCTGGGTTTTGTTTGCAAACTTCCATCAGAAATTTACTTAATTAAGTCCTATCTGTGAGATACCTTTATAGAAATGCAGATTTGGCAGCTGTATATTAGAAACCAACAAAGAAAGAAAATCCCAGACCATAGCAATGCCCATATTGGACTGCAGCTGTTGAAAAATCTGAGTGCTAGTTGCTGAAATAGATACCAGCATAGAGAAATGAGGGCTGGTGTTGCGTTTTTTTGTGTTGTTTTTTTTTTTTTTTTTAAATTGGGCTCTTCTGTGCTAGAACTGTAATTTCACTGTTGGGAGAGGATTAGTATGTAACTAATGTAACTTATTCTAGAAGACAGACTTGAAGTCAGTCTGATTCTAGATTTTCATGAACAAATTAGACCCTTGCCAAGGTTGCAGAACATACGAACCATTCATGAGCTTTCTTATTAGGCTCTTTTTTTTTTTTGTAGCTCAGCGTCACAATTCTTGTTTTCATCTTGAACAATTTGTTCTTCTATGAACAGGCGTGTTTACTACTTGTATCTTAGAGTTTGGTTTCCCTCTGTAAGGCAAGAAAAAAAATACATGTGAAAGGAGGAAACAGCCTAAGAGAACAAACCTCTTAATCCACAGCTCCCGAACTCTCACGCGCTGCTAGCTAAAACTTCGTTCTTTAACCTTTAACAACTGATGTTGTGTGTGATTTCCGCTTTCCATGTGTGCGTAGTAATCCAGATTGGTTTCCTAAAACTGATTAACTCAACGTGGCTTTCAAAACACACTTTACATTAAGGAAAAAAATCGCAGCTGTTCTGTGAGACGCACTCACTCTAAAGTGTGTGCGCTGCGGATGAGGTGTGCGGAGGTGAACTTGGCGGAGGGGGGGAAGCCCCGCGGAGCGGCAGATGGTGGGAGAAGGGGCTGTTCTTGCTGATCCTAGAGGTTTTTTCCAACCGATGATTCTGTGGTTCTGGCCAGGCGCTCCGGGCTGGTGGCTGCCCTGCGGCGGGCGGGAGGAAGTGCCTGGCGCAGGCCCCGGGGTGGGCGGTGGCAGGAGGGGGGACAGGAGGTGGCACCGGGGGTGATGCTGCCAGGCGAGCGGCGCTGAGCATGTGGCCCTTTTGCTGTGCTTGTGTTTTCTAGGTGCATCAGAGGCTTTCTCCGTGGCAGAGTGTGCGAGTGGTCTATTGCAGTACGGTAGTGCCCTCCGATGGTGAGTATTGGCATGAGAAAGTCTTGGCTCACTTTGGGCTTCACTGACTTAAATCATATTCCCTGACCCGCTTTTCTGGATGAGGCTTTTCTGGCTAGAAGGTAGTCCAGTTTTGAACTAAGGAAGTGACAGAGAACAAAGTCAGTCAAGAAGAATTAAGGAAATGGTCAACTTTTCTGATAACTATCCTTAGAAAACCGGACAGGCTTTATAAAGAAAGATGTAATTGTGTGCAATTGCGCGAGATTTTTTTTCCAGACTTTCTCTTGATGTCGCCGTGAGGTCTCTGATGCCTAGCTTTCAGGGTACCGTGTGCCCTGTTAACTTTATTTATGTAAGGAAAGTGCAGTTCGTACCAGCTACTTGCTCAGACACTTGAAAGCACCGTTTGCTGCATTGAACAAGTTGTGAAGCCAAGGCAATTTTTGTTCCTTCATTTAAATTCTGGGACAGCTCAGACATTAACCTTTTATAATAAGGTTGTCGTAACATAAAGTAAAAGTACACACTTGTGGAACTTCAAAATCTCAATATGCCAAAATGCAAAGAGGAAATGACCAGCATCTGCATGCTGTGCACAGACTAGGGTGCTTGTGCTGACTGACACCAGCAGTCAGTGGATCCTCTCCCCATCAAGGCTTGTTAATAAAGCCTGACAGCTAACGAAGTGAAGGGATCCGGCACAACTGCTTCCCCTGCCAGGGTACTGGCTGTGTGCAAATATGAAGAGAACACGACTGTTGTGGAGAACACGAAAGAAAAACCTCAAGGCTTAAATAGGTAGAAGTGTAGAGGACAAATGTGAGGTAGAGAGAATAATATGTATTGCTGCTTGCCTCACTTGATTTTTGCCTTTTCTCATATTGTGCTTGAGTATTTCTCTTGTTATTTCGTCCAATAACTTCACCTTTACCAGTAGTAAATGTTTAACGCTGACTTCCTTGGCTGCACCTTTTTTTTTACTGTACCTTATTTTGGCCAAATGTGGTGCTGAAGTTGTTCTTATGCAAGAACAGAAATCTCTGAAAAGTACTAATAACCTGTTACTGATGCACATATGGTTGAGTCAAAACTTTGTGGTGCTCGGATGGGATTTGTATCTCGAAACAACCTCATGCTTAATATAGCATGTAAAGCTTGTAAAATCCTCTGTGGTCTTATGTAGCAGCATACCTGGCCAGGCTGCAGGTGTCTCTGAATGTAACTGAAATACACTTGTATGCAATTACTTTCTCTTACTTGTCCCTTGTATTTAAATACTGGCTTAAAATTTAATCAGTGAAGATTAGCCAAAATGTTAGCTCTGTAATTATTGAAATGCCAAAATGCTTTGTCCTCTTAGGAACTTGCCGTTTCCCTCATGCAGGCAATCCACAGGGCTGTCAGCAGAGGAGAGCAAGGCAGACAGCTATATCAGTGTCGTCTTAATAACTTGTACTGGAGCTGTCTGTTGCTGTCTGTTAGGTTTCTGTTATTGACATGTCCTTTGGATATCTCTTTTTTGTTTGCCTCTGAGCTCTTCCCTCTCCAATGCAGTATAAGTCTGACCAGACATTACTTGTGTGGGAGGTGATGAGAGGATCAAACTGGAATTATGGACTTTCCCTGCTGGTGAATTAGGCTAGAAGATTACTTCTGCAAGCTTTTTGTAAGGCAAACATAAACCAGCTGTAAATCCAGACTTACTGAGCCTGCCTTCTGAAAGGAAATAATTTGGTCTTTACCACCTCACTGAAGCTGGAAATCCTTGAGGAAGTTTTTGCGTATGCTGCCAGTGCTGATGACTCCTGGTGCAGCCTGGCCTATGGCGTTTATCACTGCGGTCTCTGTCTGGTCTGTGGAGGGTTCAAATGCAGCAGTGCTGGTGCTGGTAGGCACTTCCTCCAAAGCTGGCAGTCGTGGAGCTGCGTTGTGTTGTGCTGCTGGGGATACTCAGAAAACTGTTGGTGCAAACGTTCGCTTCTGCTCTCAGAGAAACTGACTCACTGCCTGTATGATCAAGGTAGCATTTTAAATAAAGAATGTTTTTCATGTCTTGTGGTTAAGTGGTACATAATTTAGTTGTATGTGCTGCTCACAGAACCAATGAATTCAATGCTTCAGTGTCTATTTTAAGCTTCTAAACATATTGATCATTCCTTCTGAGCCTGTTATCACAACTGTGGCTAATGCTAATCTATTTCTTACCAGTCTCCTGCTCAAATACTGGAGTGAAAGAATGCAAAAAAATCTGATAGCTGGTGTCATAAGAGTTGCTTATAAGACACTTGAAAGTCTGTCTAACTGTCCAAATAAATTGGCAATATGCTTTATTCTTTTCAGTAAATATCTGACTCTTGTCTCTGAGTTTCAAGCTTCGAAACACTAAAGCTACTAAGATCCTGTCAGGTGTCTGAGTCTTGAGAACAGGCATTTATAGGCTTCCAGATACTGGGGCCTCTTGGGATGCTTTAGTCATTTTAGATGTCCATACTTGGTCATTTCCACCTAGTCTTTAAAGACAACGTGAGGACCTCTTTGTCTGCACCGAATAGTAATCCTCTGGAAGAAGGAGGAAAAAGCCTTTATACGTGTCATGAAGGCATGTGGCAGTAAACTCAAAAGCCCAAGAGAACTTTTCTTACTTTGTAAAAGTATACTTGGTGCATCCTTTCTCAACATCCACAAAGCCTCCCTTTTCAGAAGGTAGGATCTATTTTCAGAATAGATTGGGCGGACCCAATCTATTAATACATGGCTCTGTGGCTGGTATCACCGTCACAACTTTGGGATTTTTGTCAATGGGATGGCCTACGTGACACCAGGCTTGCTGGGGTCAAATGGGATTCGCATTTCTCAAAAGGGAAAGAGGGTCTTTGCTCAGGAGCTTGTGGGGCTCATTGACAGGTCTTTAAACTAGATGTGAAGGGGTAGGGGGAACATATCAGGCTTGCCAGTGAAAAACTGTGGGGTGATACTCAATGATTGGAGGGACAGGGTGTTAGTATGGGCCCTCAGCCTGTTACCCAGAGGCGTACTGGGGACACTGCAGCACAGTCAAAGGCTTGCGGAGATGAGCTGGGAGCTCCTGAGGTAGCAAGAGCCAACAAGGCAGGGAAACCAGGCGTGTTCCTCTATGAAGGTGACATGGCCAACAGCCCGGATGAAATGCCTCTGCACGAACGCACACAGCATAGGAAACAAACAGGAGGAGTTAGGAGCGACCGTGCTGCTAGAAAGCTGTGACCTGACTGCCATTACTGAAACTTGGTGGGACAAATCCCATGACTGGAGCGTGGCCATCGATGGCTACAGGCTGTTCAGAA
>Ga0065711_1028552_pt1 | contig 40531 bp, 15 predicted proteins | sample Hoacrofraction12_FD_59098 | JGI IMG/M metagenome (GOLD analysis project Ga0065711, IMG submission 59098) | Hoatzin crop microbial communities from Cojedes, Venezuela - Epithelial fraction 12 v2 (version 2) | ecosystem: Host-associated > Birds > Digestive system > Esophagus > Crop | place... | reverse complement strand
CGGCGGCGGGAGGAGCGGGCGCCGGGAGGCGGCGGGCGGGCTCCTGCGGGGCCGGGCCGCACGGTGGTGGTGTGGTGCCGCCGGTCTCCGGCAACGTCGGAGAGAGGTTTTGTTTAATGAGCTTGAACTCGCGAGCCTGCTCATCTAGTGCACTGTGACTTTTCAAATACCAACCTATTAATGTCAAAGGCAATACTGAAGGGAACAGTTCTGTTTGATTTAAAAAATACAGACAATGTGAAGTCCACTATGCTCTAATATCTATCACCTATGGGGCTCCATTCATGCCTAATGCTTTGTTCAAGCTAAGACCTAGTTTTTATATATCAGATTAATACGTATCTACAGCTTTGCACCTTTTTATTTTGATTTTTTTATTATCAGGGCTCGCCGGGGCCGTTTTCATTCCCTCGCTATAGCATCTGCAAGCAGGTGGATTAGAGATAACTCTCATTGTGCTTTGTTTTCTCCTGACACTGTCATTAATCATTCCTTAAGCCACACTTCAACTTATAGTAATCAGGACTGGCTGCTCCCGAGCTGCACAAGAATTGCCTTTCACGATGTAATGTGAAATTGGAAGCGAATGGCTGAAGCCAGACGCTTCTTCTGCATTCCCCATCTATCTCATCATTTAGGTATTTATCCATCTCAGGCTTGTGCAGGGAGCATCTCTCTCCTTCCCATGAGGACACAGATTGCAACAGAGGATCAGATTTGTTACCCAGGCTTTGGGCTTTGATTGTCCTCTTATAAGTTCGGGATTAAAGTGAAATTTCCCACAGGGCTATGCAGGATTTGCTAGCATTTAACTGTTTAACCTGGCTGTTTGTGAATGAGGATCCTGTGGTCAGCTATTCCACAGAGAATATTACGGTGAGCCAGCTCTGAATGGCAGACATTTCGGTAAATTCCTGTAAAGACTGCTACAGTTGATTCCAATTAAGTTCATACCTGATAACAATTGTTTTCTTGAACGTGATGAACGTTAATCTTATGAGAAAAAACAATTGTCTAGTCTCTCGTGAAACACTCACGTCAGCTGCAGAATAAATGCAGACCTTCAAAAAGTTGCTATCATCTGTTTATGCTTTTAGAGTCACCGTGCATTAATTTGTCTTGAACTAGGTCATAGCTCTCACTACATAGAAGAGCCGTATTCCTTTCTATCTTACCGAATTTTAGTAAGAAGTATAAGCTAATAATATCTGTAGTAGCATGGCAGTGGAATGGACAAACATTTTAAACAAACCGCACTTGATGTATTAATAAAGACAAATTGATGGTTCTGGAAAGCACGCTGTTAAATATGTAGCCAAAACAGACGTATTTCTCCTGGCATTTGATGTGATTCTTGCACAAAGGAAAGTACCTATAATGTGCTATTCTCTACGAAACTGAAAGCAAGGGGGAAAATTTTCAGTCCACATTATCTATCTTTTAGTCTTAGCTTTAGAGCCATTTAAGGAAAAAGATTTTAAAACAAGTCAAAATCATTTTGTTATCTAGTTTAAAAAGACTGTATGTTCAACCACTGTATATATATGCTATTTAATGTGGATGTGTTTTTAAAATGCCTAGGAGGATAGTGCTCATTTCATGTGCTTCTCCAAGAGAGACATAACACCCAAGCAACTGAAGTACATAATTTAACAAAACATTTTAGCTTGCAGTGAAATCAGTTCCCTTGGAGGGAATGGACTGAATCATTAAACTCAATTTTAACCCCACTCCCTGAGAAATTTTTACATCTTATTCGAAAGTTTACTTTTCATTTTCCTCTTTGTTGGCTAAAAACGTGCTGAATTTCCAAAATAAGCTTTCATGGGATGTAGTTTGGGGGGGAAAAAGAAAAAATTCAGAGATATTTTTATTTATCCTTTTAAAAATAAAGAATCCCAGAGACCTCAAGGGAAAGGCTCACAGATATTGTCAACTACAAATCTCTAAATTCTAATGCAGACTGGAATTAACAAATATAAAAGACAAATACATTCATTTTTTTTGTTCACTGTTCAACTACTCTGCATTATGAACCTGTAGTTATAACATTGATCTTGTGCTAAGCAGTGTCTCGGTGGAAAGGAACAGTGCTTGGCTGTGTGACGGTACCTGTGAAAGCCTCACTGGCTGAGTGCAAATTACTAAATATCTTTACCATCATTTAGTGTTTCTCTCATAGCATTAAATGATTACTGAAAAGGCATAAGCAATCCTTTCTATTTATTTGAAATATCCTCCAGATTCACATGAGTAATTTTCAGCTGTGTATAATGCTCCTAAAGTAACCTCTTCATTTCCATTGTTTTAGTGTGAAATCATTTCCTCGGGAGATAATTAGAGTTGCTCCATTTATTACATTAAATGATTAGCATGCACTTGAAATGATTCAGTATATTTTCCTTTATTGCTGATGACTCTTAAATATGGGCCTACATTTTTAATGGATAAATTAAGATTATCTTGACATTTTGTGGCTGCCTCAGCAGCAAAACAGGAGAGACTTTCTTTTCCAAATAGACACGCAGGTGTGTGTTGAACAACGCATGCTAGCTGAAGGGCTCCTATTCACCTGAATATCCCAGCCGGTTCAGCTTACAGACCAGTAAAGACATTTAAAGGTAAAATGGGGGCTTAAACATACCAAAACTGCTATTGCTTTTGTTGCATGTGTAGTTAGTAACTATTCCTAAGCGTCACGGGATCAGAATGTCAGCATCTCAGCTGAAGCGTCTGCTTCCTCTGAACAACCAGCATCTTCTTCCAAATGTATATAAAATTATTTCCGACAGTGGCAGACTTGCACTTTTATCATATTACATGAGTTAATCTAAATGAAGAACAAAAGAGGTTTTTCCGGATGCTAACTAGCAAGTTATCATCCACTGGTTTATGAAAATAAATTATCCTAGAATTGGTGAAAACATATCCCAATTAATACTCCTTATTAAAGCTGAGTAAGATTTAATGCCAGGCTAGAGCCACAGCTTCTAGGCTTTCTTTTAAGAACGGAAGAGCCCGTGGAGCCAAGCGGATCAGCTGTGGGCCTGAGCTGTGAGCAGACCTGCGTAAGCATCATCGCGACACGGACTCCCTCAGCGGGCGCCAGGACTGACCTGGCAGCGGTGGATACTGACAGTGACGGAAGTCAGCAAAATTCAAAGGGCTCCATTTTCCCAAGACCGTGCCATGTCATTCCCAAAAGAACACCGAGGAGATGTTTAACTGGATTTGAAAGCTTGGTGCGTTGGAGTTAAATAACCTACAGCACTCGAACTACATTAGTGGCTGTGAAATTGATGTCATTATTAAAGGATACATTCCCTTGTGATGTGATGCGTGCACCTATCCCCCATTTCTCAAATTCCACTATGGCCCCAAGGCTCCTTATGCATCCAGTCAATTGAAATTCAAGCATTTTTTTGTATTTAGTATCTTAAAAATGTAATTTATTTGAGATTTTAATGGTCATGAACCTTTTTATCCTCTCAGCAAGCTTTCATTTGAGTATTTACTTTTTGAAGAGGATATCTATCAGTTATGTGAGCCCAGAGAATGCATCTCATGTTTTATCTGGACAGCCAGTTTGTTTGTAGTTTCAGTGAGGAAATCCGCATATAGTCAAAAGAATATGCAAACCATGGCTGTATAGAATATGAAAGAGAATACATGATGCAAAATTGTTTAAAAAACAGTATTATAAACACTTTCATAAGTGTATAATGCAGTATTAAAAAACACTTTCATAAAATTGTACCTTGGGTCAGAAAATAATATTCTGAATGAAGTGCCCATTACTAGAAAGTGACAATGCGTACTTTTTGCCTTACTTGCTAATAAAGCATGCAAAACAATTTTTCTACTGGCCTATTTTCTATCCAAAACCCACTTCTGATATTTCTGGTATTCAGAACAAATTACTCCAAGTAAAAGAAATATTTCTTGATCAATTCATAAGCATTGGTCATGTTCCAAGAACAAGAGGCAGCCATGTATTTGGGATACTAGATCTCACCAAATCCAATAAACTGTACCCTAAGATGCAATGTTACTGTAATTTCATGCAGTACTTCTGCATGGAAACAGCAATGGCATGCATGGTTTTGTAACAACACCCCATATGTTTGGAAACAAACATTTCCTCATTTTGTTTCTCAGCTGAGCCCCGCTTGAGCCAGATACTTACCTGTGTCTAAGCAGCACCCTTGACCGCAGTGTGGTCATATGGGACAGACTTCCTAAATTTTTAACTTCGAAAATATAAAAAAAGATTAATTTAACATTTAATTAAAAATTAATTTGGTTGTTCCTTGGACAAAGGCAAGAGGAATCTGGTTACCAGCTAGAAACAGAGAACAGACCCATGTTCCTAAATGACGATTGAGCAAGCTCAGCCCCATTCAGCCAAACTCTTACAGCACATGAGTGTGTCCCACCACTAAAAAGCTCCAGATACAAACAGGAGGTTTGATGAACAGGGACTCACAGATTTCTTATGCTCTTATCAAAGTCATAAATGTGACACTTACTACTTCAGTGATACTGGATCAGGACCATGATGACTAGAGATGAAACCCTGCTCACCTTATTAACAGCAAGCCGTCCCATTTACTAGCCCCAGGACTAGTATATGATGTAGGCACATTTATCCTTGAGAACTTACTTGAGCGATATAAAAGCACACCATTAAATAATAGCACTACTACAGGCATATTATACGAAAAGTGCCATAATGTTGCTTGTGTATGACAGGCATTTTCAGCATAGGAATGCTGAAATTCTACACTGATGTCATTAAAGCACAAATGACACACTACCAAAGAATGGAGATACTATTGTATGGTGGTTAAAACTACACTTCTTTCTAAGTTTTAGAGTATTTTTAATAGCTGCAAAGCGTATTTTTAATAGATGAAGTTATAACAATACCAATAGTAGTGGCATGAAAGGTTGCAGTGGATGAACACCATCTCTCTCAAACATTTGTTCCATTTAAGTAAAAATACCTGATAGAGAGCATTTCTATTATTCACAAGAAATCGTGCAATATAATGGTTCCTAGCACTCTTTTTGTAATAGCTTATTTAAATACTTGGGGCTGCAATTCAGATTCTCACTTTATTCAGACTTCACAGAAATACTTCTTACAATTGATCACATTTTTATTCTTTATTGTGTTCTAAATAGCCTCTGATTTTTCAGAACCTAAGACTAAAAATTAGGTTTGCAGAAGTGAAAAGTACAGTCTTGAAAAAAACCCCATGCACTTTTCACAACTGAGGAACAGCAACTCCAAAACTGTACAAAAAAAATCTACACTGTGGATCATTTTGTTTACAGAATTGCTTTAAGGAATTATTCCTGAAGTCTAAATGGAGCTTGATGGGGCTTTTCTAAACCCCTAAAATGTGAAATGACCTGAGGGTGTAAAGAACGCTTGACTTCGGGTTTCTTTTATTTGTAACTTTTTCTTCAGTGCTTCCAGCTCAGACTACAGTAGTTTACACAAAATTAAGAAACCCAGTCTGATAAGGAGTTATTAAAATTCATCGTCTCAAAATTCATCATCTGAAGTTCATTTATTGTCAAAAAAGGAATTTAAATGAAGAAGTAGGACTAGGTCTTTATTTATGTTGAGGTTTGATATCAGTGGTTTATAGATGCTAAGTTTCCAACTTTCCTCAAATTATTTAAGAACTTTTATGTATTTATGATGAGACCAGGGTAATCTCTCAGCTGATGTAATAGAGTACAAAGTCAACAGAGCTGTTGACTTACATCAGTTGAGGCTAAATTCCTTTTTTTCAGAATAAAAAGGTGATAGTTATTTTCATTTCAGAAGAACCGAACTTTTATCTAAAGAGCAAACAGAAATGATAATGTATAAACAAAGAAGCAAAAGTATATTTGAATTAAATCCCTGCAAATTTACATGCAAACGGTAGGACAACGTAAGATATGACTGGATGTGCTATCTTTTCTCCACCACATTTTGCCAAGGTAAAATGGCATACTTAGGCAGAATTACTCACTTATGTTAAGAAAAAACCTAAAATAACTAAAATAAGCAGCACTATGCTATGACGACAGACTATTAATAGATTCAGTACTAAAATAAACCACAGAATTATACAAATTCATACTCATGGTGTTTTTTAAAGCTTGTTATTTACCTGAGTATAAGAACCTTTCAAGCATGACCATGCGCAAGTGAGAGCATACACAATTTTTAAAGTATGTATTAGCTAAGCGATAAACAGAAGCAGCTCTCTAATCTCAAAAAATGCCCCATCTCCTAACTTTAAGCTCATTCCAAAATGGTTTAATATGATAAACTTCATACGGCAGAGGTATTATCAGACTACAGCATGGGACTTTTAGAGCAGTCGACAGTGCTCTTTGTAATATCGTTCCCATTTGCATTTTAAATAACCAAATGGTTTCCAGGCATTTAATAGAAAAACATTTTTTTAAATGAATACCAAGAGACATTTGTAAACAGCAGCACAAATTGCTCCTGGGCTATAAACCTGAGTGCCAAGTTTCACTCCAGTATGAATACAGACAAGTGTTAAAAGTCTGAAAAATGGATTCCTTAATGGATATACTGGCAGACCTGTAAGTGTAATAGAGCTAGCATGTGCCACTTTAATAAAGATATCATATTTCACCTCCCAGATTACACATAGCTTTTCTATTCCAAATAAAAAGATTAGAACTAGAAATATTTTCCCTGCATATTATATTTAAAAATGTACAAGGGAATGTCATCCAACAATTTGTAAGCATTGAAATTATTTCCTTGAAAACAACAAAAAGTAATCCCTTAAGATATGGTAAATATACAATTCCTTTATTGAACAACCAAAAATAGATTATGCATTGCTTTTTCAAAATCATATACATCTACTTTGAGGCAAGGAGACACATCGGGAGGCTTGAATCTCACCACCGTCTCTGTGATTCTCTATACTGTCAGTGCATCAGTAACCTTGTATTTAACCAGATTATTTACAGTCAGACCCTTACAAGATCACACCCATTGCTGCTGGTGTGAGGGAGGGAAGGAGACCTCTGAAGTTGAATACAAATGTGATATTTATTGTTACATTTATTAGGCTATAACCGTATATCAAATGCACTAAATTCACAGAGATAAAATAATACAATCACATCAAGACTGAAAATTTAATACTAAACAGGGACTCACAAGCTCCCTTCCCTTCCGGCTTGCTTTGTAGCTCATCTGAACAAACACTCTGCCCTGGAATTCACTGGACATTTCCTATGTGCTTGTTATTAAATGCAAGGGCTGTTTCCTTCTGAAAGTTCACCTAACTGCACGTAAACCTACTTGTACACCTAATTTGTAAAACAAAACGTCTGTTACAGGACTTTGCTTGCTTTTGCCAGGAAAAAAAAGAGTAAAATGAAAAGCTCTCCATAGATATATGAGTTTCATGGCAGGAGGGTGGCAGGTCTAAGCATTGCTATCAATATGAAAACGCAGATTTTTCTTTGGAAGAATTTTGACGGTGGTGTAAATTAGTTTAGTTTTCACCTGACTATATTATCCCCAGTTGCTATGCTAAAAATGCATCTAGAATGTAATGCATATTGGCAGTGTCAGACTTGAGAGCCTGACACTGGTGTGATCTGGGTGTTTCGGCTTTTCTTTTCACAAGCACTACTTTCAGCATGAGAGAAAGGGTTCAAGAAGTCACTGAATCTATAGATCCATTTTAGTAGAAAACAGGACAATGTGCTTGGGAGGTGGAGCACGAGTTCTCTAGATTACACCATATTTCCTTTTGGTTAACCAAACAACAGCAAGCTCCAACTAGAGAAAGAGCCTTCAGCTTGTGCCTTGCTTTCTTAGACTCTAAAAAATGAGCCACTTCAGCATATATGTTTTCTAATATACTTTAACTACTTCTTCCGTATATACCCATATAACATGATTATGTTTCTGTCAAGACCTAAGTGGTGTGGATCGACAGCTATGGTAACCCACGACAACAAAACTAACTAAGCTAAATTCACCCCCGTGTCACTCATTGATGCCAGTGGATGAAACAGGCCCTTGTGACTGACAAATATAGCAGGCATATTCCACACTCCATTAAAAACAACCAATAAAGGTAAAGGTGGATAGGAAATAAAAGGCTTAGCTTGTTTTTGAATGCCTTTCTTACCTTCCCTAAGGAAGATCTTAAAAACATAAAGTCGAATGCAAGGGAAGTATTCATCAGTATATTGGAGTGATTTTCAAATACTCAGGGGAAGGTCTAGTTCTTCCTTCTTTCAAATGGATATAAATTTGAATGGCTTCCTTCTCTGGCAGTGCAATTACACCAGCTTTACACTCATGGAACAGGCAGAAGAATTTAACACTTGGTGTACAGGACTGAAGTTCATCCAGAATGGGAAAGTAAGACCTCTGTTCTTTCCAATAGCACAACTCAAATTAATTTATAGTGCCTTTTTTTTGAAAAAAGAGTGGCAGTAGCAGAGTTTTGAGCTTTATGAGTAAAGGAACTAGTTACATGGGACAAAAAGAAAGACAAGGAACAACAGCACAGAACCAGATGATTCCTCTTAGACAAGAGAGATTGTGGTTGCTTTTTCTGACAGCTGTGACTGCAGAATCTGAAAAATGATTTTGATATAGATTTTAGGGATTTTTCTCCCAATTATCTTTCTTTATAAAGAATACTTTCATAATACTTAAAAGCGGTATCCTTTATTACAACTTTTATTACAGTAAAATCGGTGGAAGCCTGAGTAGTGGGTGTATTGTTGTGACACTTAAACTATTTGTAAATATTGCTCAGAGCTTTCTTAGCATATTTTAGCAAGGCAACATTTCAGCAAAGTATAATTTATCACACATGATATATGCTGTATGCTTCAAAGACAATCACATTGGAAAACAGACTCACGAAAAAGAAGCCGTGAGTGAGTCTTGCTTTCCAGTAAAAGCATTTTTTCAGTCTCTGGGTTTGGACGATTGCTCTGCAGTCACGAAACCCACAGTGGTGGGCAGGAGGCCATTTTTCTTTGCTTTCAGTGCCCAGTGCTAAACAGCCAGGGCCTTGGCTGATGAGATTTCTCTTGGATCTACAGCTTACCCTTCCTTCTTCTTATGTTTTATACTCAGGCAAGCTCCTCTGATTGCGAGTCTGGAGCCATAAAACCAGTGTGCTTTCATTACCTTCTCATCCCAGATATGAAAATAATGCATTATTTTACAGTAATATTGCATTCAGTGAGGGCTTTGTTTACACCTATTTAAAATTGTTCTGAGACCATGTAAGCAGAGCTTCAAAAATGTAAGGGAAAATTCAGTGAACAACCTACCAGTCTATACCAACTAGCTTGTAAAAAAGAATATAACCCCTGCCCCGCACATACTTGCTGAAAAAGAAAATGTTCTAGCTGTCAGTCCTAATGCTGGTAAACAACAACAACAGAAATATTTATACTGCCCCTGCTCTCTTTTATAATCATCTCCAATTTTGCAGTTTATGAAAGACATTTTACACATTTTACATTTAACAGCAGAATCATAGAGCGATCTGTACTTAAGAGCAAACAGGGAGTTTGACCACTAGCTGATTGACCAGTAAAGTCTTAACTGCTATAGCAAGTAATCCCCAGACATTGATCATATATCATGTATAATGAAGCCTTTATATTCTTATTAGAGTAATACAGGAGGATTTTACGAAGTTAACTGCCAAAGTAGGTTGGCCACACCACAAGTAAATGTTACATGTTTCCGTTGACGTTATGCTGGTGAGGAAAATCACACTGAATCACAGAACTGGAGAAGAATTTAGCTCAGCACATTATGATGTTAAATTAAGGCTGTGCCTTGCTCTCCTCCAAGTCGATTAAGTCGTAATCTTTCATCATCGTATCATTTTACAATCACACAACAGTTTGCATTTCTTCCTACCTTAAAAAATAGATCTTGGATCATTATAATTGTATGGACACACTGCACAAGGTATTACAAACCCTTTTCCAAATAAAACCCTCCACTTTGACAGTGCTCTGGGTTCTGACAGGCACCTCGCTACATACAGCAAACACCCAACAAACCCTGCGTGCAGAAGCCTGCATGTGCCTCACAGAGCATGTGTGTTCAATTAGGTGACAGTATGGAAGAGGATAACTGAAGCAACTAGTCTGCACCGGACCCCTATCCATATTCATTTTGGAGCAGTCAGCCCAGGGTGTCCTGATAGGCTGCTATGCTACACTTCAAAGCAGTGATCAATAAACATACTATAAATAAATAAAATGCATATTTTTATTCTCGTTGAATATTCTAGCTGATTCCAGCAAATTAGTTACAGTGTGTGAAAACTCCCACCAGGCAAAGATGTTTAACTTTTTTTTATTACAGTTTACTAAATCCAGACACGTTTCTCACACTGATGATTTACCAGAACTTCAATTTACCTCTGAATTTTATACATGCAAACCAAAAGGGACAGCAGTGTTCTACTTTTAGAATTTTAGCACCATTAAATATCAGCTAAAATTACTACACCCTGAGAAAAGGAGGATAAAAACAGAGCAAACTCCTACTCTTTAAATATTTCTATACCATCAGAAAAGTAAATAAAAACATTTTAAAATGTGGAAGTGTTTGCAATTGAAAAATAATATTTACACTAGGAGTGTAATCACATTTTCTCTCCAGTGCAATAACGAAACTTGAGGAGAGATCGGATATAGTACAAACACGTTTAAAAAAAACCGCCCTACCTCAGATAACAGATTTCTGTAAAACAAGTTAATATGTTTTCCACACCTTAATATTTGTGATTCTGAGTGAGAAAGCTGTAAGCTAATAAATGAGAAACTCTGAAGATTTTATGTTATAGATTTTATTTTCGTTCACGAATTTTAGTTTTATTTTGAAATGCATGAAAAGAATGTTATGAATACAGGATGCATATTTTTATAAAGTGCAAATGAAAACTGTGTGCTGTCTTAATTTTCAGCTTAAATTTACAGACATACTACGTGGCAACAGTATTAAAGCAAAAAGGAGGGATACATTTTCCTATTCAATAAAAAGCCATGGAAGTTGCATGGGGCAGAGTCTCTAGGAAATCCACTATTTCTTTGAAAAAATGTCATTGGTGAACTAGGAGATTGGCACCACAATGAGCAAAATATAGTGAGGGCTGATACGGACTGTCAGCTAGAATTTGGGTTAAGACACTGACTTTTGTCTGCATGGTGTCTACCTTCCAAAGAAGATGGAAGATGCAAAACTGCAAGTTTCCTCTCTCTGGTTAATGTGGTCTATACAAGTGAATAATGTATAAGAAGATGTTCCCTTGATAATGTCACAATTATTCATTCTACAGCCATAAACTCAAATATTCACATTAACAGCTAGGTATTATTTTTCTTCTCTGAAATTAAGTGAGTGGCATCAGTGGTCATAAATGAGAGCATTCATCAAAGGCATAGGCCATGGCAGAGGATTAAGTGAATGCTGATGAAGTGTCCAGATTCCCATAACTTGGAATGGGCTGCATTCAGCATTCCTTTATTATCCATCTGCCACATAACAAAAAGTCTCATATATTTAATGCAGGTTTGCCCTCGGCCACGTAATAGGATTAGGAATAATTTCTACAAATTTACAAAAACAAATCACATGGGAAGGCTTAGAATTTGCTAATAATTTCTCCATAGCTGGGAGATCAAAGGGATGTAAGAGTCCAGAGCCAGGCGGTAGTTTGACCCTGGCCAAGCTTTTTTAATGAAAGGGTTAATCTTCTCAGAGGTGACCATAGAGGAGCAAATAGTGTGACCAAAGGCAGATTCAGGCCTCCAAAAATAGGAAGAAAATCGTCTGCGAAGTATGACAGCAAGAAAACATTTACAGAATAACAGTATGTTTTCTGGCTGGAAAAATAAAATAAAACAACAAACCAGAATGAATTGTTTTTCAGCAAAGAGTGACTGGCGGGGGGAGGGAGGAGTGCCGTGCTGAGAAGAAATGGCTTGCAGGGTGGACCAGAAATATTACTGTTTCTTTCCGAACAACAGGAAATAGGCTGACTGCTTTCAGTCTAAAAACACTCTCCGTTCTTCTCAGGTGAAAACTGCCTTCTCCAAATGCGTGTCACAGGTTCTTCTGTTTGGCTTTTTTTGCCATATGCTTGCCCTGTTTCTGTTTTTCGGAGGAAATGCACTGCAAACACACGCTGCTTCATAGGTGAGTTTTGGGGAGGGCCTGAACCAGTTGCCCAGCAAAGCTTTTTCAGAAATATCCTCGGTTTGCTGCAACTCATGGTTAAAAACTTTGGCTTCCTTCTACTCTGAAGGCAATTCCATCTCTCAAATTAAATCAAGCAGCCATCTAAGAAAAGAAGGGGGGGGGGAGGAAAGGAAAGGAAGGTATCAGGGTGCGTGGGGTGCATATGTGTGTATTTTTTGTTTTTTACTCCCTTAGCAATCACTGAGCCTGTCTAAAAATTTTCACCTTCTTGGGTTTCCTTTTCCACTCAGTAAACTGCAAAGGAAGAGAGTTAACATCAGCTAGATGTAGGTGACAGCTATTTTAATTTTGCATTGTAAGTGGTTTTAATGACATTTGGAAAGTACAGCACAATGGAGTGCTAGCTCTTTCATTTTAATAGAAATCATGTGATCATTCTCATTTTTGGTCCCTGACCTGCTGTAACAAGTTTGAATGCAAATGCTTCATCTCTGTGGTTTTCTTTACCTACTGGGCTACCCATCAAATAGCAGATCAAATAGTCTGATTACAAGTAAATTAGTGAATAATTTATTACAGCTGCACAAAAGCCCATGCAGACATCTGAGCCTAAGCGAAGATATTATTTATTGTGTTTCACTTCTTGGAAGAGAATTTTAGGCCAGAAGTTTACTTCAGCCTCAAGATTAACTTCACATGAACCTATATGTCCCACCACACTCTTTCATTAAATAAGAAAGGAGGAGTAGTGATGAGAGGGAAATAATGAAAAAGTAATTCCCAGGAAAAAATGAAACATTTCCAGACAGAGCATCTATGTTTGAACTAGAGGCCTGACATGTAGTCAGCATACAAGAAAAAACCTGAAAGCCGAGTAGCTTTGAAAGGGGTCAGACTGATATCCCTGGGGAAGGAAAACTTAGGTACTGTGTTGCTTGCATCTTTCACACACAGAGACTCCTATCAAGCTGGGTAGAAATGGAGGAAGCACTTTCACATATTATTAGACAGTCCAGCTCTTTCCAGTCCTGTGCCACAAGGAGACTTCCAAGAAGGATGCCAGTGAGTACCTAAAACTGGTATGAGTTCCATGAAAAAGGAACGTTTATTTGGCAGTGTAAATCAGACAAAGGTCACCAGATTTTTTTCACACACCTTACCAGGAAGCCAACAGATTACAGTAACTTGGTGTGGCTACCAGTTTGGACTGAACTTAAATGTGACATAGAGATAAGAGACCTTAAATTCTCTTCTCTAATCATCCCCACATTCTCTGTTTATTTTATATAGATGATGTTTCATTCCACCTCTCACACATTTTGAGTAATTCCTATTAGAGGTTGAAATCCAAACCAATTTTTTTCTTTCATATACAGAAGCGCAACTCATCCTTCTCATACAAAATTGTTTCTTGAGACTTCCTTAGTCTGTAGAGGTGTAAGTATCTTGTACATAACTTTAGGAAGGGCTTGAGGTTAATGCTCTGTACACCACAGTCTCAAGCTGTGATGGTCACAACAAAAAAATAGGAACCACTGTCATCCATCACAGGTCAGAAACAGCAAATGCTCAATAATTCCTCTTTCTTTAGTGACAACTCATATCCATGGAGTTCCGCGTACGTCAGAGAGGCAAAAGTTTTGACTAATGACACATAGCTTTAGGGGGTATTTAGTGTGTCTTTAGCCTAAAACCTCCAGCAGTTAAACAAATTTTAGGCATCTGGCTTAGCAAGCTGTTGGCTGGCTACAATCATGCTGTATCGCTGCTGAAAAGAGATGGGTTCCTACTCCGAAACTCCCTTGGAAATTATAAATTAGGTACTCTTAACTGACTCTCCTTTGTTGGCTGAGGTTGTTAGCTACCTAAATGAGGTAGTTGGTTTAACTACCTAAATTTGGGCTGTGTCAGAGGACTCAGATTTGAAATCACTAGTAAGACACCCTCACACACCATGCCTCACTTCAGCTTACCAAGTGGAGATGCTATGACAGTGCTCTTTGCTGATGGAAAGCACAAATATAAGAATTTCCCTGTTCTACTCCACAAACATGTTACCTGTGAATATTCTGGTAATTTGAGCCACAAATTTAGTTTTACTACGGTTTTATAAAAACAACACAGCAACTGGAAATTGAATGATATTATATTCATTTTTTTGCATTTTCACATTATAGGAAATAGGGTCATAAGGCAAATTTGGATCTGATACAATTTTCAGACCCCTATCACTTTTACAACCATTTTAACATAGAACTGCACTTTTAATACCAGGCAGTATTAACCTGATAAGCTGTTTGAAGCAGAAATGCAGATGTACGATGCGTAGGTCAACCAGCACTGTTGGGATTCAGCATCTGATTAAGACTGCTTTTCCCAGCTGCATCTGGAAACCAGTTTTGCCTTTCACCATCTTAAGTCGCTGCTCATTTAATGGTCACTAAGTTGACCTTTATGTGTCACAGTTCCACTCAGTGGGATAAAGAACAAGACGCCTTTTTAGGAAATGATACTATGTGTTTACAAGCAGCTTCTTGACCTTAACCGAACAAGTTGTGCACCAGCAGATAGCAATCTATTGTGTGAATTCTACTGTTCTTCATGCCAGACCTTCGAGCGCTATACTGCCCTCAAATGTAAGGTCATATCTCTGACCTACGCTTAAGGAATAACAGAGATTTTCATGGATGTTGAGAAACACAAGGTGCCCCTGTTACAATCAACATTGCATCCTGCCTTGCTACACAGGCCGGACAAACCCAAGGGAGAAAACCGCATTCGCATCAGCAGTTCATGTAAAGAAGTGTCAACGGGTGAGACAAATTTCTCTAAATTTTATTTATTCTGAAGGATCTCTGAAAAACACAGGAAAATTTTAAGAAGCCCTCTTATGCAACAGGAAAAAGTAGATTTGTTAGCTTCCTTCTCAGGAGTTCATGTACCACCTGGTAATACTTTCTTCATTGCCAGAATTGAAAAATGGCTTTATCAGCATTTCTTATTAACTTCTTTAAGGAAGGGAAAAGGGTCCCAACCCTGCATGGGAACTAATGATTGGTCAGTTGAGAATCTGATATTTTCATTGCATGTTGGAAATGACCATGAGGAATAATGCCATCTTCCTCAATACAATTTGGTTGCACAGCTAAGTGACCTGTAGATAGGAGTACCAAGAAGTGCCCTTCAGCACCAGTATCCAAAAGCACAGCAGACCAGTCCTTCTGTACTTCAAGTGTTTTTTCTCCATGTATTTCCCTGTGAAGACTACTGAGATGTCTATTAATTAATTTTGGAACAAACATCACCATCTGCCACATCACCACCAAAGCCCTAAGACATTTTTACTTAACTCATGGACATCACAGATGCATAGGAAATAAATAAGAGTAAAGAAAATCAAATTGGAAAAAAATGTTTAGAAACATCTTTCAAGAAAAGTCATGTAAGCACCAGCCAAACTTATAACTGATAGGCAGACAGTTTTGAGACATATAATTTGCATAATGAGGATGAAAACAAGGAAGAAGATTTAAACATAATTTCATTACCATTTTATCATCATGACATTCCCAGAGCCTGAGTACTGTATGCAACAGCAACAGGTTTACAACACAAAAAATCTAAATGTTATAGAGAACCATTCATGGGAGAAAGAAACATTTTATCTTTAGATTACTAATTCAAACCCAGACTCAGGTTCCTTAGAAGTCATTAATATCTGGCAGTTGTCTCAGCCTATGGGCTACAGGACAACAATTTACTTAACACAAAAACCCTACCAGAGCTTAGAGAAAAATTGAGTAGTCCTTCTCTTCTCAAGGTATTCTCGGAACAGAGAGCTACAGTTACTTCACACTTCAATCATGAGTCAAAAACACATTTCTAAAACCAAAAATAAAGAACAAGTAATTTCACAGATAAACCTTGTCCAAGACTTACTGTTCCATTATGGACACTTAGCTCTAAATGTTAATGAGAATCCCAATACCATCTAAGACTGTTCATCGGTCTAAGAAATAATAGTATGTCTCTCTACAAACTCAGCCTCATCTTCAAAGATACTCATACTTCTTTAGCATGTAAGTAGAAAGGAAGATGCAAAACTAGTACAAAGTTAACAGGACAAGTAACCAGGACTAGTAACCAGTAATCAATGACATTACCTTCAGGCTATTTTTGGCAAGGGAGAAGGATTCTGCTTGCCTCAGTGTTAGTATACCAATATTTTTTCATACAGCCACTAACTTTGCAATCATACCAAATAGCAATAAAATTCATATGGCAGCTTATTGCTCGCAAGTCCCTGCTGAAAGCATTTTTTCTTGTTAGTAATAGTTCACATTGTCAACATGTCCAGTTCTGAATTCTAAATTTAATCCTATTAGTCTGATTTAATTTACACAAAATCAACCACTTTTTAACAGTTTTCAGACTGAATAATAAAAATTGAGGTATTGAAGGCAGGATTTTGTAATGTCTTGACTTACGGTATTTAGACAATAAAGAACTACGAAACTGAAGCTTTTCTCTATTGGAGAAGTTTAACAATGGAGCGATCATTCCCTAATACTGTTGTGAGCTTTACTGCTCCTATTTTGCCATGCCATCCTACATTTTGCATAAAATGAAAACTACCCACATCTCACAAATACAGTGCAATATACCACTTCATCCATTGCACAAACTGCAGCCCCACAGTGTTTCACCGCAGAAGGCTATGCTCTCCGGTCATCTGCTTGAGAAGGCCAAGAGCCGCAAAACGCATGTCAGATAGAAAAACACCAGCAATGCCTGAAATGCTGCCTATCCAGTCACTCAAGGTCATCTTCTGTAAACCTGGATGCCTTAAATGAAAATAGCCAGTGGGCATGCCTTAACTGAATATGGGTAGCTCCCACAAGTCCAGTCTCCATTCTACTGGTTAATGGAGCAACTGTAATATATGCATGTACAATGTTCTAATTGTTACTGAGTCAGCTAAAGCTATAATAAACTCACCCTGTACTGTATCGGAGTATTTTTGCCCAGTGCTTCCAGTTACTGGAGTGTGGGGAAGAACAACACAGGCTGGATTTCCATGTTTTAGCTTGGTTCCAAGAGGGGAAGGGTTCACTATATTTATCCCTGTGCCATACAAAAACAGCCATGCCCCTTGTAGTGACAAGCTCTCCCTGGAAGTAATATAGAGTTTTTCATATAGTATCACACCTGATCTAATAAATTCTTGCAAACTAATCTGTGTCTGCTATTCTAAGACTATCTACAAGGTAGATAATCCCACTGCTGTTAATGAAGAGTTAATAATACTGAAAGCCTTTAAGAGGCTGATTACACTTATGTTGGATTTTAAAACTGCCAAAATGCCTTAGGAGCACAAGCCTCACCGATCATTCAGCTCCCTGTTTTTGTAGCAGTTTTTGACTGGTATGTGCAGGCATATCAGATCAAACCCCCACTGTTATGTCAGAAAAGAAAGCACTAACTGACATCAGCGGAGGCATGAGGAGACAATATCACAGCAGAGACGAGTGTACTGCTTCTCCTCTTGCATCAAACTTACACTTGGCTTCATACTGACTACACCGAAGTTCTTCCAACTGCACACTGATCTGATTAATACGATGATCTGGAACTACACAAATGATGCAAATTAGGTGAAAAAAATAACATGGGGAGAAAACTCATTTGAAGGCAACACCAGACCCTGCATTTTTATCTCACAAGTGGATGAAGTATGGCTGGTCATCTATTTCTTTGATACCTGGTTAGTTAGGTCCTCCCGCAGCTGGCAGCTGCACTGTGGCTTTTGCACAGACTCTGAAACCTGTGTGATATTTCAGCCATTCTAGCAAATTCACATTTTCAATAATAAATAATGTATCCCTATAAAGTCACCTGAACACCCTGAGAGAATTATAGCCTTTATTATGTACAATTGGGGGTATATTAATCCTTATATTGAAAGATTTTTTTAGTCACCTGTCGGAAAGTTAGATAAATTATCAGAAATCGCAAAGTAAAATTACACTAAATGTCCTTTAGTAGAACCACTGAAATGCCCTCTGCAAAATATGGGATTGTTTAGTTAGAGGAAGAGAATCCAGGGACAGACATGATCATTTTTTGTGGCATAGCTCTGAGGCTGATTACTTGAGTCAAGTGACCAATGTGGGAACTGTGAACCTCTGGACAGTCATTTTCTTGCCATTACTAGTGGCTGTTTTAACCTACTCACCTATTAATCTACCATGCATTTTCACTTGATTTATGGAACTTTCCTTATAAGTAACATTTGGTAGAACGGTACCCTTACTCATTCAAAACAAGTTCTTTGCCTAAACCCATTTGAATACATGGGAAATGGCTTCTGAGCAACAGAAATAAAAGGGGAGGAGGGGAGGAAACTCGTTTAACACAAATATTGCAATATAATTGAAATTATATTAAAAAAACTAATGACTTTTTGTGAACTTGTTTAAAAGGGTCAGAAATGTGTTTGAGCTCTACAAGATTAACCTTTACTCGTTCGGGAAAATGCAGACTTCAACAGCAATGCTCTGCAGTGGTTGCACTTGCTAAAAGTTTAAAACAGTAATTTTTTCCCAGGAAAGGTCATCTTGAGCTAAAATGTCAAATAAATTATTTAGATTACTGAATTAGAAAAGTGAGGATCTGACAGGCTGAATTTTTTATGCACATTAGCCACAGTCAGGGTCTCTATATGCTCTTTCTATTAAGTGCACCCACTCTTCCCTCATTAAAAATCTCTCCATTTATTCCAGTATATTCTCCTTAAGATATATCTTAGCATCTAAATAGATGGTCCAATTTTCTTCTTACTTGTACAAAACAGGAAGCACTTTATTTGACTGTTGCTCAGCATTTTTCCAGTATAAAACAGATGTAAGAAAGAGAATCTTACCACTAGATTGTAGGCGAAATTAAGTGGCCAAAAATTCATCTTTAAAGCCTACATGTAGCTATTAACTCCTAGATTCTAGCAGAAGAAATATTTTTAAGGAGAAGGAATATTTTGAAAGACGGAAAATTAAAAGGATTGAAATGGAAAGGGGATAACTTTTAAGTAGGTTCTACTTTCACGGTTATGTCCTAGAGTTTTTATAGGGCAAAATATAGCTATCAGTAATTACTAGAAAATCAAAGTCATCTTCATATGTAGCTGCCCACACACAGGTTTTACCCCACAGGTTCATAACTGCATTTCCCATTCTTCCTCACATTCATAAATACTACTGACAGTTATTCCAGTCAGCACAAGAGCCTCTGTCCAAACACGATGCCACACGATTCAGTCAAATGACAACAGTAGTAGAACTTCCCACTTCATTTTCCAAAACCAATATTTGCTCAGCACTGGAGAGGTCATTCTATAAAACAGTTCTACATTGATAATAAGCCCCTCCTAATTTGACTTCTACTGTGATTATTTCCCGACAGACTATGTTCACTGTGGAACAAATTAAGTTCTCAACTTGAGTAGCCAGTCCAAATGCTGGAGGTGCAGGGGATGACAAAGGGAGTGAGACTTTCAACTCACCAGCAAAAATAGCCTCCTTCCATTCTTTTAAAGCCCAACACTCAAGGTGCCTAATCTCAGCCCTCACTTTGCTAATATCCCAATATTCCTCAGTAGTATGTTGTAGGTGTTGCAGCAGGTTTCCTTGTAAGCCTTACAGTGCATGCAGGTAAGGTGTGTAACTGCCTGTAAATGTAGAGGCGGTGCAGCTGCACGGGAACCCACGAGGCAATGGGCTGCGGCAGTGATCTGCTAAAGGGTCTGATCTTGTTCCTGTCCTAGGACCCAGGCCCATCTTGCATAACTGCATAGGAAAGAACACTAGCAAAGCACAGCTGCGCATCCTGGAAAGAACTGAAAGAACAACGCTCGTGCTAGCGTACATCAGAAGTACACCTAGTACAAGCGTGCATGCCAGTAATTTTGTTGTGTATAATCGCATGTAGTTAAATCCCCTTAGCAGACATAACAGCAGAGCTGCCCTCGTGCACTTATTCCTTACGTGCTTTTTCTTTGACTCCTGAGTTTTTTGTGTTTCTTTTGCATATGAAACATCTGGCATTGTCACCCTAACCTGAGACTGACCTATTTCAACTTTCTGTCTTGCAGTGGCACCAAATGTACTTAGCCATTTGTTCATCACTGAGAAGAGGGATTTAGTGAATAAGACAACGATAGACCTTACTCCTTGGTGATTCCTTCTTTGACAGGGTAAATCCCACAGAAAAACAGCGTTAATAGAGCATGACGATTTGAAGAATAGAGCCCTAACTTTTGACATTTCTGTTGTCAAGACAGGTATTATGCTACAATAAAGAAAAAGAAATATTAAAAGAACTGTGGAAAGCTCTCTGGAATTAAGATTCTTGATGCTACATTACTGTAAAGGCCATTAGTACTTCTCCCACTCAGGGGTCTTTCATCTTTCCTGCTGTGAATTCTTCTTTTCTGGACTTGATCATAATTTACCGTTGTCATGTCACCAAAGTAGAAGTTGCAATTTGTTATATAGTGTAAAATACTCAAGGGTCCTTTTAAGGACTAAACTTCAGCAGAAACAGTTTCTTTTTGAAAATGTTTGTATACTCTACTCACCTCTGATTGCAGTATTTGCAATGTGAGGTAAGACACACTGGGGAAAAGTGGGAAGAATATATTGGCTCTTAACTTCAACTCATGAATTAACAAACAGAAGAAAGTCCTTTAAATATTCTTAAAAAGGCAGAGAAAGTTGGAAAACTGAATCTTGAAAATGTGAGATAGGCCAGTAAATAACCGTTCCAATGGTTTTCACAAGTGGCTTGAAGAGATCTTGACATCATAGCTTTTGATTATCTTTGCTGTGTGAAACATTCATGATTGGCACAGTTTAATTACTCAGCTTTTTCGTAAGGTAGAATGCTTCAATGGCAAAGTGTTCATCATCTATGATACAAATGTTTTTCGACCATGACCATTAATGCAATCAAAATAAAGATACTGTTTTTTCACTGCTTTTTGCTTTTTTTTTTTTTCCTTCGTTCATAATATGATTGTGGACATGCTCTGATCTACATTATTTGAGAACATTTCTTCCCTTTCTCTTTTCAGTGATTTATGTGCTTTTTGATGTTAACTTTGTTGGACTAAATTGATTCTGCAAACTTTGAGAGGTCATACTACAGAATCCCCCTGACAGAAATGTATTTTGCCCTATATTACAATATTACAGTGCAGTACAACACTGGCAAAGCAGTTCAGTAGTTGTTTTCTGGAGAAGGTTTTTGTCCAAAATGTGTCTAAATTTCATCTGTGTAACAAGGCTGTTTCCAAAGAAATGGCATACACCCAGCTGTGACCTGGTTTGTTGACTCTTACCAAGATGATAATTTTTGCTCTAAGAAAAAATCTGCCTAACAGAACTGTCTCTATAGATCGCTATTTTATTTTGCTTCAACAAGTTAAATTAAACTAGTACCAAAGTTCTGTGTGTCAGTCCTCTGAATTCCTTTTCAAACTAACACTGAAAAGAAAATCCATCCATCCATATATATGTAAATACGCAAAGCCAACTGCCAAACAGTGACATTATCCACGGGTTTCTGTAGACTCGCCATAGAAATGAATGGGAAGCTCTTCTAATATTGCCAGGCTTGTATGATATTTCTAAAATAGGTGAGAGAAAGCAGCATCATTCTAGGAAAAAATGGAAGAGCATTTACCAATTGCAACATGGGCAGATGTCACTGATAGCAAATAGTTTTAAAGCTCATACTTTAAGACAGCAGCTGCCTGACAGTGTTATATTTAAAAGGGCTACCCTTGATTGGGATATTGGATGAAATACATTTGTAAGAGGGCAGCTTTAACTATGAAAAAAGCAAAAAACATTGGACAGATACAAAATCAGATATTGCTTCTATAGCACCCCTTCCAAAGCTTTAATAGATAAAATATCAAAAAGATAGAAAGACTGTTTGTGTCAAAGTGTGTAGAAAGAGAAGTACTTGCTCTGAATATTTTTAGGAGCCAAGTCCACATGGCTCCATGATGCTATCTTAATTCAAGGATATTCTAGAGCTGCTTAAAGGAAAAAGATGAGAAGATTAAGGAGGAAGTCCTCACTGAAGCCTGTCCCAGTCATATAAAGAGGAAGACAAACGCAAAATCCTTCCTGGGACGGAAAAGTCCCATCCAGCAGTACAGTTTGTGGACTGACTGGCAGTGAAGCAGGTCTGCAGTTTGGGGGCTCTGGTGGACAACAACCTGGACATAAGATAGGGATGTGTTGTTGAGGTGACGCTACTAGCTCTCAACAGGTTTTCGTTGGCAAGAATGTAGTCAGTGGGCCAAAGGAAATGATAATTTCCTTCTGCTTGGTACCCATGAGGCTGCACCTAGAGTGCAGTGTAATGTTTTTCTCCCTTGAAAGTGATAAACTGGAGAGAGTCCAGCAGAAAGCCACCAAGATGGGTATGGGACCGGAGTACATGACATACACACGTATATCTGACTTGTACAGATATACCTAGAAGCCGAGGGAACTTGGTTTGTTCAGCTTGCAGGCGAGAAGGCTGACGGGGTTCTGTTTGCAGTCTTTTGTACCTAAAGGGAGATTATGGAGAAGAGTGAGCAAAACTCTTCTCAGAGGTATGCATGGAAAAATAAATCACAACAACTGGAAGCAGCAGGAAGAGGAATTCAGATTGGATATCAGGAAAAATAAAACAAACCCTCAATGAGAGATATTAAGCACTGGAACAGGTTACATAGAGAGGCTCAGAAGTCCCCATCCTTGGGGATGTTCAAAACCTGACCACAAAAAGCCCTGAACAATCTCATCTAGCTTTGAAGTTAGTGCTGCTCTGAGTAGGAGGTTAGACTAGGTGACTTCCAGAAATCCTTTCCAGACAGGTTTACAAAGACTGAGAAATATTATCTCTGCTGCCCTAATGATTAGAGATATTAGCTTAGTGTCTAGAGTAGGCTGGGAGAATTGTAAGTTATGATTCATCAAAACCAAAATTGCTTTTCTTAGTCCCAATTGCCTTTCCAGTTCAAAAGGACCTGCCATTAGAAAAGCTGTATTAAAATACTTGGGTCTTCAGTATACCAGGTGATGATTTTAACCTCTAGCTGGGCTTTCTGTTTCTTTCTTGCCTTCTGTCTTTGTCTGATTTTCCCCCCTTTTTTTTTAAGTATTGTAAAAAAAATTTCACGAGACCACAAACCAGGATTCCTACATACTTGACGTTGACATTTGATTATAATGAACTATGGTTAATAAACATAATAAATCTTGAACTCAGACAGACAGCTTTGGGTATCTGGAGGAAATCTTCCACACAGCTCCAGCAAGACCTGTTCACAGAGAATGCAGAAAAAAAAAATGGGACCAGAGTTTCTGAACCATCAGAAGTGAAATAAGTGTTTAAGCATAACTGCAATAAATTTGACAAGCACTTCAGTGTTGTCCTACAAAACAATGATTTTTGAATGAAAAAACAATGATTTTTGAATGTCCTACAAAACAATGATTTTGAATAGTGACGCTCCTATTGCAAATAATTTTCTTCATTTCAGTGCTTGTACTCTATTGTATTTTCAAAATGAAAATTCAGAATTTTTTGAAATCTGTACTCAGAAACCTGAGATTCGTAAACTCAGCAGCATATGTCAAAATTCTTTATGTTGTACTCTTTGTGGCTGGATTACCCAAACACCCGTAGATCAGCAAGGAAAGTCAATGCCTGTTCAGCTTGTAATGTCAGCATTTTACTGCCTGAAAATGCATGTAATTTAGCCAAAGAAAACACATTTCTATGGATATTTGTTTGATGTCCTCATAGACTACTACCAAAAATTAAAATACATGAAAGTATCTGGCTTTGGTTTCCTTGGATCTGGCATGGTATATCAGTCAACAACTTGTTTTATGATTTGTATTTTTCAGCAGAGAATGGACCTTATTTTAAGAACATCACCACCATATCTTAGTAAAACGGTCACATGCACTGATGCAGGCATATTTAACATGTGATGCAGACACATGCTCTTCATCTCTAAAAAAATCCCTATAGTCCTTTTGAACTTTGCTGTGGAGATAAGAATTTGGCCTCTGTTTTTTCTCTCTGTTTCTCGGTTACAATTATAATCATAATTAAATAGCTACCTAGATAGATACCCTGTAAGTGAACATATCCCTCACATTTTTCTATTAAATGGTTAGTACATTTCTGAACACAGACATGAGTCCCTAATGTCCAGTTAGCTATATAAACCTCTTACACAGCTTGGCTGGCATATGACTCGAACAATGGAATTTGAATCCTACATAATTCTTTTTTTTTCTAAAGGCTAATTAAGATCAATTCCATGGCATTTCTCTGCTGTTAGAAAAGATGCCACGGGTAGATGTTTCAATCATTAGCAATATGGTGCTGCTGGATTAAACACAAATTTCCAGATAACACTGCAATGAGAGTTAGTCTATGATAATCCATGCAACAGTAAATGAACAAAACCTGTTCTGCCTCTATACCTGAATATTTCTTGATGGCATCTGAAAATGGAGATGTCAAAAAGCAGTATTTTTGTTATACTTTAAAACCACTTTCATTCATTTTAACTATGGAAATTTAATAATTTAATTCACAGAAAACCTAGACCTTATAAATACGGACTTTCATAACTATTACAAATACAAAATATTTCAGAATTTAGTTCTAGAGGTAAAATACTCTCATTCACTCTGGTTACATTAGAGTCACTCAGCCTTTGTTTAAATGTAGCTCCCATGTTTAGTCCTTAAGTTTTTTAATTTAGGCTGACTGTTCTAAATTCTACTCTTAGTTTACACAATGTCAGTGTAGTCTGAGATCAGCATCAAAACATTCTTTGAAGCTTATACAGTCCAATTTAAAATCATTGGACCCAATGGAGCTGAAATCCTTTCTTCACGATGGTGAATGAGTTTTGTCACTGATACAGCTGAAATGAGGAATCTGCTTCAGGAACTTGGAGAAACTGTGACGTAAATGACAAGAGAGTAAGAGAGAACATTTTAACAAGTATTTTGGACAGTAGAAGCATGATCAGTAGAAATGAGTATTTGCAGAAGAGTCAGTGCAGCACAGACATCACAGCCTAAACTCTTTTTCCCTTTGGGTCTTTTTTCCCAGCAGGGTTGCTGTTTGCATAGCCTCTGAGAAGGGGCTATCATTACCTTTCATGCAAAATTATTGTAGTTAGAAGCACACAGCTGAAACAGAATCTTATTATGTCTGAGTTAAACAACTGCAAATGTAATTGATGTAAACCACACAGAAGTAAAAGTCCATGTTCTGACCCATTTGGCACAAGAATTTGCAACTTAGTACCTTACTTCTCAGATTAATTCCACCCAACCTTTTTTTGCTGGCTGTTAAATCTTGTAGTATCTATAATCACGATTAGCATGGAAAAAACTAAAGCTTTTCATAAAAATAAAAAAAAAAGAAAATTTGAAAATTATCAAATTATTTAGGTACATGTAATATGTCAGTGATGGCATACCGGAGAGAAACTCATGAATTTTACTGTCTTCCTTTCTTAAATGATTACTACCACTCTCTCTTGTCTGATAGACATGGTCCTTACAGACTAGGATTCATTTCATAATGTAATTTCCTAAAGGAATTATAGGAGACTATGTCAACTATGTTGCTAGAATGAAGTCAGATGACAACCACCACTCTGCCCTCATCCACGGAGTAAGTTGTTTCATCACAGATGTCAATTGGTCAAGCATTTACCATTGGTAAATCCATGTTGGCTTTTCCCAGTCATCTCGTTGTCCTTCACGGTCATGGCAACAGCTTCCACGAGGGACCATTTTGTAATTTGTTCAGTGACTGACTTGAGGCTTACTGATCTGTAGTTTCCCAGATCTTCTCTTTGGGAGATGGCTTTATATTTACACTTTTGCAGTTATTCAGGATCTCGTGAATCTCCATGATCTGATCTCTCTAATTTCCATGACCTTTCAAAGGTGAAACAGAGTGACTTCGCAGTGCTGTCAGCCAACTCTCTTAGGACCCTCAGACCCATCCCACCAGGTCCCGTAGACCTGCATATGTCCAATACGTACAGAGAGTTCTTGACTCTCCTCTTCACTCAGGGGTTCGCTGTTTGCTTTGTGGTTGCTTCTTGGCACCGAGACTTGGCTAACTTTACCCTTGAGCACCAAGGCACAGAAAGCATTTAGTATCTCAGCCTTTTCTGTATCATATTTACTAACCAGTCAGCTTGTACTAACTTGGTCAATAGTGGACCTGCACCTTCCTTGTATTTCTGTTTGCTGCTCACATACTTACACCTTTCTTGTTGTTCCTGGCATCTTTTGCCAGTTTGAGCTCCACCTGAGCTTCTGCCTCCTCCGCACCTCCAAGCAACGGTTCTATGTTTCACTCTGGGAGTCTGTCCCAGAGTCACTACTCAATACCTTATCTTGGTATCCAGAATTGACATCTGTCCTCGATTCCTCATATTTTCATAAACATTAAGAATGAGTAAAATTCACAGTAACAGTCTCAGTGAGCAAAATTCAAAATAGCAACAAATAAGTTATCGCCGTGTCATCTAACCTGCTAGTTTCTTTCCTGAGCAGTTGCAATACTGTTTATGAGTTAGTTTGACATTGTCAGTAAAGTTAAAAGGGAATACGCCATATTATCATTATAGAAGTGTGCTTCAAAGTTTAATGTAGTAAATTTTACCATCACTTCAAGGTTAATCAAACTGCTACTACACAAGATTGCATATGCACAAGGACTGTATGTGCTTGTGTATAGAAAATGAACATATCTATGTATAGTACAGGCTATAGGCATAACGCGAGGAGAGAATTTTTATACAGGCATCTTTGAAGAGACAGCATGAGAAGAAGCAAATAGAGGCATTTGATATGGGCTGGCGAGGAACACAGGAAAGTATGCTCTGTGAAATGTGCACGTGCACATGGAATGCATGCATTTGTTAGGGACAAAATTGCATATGCCTGAAGACATTTATAGAGAAGGGTATATGTATAGTGCGTGCATCTGTGTGAGGGAACTTGGGCATGGAGTTATAAGGCTGTTTATGTATAGATAAAAGGAGAATATTTGGATTTGTGTATAAGCTAGAGCAGTGGATATAAGTGAGGTTACATCAATGTTCACTCCACAATGCACAGACTTAAAATTCTAATTGGAAGGATGTATTTGTAAGAAGCTTGGATTGGTGGAAAAGTGGAAAAGCAAAGTAAAAAGACAGGAAAATAAAAATAATAAACTACACACTAAGATATAATAAGCATTTCTTATGTTGTCTGGTTAAAAATTTTTACACTTTCAATGTATCACTTGGAAAAGCATTATTATTTTCTCTATTGATAACAATTAGGTTTAGTCAGTATTTGTGTGCCCAGCAGGACAAAAACCATTATGGTTATGTTATTTTTCCTGTTGTTTACTTTAAATATTTTTAAACAGTAGCCCCACTTTGCCAAACAATTTTTTTGCCAAGATTTCTCTATTTCTAAGAAATTTTTCAGGATTAAAAGAGTGGGTTAATTTTTCTTTTTGTGTATTTCCTTGTAAAAAACTTACTCTGTAATAGACCTGTACTACTAAATAGCTTCCTGCACTGGTTATTACTTCTGCTTTGAGTGGCACCTCCCACCCTACCAATCATTATCAAAACAGACTTTGCTGCTAATTTCCTGGAAGATTCAAATGCTCCTATTTCAAGGTCATCTCAAAGGATAGTTTAAAGAGCATTTTCTGTAAAATATGTATATTTACAAGAGCACGCATAAATGGTCACCAGGGAAGATAAGCTATCAGAGAGTAAAGAGATGTCTTTCCTTATACAGTTCACACACCACTGAAGCAGATAAAATTGGTTTTGTACCCAGCCTATGAATGCACTGTTAGGAACTCTGTCCTGAAAATTGATCTATAATACTGAGATAAAATCCAATGCATCTCTTTTCACAAATATCTAACTGTGGCATCAAAATTCTACTGCTCTTGCCTGAATAACCATCACTGCAGTTCCAGCAGGTAGCAGAGTGACTTCACTCATGTGCTCAAGAGACACAGGAACAGGCTACATCCATAGGTAATTAGAGCAATCGTTTCAGTGCACAAAGACATGGGTCCAAGTTTACAGTTATTAAAGTCAGACGCATGACTGACTAAGAAATGTTAAGATCAAATCTGTGTCTATTTTTAATAACAAAGGCATGCAGTATTCATTAACTTGTCTTTTCTCCAGTCCCTCTATGCAGCTTTGTATTCCTGGTCTTGTCTTCCCTGACTCCAGTGCATAGTACAGTTGCACTACTCTACTTTAGAAACAAGCAGGACTGTAACATTACTGAGGCTCACTTTAGCTCTGCTGGTTCACTCCGTGGCCATGATTTACCTGTACAAGCTTAACTTCAGCGTTGTGTGAATTTTTTACCTGGGCTTAAGGGTGCATATAGGCTTTAGCGCTCTTAAAATACATGGTCAGCTCAGTAACACACAAAATCAGTTGTGGGCATGAGCAAGCACATAAGCACTACTCACAGCTGGAAAGAGCTCAGAACCTTATTAGCTAGCACACAGTTATCAGCAATTTTAATGTATTATTGGAAAAAATGAAACCACATTACAGTGGCTTTCACGTGGCAGCTCCTACTATTTTCCCTTAGAGCTACCATTCACTTCTCTTCACGTTACACTTTATGCAATACATAAACTCCTAAAGTTAAAATAAATATGTGGGAAACATATTAGCTTAATCCACTGGCTGTTAGAGTCAGTAGCTAAAAGTCCTGCTGACCTAAACATGAAATGAATCCAGGCCCTTTATTTCAGAAGAAAGCACACTTAGATATGATCTATGTGATGAAGGTGGCAAAAAACCTTTGTTTACATATAGCCTATTATCCTATAAACAGCCAAGGTGCAACACGTTCCTTTAGAAGAAACCTTAACTATTTCACTTTTGCTTTAATTTCTACAGTGTGTTGCAAGAAAAAGAGAAACTAAAATATATCTTTTATTCTATTTTATTTTTAGCTAGTGGACATCTGTTGGCAAAACACAAGTTAAGTGAAGATGCCTGAGTCTAGAGCGAAGAAGATGACATGCTGTAATGATTTAGGAAAAAAAACAAAACACTTCTTTTCTTTTGCTTGTATAGTGAGTAATTTGCCGGAAAAAAAATCTATGGAAAATTAACTCAAGCTTTTGTGATAATAATGGACAAAACCAGTTTAGCTAATTCTCAGCTCAAACCACCTGAGGAATCATGTTACTGGAAGCCCTGCAGAAGAACAGGTCTTTAAGAACACACAGCTACATGGATGCTTGGGAAGGGCCTATTCAGTCCTCTACGCGTCTGAGGGAACCTGTGTGGAGTATGAAAAGGTGGTCCCATAGTCCTCTTATTTATGGTGTACTGGATTTGATATGGGTGGTATAAAAAGAAATGGTAGGTATAATTGCCTTTCTGATGTGTAAAACATCAGAAGCCTGGAGGCACAGAGGAGATGGCCATATGGATATGCAGCTCCTATTCCCCCTTCTGAGACATGGGGAGTGCCACTACAAAACTACTCACAAATGCCTGGAATGGCAGAGGAGATGGCTCATGCTGGTTCTAACCTTCCCACTCCTACGGGAAGTACAACTCTGCTTATTTTATCTTTTCACCCTCAGTATTTTGTTTCGAGATCTGCAATTAATGAAGGTCAGTGGTTGATGTGGAATCTTATTTAAGCAGCTTTCAAGATCAAAGTATTTCAATAGGTACAAAACATGGTCAAACACACTTTGCATGTGGGTATATTCTGCTTTCTTCAACTTATGGTGAGGAATCATTCCGCTTCCTTCACTATCATATCAATTAAAATTTCTGCCTAAATGCAGCAGAGCTCAAAATATGGCATTTTATTACATCATGCCTAAAAAAATAAGTATTTGGAAAGTGCAGCCCGTGATCCTGATGAAAGTGCATGGCAGTCACAGAGCTTTTTTCAAACGGTGATTTGTCTATTAATAAGACATAGAAAACACCTATTATGACCATCATCTCATTCTCACTATGAAACATCTCAGTGTCGACTTTCAAAATACCATGCCTCCATTTGACTGATTTTGAAAGGCAATTCCTTTACAACGCTGATTTCAGCTTCTAAATTACTTGCATGCATTACTATCCCATTCAAAGCTATGCATTAAAGGCCACTGTCTTTTCAACAGGTCAGTTGAAAAGTATGACAGTATCAGGTTCTTACTTAGCACATGCACAGAAATATTTGTGTCCCTATGAAAGCAAAAGAGAAATCAATCCTTGAAAAAGTAGATATTTTTCTCTTTGCGCAGTGTTTCAACTGTAGTTTGAAATGCTTATTGGGAAAGACATTAACATTCTAGCTTTTTGTTATCTGAATAATTATATTAATTTTAGTACCTTTAAAAAACATTTGCCTCCTTGTAAGAAATTGTTTAGACATTTCCATTCGGTGCTTTGTTGAACAGAGGTACTGTAAAACAGTTTATGGCTGATTCCTCTCGTGTGTTGCTGATTCATTTTAGCACAGGAAGGAATTTAAAAGTGATGCAAGCAATTGAGCTACAGAAGGGGAAGGCAGAAGGAGAAAAAATCTTAACTATCTTATCCCATGTAGATATCCACTAACTCTTTTACCTGGATTCACTTACTCAAACCTAAGGCCTGCGGTCTTGTTTAATATCAGCCAGTAATAAAGAGCTCTTCAGCTAAATACAGCTATATTCCACTATTAACTGCAGCTCTTGAAGCAGTCATTGTGGAAAGGGGAGTCTAAACCCTTCAATGTCAAGGCATTTAGAGGCACTCTAGCATCAATCAAGGTCTACGTCCAGTAAGTGCCTGCTTACATTTACATGAAATATTCATACAGCATTCAGTTTTGCTTTTCTCTCTCGTAATCATCACTTTTAGGAAGAAGCTACAATCATCACAGTTAAGGGAGGGCGTTATGGGATGTGCGGTACCTTTCAATGTCAGGTTTCCTGCAGATAGCTCGCTCTGTAATGAGGCAGCACAATGTAGAGACTACTAAAGGTCTTCCTCGCACAGTCTAGCCTTGTTATCATGCACTATTCACCTTCAAGTATACAACTTAAAGCAAATGAAAGTAGTTAATTAACAATAACAGATCTGTCAAAAAGTGATTTAAAATCTTGAAAAATATTTAACATTGCCTTTAAGTGAACAAGGTCCCTGCCATGCACGTATTCTCCAAAAAAAGCATTCAGGTCTTCTGCTACATTCTTTTAATTGTAGAAGCACACAGGATCTTTTTAGACTGAGAGTGATTTATTCTTTTCATATATTTCTAATGCTTTTCATATGACTATACAGAGCTTTGAAAATGTAAAGCGCTATAGACTGTGAACTATTATTATCTAGTGTTGGCTAGAGACCATCACTAGTCTTTTTCCCCCCTTGAATATAACATCAACAAGTCTGTGTAGTAATCTATCTACGATCCTTGACAGTTCAGAATACATTAACCTCAGCGCTTCTTTCTAAGCAAAATAATAACATTTGTAGGGAGTTACTTAAGAATTTGGGCCAAATAGAAACATTGTGCAGTGCCTTCTGAATGAAGCATAAAGAGCATTTCTCATCATCCTATATTTAGCCTTAGAGCAAATTCAGTTACTCCACCACATGTAGTAGCAGCAGCTATAATCTTCTTTATTATCAGACTTTTAATATCAGAAATTTAGGTCTTATAAAAAATACTAACAAATAATGGCTTTTGTTACCATGATTTTGCTGCAGAAATAGCAACAGATCATGACAATGCTCATCTTAAAAAAGCAGAAAAATAAAAAAGGTATCTTGTGCAGTCAATGTTGGAATTAAACATGCAAAATTATATTCAACCATTTAACTTTCAGTGTGTACAATTCTATGTTTAAAAAACTTCAGACTTTAGGCATCATATAGTTTTATACGTATTAAAAATCTAGCATTCCCAAGAAGAATATGAAGAGCAAAGTTTGTACAGTTAGCGCATTACCTAGTGAAGTATTCACTTTTTTTTTTACAGTAGCATCTTCCTCTTCCCTCTCTTTAAACATTCATGCAGCAAAGTAACAGCATTTGCATTATATTCTCATGTTGAGCTTGCTGGCATCATCAGTTTTGATTTTTCTCGAAGGAATCCGGATTCTCTAATAAATTGCTATGCCAAAATTGAAGCTGATTGCCTAAAAATTGAATATGAATGGCACAGTACTGAAATCTAGGAAGTCATCCAAAAGTGTCAATGTATTTGTTATTTTTAGAGATCTCAACATATTTGTTTACTTTTAAAACAGTTAAAATTGAAGCCCTCTTCTTTTATTATATTCCCTAAGTAATCATAAAAATAGAAAACCATGATCACATTGCGCACGTGGGAAAAGGAAAAGGCAGTTATGAGTATCTGTTCATCTGAAGATTAGAGCATAGGTAATCAAAAACAATTTGAAACAATTTGGGCCAATAACCTTCAGTTACCTCAAATAAAGACAATCACACTTAAAAACAAAGAATACAACTGTACCGCTGTTGAACATAAAAATACTTACTACACAAACCCACAAAACATCCTCGTTCATTCCCCTGTATCTCTATTTGGGAGGACCCACATTATAAGAACATACCAGCCCTTGAAAAACAGGTGTTCTTTAATTTGTCCCTGATTTTGAATAAAATATACTTCAATTTTTGTTCATTTAAAAAAAAAAGAGGAAAGACAGAACCTAGTGACATGAAACTGTGTAGGCAAGATACAATCGAAGCTAATTTATAACAATGCATAAAGATTACACAGTATCTGACTCAGAACAGGAATGGAAAAATCTTCCCTGCGGAGGCCTCACGGAGTTTTAAGGAGTAATTCATGGAAGGCGTATGGAAGATGTTGGGCAGCAGTAGAAGCAGCCCTGCTTTATAACACACTTTCCTAACTTCTTACAATGTTTCTGGCTTAGGATCAGATGCTGCGGGGTGCAGAGCCCCTTTTGGGAGTCACTGAGAGCCCTTGATTACTACCAAATTTAGTGAAGCCAGTGGTACTTGTCACACAGCCAGTTTCAAGCTGCTAATTTATGGAGCATTCTTTTTCTCGTATTTGCTTATCAGCGTTGCAATTTATTAGTTATGATAGTAATCTAAACTGCATTCTTGTATGTACACTATTGCAATAAAATCTTGTCATTAAATACTGCATTTTATGCTTTCTAATTCTGCCTTATGTCAATAGCATTTTCAAATGTTCAAGACCTTGTTAGATAAGATCATAAAAAATGTGTTTATGTTGAATGGTATAAATAGAACATAGACAAATCAAAATTATCCAGCAGCTATTTGGGATTCAAACGTCTTTTAAACAGAATTTAGTGTTAAATTGCAATTTCTAGTAAATTTTAAAAGAACCAAACAAAACCCTGAATTTAATATAAGCTGCTTACAAACCCAGTCGTGTTCATCTCTAGTACAACCCATCCTGAATAAATCAAATCCTCAGGATGGAAATGTAGTATATCTTTAAGTCTGACTCATAAAGTGGCATAATCCATTATCCTCCTCCTCGCATGTAAGCTAGGGTAGATGTTCAAAGTTGACTTCTGTTTTTTAGTCTGACATTGTCTATTGAATTCGTATTTGAACATTTCAAATGACTAATACAAAATAGATCTCTGCTGCTTTTTGGGGTTTTTTTGGGTTCTTTGAGGGGATTTCAGAATGGCATGCAATCAGTTGTGGTTTAGCTCATATTTCAAGCTATGCTGAAACCTGCTGAAATTTGAAGAGTTTGAATCAGTTGTAACCCATCATACCTGTGGGATGCCTTTAATCCCACAAGTTGTGGGAACTTATGTGTACTGTTAGCTTTTGATCTCACTACAATGATTCTGAACATAACTGGCAAAAGCAATGCTAGTCAGACATAAAGGAATTGACTCTCCCTTGTTCTGCTTCCTAAAGTGTTCTCAGAGCACTGAATAACATTAGGCTTTGCTTTGTGTGTGTGTGCAATACAATGATTTCCACTGCAGACTTCCACCAGATCCAGAGTACAGGAAGGCTACCAAACACAGAATCTTTTTGAACAGTTACCTCTACAACAAACATGGGTTTTGAAAATGCAGCAATTATGAAAACTAGCAATATTCTTTGTGTGCTGTGTTTACTCTTAAAACTAGTATATACTATTATGCACGAGCACAGTACACATAGCTGAAATACACATATATTTTATCGAATGCTTTTACTTTACATCCATGCATTCCAAACATTTCTTATAAAAACTCTGCATTTTTGTACTGTCATTACTTATGTGAAAAATATCCAAGATTCAGCTTTGTGCTTTGTATTATTTGCAGATGCCTTGCACATCCTTTAGAAGGCTAACTATCTGACTTCATCAATGACTGTTTGTCTATGCAATGTTGCAGGTGTCAATGACATACGAGCACAAGGATGCAAGTCCAGCTTGATAGATATGTGCAGCCTATGTATTATCAAAAATGGATTACAGAAATTCTAATGTGTTTTTAATGTAACTTCAAATTCATTTAAAAATTTTTTTTCCTTGCAGTATAATCCAGTATGATCCACATTACTGTATTTTAAAATGATGGATAGGTTACCATCCAAATTATTTGTAAGACATAAATGACCATTGTATGTCTCTTTGAAGTCAGAGCATGTATTCTGTATGACTCAATCATTAAATCATCTTACAAATGTCTAACAAAGCACCTGCATTAAACCATACTTCCTATATTTACATTTTTGGCCTCTTTCAAAGATCAGGCATAAATCCATCAGGCCACTTTAGAACTTCAGAACTTCCTTCTTTTACATATCTACTGCTCATTATCCAGAAGTTATTCTGTCCTTTGTGTTAAATTACTTTATGCTGCAGCTTAAACGAACATGTCTCGCTTTCATCTAGCATTTCAAATAGGGCAAAGACTAGTGTACAATTTCCAAACACAACTGTGCTAACAGAGATGAATTACTACAGTTTATATAATTTATATTAGGAATTCATAGACCTAGCAAAAGGGATTAGTACATTTTATTTCAGGGTAGGAGATGATCCTGTCATTAATGGTCGATACTTTCATCATCTTTTAAACCTGAGGAATTTCCTGGGTGACAAGACTGTAAGGACATATCAGGGATTCACAGCTGTGAGCTTTATCTGGCCGTGTACTGCTTTACTCTCAGTATGTGGACTACGTTCCATCAAAACTGGATTAGACTGTCAATCATGTCCTGCAATGTATATTGTATTATGATTTTTTGAAAATGTCACTGAGATCAGAGTAATTTCTTGGCTAATTGCATCTCGTCTCTTCTTAATACTGTGCATTTAATGATTTCATTACTGTACATGACAATCACAGTGTCTAGTCCAGCATTAAGGGCAGTTTTACTTTTCTTTAAGAAAAAAAAAAAAGGAAAAAAGAGAAAATCGATGGACTCCTCAATCCTTTTAATAACATGGAAAAAATATTTAAGACATTTCTATATTTGATATAAATGAAATAAAAGTGTGTTTGTGGTGTGCATATTGCTCCCTGTGGTCTGAGATATACATACTAGCAGAGATTGTTTCTCTAATCCCAAAAGCACACCTTTTGCTTAGCACAGTATTTTCTTCTCTTCTCCTGTTATGGAAATAGATTAAAGAAAATATTAACCTTTAAGAAACTGTCACTCATTACTCACACAGCTTCCATTTTATGTATAGATGCTTGTCTCGAGGGAAACTCTCCCAAACACAAAAATATTTGTGTTTCAATATAGCCCATTTAGGCATGAGAGATTCATTTAGATGAATGTTATAGTATATTTCCTGAGGTTTCATTAAATGATAGTTTGCCAACAGCAAAAGGTTTTGATGATATGTGTCAAAAATAGCGAAATTGTTGGAGTGTTTACAAAAGTACTGAAGTCAAACTTGTTTTGGTTGAAAATAAGGAGCCTCTCAGAACCCAAACAATTATGGGGAAACACATCAGCTATTAAGGCAGTCATACACACTGACAGAATCCTATGACTATAACAACCAGCATTAGGCTTAATTTAGATGTTATTCTTTAAGCTGTTGTAACTACTACTTAAAGTAGGAAGAAAACGCTGCCTAATCAGAATGGCTGCACGAAGTGCAAAGTGGTGTAGGGGAGGGCAGTGGTTCAGGATGGGACTGACAAAAAACGTGTTTTGAATCATTGCACTGCACTAGCTCTGCTACACTAAAATATAAGCTGTTGCTCATCGCTGTAGGCTATTACATACTTATATGCCTAAAGCTGAACGTGCACACCCTCTCCTGGAGTTGTTTTTGTTCCTTTAAGCAAGGGAGGTGTTGTCTCCATTTTTGACATACAACTTGCCTCTGAGGACCCTCATACTCCACCAGACGAGGTAAAGCATCAGCACTTCTATCATTCTGTAGTCCTTCCTCTTCTACTCTGTCAACTAATTGCAAGCTACAGGGCAGAGAATACATGGGAAAGATAGGCATATATTGCCAAGGAATCCTGGTGGGGTGCTCATGATGAAGGACACTCTCGGTTTTGGATCTGACAGCAGCTGGAATATCTAGTTCAGATTTGCTGTGGCAGGTAGAAAGAGTGCGAATGTTAAAATATCCCAGGCGTTTGTAAATACTCTAACTTGCTAGCCATTTGCATCCAGTTTGAGTGGATTGCTCCTATCACTAGCACAAACGTAAGCTGACATCTTTTTAAACGCGCTTCCACTGACGATTTGGTTCTGAATGCCTTTATATAAACATTACAGCAGATTTTATTTATATTCTTGCAAAACAGGAATAATGATTAAACACTGCATAAAACTACAGTCTATTTCATTGGAGAAAACTGACTGAACTTATCAGCAGATGCATGTGTGCATCCACAAAGCACTTAACTCCAGGTAAGTTTCAAAATTAACAAAAAGATCATTAGTCTCTCACAAAGGGAGTACTTACACTGTTCTGAAACAGTGCTGACAGTTCTGGCGAGATGGGGAGGGGAGGGAGGAGGTGAAAGAAAGCATGACAAAACCAGGACTTCCTTAAGCTAACAATGAAACATAGTCCTGGTACCTTGTTTTTAATTCCATTTTCTATTAATGTAGTATTTGGTCTCCATATATTCTTAAGAACAAATTGAATTACTGATGCTATTAAATAGGCAAGTCATTGCTTAAAAACATACGTACATTAAGATATTATGTCTAAGGACACTAGCCAAGCCTAGCAGTATGAATTAATTTAACAAGCAATGGACATGTAAGGGAAGCTGGCCTTTCTCCTACAAAAGAGAAGGGGTGGGGAGAGCAAGAAAAGCAGGGAGTTTTACATTGCCAGTTGTTGCTAAAAACTGCTGATTTATGTGCTATGTAGAACATACAGGCAAAGAAACAATTAGTTTCTACCAATTAAAGGGAATTGCTGTGCATGTTTTTTGTCACCTATATCCGTCAAACAGTATGCCTTGCTAAAAATCTGTTAGTAGGAAAGCAAGAAGGAGAAATACTCATAAGAATTTTTCTGGCACTCCCTTTTCTTTGAAAGCACAGCACATGTCAGAAAACTGTTCCTCAGGTTAGCACCTTTGTCTGCAAGGCACACACAGAAGAATGCTCCATGAATCTGGTTCACAGCACTGGCCGTGTGATGTCCTGTTGGTCACTTCCTCTGAAAACTCAGCTGAATATAAAATGAACAGAGTAAATTTTGTTTTAAAAAGCATGATTTATTCATAGCAGAATACACTAATCTTTTTTTATCATGTTTTAACTTGTGATGACAGTAAGTGTGACTTTTCTTGACATGGACATAAAAGGGCCACTATTGCCAAAGAGACAGGACATTGCCATCCTGGTTGACCTGGAATATCTTGGGGGTTCCTGTTATCCACTTGAATATGATTAAGTCTACTTTCCACTACAGGGCCTAAATTAAAGTCTGGTAGCACTATGACCGCACCAGCAGAGGTAAGTGTGTTTGCTGTGAAATAAAATAGCCCTTGGACAAGGTTCTATGTCTGTGAAAATGGCTCTTAGAAACCACACTCTATCCATAAGAAAATCAATGACACATTTCAGAAGTAAATAGTTTCTTCTGTCTACTGTTGAAAATTCATCCAAATAGCAGGTATACTGCAAGAACTGAAGTAAACAAAGATTTCCCAGAGGAGGAATTAAAGTCCTTTGTAAGATGAGTATACATTCTTTACAGATTTTCGGAGACCACTCAAGAAAGAATCATACAGATGGGTTCATTTCAAAGCTTGGTAATGTTGTTAAAAAATCCCTTGATCACAATTTACTCAAGTGGCCATCCTTGGACAAACTGGGAAAGTCAAGTAGGAATAGGTGGAAGAGAAGACACTAAACTGTACTTTCACCTGCAGCTAGTTGAATCATCCATGAAGCTGGGGATAGATGGGTGAGGAGATGTTGAGAATTTTAGCAATACTTGCACCTGTGATACTTCAAGCTGCTTAACATATTTTCATATCAGTGAAGATCTTTACTAATATACTTAGAATTTATGGTTAGTTTGATAGTAATGTGGGATAGGAACACTCCCACTCCTCCCAGAACAGTAATAAATGACATGACTAACAGCCTTCCTATTCAACAGACTATCCCCTACCTATGGACAAGTTAAACCTTTTACTGTCTTTCCTTATGGCACACGAATTATGTAGACAAAACAATATCTATCTGAAAAATAACAACAGTCTATACAGCACCAGTCACTTAACTAGTGAATAAAAAATCACTACAACCTATAATGTGAAAGAGATTTCAGTGAAGATCCTTAGTAAACCTCAAAACTGAGGACCTGAATTTTGGGTCAATGAGTCTTCATAAATTTCACATAACATTTAATCTGCATTGATCTTAGTTCTCTTCACACTCCTGTGGTTGCAAGTACTTGAATAACTTCTGTCTTATTGAAATACAGAAATTTAAGTGGAAGCTCAATAAAATGACTGGAAGCTAGAAAATGCAGTCTGCTTTGAAGTTAAACGTACAAAAATCCTCTAGGCTCCCTTTTTCTCTAATGCTTATCCCAAATTCTAGAAAGCTATGGATTTGACATCAGCATCGGTCAGAGGCTTGGATTAATAATTCATTTTTTTCCTTATCTCTACTAAGATCAGCCAGCTCTTTTGGTGATATTTGATGATATTGAAAGTGGGCTTGAAGAATGTGAGTGGTTTCTTCTACTCCTTTTTTTTTTTCAGAGTGCAGGGAAAAGAATCCTATACTAACTCCATGCTATCAAAATATTTTCCCTCTACTTTCCAGGGCTAAAACTACCACCAGTACATTCATTATATAAGGACTACTTGTTGCTTGAAGGGCAAAATCCACTCATTCTGTTTCTTACAGGAGCAGAAGCAGAACTGGAAATCTCTCTCTTCTTTTTAGGACAGGAAAAGCCATGATTTGAGCATGAAAAGATGATGTAAAGAAAAGATGATGTAAAGTTGACATTCAAATACCTTCAAAATTAAAGCCACGCAGATATTGGTCCAGTCCAAAATACAAATTAAAGCAATCTCAGAGCTGTTCTACATTACACCAGCTACAGTAGTCTGGATTCACTCTTCTGTTGCCTGGTCTGCCTGGTAGAAGGTCATCTTGGCTACGCTGCTTATAGTGGCATTTAGGCAAAGGGGTAACACAAGAGCTCCCAGTTAACTCTAGTTAAATACACGTTCAACCCAAAAGTGACCTTGGGGTGATGCTAAGCCAACTTTTGAGGAATTTTATGCTGCCTGAGCAATGCAAACTGGCTTCTAAGTACTACAGCATCTTAACTATACGGAGGGATCTCTAAATCCCCTTTAGACTCTTGACTGATGAAAGGACCAGGACAGATAGGAATACAGTGTTGGAGTAACTACTGCCCAAAGCAGATACACTAAAGAAGGGCTATCTACGTGGCTCGCCTCTCCTCCCTGTACAGAAATGCACCCTTAGAAAGGGAGAAAATTAAGATTTCTCTTCATTTCAGGTTCTGGAAAAAATATGTCACGCTGCCATTCAGCGTGACCTGGATAGGCTGGAAAGCTGGGCAGAGAGGAACCTGATGAGGTTCAACAAAGGCAAATGCAGGGTCCTGCACCTGGGGAGCAACAACCTCATGCACCAGTACAGGCCTG
>Ga0065711_1028549_pt1 | contig 40531 bp, 26 predicted proteins | sample Hoacrofraction12_FD_59098 | JGI IMG/M metagenome (GOLD analysis project Ga0065711, IMG submission 59098) | Hoatzin crop microbial communities from Cojedes, Venezuela - Epithelial fraction 12 v2 (version 2) | ecosystem: Host-associated > Birds > Digestive system > Esophagus > Crop | place... | reverse complement strand
CCCACTTCTTTGTGTGCTAGTAGAAGACAACCAATTTCAGTAAATAGATTAGGTCTGGAAAGGGTTTGGAAACACTTGAAATTCTGTACGTGCAAAGCTGTGGGGTTATTAATACTGTACTGTCTAAGCACTGCGGGTAAAGTGAGATTTGCAGATGTTGAATGATACCTTCCAGGTGCGTTCCAGCCTCTACAACCTTTCTTTTCCTCATAAAAGTAGCTGGGGTTTTTGAGACCTGCTCTTTTCGTCAGGTGGACTACTTGCTCTGCATCTTCTGCATCATGAGGAAAGCTGTGCTTTCACCCACGTGCTCTCTCAGCTATGGGCAAGCTAAGGAGGAAAGATGTCGGGGTAGTTCAGGCTGTCGTGTGGGCAGCTGAGCTAGCTTTAACAGCTAGGCTGTTCCTCAACCTGCAGCAAATGGTTTTCTCCCTTCTCCCTGCAAGGCCAGCATGACAATTTCTCTCCTGCTAATGGGAGTGAAGCTGAATCCTAAGTGTATCTCATTGCATTCTCTGACCTGCACTTTCGACAAGGTCAAGCTTTTTGACTGAAAAAAATCTATTACACTAATGGCCGCAAGTGGCGAGCGGGAGGGGTAGTGAGGGTGGGCTATTTGTTTTGCCTCCTGAGGTCTTTATGATTTGCAGAACTTGCTGTGTTCTGTAACTGAAACCTTATGTTTTAACACCAGAGACCTTTGAAAGTGAAGAATTTGGGTCATGATACTCTCGTGCTGGCTGTCTTTGGGTTTAGCATGCAGTCAGTGTGGGCTGAACCTCCCTCACCTTTGGAGCCACCCAGTGAGACCTTACTGGAGAACCACACCATCATCCTCAGTCTTCCCACACCAAACCAGGACTCAACTCTCAGGTCTCCAGTTTCCTCAAGGTCTAACCTGGTTCTTCATACTTCATGGTATCCCATTTTCCATCCCTGGCAGAGCTAACGCTGCTCTATGAGCCAGCAGCTCTTGATTCCTGAACCTTGTCACTGTCATTTCCTGGTACCATGCTGTTGTTCAGACTGAGCATTTGTGTCTGGCATTAAAATCTGTGGTCCACAAAGAAAATCCGCACTGGTCTTATTTAAGCCCCAGTGTGGACACCTCTGTGATGACCGTTGCAGGATGGTCTACCACGGTGTACAGGGCTCAGTTCTGCAAGGTGCAACATCCCCATGCCCCTGACTTTATTTAACTGACTGTTCTCCAGGTAAGCTCTCCACTGCTGGAGGCTTACTGACTTCAAGATATTCAGGTGAAACGGGGGTCTGCAAAGCTGGGTGTATGAGCAGCTCTGGGTATGTGAGATCAAAATGTTGCAGAATCAAGGCCAAAAGGAAAGAAAAAAAATCCCGCGTGCTTTAATTTCACTTAATGAGAAACCATTAACAGATTTCCATTTCTGATCCATATCTTTCCATTTCTATTCTAGTGGTAATTACTGTAGCAGTTTATTAACAAAGAAATCATTTGATAGCTTTCACATATTCCCATACTTCAAGTATCTAACAACCTATTGATTCGATAGCTTGGCAGCGTTCCTGATTGAGGAGCTGGAGTTGGAATTTTTTTTTAAGTGCTTTGATCATTTCACATGCAAAGGATAATTATTTTTCTAGCCGAAACAAGGGATTGAGTCTACAGTATGTTCTTGTGTGGGGTCCCTGCCGCACCCACAGTCTCAGCAAGCAATGTCCGCATTTTCTTATAGAAGGGCCTTGAAAAACTGTTTTTGGTTTGGATTTCTCAATCCCGGGTTACTACACTCAGCAATGAAAAGGTATGCAACACATGTGCAGAGAGGTAATTTCAGTATTTGACACTACTGAGTATATCTTTATGAAGATGTTTCATATTGGCAACTGTACGCCCTGCTTTCCGTAGGGCCCCAGCAAGGTGCTGTGTGGAACAGGCTTTGTACTGGCAATGCATTTTCATAGCCCTCCCTCATGCTGCAGACTCGTGATGCTGCTGGTTGCTCCTCCACCCCTGCTCCTGCTTTCTGGATGGTTCCTCACTTCTTGCAGGTAGCTGAAGAAATTTGCTCTGGCACCTGGTGCAGAAGACCAGGACACTGCAAGAGCTCCCAGTGGGCTACGCAACATGTAATGGATGAGTCTGCAACAACACACAAGCTCAGTTGTGGTCCAGCCATGGTCCCTGATACCCGTAAATGTAAAATTTCCACTTACTAGAGTGATTGTAATTAAACTAAAGTAGATCCTTGCTGTTTTGAGAAGACAGGAAAGCTCCAAGATACAGAGGCTCCTAAATAACGCTACTTAGACAAACTTGACTTGCTATTTTGTGGGGGGGATAGGAAAGCTCTAAAAGATAGATGTGGTCCAGCCCCTCACAGACAACTGTGGCTGGTGTGCGTGAAATGTAGAGGAGGCTCACAGGAGTGAAAAACAAGGTGTTGTTTCTGGAAGCAGTTCATGGCATAGACTGCTTGTGCTCATTGATGTCATGACTTTCGTGGATTTCTAGCGAAGTGTTCCCAGTTATATTGGAGGCCTACACGGGAATTGTATCTGTGCTATTAAATAGCAGGGAAATCTGCTTAGAAAGAGGTCCCAGCTACTTCAGTAGGTGTCCAAATGCCTTTGGTTGAATCATGAGCTCTCCTAGAAGGAGTACGCAGAGCGAAATGGATGGAAACAATTTGTTGTAAGTTTTCTCATGCAGGTTTGGAAAGAATAGGAACATTTGACCTCTATAAGGAGAAGCTGCTACCTGTGTCCTTGCGGGGCTTCTTAGACACATGACTTTAATAGGCTTCCTAACTGGTTTGTTAATAATTGATACACTTCTGAAATGGCCCAGTTTGATCATGCAATGCCTAAGTGACCCTACAACCTATCGGGAATAAGGCACCTGGAGAACTTGAATTATAGCCTAGTCATTTTCCCATCTAATATATCACAGACTGAAAGCTTTATGACTTCAGAGCTTACTGTATTAATTTTATGCATGAGTGCTTTATTTTTTCCATATGAGATATATCACTGGCTTACTAGAGCAAAATATCATTAGACCTGGAAAGGGATTTGGTCACTTACACTTTGTCACCAAGGATCATTGCACATAGATTATGTAGGGCTGTACTGTGCCATTTCTCATGTGTTTATGAAGTGATTATAAATATCGAACAGCGTGCCTTAGGGGACACTTGAGATCTGTTATTGTAGCAATATTTCATTTAGAAAGATGGCACACATACAGTGATTTGTGCCTTGGGAGGGTCTGTCGAAGGGTTTGTCTGATGGGAAGACAGAGGTAGCCTGTTCCACTCAAAGCAGCTCTCCTTTGCTGTTTTTAGTCTTATCCATTATCGTCATGCATCTTCTCTCATCCTGGTGGCTCGTCCTGGTGGCAGATGTCAAGGACAGGATCCTGAGACACCGAGTCCAGCCCTGTCTATGCCAAAGCCCTTGACTAAATCACAACAAACTACTTTGGGTCCTTTGGTTTTCTCCATCTCAGTTCAGGATGTCAATCTTGAAAACACCACAAACTTGATTTTTTGGAAGTGCTAAGCCCTTAGAGTCTGTATTGTTTCAATTATAATGAATGGGTTTTGTATACAAACTCGTAAAATGCATGTTTGACCTGAATATTCAACCTGCTTCTTCACAAGCCAGGGGAAAGAGAGCATGTGGATGTATGAATGGCTGAGGGACACCTGTGTCCCACCTGCCTGAGGCCTTGGTGGCACTTCCCGCAGCCCGAGGCCATGAGGAGTCCATCTCGGGGCTCTTCCACTCCTCAACCACTGAGACCAAAGAGCAGTCCCCATCTCCAGACTTTGCTTTCCATTTGCTGCCAAGACTGTCGCTGAGCTGACCTCTCAAGTCAAGTTTTCAGAAAAGCTCTGTTGCCCTCCGGTAACTGCAGTTCGCTTGATTTTTCTGAAAACAATTAACTTGTAAAGCATCTGCAGGAGATACGGTGAAGGCTGGGCCTCTTCTGGAAACTGATATTTCTTTAGGTCCCTTCCTTTCATTCAAAATTTTATAGTAAAATGTTTCCTGCTGGGTATGTAAAGCACAACCTGAAAATGTAGCTGTTCTCCATTTCTGGATTTCCACTTCTAACAGAACAACACAGGCCCACCTTTGATTAAGTGATCCACTAAAGAAAAAAACCCGCTATCCTCCTCTTAAACATTAATTAATGCTTCTGTGACTCATTAATGAAAAAGACCAAGATGAGAAGTAGGTAAGCAGTAAAGAGCTGCATAAATTCGCCAACAAAGCTGATGATAGATATCTGCAGTTGTGTTCTGAGACTGAGCCTATGGAGAAATAGGGTAAAAATGATTTGGGACCAGGAGAAGGCGGAATTTCCTTGTGTTACATGACTGCATGCTTTTATTAGTTTGATGATGTACAGTGGGACTATTTCTCTTGGAAATGGCTTTTTGGTTAACATTTCATTTTCCTTCCAAAAGTTAGCTCTCACTAGCAGTGAGATGAAACACAGCTCCCTGCAATTGGCTATCCCCAAACTTTATTAATACCACTTGTTGTTGTAAGTGATCTATTTCAGGAGAAGTAATAAAGCTCTTGTTTTGCAGGCCCTCACCCTTTATCGCATGGCATTGCCACAGCAGGGGGCGAATGAAAAATTTCTTAATAAAAAAAAAGAAGAATAAACCTCATAATAATGTAGGAATTTGAGGCTGTACACTAACTTGATATAACTAAGCTGGTCTGGTTTTCGATGGGATCTATCCTACTGATATTGCCTTTCCAGCCATTGTCACTTAGATATTACATGGTGCATCCAAATAACAATGTCTGGAAAACTACCAGGTTCACTTTTCCCTGCAAAAGCCACAAGTTTCCAGGGTCAGAGAGGTGGCTGGTGCAGATTAGCCAGCATCGGATTAACATATGTGTGTCACCAAATAGATATGAGAAAATTGGATTGAGGGGTCTGTTGCTCATACCCCTGGGAATAATTTGAACGTCGTGAAAGGAGCTATTAATATCAGGGCTGGGGAATGGCCAGAGAGTCCTGGTGTCGCTGGTGCTGGATGTAGCATCTTTGCTGGTTTTCCCCCTGCATCTTCTCCAGGAGCAGACTCTGGTCCAAATTTGCACTTGTTTGAAAGGAATATGGCTCAGCTGTTTTCACGTTTCTTTCTTTTCATGTTTTCTAACCTGCTCGATTTCGTTTTTCTCTTTATTGCTAACAGGAAGGCTGTCACACCTCAAGGTTTCCCTAGGACAAAGCTCCAGTACTGTTGCCCACTGCTTGCCCCTGCACATGGAGGTACCAAAATCTTTGCTATGTGTTATATTCCTACAGGTGCTTTTATTCTGTCTCAAAAACTAAGGCCAAAAGCTACTTGTTGGGTAATACCTGCTGGAAAGTATCTGAAAAAATAACAGAACAAGTCTGTGGTGCATGTGGATTTCTCTGAAGTCTCCTTTCCACCCTGCACAAGGTTGGTGGTGCAATGGGCCAGGCATGGCCAGTGAAACTTTCCTTGCCAGGTAACTCCTGCAAAGGACTTGTGTCTGCTTCACTGGTCAGAAATTCAGACATGCATCCACCTAAATTTCTATTTCTACATTGACTTACTCCTCAAGATCTTGTTTCCCATTCAGCAACTTCTTGTTTCTGCCCTTAACATGGTTTCGCAGAAGAAAACTCCTCTGGTTACGCTACAAAGCATCACAGTTACTGGTAGCATACAAATACTGGGCAAATTTGGCCTTGGAAATGTTGGGTTTTGTTTGTGATCCACCTTCTCAGATCCAGAGGGATGGAGCCCAGGGGGAGGTGGGACTGCAAATGAGACATTGGCCCCCAAGCTCCAGCTGAATGGAGGCCACCCTTCTATCTTCACAGAAGCACCCAAGAGGAGCAGGCAGGAAAACCCCATCGTCTCATGGCATTTGTGATATCTCCACCTCACAGGATTTATGGCATCTCCACTTTTCGTGCACAGTCCACTAGCCCAGGGGGCACTCTTTCACCGTCAGGGAAATTTTAAGTGGTTGCAAAGGGCTGTCCTTCCCTACGTGCCTCCTGTTCCCTGCCTGAGGTGCCTGTGCCTCCTTCCATTCGTTGTTATTCATGCTGCTGACAAAACCAGTGGGATTCAGGGTGTTTTAAGTAAAACCATGCGCGCTAAAATAGCTCGTGGGTCTTCACAGCATGATAACAAACACACTTTATTTTCCAGGCACGTCTCCGTTTGCTTTCTTTTCACACTGGCAGGGCAAGGAGGGGCAACATTACTATTTGTTTAGAAATGCAATTAGCCCAAGTGCACAGGCCTGCAGCAAACCAAGAGGATAACCTTGAATCTGGAGAAAGTTAGGGGAAATTTAAAGCCATCTGCAGCTCCAATGGGTCCCTGCGCACCCCTTTCGCTCACACTTTCTATTCATGCCGATAAAATGCCAGAAGATATGCAATACAATGGGAAATTGCTTCTTTGGGTATCGTAGCATCTTGACTTAGAAGTGCTTTAACCTTGGCCTCATGCTTCCTGCGGGGCCTGTTGCCTTTGCTGCAGAAGTACCGGCACCGACCAGGAATGTGCAGGAGTAAAATTAAAACCTGAAACCTTTACCATCCTCTTGATGCCAGACATGCTCTACCTGCATTAACTTGAGCTTAATGAACTGCAAAACGAGCGTTTCAGCACATATGGGAGTGGATTATTTGTGGGAGAGCAAGTTCCTCACATTTCTATCGCTTCCCTTTCCCACCCTGCCCCACCTGCCCCTGGAAGTGTAGACATCCATCCATGATCGACAAGAAGACAGTCTGTTAACACAGCACAACTCCGGGACAGCTATATTTCAGAACATTAAGGATGATTTTTTTCCTGGGAAGCTGTTTGCTGCCCACTCGAAAAATCATTTAATAAATAAGAATTAACAAAGTTTTTGTCCTTCAGAAAAAAAAGAGACATGGCAAGTACAGGTAAATTATAGGAACACAGCCAGGCTCTAGGAAATCCAGAAAACTGTTTGATCAAGGCACAGGTTGCATCCATCAAGCCAGCTAAGTAATGAATAGAGCAAAGCTCACCAGTCCCCATCTATTAAACGATTTTTATTAACCAAGTACTTAATGGCAGTGTTGAGGATATAAACGCTTCAGACAGCACTTTTTGGCAGGCCAGCTAACACCTCATCCTGACTTTACTACAGCCTCTTCTGAAGTCTTTCAAGATAGGACCCAAAGAGCCAAAAGCTGGAGCCCACTGGCCCCAGCCACCTCAGCACACTGGCTGCACACTCGATGCATGCTCTGCCTTTGCAGCCCGTTCCAAGACATGGTCTTCAGTCTCCACTCTCATCATCATGCATCATCTAGAGGGACAACGTAAAGCCCTGCGAGCCCCATTTTTCACCTGCTTCCTTGGAGTTTTTCCTTCCAGATTGATACGATTTTTCCAAAACTCCCTAGGATGGGATTTGGCTGTTTCTCCAAACACAGAGCCAAGCCTCCGCTGAAATACCTGAAGGGATAATCTGCGTGTGTAACAGGATAATTCCTACGGGTAACCAGGTGGGACAGTGGCCCGGCAGTTTCTCTTCAAGCCTTTGTGGGTTATCACTGTAAGGAGAACAGCAGCATGAAGCATCTTGTGTGTGTGTGTTGTAATGACCAAAAATACCTTGACTGCATCCTTTCCAGTGCCAGATGCCTCACAATCTAAATGAGCATCTTTAATAGTGGCATTTATTATTACTGTAATCCTGCTCTGTCCCACCGAAACAAGTCTAATAGCTCAGGCTCGCTCTTTCTCTCGCTCCCTCCTTTCCCCAGATCACCATCTCCCGTGTCTGAAGCAAGCATCAGGAAGTTACACGGCAAAGGGTCCTATTGGCTGGCTGGTTTGGACATCAAAGTGGAGACACCTTGGGAGAGCTGAGTCTGCTGAGCCCCGTGCCGTCCAGGTGAGCAGAAAGCACTCTGCGTTGCACTGAGGACACGGCTCTGAGTTGGGGTCAGGCATGAGTACCAGCACCAGGGATGCTGCATGAGCTGTGGATTAGAAGGGCTGTGTTGGGAAGGATTTCCTTAAACTGTCAGATGCTGTCTCTTAGTGCTACTCTACTCATCCTCTGCATTCTTCTAAGGAATGCCCAGTGCCAAGAAAATATCGACTGGCAGTTCCCAGGGACGCAGATAATGAATTAATTAGTGATCCCAGGGGGAACAGCGTGGTCAGAGGACACGAACTCCCCAAGAAAGGAGAGCCTTTGACTGTCATTAACACCCAGCTGGCTGCCTGCCCAAGAGCTGAGGCCGTCTGCGCAGAAGGATGCAACCATCTCCAGATGGGTGCAACCGTCCCATGTCCCCCTGGCCTCGGCAGGGACGACACCAGCCAGCGCTGCTGCGGACGCTGTCTAGCTCTGCACCATCCCAAAGGAGCCCAATTTAGCTTTCTTATCAGATTTTGTCTTCACTTCCAATTTCCTGGTACATAATTGTCCCTTTTTCTGGACTTGCACATCCTGTGTCCAGAAGCATGCTACATCTTGGCAATGGCTTATTCTTCCTTGCCTTGGGCTGGTTCGGCACATAAAGCACAGTAAAGCCCCAGATAATATTTTATATGGCTTAATATGGACCGGGGCCTCTGATTGTTGTTTACTTATGAGTTATTGGTGCTGGCCTGCCTGCTCCCCATTCACAGACTGTCAGCACACATATCCAGGGGTTCAGGGAAGGGAATTGCCAAAAGGAGCCATTCAGTGACTGAGGGCAGTTACCTGGGCTAAGATGCTATCCTGTGGGGGTTTCTGTGGATCTTGGGTGCTTTGTTCCCTGTGTGAAGCTGCTGGAAAAAAATACCAGCCATCTACTCTGTGCTACTCTGCTATTTATTCGGATGCCAATCTGTGGCCACGGTGGCTAAAGGGTTTCCAAAGCAGAGTCAGCCTCTGTCTAGGTGACTTGGAGGGTGGGCAAAGTTCACAGTCACCCTACAAAATCCTGTGCATTTAGAACCCCCTTGAAGAGAACTTTGAGGATCCTTATCACCTTCGTATGTGAACCATAACAGTCACATTCCCAGAGCTCCTATGTCGATAGGGAAGTATGTGCCACAAAGTCATGTTGAACAATGTCCCATGTCGGGCATATTCAGATGCAAAACTGTCCATGCAGCCTGTGGCACTGGGGTGTTACTGGCTCTTCAGGGATCACACAGAAAGGGTGCAGCTGAGTGGGTTGTGAACCAGCATCTTCTGAGAGCAGAGCTCTTTTAGATAGTGAAGTTAGCCATGGTAAAAAGAAATGTTCCCTTAAAAAAACACTTCTGAAAATGTAGGAACTATATCTGCAAATATAAGTGTGTACATATGGTATATTTAAACATATAAATACAGGCACTCACTTCACTTCCATGTGCTCTGTTCCCTGTGTTTTAAAAGCTAACCTTCCACACTACGAAGGAAGGTGGATTTTTGATAAATTTTTAATTTTCTGTATTGACTTGATCTTGCAAGAGCACGTAATTTTGCTGTATATAAGGCATTCATTCACTATGCATTCACACAGGCCTTTTTCCCCTTTTAACAGCCACCAAAGAGAAAGACATTGCTCATGCTGTGCTGGAAGCCGAAGATTTGCTCTTTGCCTTTACATTTAGCAGAGCTGTGGCTGAACAGAGGTTGCTGCAGTGGATCCGGCATCCCTGCCGGCCGGGACAGCCAAGCCAGGGAACAGTCACGTCAGCTGGGACTCGACCTGCCACCAAAGCAATTATGTGCTGCTGACTCAGGAGTGCTGGTGCTCAGCATCTTGGTACGGCGTGGAGCCATCTGGGCGGGATGGCAGAATGGAGAGTACCCAAAGACCGTTTTTGCCCTAGCCTTAGCCTGCTTTGGTGTGTGTCTTGCAGGCTCTTCGGGGAGAACAACATTGCCCTGCTAATGCTTTGCAGGTGATCTGGAGCTGAGACAGCTCCTCCCTGGGGTGTGCGGGAAATAATCCTGTAATTATAAAATAATCTTGGGTAATGGCATATTAATGAGAATGGGGAAAAGGTGATGTTCTCGGGGTGGGCTTTCCCACTGCTTGGAGGAGGAGGGAGGCTGTACACAGCTGCTGCTCTTTGGGGACAAAAAATGGCATCAAGGCAAGACTCGGGTGTAAAGCACCTCAGGAAGACAGATTGCCTTTCTGGCTCTGTGTTTGTTCTGTAAAATTCACGGTTGCTTATGCTGAAGGTGTTGCCTCTCAGATTAGCCACTCCCTGACCTGCTCTTTTGCGCCAATTCAAGCAAGAGCTTTTGGCTCCCCTTTCTATCCACGTCTCCTAGGCTGTATCATTTCTAACTCCCCTCATGGTGTCCTCTTTATCCCTCATCTTTCCAACCCATCAACTCCACCTTCCCCTGCTTTCCGCCCTAACAAGCCCCTTGCTCTTCTCTCTACCCCCTCAGCATCTTCCCTCACCTTTGTCCACCTTCTCCTCCACCTCCCACGAATGCCTCTTCTATTTTGAAGAGTGTCAGCCCGGGAGGATGGGAAGGATGGCACACGTGGAGGAGGTTGTGCTCCCCCATCTAATAACAGATGTATCAGACACCTTTCCCTTGAGATGGCAGCGTCTGGAAGCCCAAGACGAACCTTTCAACAAGATTAAAGAGATGGTATTAATTGCTATCGATCATGGGTCAACAAATTAAATTGCATCTGCAACTGCATCTCGGAAAGGTCTAAATGAGAAGAGTAGTTAATGGGTCTGGCTGGCCCAGAGGTGTGATTAATTAAAGGGAGAAATGAACTTAAACACTAAAAAAAATAATAAAAGGCACAAAGGAAGGAGATTGAGATGAGGCTGAAACTTTTTGGTTCAGAGAAAAAAAGGAGTATCTGGAGAGAGCTCAAAGGGATTTTAATTCTGGATCCGCCCTGTCTGGCTGGAGACCAGTTGCCATGACGCAGAGCTGGCAGCGATGATTTTCGAGGCTACAGCTCCAAGCACCCCAGATGCTGTGGAAACACTGCCCACCCATGACCGCTGACTCTTCCACATAAAACGCCCAGAAAAGCTGATCTGTGCCTGTTGCTCCTCCCCGCGACCCCAAACCTTGCCCCGCTGCCGCCTTGGTGCTTGGGGAGAGCTTGGGATCCCCCAGCGGAACCGTCTGCCTAACACCTCATGAAGACCTCACAGAAACACCTGTGATGGGATCTGCAGGGCTTCCCCCTCATTTCACCCAAACACATGCTCCAGCTCATGGTGCGTGGTCCTTGGGGCATCCCTCTGCCATCAGCTTTTCTTTTTTCCTTTTGTTTTTTTAGATTCAATGCCCTGAAAGTGTGAAGGGGAAAAAACCAAGCACCCCCATGTCGCTTAGCAATCCCACTCATCATAGATACTGCTCTTCCTGATCCCTTCCTGCGCAGCAGCCAGCAGCGCAGCATCCCGGTGGGAGCCGGGAGTAAAGTACTCCTGGGTGGGAATAAGGGCGCTACTGCGACTCCTTGGGAAGTAATGAAGTAGCACAGCATGGAGTGGAGATGGTGCTTAATTAATAATGAAGAAAATAATAATACGTGGCACGTATAGTGCTGTACTTGTTCCAAGCACTGTACAAACATTAACTACAGTAATTAAGCTGTAATTAATTAGAGTAACTACTAATCAGTGTAAATAATGATGCATCTGGAGGTACCAAATGGAGTTTGCGAACTGAAAGCAAATTTCCACGTTCAGGAAATGGCATCAAATATAAAATGGCACCAGAAAAAGACAAAAACATATGGCAGTTAAAGCGAGAGCCTGGGAGCCGTGTCAGTCCACGACGGCTCCCCAGAAGGGAATCCCGGTTTGGCAGGTATCTTGCGCCAAAGCAAAGCTGTTTTACTGATTTACTGCTGAGGAGCTCCCCGGGCAACCCATCCCAGCCGCAGGACTTTCGCAGCTATCTCCAGGCTCCAAGCTCGCTCCTCCCACCCCAGCTGTGTTGCTGCACTCACCAACACTGCAGAGAGCTGGGGGCCGGAGCAAGGGATGGAGAATTAGGAGCTCGAGAAGATCAGCAGATTACAATACACCACAAATATCTAATTTGGGGTGTTTTTTTTGCTGGTTCACACACTTTATATTTAACAAAATAATTTTTTAATAATATAGTCTTTTACACATCAAATATTGTTTCCAGACCCCCCATTTTTACAGAATAGGGTTTTTTTTTCTCACTAGTTTCAGGCACACTATTGTTTAAAAATTTTGAAACCGGATAGTCATTGACAGGCAACAGCTTACAAAGAAATGTGGCAATGACTTATTTAATGGAACCAGTTCAAATCGCAGGAAGCCAATGCTCAGCCAAAATATGGCAATCACTGCGCCAGTGCTCGTCCTACACCCTGCCCTCTGGTAAAACGCAAAAAATGGGGAAGAAATCAACACATAAAGGCAACAGTGTGCATAAACCCATAAACTGAGACCAACCATTCTGACCCGCTTCGGTGGATGATGCTGTAAGGAGGATTTGCTGCTGTCACTGTCAAGAGCAGGTGCTGGACTGAAGTCTGCACGAAATAAGCACCGTCACCCCAATGGCCATGACCAAACAAGCAGCAAACCAAGCGTGGACAGTGATGGGAAAGGCTCTTGTGCTCACCTGGCCAGGGCAGAGAGGGGAAATGACAGTGCTGGCTTTTCTCTCACAGTATCGCTTGGAAGCCGCAGCCTGGGAAACCAAGAGGTGTCGGTGCCGAAAAGCCCGAAGAGGACCCTCGGCTGCTGGCGGGGATGGTGGGGACCGTCCTGCCTCTGCTCCCCCACCGACGCCCCGGCTGGGTGTCACACAGAGACAGCCCAGAGAAGGCGTTGCTTTCTTGGTGCCTTTCCAACGACGCTGGCTCGTGCTCCGCTCAAGGTCACGGTGACTGTGTAGGTGTCTTCGACTTTATTGTCCCCACTCAGTGGAGAAAGTGTAACACAGATACAGCTGGTGTCTTGGGTGTCCGGTCGTATACCTGTGCATCTAGCTCGGCCCTTCTGCACATTACATTCCAGCTGGGTTTCTTTTAAACCCCTTCCTCCCCTTTTAATTTCTATCTCCCTCCTGTCCTTACCAGCCCCCCACCCCAGACATCACAAAAATGATCCATCGCTTCACTCGTAGCTGTATTTCCCCAATGATCCCAGCTTAGGAAGAGGCTTTAAGAAAATAAAAACCACAATAGCAAAAAGATCTTAAATAAATAAATGTGAAAACCCTGCGATCCACAGGTGAGAGGTGAATTGATCAGCAGCTCAGAGGTGTCACCAGTCCAAGAACTGTGGGGGCTATTTTTGCTTTTTCCTCCCGAAATCTGACCACCACATCCCTACCAAGCACTGATAATTACAAAAGCAGAGTAGATACCTAGATACCGGTTACATAGTGTGTAAAGCGAGAGAAGAGCAGGAGAGGGGGGAGAGGGAGACCCTTCCCCACGTGTAAAAATCTCTGCTTGTCTGAAACCCTCGCAGGTTTTGCTGGTGACCCTGTTGCAGCTCGCAGGAGGTCAGACACATGTGCAGCATCGAAGCTGTCCCTGCACCATCATCATCGTCATCATCGGCAGGTGGTTTGCCGCTGGCAGGGGGGTTTGCCGCTACAGAGCCTGCTTGCCCTGGCACTCGCGCTTGGAGCACTGCGCCGGCTTCCACCAGTCCCCGTTGTGGCAGTGGCAGATGTTGCAGTCGTCCACCTTCACTTCGATGCCGGCGGGAATTATCGTGGTTCCTGCAAAGCAGTTCGGACCTGCAAAAACACACGGGGGTAACAGAAATAAATACCCTTTTTTGTCGTTAAAAAACGACAGCAGCTCTGCTAGAAGCACTCGGGAGCAGGCAGGTGCTGAGCCCCAGCCCCTCACTGTGCTCTGGCTGCAACCCTCCCAGCTTTGCCCCACGGCGACCATTTGTCTCGGGTTTTTTTTTTCAGTGCCCTCAGGCACTAAAGAAAAAAATATATGCCTTGAAAGTTTCCTCCTCCTGTTTCTGTACCCAACCACTTGTAGAAATGGTGTCGATGCACCCAGCTTTTTCTACTCAGTTGCCCACTAATTTATTATTGCTTTCTCCTAAGATCTGGCTGCAAGACAGACAAGACAATGAGGACAAGCACCAGGATACTGCCCAGCCTTTGCTGCTTTAGCCCGGTGAGCCTGTGCTGAGCTGCAGGGACCAGAGCTGATTCATCCCCCAGGACGACAGCAGCCGTGCCCAAATGCCCAGTAACCCCGGGAGCCCTCCCAGTTCGGGGCTGTTAAGCATAAATGATTGATGGCATCAGATTAACAAAAATCATTCACTTCCCAAATTAGCTTTCTGATAAAATCAGTTTTTTTCTCAAGGGCAATTCCTTTAATCTGCTAATTATTGGTAATTTGGGGGCTTCTTTATTACACCATATCAAAGCTGAGCAGCAAGTCAGCAAGGATCTTGTTTTCCTCCTTTTCATAAAACCCCCAGAACAACCCATTGCTCAGCCGTCCCTCTGCAAACACTATCCTCCTTCCCTCTGGCTCCTGCATCAGTTAATGCTGGGAATTAATGTCAAAGCCAGCAGCACACGGAAAAAAAAAATTGGGGTGGTCGCATCCGTGGCATCAGGGAAGTGTGAAGACATTTGAAAAGTGTCTCATGGCTCGAGTGCTGCTCCGAAATGTCACCCCTTGGCTGGCCACTGATTTTAATCTATGCTTCCAGTGCACAAGGCGCATTCAGAAGATGAGAGTGTGTACAGACGTGAAACAGCAGGCAAGTCCTTAGTGCTTAAAATAAGGCTTAAGACTGTTTAAAAGGGAAAACGGGGTCCCTGCGTGGCTGGAAACAGGCTGAGCTGTAGCCAACCTACACAAGTGTCTCAAGTTTTATAGTCTCGGAGAACTATTCATTCCATCTCACTGATTTATGAGTACTCTGACTTTAAGATGCTCCTTGGGACGCTACGCTTAAGCTCAACAGGCCATGAGTTTGACAAGGCTGGGCTTAACCAGACGTTGGCAATTCAGGTGTCTGAATGTGGTTTGTGTTTAAGCGCTCTCCCGCCTTTACTAAAGGCCTCTTCAAATGCCGATCAGCTCTACAGCAAATTTTCACATCCGTCTTAATGAAGCCACAGCAGAAGGGCCGGAGAAAGGTGCCTCTGATGGCTCTGGTACCAGAATTTGGGGTGACTGGGTGTACCCCAGGGCTACTGCTTCCTTCCACAGGCAGCACCTGGGAAGGCAGGCTGTGGCGCTGGGAAGGTCTGTGTCTCTCCGTGAAAGGGGGGTGATGCCTCCTCCTTCGCCTGGCCAGCACATGAATCTGTCAGAACGCCAGGAAGAAGCAGGCTTTTGCTCCAAACAAGGAAATTCAACATTACTTGTTGAGCTAGAGTTGAGGCTACGCTGGTCTGCTGGCACTGGAGCGCACCACCAGTGCACTGGGTGGGGGAATATTTTAACTCTGCTTTGAGCTGGGCTTTGGGCTGGACAACCTCCAAAGGTCCCCTTCAACCTCAGTCATTCCACAGTGCAAAGAACTTCAAAGCCAGGAGTTACCAGTCAAGGACACGCAGCGATACAGAAAAGCCAAACTCTACGTACATGCACACATATATATATACTATGTTTTTCTTTACATGCATGTGGTTGAAAAAGTCATGACCCGTTTCGGTCACGAGCTGAAAATTGCCAAAGTTGGCATCTCTCCGGAACACACGATCCCAGTTGGAAAGGCTGCGATCCCCACTGCGGTATTTCTCTGTCAACCCACTGAAGTTGTCACATCTTCCCATGGCCTTCAGGTCCCTGCGCTAGCCATGCCGCTGCCTGTGCTCTTCATCACAGATTTTAGTCCTCTGCTTCATCACGTGTGGTGGGTGTTGGTGTGTGATGACAGCCAGCACGGGCTTTGCCATCAGGTCTGCTCATTTGCTGCTGTTAAAAGTCCAGGGTTTAAATGCAGAGAAAATGCCAATAACTGTAGCTTGTCATATTTAAAGTTGAGGTAAGCACCTGTCCCTCTTGCATAGGATGCTCTGATTGCCTGCTGCTGTCGGGGATGCCCAGGATGGGGCAGCCTCCACAAAACATCGTGCTCCACGCTCCACACTCCCAGGGCAAAAAAACCAAAAAGCTTCCTCTGGAGATTAGGGTGGCAAGGAGAGGGGAGGCTTGTTGCTCTGTGGCTGCCTGTTAATCATCTGATTTGAGAAGCCAGTACTGCCTCGCCACCCACACGCGTCTCCAGACACAGCCTTCTCCAGGCGCTGAACAACGGCAGATTTATAGCACCAAGGGTGAGTGAGTTGGGACTGGCCGATGGGGAACTGCAAACTGAGGAAAAGCTTATTTTTCATTGCATGCTGCTTATCTGTCCATCTCATAGCTGCTCCATCACAGCCACAGCTGCCCTTCCCTCTCCTCCCAGGAGCAGCCCCAGGTCCCTTCTCCCTCTTGGGCTCTCCTGGGACGGGTCATTTGGAGAAAAAAAATCATTAAACACCATGAATGTCCCCATCCCAGAGCTGAGAAGCAGAAAGCAGACACCACGATGAAAAGAGGAGATGGATGAGGGGGATGTACTGAAAACACCGCCCACGCCCTTGAGGTCCCCAGCAGAGAGGGGATCACTCATTTTTGGGGACAGTAACCCAGCAGCAGCATCCCTGCCCCAGCAAAGGACACAGGGCAGCTCTACAAAATAGTAATTAAACACTAGTAATCTGCCTCTCTGATCTCTGGCATCTATTGAGCCAGGAAGGACCTGGCAAGCGCCTCCGCAACTAACAGAAAATCCTTGGGATGCTGCCATCCCCCCAACAAAAAGTCTGGCTGAAGGAAAGAGGAAAAAATTATGCCTATTTTGGATAAATTGCAGGGACTGCAGGCTGGGAGGAGCATCGTGGGATAGCCAAACCAGCCCTCGCTGAAGCAGCACCGAGGATCCCTGGGCTGGCCAGCTAAACATCACCTCAGCACACCTAAGGCAGGCGATGTATTCGGAGGCTGAACTGAGGGAAAAATTACAAGTAGGTTTGTTTTCCTTTCTATTGGCTTTTAGCAAAATGGATGAAAACCTGGCTTTGGGCTCTACTGACATCTGCCCTCTTATGAGATATTTTACTGCCGTTTCGGAAGATCCATCTCTCCTGTCAGACCTTAGTACTTTTAATTTAGGCCAACACACTGCTCTGGACCCTTTCTTTTCCCCCAGAGCTCTCTCAAAATAGCCACCTCTGCATTGCCAAAGTGAAATATTTCCTTTCGCACATCGCAGCAAGCTGGATGGAGCATTTTTGCATCCTCTGCTATCCCCACCCCTATAGAAATGTGGATTTCAAATGGAAGGCAAAATTTCCACACTCCATTTCTGATAATTCAACTTAAACTCCCACTGACTGGAATCACTGAAATCCAATTTTCCAGCACAATCGCTGTCAGCCAGCCCCCTTTTTCCCATCTAAGCTTCTCCCACCTTTATAATGGAAAAGTGGATCCTGTTGGTCCAAAATGGGAGGCAGTGAGCATTGCACCGGAGAAAGATGCACTTGGAGAGGGACACTGCACTGCTAAAATTTAGTGGAAAATATGTCCCAGACAAGTGGCATTTTCTATGCAACACACAGCCACCAGGGAGTTCTCCAGCGACCTTGGGTTTTACAGAGCCGGCACTGCTGGAGACAACATCCAGCACCGGGGATGCGATGTGGCTTTGCGATGTGCCTTGGAGGAGCCATGAGGCCATGACTGCATCCCACAGCAAGAAACAAAATCCTTTTTTCAATTCACAGCAGAGCTAACCAGATTCCTTTAAGTTCTGTAATACTTTTTTTCCCTCCCTTAGATCACCCTCCTAACATTTCAAAAGCTGAGTGCCCCAAATCCACACTGCTGGGGACTGTCCTGAGCTTTTCCCACCGTGGCTTTGTGCTCCTCGGAGGAGCAGGCTGAGACCAGGATCTGCCAAACTGATGTGAAAAAATCACAAAGAATGGGACAGAACAGCAGAGTAACATGTTTTTTTTATTGTTTTTCAAAGGAAGATGCTGCTCAGGAACACTAGACATGTCAAGCACATCAAGAAAGTTACTCATGATAATAGCAGTAGGAACAAGAAGCTGCTTTGGGCAAGGCTTGTCGTCCTGGTCTTTGTAAAAGCATCTTTACCCGCGACTGCAATGGAAACAGGACAGTAATCACCCTTTTTGCCTTGCTCAGGGAGACTGATGGGAGAAGTTTGCTGCTCCCACGGATAATGTAATTGTGAGACTTGCTTTGCTTAGCATAATTAATACTCATAAAAGACCACAGCACTCCGGGCTGTTTGCGAGAACAACTGTGAAGATTTTTATGGAGATATATTAAAGACATTCAGATGCTCTTTTGATGGCAGAGATGTAGCGCAAAGAGAAAAGTCACATATGGTTTGTTGTTTGGGAAGAGTGATGGCAAATTTCACAACTGTACGTGTAAGACCAGGTACCTGGGTGACAACCCATGTTGTGATACTAAACTGCACCACCGGTACGGAGGGACTACACCTAATCCCATGTGTGGGCATTAATGCAGGCCTGATACATCATGCAATGACACCCAAGGGTGTGAGATGAAGTCCTCCTGGGACTCAGTGGCATGGTGAGGCCTAAAAGCACCTCAAAAGCCCCTGGATCTGATGCTCCTTATAATGCTGGAAAAAACTCACATCCCAAACACAAGAGGAGCAGCCACCCAAGCTCTCCAGCACACTATGTCTTCTGCACGGTCCCCACCACAGCGCTGTGGGGATGCGGAGGAAAACGTGAATTCAAGAGCACCCCGCACAGATGCTGAGTTAAAGCTGGAAATAGCAGAAGCTGTTTGGGGTTTTCTGGGGCGCAGATGCTTTCCAACGCCACGAGCATAGAGTGTAACACTGATGATTTGGAGCTGCTCGGTGCCAACACCAGCCCGGATCCTGGGGGCTGCAGGCTGCTCCCAGTTGCTTCTCGGGTGGGTTTTACTGAACTGAATAGCTTTGCCCACGGCTTACAGCAACTCTGAATTTTAGCTTCATGTGTGCACAGAAGCAATAAAATGAAATCAAATGCTAAGCACTGTGAGCAGGCACGAATCACTTCAGGCCAACTGTGATATACAGATTGGCCCTGAATAGCATCTTGCACCAAGCGAAGCTCGTCACCTTCACTGGAACTTCTCATGGTACAATGCCCTGTTTCAGCAAGGAGTGGTATTTTCCTCTTAGCTGAATATTTTCTGATGATAATCCTACGTATTCTGCCACGCCTTTAACAGCCTGCCTTCCTTTTAGGAAATATTAAGGCTGACTCCAAGAGAATTTAGCTTATTCAGTCAATGGATGACAGTCATCAAGGAAAGAGGTGCTGATGGCTACGCTTATCTACCTCACACCAGTAGTTTAGATAGCTGCTAAACAGCAACTCAATTTAGCCAGCCATCCCTTAGGCTCCTGTGATGTGCCCCACAATTAAAGTTGCAAGGGATAAGCAGAAGATGGTGGTTTTCTGACAGTATTTAGGAATAGATACAGCCTGAAAACATCCCCATGGATGCTCATTCAGCTGAATGAGTCTTGACGACTTTGCTGTTGGAGCTCAACCATGAATACAACAGGGTGTGGGAATTTACTGCTGGCAAGTGGTGCCAAAGTGGGGGAGCAATCTCCAATGAATGTGGCCAAGTGTCTTCTCAGTGGGAAGGCAGATTTGTCTGCATGTCTCCACAAAACAGGCATCTCATAGTCTCCACCATGACCATCCCACTTCATAAGCCATGCGGTCTCCAGTGCTAGCATCCAGCAGTCCCGGCATCACTTGGCTGAAACATCCAGTCACAAAGCAACAACCAGGTGAGGATTACACCCAGAAACCCGCACAAGGATGCTCATGGACAACTCCCCGACAGAGAAAGAGGCAAAACACACCAGCACGGAGAGCTGAAATCACCGGCTGCCTTCACTTTGAGTCTTTCTCCACATCCACAATGAACTCTGTGCTCAGGAGGAATTAAAAAACAGCATCTTGTCTTTAATGACAGCCCCCGTTTCTGGAGGTTAACACAGCTCCTCTCTGCTGATCCTGCAGGATCTTTTCAAATGTTCCTTTAGCGCTGTCAATGCTATTTATGTGATCACTTCGGATTGCAAGAAAAGAGCTCAATTTGTGGCTTTAATTAACGAATCGAGGAGGGAAGAAGTCTTGTTTTTGCCGCCTGGTATCAAGACCGCCTGCCCCCCCCTCTCCCCGGGGGGAGGAGAAGGCAGCGGGTGAAGCTGGAGGTGAGACATAAAGAAGTCAGCTGCCGATGCTGAGCTTTGCCTTACTGAAAATTAAATTTGGTGATACTCTACAGGGAGGGGCTGAAAACCCCACCAAATGATAGCAACCCTGGAGCTCTTTTTGGTTATGAAGAGGCTGAAGGCAAAGATCCTGGCTTAATGCATGGCTGAAGCCCGAGGGTGCATCGGAAATGGGGCAGCCGCAACCATGGCATGGGGGGGGGGGAGCTTATGCCCTAATAACACCCAGGTCTGATCCCTGGTCTGTGGCTGGTTGCTTCTTGGTGGTGGCAGGAGGGAGAGAAGTACACCACGGCTCTGCCTCCTCTTTGCTCCTGGAGGTGATGTCCTTGTCCCCCAGGCTGCGGAGGACACAGCTCTTTGCAGATTAGAGGACATCTGTTCATCCCGCGTGTTCCCAGTTCATACACCAGGTGAAAATACTCCCCTGGCCTCCCCTATAGCCCAAGTCCATCCCCACCCAACCTGCACAAAGGCTCCTGAAAACAGCCCCATTTCATGTCAGTGCCCCATCCAGACCACCAGCGAGACTTTCAAAGCTCCTTTCCAGCCCGCTCACCCTCTCGGACAGCAGACAAGCTCTCCTAATCTGCCTGCACCCAAAGGCAGACGCTGCATCAACGTCTCAGGCACCACCCCAATAAAATCTGGATGCTACTCTGTCTTTGGGAGGCACCAAGTGCTGAGCTCAGCTCCACAAATTAAAGATCCCTACAGCGGGCAGGCGGGGGATGCTGGAGGTGTCAATCCTCACCACTGTAAGCAAAACACTTTGCAGAGCCATCTGCCACCCCAAATGCTAATTGGCTGCACATCACAGTTTGAAAGTGCTGTGCGCTGGAGCGCGTCAATGTTTTCAGCGTGGGTAGGTGAAAGTTGGTCACCAGCACAAACAAGCCATCGTCTGCTAATCCCCTCCTGCGCCGATGCAGACCTGTTGGATGGCAACCACATCCTGCGGGTGCAAGGAAGCCCTACCCAGCCAGGAAGGCGACTTCTCCATCTGGCAGGCGAGGAGGCTCCATCTCGCAGCGGGGCAGACGGCGAATGGCAGGGAAGGAAGGCAAAAGCAGCGCCAGTTTTTTGGCAACAGGCCCACGAACGAGCGGATGCCGGGATGAAATCACTGCAGGTTTCATCCCATTCTCTCCCACGAGTTGAGGGATGGAAACCAAGGCAGGCACAGAAAGTTTCAGGGAGATGTGAGTGAGCACAAGGCTAGTGGTGGCCCCAGCAGCCCCCTGGCCCCTCTGCCATTCAAAAGCTCAGGAATTCCTCTATGCCTCATTTTTTTGTTGCTGTTGATGTCTTAAAGTCCTGAAAGAAAGCCTTGCACAGACCTGAATTACGTAGGTATGAATGTGTGTGTCTATATACATACAAGCAAAGCCAAGTAATGTTAAAAAACACATTTCCCACAGCCTTTTTTTTGTTGTTCTTTTGCCTTCAGCCAGTGTCTTCCAGGAAAGGCAGAAGGTTTGTGCAAGCTTCTGCACCAAATCTTAGCCTACTCTCGACTTCATTCAACAGTGCAGAAAGTATTTGCTTATCTGTAAAGAGCTCCCAGTGAGGTGGGTATGTCCCTCCTGTGCTCTCAGTTGAAAGGAACCAAAATATAGCTACATGCAATGATGGACCACATAGACAGACCACATCAAGTTTCTGTGACAAGGCCACCTTCTACCTGGGATGTTTCTACTTTTAGGCAAAGTATCTTATGAAGATGGCTCTTAGCCGTGGTAATGTGTCATCTCCTCGAGGTGACCCCAAGGTGGAAGGTTTGCTCTTCCTTTGCTGTCTCTCTCATGGAGAGATGGCACCTCCAATAAATGCCCCCAGTTTCACTCTGTGGTCTAGAACACTGCAAAATGAGAGCCTCTTCTTTTTTAATCTGTGGACAAACCCTCCTGGCTCTGGCTAAAAGCTCCCTGGAGTCAACTGGTGGCATCTCCTAGCCATCCACAAGGTTGCAATCTTCTGCACCGTTGCTCCAAAGCATTAATCTCCAAAGCCGATCTGCAGCTCTTTTCCATCCATCCTGCATATTTCATTCCTCACAAGACGATGCTAACAGCCCTTCTCAAGCACTGCCTATTTACATGAGCGATTCTTCCAGCCATAATTCACATTGCTGGGTGCCTGCAGATGCCTGAAAATTATATAATCTCTGCATTAAAAAAAAAAAAAATCTGCAGTATCCTTCTCCAATCTAAATCCAAGTTGCTCACTCTAAGCAAGCCCTACATCATTAAAAGGAGTGCATTAAAAAGGCAAGATTGAGCTGAAAAGCTAAATTCAGGGCAACGGGAGCCTTTCTGCTGACTTTCACCAGCTATGAAACCAGCACAATAAATGAGACAAAACACATTTGCAGCTCTCAACCAGCCCAGCGGGACAGGGATCTCCTGGTGGCCCCACGTCACCTTCTGGCTCTCCCTATGTAGAGATGTTCACATCATCTGGGCTTTGCTCAGACAACCCCAGGCACCCGCTGCCTTGGAGTCTAATGAATGCAGGGGGCCCACTCAAGATCCCTAAATTATGACCTGCCTCCCAGTGACACAGACTGATTTAATCCTCGTTGCTTTGCACCGTGGTTAGAAAATTACCGATAGCTCATTATCCGTCTTAATCAGGAGCAGCAAACAAATGAGGGACAAGGAGACATCCAGAAGGGAATACACCACATTACTCCTCCTTATTGATAGCACAGTTACTTAATTTGATGTGGAGACATAACTTCAGGCATCACTAAATACCGGAGCAGGAATGTTTTGGTGCAAGGAAGATCTACGGGTGCAATTTAAAAGCAGTCTGTTTAGGAGCGGTGATGTCTACCAGCACCGATACAGATCCGAGCTGTACGGACAAACACGAGATTATCACTCAGCATGTTAAATAAAGACAGCAGCGTTTCAACAGTTAGAAAGCATCAGCTGAAAATTGCACCCCTGCTTCTCTCTTCATCCACCATGCACGTGGGATGAGCACGACAATGGGGGACCAAGCCCAAGGTTGATGGTCACCTCCAATGTGCCCATCCCTGGGCAGCACCACCGCTTGCTTTCTGACCCACAGCGCTGCCTGCACCAGGGCAGCAGCAAAGCTCTAGATTAGACCTTTGGCACAGCTCACCATGGGGCAGACAGCGTGGAGATGATGGAGAAAAATGCATGTTCAGCACAGGCACCTGCAGAAAACAGATGAGCCGCAAGTGGTGCCAATGACCGACTGCCACCACTGCCACCAGCGGGTACGAGGGGATGCTGGACCAGGCACTTCCCAGGGTTAAAGCCCAGAAGGAGCAGAACTTTTCTGCCAGCAGGAATATTGTGGATTGAGACACCATAATAAACTGCCAGGAGTCTCAACCATGAGAACAAATCTTTTAAATCAGTTTTTAACAATCCAAGGCTAGTGCAGATAATCTAATAAAACTGATCTGCGTACGCTGAAGAAAACACGGCAAGTGGTACATTTCCCACTGCTTTAGATTAAGGATGTTTGCCTCATTGTATGGGCATTTCCCTCAAGCCCGTGCATCCAGCCTCTCTGTTTCTGGTCCCAAGTGCACTGAAACCAAAGCTGGGAGCACATCTGAGTGTACTTTGAACTCTCCACAAAAACTCCACCCCTCAGTTTCCCCATTTTACTGGGTTTCTTTTAATCAGCAGACTTAGGCATTGCTGCAGTGCAAATTAATAGATAATATCAAATTCATAATAATTTACCCAAGCCACACTCTCTGCCAACCAAATAACACCCCCGAACTGAGGCCAGCATTGAAGTTGAACCACTGCCACCGAAGTCACAGAGGAGCCAACGCACGGCGTGTCTCAGGATCAGCTCTCAGACAGCAGAAACGCAAATCGCAGGGCGACAGACCTAGCCTTAAATATAAGGTTTTCCCCTCCCTCTTTCAATAAAAAATGCAGGTTGGCTTTTTCAAAGTCACCTATGGGATTTGCACACCAAATTCCTCTTCATTTTAAAAGGATCTACGTGTGCAAGTACCTTAATCAGCACTGAAAAGTTTAGCTTATGGTAAAAAAACCACACAGGCAAGGCAGTCTGCATTGCACAGGCAGCTACTGTGCATATAAACCAGCTTTTTTGAATCATATTTTTACTGTGTACATTCAAGGTTGAAGAAGAAAAACAATAACACCTCAAAGACAGCAGTAACTGTCTGTTAAGTAGGAAATGCATGTTTCAACATTTACCTGACCAAACAAAAAGGATTAGCTCTTAAAAATCTCTTTGCAGACAGCATAAAGCTTTGGGGGAATACCATAGATTTTTTTTTTTAAATATAGGTAGTTTTTAATTGCAGCCAATGAAAGCTACTCCTAGGGCATTATAACCTTTCAGGTAAGTAATAGGCTTTTAAAAACTTGTCTAAAGAGGTATTTCCTACAATGAACTCCAACAGCACTGAAGGTACATTAATTCTTTTAATGGTTGAAACACGGCAAATAAGTGTGTGTGGTTTTTTTGGAGCTGGTATAAAATAGATTAATTTAAAAGAAATCAGTTAATAAAAATACCATTAGAATACCGCATCAGCTAACAATGTTACTAGCAAAATCAACAGCCAAAGGGAAGAAAAGTTGGACCTTCCAGACACTAAACCTTGAAGTGAAGAAATATATATCCAGGGGAGACATATATATATATGTGTGTATATATATATATATATAATGTGTCATTGCGTTTCTGCTGCGTTCACCTCGCCAGCATCAGTCCCGAGAGCGGCCGTGGGACAACGCGTGCCGTGGGACAGGCTCGGTCCAGGTGACTGTGCCCTTTCAGCCACTATTTCCCAGGTCACCCAAGAAAGGAATTGGGATGTAGAGAAGCAAACTCGGCCAGTGACGTGGCTGGATGTTCATCCTGCCTCATCACCCTCCCAAGGCACCGTCCTCGGACAGCGGCAGAGAGCAGCAGCTCCGGTAGGCAGCAACAGCTCCTCGCCTGCAAAAAGCCAGGGGAAACCCTTCTCTAGGGAAGCAAGTGGCAAAATAGCCCTCGACTGCCGATGTACCGGGTCTTTGCTCTCTGCCTGGATATCTCCATTCAAAGGCGAAGGTTAACAACAAAAGAATAACAACTGGGACTTTTTCTCCGGGTCTTTTGAGCTTTAACAGCCAACTTATTCACCTCTTGGTTGTACTCTGTGTGAAAATTTAATGATTTTTATGGCCCATCTTAACATTTTTATGTCTTTATTTCTTCGGAAAAAAACCCCCACATTTGGTGTAAGAATTAAAACAGTATTTCATACTTAACTGCAACCACAGATGATGTATGGAAAAAAGCTGGCTGCATGTCAACTCAATATAAACCCAGAATTGAATCTAACTTGGTCACTACAGCTGTGCATGTTTTACGGGGTGCGTTTTTTTCAAATCAGTCATAAATGAAGTGGAAACTGTGACTGTGCTGATTTTGTATAAAACGGGAGGGAAAAAAAGAAAAATAGAAAGAAGAAGAAAAGGAACCAGGATTACTATATATTCATCTGAGTTGTGCATTTGGATGGGCGGTCTACAGAAAACTCAACCCACCCTCGGATGATGAAACTACAGCAGTGAAAGCATGATGACAGTTGCACTACCACGCACATGAGTCGTGGCAATGGTTGCCCGTCGGTATGAGTAAACCTCTGCGCAAACACCTTGCCAAAAAGCAGAAGGGTTTCTTTAGCTGCAGGAAACCACAGGCTCAGGACGAACATTCAGCTCCCGTCTGAAAAATAGAGCAATTCTTCGCAATCCAGATGACGGTGGGAAAGTGTCAATCGCTAGAAAAATGCCTTTGTCTTTCCACTGGTGTGAGACGAAATGTGCTGCTTTGACAGCATCAGCATGGTCCTGTTTTTTTTTTTTCCACCTGGCAACAGCTTTTTCTGACAAAGGTTTTGAACGTGCATCGTGTTAGAAACGGAACTTCAAAGCAAAGCAAAAACTTTTCATGTAAGAAGACAGCTGCTGCTGAAGCCATTGCTTTCTACTCCCAGCTCTGGAGCTGTTGGGTTTTCTGCTGCCGGTTTTGAGCAGAACTCTATTTTCACACTTTGTATGACACAGCAAACCCATCTCCTGCCATCTGCAGCACCGATCCCACCCTCCTGGCCTCCACAATGACAGACACAGCAATGACTGGTCACAGGCAGGCAAGACCCAACTGAAAGGTGAATTTAGTGACCATGTACGCGTATACAACCTAGATGTTTAAGTCAGTCACCAAAGGTTCCCTTTCCAGTCGAATGATGGGCTCTTCTGGAGGGTGCTTAACAGAGCCAAGCAGCCTCGGCCTTTGGGTTTGCCTTTTTTTCATCCTTATAAACCTGCTAAATATAACCCCACCCCAACCTTCAGGTTGGGCTGCAGTGGCAGAGCTCCCTTCTTCTTGGCACTTCTATGCCAATCTGTACAAATGGTTGATTACCCGGAGAAAGGGAATAGCCACAATGGCAGAAAAATAATTTCTTGATTTGTTTGGGAAATTTAATTACCTGCCTGGGACATGGAAAAAAGAAATGCAAGAAATCACCTCCCCTCCGACCCAACCCCAAGCAACTGATAAGCTTGCTGCTGGAGAGACAAGACACGGTGCCGCTGTGCCGAAATCTGCAGCTCCCGATGAAACAGGAGGCGGAGGAAGGGGCCCAGCAGGATGGACGGGACCTCAAGGGCACACAGGGGGAGAGCAAACCACTGCAAGGACGGGCACACCTTGCTCTGAAGGACAGATGGAGACATGCAGAGCTTGGTGCTGCTGGAATAAACAGGCTCCGAAATCTTCTGCTGGCACCTGCCCTGATTTCTCCAACAGCTGCAGAAGCAGCTTAAAACCATGTTTTGTCCCCGCATTTTGCTCTTCCAAGGGCCCATTATGCTACCTGAATTTAATGGTATCCATGGCATTTGCACAATGCCTTCTGATGGTGCAGTGCAAAGAGTCAGGTAGCTAATAAAAATAAAATGAGTGGTTCTGGTTTTGCATGTGAATAGTTGCATTTAATGAAATCGTCAAATGGAAAAGGATCGTCCTTTCCTTTGCTGATAATTCTGGGGGCCACTACAAAATGCATTATCACAATCTCTCTGGGCTTTTATATTTGTGCAGATGCCATGTGATCCTATGCTGATGTGCCATGACAGGATAGTTATTTTGCACTGTAAGGTAGCAGCTAGGAATGATGAAAGGCTGGGAACATTTATGGTGGCTCTGTATCCCACCTCCCCCCTCCAATTTTCAGAATCCTTCATTATCCCTCATTCTGACGGTCTGTTTTTGTTACTTAATTACTGGATAAAACTATTACTCACTCTCTGGCCTCGGTGGCACCGCTGTATCCAAACGGCTCACAACTGAGAGCCTGTTACCATCCCAGCACCCCCACAGGGCAGGGAAGTACACAGGGGAAACTGAGGCACTGAGGCAGTGCCCTGCCTGAGGGGACGTGGGTTACTAAAACCAAACCCAGCAGACAAATATTTTTAATAAAACATGTAGGAACGTGACAGATTTGAGGCTGCAAACTGCTCTCTCCAATGGGATTGCCATTGGCTCAGACCTTATTGGCAAGAGGAAGGGACAGTGGGACAGAGCAGCAAAGTGACGGATGACTTCCAAATGGAATGCCCCATTTCTGAGTGTTTCCATGCTCTTTAGCAAGTATTCCCTGCCTTGTATTTCCTGTGTTCGTTTTGCCCTTTACAATTTTTTTCTTAAAGCCATAAGGGGGATTTAGACATTAGAACAGCTACTGACCTGATACAAGTTAATGATTTTATAAAACGCCTAAAAAATGCTTTACTTTAAAAGACTGATGTTTCCTATTGTATTTTTTTAATGCCAATTAATTACTTAATTTATTAGCAATGTAACACAAGAATAGTCTTTGACAATCCAGTGCTTTGTGTAGATGCCTTTAATTATGGATAATTAAATACTGTGGAAGGACCTGATTACACCTCTGAGCATTTTCTAATCTGGAAAATGAAACACTCTCTTGTACTCTTGAATGCATATAACAAAAGCTGAGCTCAACCTACACGCAGGAAAAAAGATGGAAAAAAAAAGTACCCCAAAATCCAGACTAGCCCCAAAGCCAACAACTAAAGGACAGGACAACAACAGGACAAGGGGCAATGGGCACAAATTGAAGCATAGGAAGCTCCGTCTGAACATGAGGAAGAACTTCTTCACTCTGAGAGTGACGAAGCCCTGGAACAAGTTGCCCAGGGAAGTTGTGGAGTCTCCTTCTCTGGAGATATTCAAGACCCGCCTGGACAAGGTCCTGTGCAGCCTGCTGTAGGTGACCCTGCTTCAGCAGGGAGGTTGGACTAGATGGTACCTAGAGGTCCCTTCCGACCCCGAACATTCTGTGTTTCTGTGATTCTGTAAAGGACGGTAGAATTTTTGGGGAAAGCTCAAGGGCCTTGTGCACACCTTGCCTGGTTGACTTCACCGCATGGGGTTGTACCCAGTCCCTGCCTTGTCAGGGACATGAGCAGAAGCCCAGACAAGCTCAACATGGAGCTGCTGCTGCCAGCAAGCAAACACAGACTCAGGGCAACTTGATGTTAACGCCTGCTAAAGTTGGGAACAGATTTCCAGATGGTCCTTTGTATGTATGGCTGCAATAGCCAAAACTGCTAAAAAGAGCAAAGCACTCTCCAAATGAAATCAGGGCTGACCTTGGAAGATGAAAACTTGCCAGCGCCAGAAGTTACTCTATTAGTTCGGCTTCGCCTTCCTTCCCTTTGCTTTTTTGTTTTTCCTTTTTCTCCTCTTTATTCCTCCGCAGCAATTGCAGTGAGAAAGTCAGCATCCAGAGGGCTATCATAACTAACGTTGCTGCCTCAGAAAGGGTTTTAATGTCAGAAGAAAGCCAGGGAAATGTTTGTTTTGAAGACAGCATCGCCTCAGTGCTTTCAAGACAGGTCCCCTCCCTGCCACAGCTGAGATCTTGCAGTAGGCCCTAGGAGGTTTATATTTTGCTCTTTTTGTACTCATTGAAAAAAAAGTGGGAGGAAAGAAAGGGCACTGGCATCTAAATAAAGCCAATTATTTGTGCTGTCATGCCAGGCACCCTCGCTGCCGACGCCTTCCCTTCCTCCTCTCCCCTGGCATTTATTCATACCACGGCCAATTCCTCCCAACATCCCTGCTCCTCCTGCGCCCTTCGCAACCGACTGCCTTCTGCCTTCATTAAAAGCCACCGATTACAGTGCCAAGTGATAAAACGAGGCGGAGGCTTTCTGTGCTTGTGGCCAGTCCCGCTTGGCTGGCTGGGAGCTGACTTCTGCCGCTGGGCAGCCTGACCCAGCTCCCTAATGAAGATCAGGTTATTGATGCGCCCAGCACATATGCTGCAGAACGGGGCTGTTAAGCACCATATCACAAGCGAGCCATCAGCCAGCAAGACTAAATACTTATAGAGAGCACAGGCCAGGGCTGGGTAAATCTCCAGTGGATGCTTTCGAGAGCAAACACCATCTATTTGTACCCCCCAGACTCTTATTTTGCATCCTTCTTCCCCGGGCCATGAAGTGATTGCCAAGCCCAGTGAATAAACTCTGCCATCTTTATTGAAGATATCTCTCAGCTGGAAAATTTTGGAGAAAAATCAGGACGAGTCCTGTGAAACCTTAGGGGCAGGATGACAGGAGGGTGACACATGGGCTTCATGCTGGCACTGCTTGACCAGTAGCGCTAAAAAGAGGGAAAATGTCACCTGTAACGCACAAGCTGCCCAGGAGGGCAGGAGTGTTAAGGAGTCAAAGTATCAACTGCGACTTCGGGGCTGCCGATGTCCAAGCGCAGGGCGTTGCTCTGCCCCAGAGATCCCCTCCTGGGGTGCACAGCCGAAATCCTTGATGGAGGCAGCAGATTTCTGCTGAGAAATGTAGGAACTCAGCAATCACGGGGTGAAATGCACAACTTGACGCTACAGCCTATCGGACATGTTATGGCCGCCGCTCAGGGACGTGGTGCCTACAGCTGCTTGTCAGGATTACCTACCCGACACTGACAGCAAGGCTCCCTCCTACAGACAAGGGGTCAGAGACTCACTGCCAAGAGGTCATCTGCTCCCAAGGTGATGGCCGTGGGGGTGATGCTGGAAGACAGGGGTGCAGCAGACCCCACAGAGACAGCAATAATGCCTTATTAAAAGGTGCCATTACTAAAAGGACATTAAAAGGTGTCATGCCTGCCAGCACTGCCAGACTCACTGCCGCTTTGTCCTTAGCAGCTGGGAAAGTTTTGGCCATAATGAGTTTATTTGGGAGATTTTATTTAAACTTTTTTCCCAACAGATTAGTGGAAAACAGAAAGCCAATGATATGTAGCCCCTTTGCTGACCCCCTGCCTACTAATACGTACAGCAGTGGAGAACCATTGGGTTAGCCCAACTTAGGAGTCTGTTCTCCACAAAACTGAAATTCAGCCAGTGCATGCAATAGCTGGTTTACTGCAGACTGCCCTGTGCAAATGTTTTGTGTACTGGAGCAGGTCATGCCTAGAAAGCCCGATCCTCAGTTGGGAGGACAAAACGCACCCATTTCCTTGATGCACCTTGAGCATCACCACATCCAGCAAACCCTACTCCAACAAGCAAAAGCTTTCACACACCGCTTTGAAACCCCGGCACATCCACAGGGCTGGGAGAGCCTGTTTGCTGGGCGCTGGCTGTCCCTGCCAGTCTGACACTGCCTATCAGCATTCCATGTGAACCTGCCAAGCTGCTGCTCCCAATTAGCCAGTGGTCTCCTCTAATCTCGTCTCTGGCTACAGGATAGCTGCACCACTTTGTTTAACCTTTGGTTAGGAGAGGAGCTCCTTGCTTGATCACACGTGAAGCCAAGGAGGGAGAGAGCAGGGAGTGCTTCCCTGAGATGGAGAAAATGAGCTGCATGCAACAGAGGAGCAAGAAAGGTCTTGGTTTTGTTGCTGGCGGCTTACAATGCCTTCCTCTGAGGCCATTCCCCTTCCACCACTGCTCCTCGAGCCTTTAGATGCATAGACATAAGTCAGGCTAAATCTGCAAAGAAAAGTAACCGCTTTTATTTCATGGGCTGACCCACTTGGGAAACCCAAGGGACCATTTGGCAGTGAAGTCCTTCAAGTACGGGTGAAACTGTTCAAGAAGGGGCTCTGGGAGGCTCACACTGAGCACCAGGAGAGCTGAACCCAGCACAACCCCTCTTGTCTTTCGCAGTCCCTTACTCCGATTTTAGCACGGTATTTTTGGCAACGAAACGGCAGCAAACCAAAGGAGGCAGAGGAGCAATGTGGGGGATGTGCAGCCCCTCCCAGCCCAGCCACGCATGCTCCCCCCGCAGACAGCATCCCAAGGGGCTGCGCCGCCTCACAGGGGTGACGGCAGCAGCACCCCCGACTCGGAGGGCATGAAGCTGGCTTACATGAGCATGGGAACTGACCCCAGGCTATTTTTTGCTCGTAACAACTTCATGATCAAGCTCTTAGGACAGCTGGGAGAGAGGGGGACAAATCCTCAGCTGCTGAAAAAGCATGGGTGTTTCCCTTGGAGTAAGGCAGTCAGACCAATTTACACCAGTCTCCAGAACTGGACCACAGTGCATTCGTTCTCTAAGGGTCACGAATGTAGCCAAGAAAAAAACATGGTTTCTGTGCAAAATATATCGAATATATCTAATTATTACTATTGTGGACAGGTTTCTATTTTTAATCACAGTTTTCCGAGTTCTTAACAATTACCATTCGACATTTGCTGTAATACATTTCTTTTTTGTTTGACACAGCTTGATAAGTAACCAAAAATTCTCTTTCTGCTTTCCTTGTAGCATGGCGAGCACACAAGAGCCTCACGAACGCCAACCGCAGCCTGTCAAACAAAAGCAAGCTAAATTCATTCATTACTAGCTGGCAGCCACTGCCCTGATCCGTAACCCGGCGGGCAGGTCTGCGGCTGCCGTGCTGTCGGGAAGGGGCCGATGCCCACACCGCCCGCGCTACTGCCGGCCTCTGCTTGCTGGGAGATAAGGGATGACGCATCGGATGCTGCTGCGGACCCGGTTCAGATGAATAATCCTGATACAGACGGAGTCCCTTGGACGTCAGCGGTGGCTGCGATGAGTCAGAGATCAGAGGCCGAGGCTTTTCTGGAAGGAGCACCCAGTGCTGGCTCAGGCCTCACGGAATCAGAGCCTTTGAGTTGCAGACTGAGCTGGCTCGGCACCGAACCGCTGCGTGTCAGACGCAGCCCGAGGAGCTGACAGGGGGATGATTTGCTCCCTGGGTTTTGTAGCTGTTTCTGTATGCAGTGAGAGCTGGGAGGGGGTGGCACAAAAGCACACTATTTCAGTTCGCAAGCCAGAAACCAGGCAAATGCACTGACCTGAGCTAACGAGACTCCAGAGTACCACGGCAATGTTGAACGAGGGCTCTTCCACCCGCGCCTGCTGACATTTCCCATGCATTTCAATCAGAGAGCAGGTGCAATTCGAGGTGCTTGTCTCGCAAACAGCAAAGTCTGCAGGCCTGATCCTGCAAGACGCAGAGGGTTTCCCCAGAAGTGCTGGGTGCCGGCAGCCGTCTCCAGGCAGGTGTGGACAGCAGTGGCCCAAGGGCATCTAACCCCAGAGGAGTATTTTAATCCCACCCTGGACCTGACTACTTACCCAGGCGAGGGCAAGAGCTGAGCGGGAAGGACATATCCCATTGCAGTCAGAGCTCTCTGCTATTCCTCTCCCACTCAAATGGGGAGGGAAAATCAAAGTTGCAAATACCTTTTGGTTTTAATAAAAAACAGAGCAGGTTGTCTGAAATAATTCATCGGGCAAAAAGGCCCTTCATTTCCATTTTCCCTATTTGAAATGTTCCAAATTATCAAATAAAGATCTACATGCAAACCCACATCACTCCCTCCACCCTCCCAGATTTGAGTCAGTTCATTCTGAAAGCATTAAAACGGGGCCTCTGATTATTTCAAGTTTTTTTTTTCTCCAACCTTTTTTAATGTGCAAACAGCAAGTTTGCTATAATTGGCCTTTTTCCCAGGGACATTTCAGTGAGTCAGCATTTTCTGACCAACATATTCCCATCTTCATCAAATACACTCAACTGGCTGCAGTGAAAAAAGTCTGAGCTTTGCAAGGTCGGGGAGAACTTTATGTGCTCATCTTCACACATTTCTCTCAATAGATGCAGGACATCAGTACTTTTTGGTTCATCAGCTTCTGCCCCATTTATTTTAGCAAAAATGAGCTTCCCTACCAGCACTATCTGGCACAAAATATTTTTAACTGGGACAAAAATGTGGCTTAGCTGATGTAAAATAAGGTATACCAGTTTACATCAGTTGTGGGACTGGTCCATATTAGTTTGTTTTTTTTTTTTCTCAAAATTACTTATTGAATTCCTTGTGGCAATTACAATTTCAGAAACAGGTACAAGTGGAATACCAACCTGTTAGATTTTACCTGAAAAGAATAAACCCAGGGAGCCTCTATGCACAAGAAATATACTATTGCTTACATGGTGCAGAATAGGTGTGAGGAGGATGGAGATGTCAGGGGTACCTAAGGGGAGCTTTTATTGCCTTTCCATCTTCCTAGCAGATGAAATCTGAATTTCAGTTGACAACCTTTGTGCAAAAATAAGGTTAAATGATATATATGATGAAATCACACACATCCTGAATGCATAGCGGACAGGGCAGATATCACTGGAACACTGTTAGATGAGACTGCCATTCTGTGGTGTTTTGCAGGTTTTAGTCTGACTTTTTTGGTTTCTACTATAAGTAAATTCTGATTTTTAAGGTTTTAAGTTTCAAGAGCTCGTGTACATGCCATGTGGCAAAGACTGGCCACATCTACACCACCCAGCACTTCTCCTTTGACCTCCTCCAGACCCCTGGAGAGGCCTTCTCCCCGTTAAGTCATAATTACTTCTTCTGTGCATTTCTTTTGACTGCCTGAGCTAGCTGGAGGGAGGCTCTGCAGCCCAGTGGGGTGACGGTCCCTTAGTATCAAGGGTGCCATATGTGCCTTGGGGTTGTGGTGAAGACACAGCTGGGTGGTGGAGCACACAAAGCCTGCTAAAACGGCGCTGGCTGATTGCTGCCACCCATCACAAAGTGCTGACAATCAGGGTCCCACGGGTGGATTCCCTGCCCAGCTCTCCTTTCTTTAGCTGTACCAGTACAGCCGGAGATGCGAGGAACTGAACCACACCAACCAAGCAGCCAAAGCAAAGAAAGCAACATCCTCTTCTCTTTTCATCTGGGCTTTTATTTGCTCATGACCAAGCCTAAGCTCTTCAGTCTCAGGTATTAATTCAGATCAATATTGCAAAAGGGTTTTCTGAACACAAACACAGGAAGCGAGAAAATACCTCCCTTAACCAGTCAAGCTCTTTCCAGCCTGTGCTGCAGGAACTGAGGTGAGAAGAAACTCATGCTGCAGGAGTGATGCCTTGGTGCTGAGCTCATAGACCCGCACTGAGAGCTGAAAAGACCCGTGGAAAGCCAAAGCATGAAGACAGCTAACCGAGAGGGGGAGGGAGGCCCAAGGGGGTGGAAGGAGAGGGATGCTGATGTTCATGGGCAGAAAAGCATCTCTGGACAACAGGGACAGGCAATGTCTGATAGCGGTCTTGGCAGTGTACCAGCCTTGAGCCTATGCTGCAGGAACCTTCTCCAGGCAGCACAGCTCAACCACTGTCACACAGCAGCATCGCCGCCATGTACAACTAATACTCTTTCACCCTCACGGATGTGCTGTCGCAAATTGTGCGTCCCTCCGGCAAACGATTCCACAGAACTTGCACTTATTTTCATTCGGCCCAGGAGATGCACTCCATCAGCAAATCAGGGGTAGAGATGAAGAAAAATGCACCTTAAAAATACTTTTTAGTCTCTCCAGCTGAACTGATTGGTGATTTGGCAAGCGTAACAGGCTAGGATGATGTGCAAACATACAGTGATACTCAGAATGAGATTACTGCACTGATTTCCTTCACAGAGGTGTTTAGGTGTAGAAGAGACAGAAGGCTGTGGCTGAAATGTAGGACCCTACCAAAGCAGCAGAGAGGACGGAGACATAGAAAAGGAGGAGGGAAGCAAAGGAAGTGGGAAGAGAATAATTCTAAGTGCCTTTTTTAATTCTAAGTTTTCTCAGACTTGCTTAGCTCTAATCTTTAATTCATATTTTCATTACAGTCTCTGTGCTCTGTACAGTCTGCATTTCATGTAAAAGGAGCAGCTCAAACATCAATTATTTGACATAAGTCAACCCCTTGTTAAAGTCCTCTACTCTACATACATGTAGGCTCCAATAAAAGAAGCATTAAACATTCATTAAATTAGAAATACATGAAGACAGTGTCTGCCACTCTTCTCATACAGATATGCTTAATAATCCCAACCTTCTGGAGCTGCAAAAGCAAACCCATCTCTAATCCTTTTAGAAAGCCTGGCCATGCAAAACACCCCAGCCTTCTGCAATTTGCCTGTGAGTCACCCAGAGATATTAGTTCTTGCAGGTCAGATCCTCAGCTGGAGTAAACCAGAGTAAAACAACGCTGCCGGTGTTACACTAAGTGACACAGACTCAGGATTTGGCTTTAGGCTTCTCTTGCAGCCAAATGGTTTACAGCAATGTAATTGGATAATAATGTCACTTTTGGTCTTCTAAGTTATACCAAAAATCCAATCAGGTGGAGAACAGCAACACCACGCCTGACTGAATTTCAGTACTGCCTGGGCTGCTTGTGTTCTGCAAAAGGAATCTGGTTTCCCAATCTGAATCTAGGAACTTTTTCACCCCCTAAAAACCCAAGCCCACCCCCTCCTCTATACTATACTATCATTATGATAGTGGATCTTGAACTACCACTGCCATAGGCTTGTGCACACAAATTTCAGCAACATTTTCCCAAGGGGAAACAATCACCGGTGAGCAGATGCTTCTTCATAAATATTTCTGAGTTTAAAGAGCAGCACGGACCATTTAACGTGTTTCCCACATTTCTGTGAGCTGTGTCCGCTTAATGAGAGCTTTGGCTTCTCATAATCCTCTCGCCGACCCTTCTCTTTAGGGTGCCTATAGACATTCATTTTGAACTCTGATGGGGTGGAAGCACGGAAACATGGTTAGGACCTGGGGTACAAATTCAGGATAGCGGCTTTCAGCTCCTGCCTGGCCTCTGGTTGTCTGGCAGAGTCTTCTCTTGCCTTGTTAAATACGTGAATTATCCTTTTCTTGCTTCCTGGGCAGAGGAAGAGACCACAAATGCTCGGGAAGCATTAGCTGACCTGTAAGCATGCAGATGAACACATCGGGTCGAAAGGGGCTGCTGTCCCACTGGCACCCTACTGCAACACTCTTTGAATCGGGCTTTTCCTAGCAGCGTCCCTGTCACTCTGACGCCACACAGTCCAGCAGCTACCGCTTTGTGTGAGCACTGAGCTGTGTGATAGAGTTAATCACATTAAGCGCTGTTCAGTTCACATCTGTCTTGTTCTCTAAAGGCTTTTCCTCTCCCTCACCTCTTCTAGTCTCACCTTCTTCTAAGCTTCAGGAGGTGGCAGATTCAACTCAGCCCTCCTTGATGCTATCCAGCACAAGGATGGCTAATTCTGGAAGGCTGAACCTCTATCTACCTTTCCAAAGCTTTTCGCTGTTATTAGATGACTCTTCCAATGGCTGTGTCCACAGGGAGCAGCTCACAGTCTTCAGTCAGCAGGGCATTTGGATGCATCTGGATAATCCATCCGTGTGAGATTTCCAAAAGCAATGCTTACATACCTAACTCTCACCAGCAAGTTTGGCATCTACATGCCTTTAACAACTTGGCCCAAAGTGATGGAGGTGAACGAGCTCCACTGAAAATCAATTTCAGCAAAATGACTTCTTTTTCAAGGAAGAATAAAGCAAGTACTGAAGTATTTTGTTAGGTTGGTGACTGCCTGGCCCAAATATATCCCCTTGTTTTCAGTTTTAATCTTCTACCAGCTTTTAAATCAATCCCTTTTTCCCTCTGTTAGTAATCAAATCACTCCTTTAATTGAGCTAACAGAACACCACAGTTTACATTCCTGCTGGTAAACACAAAGAACATTAGCCGACAAACAACCAAAAAAGCATCCTTTGCAGTCTCATGAATTTTCTTTTGCATTCAATCTTCTGAAACCATTGATTTTCACAGCTGGCCACCAAGCCTCAGTGCACTGGGCTCTGCCATCGCAATGTTAAGGTGGCTTCCACAGGTTCTGCAAAAATGGAAGACGACTCCTGATTTGGGTTGGCATCTCTGCATCAGCACAGCTGCGCTAAGGAGTTGGCTGTGAAACAACCACCAGCCCCGCCGTGCTGGGAAAGCGCTGCCTGAAGAGGAGCAGGTCCTTCCCATGACTCCTCAGCATGCCATCTGAATGGGGTGCTGGGATCAACTGAGTACCCAAAAAGCTGGCTGGCTGCCACGAATTCTTCATCCACCAAGAATGAACGGTGATGCGGCTACGCTATGCTTCTGGCTTCGGTCTCCGAGACCTATGAAGAGGATCGTGGAGTCCAGCAAAGTCCAGCGTGGGGGATACATCTTCTTCTTGGCTGGTCACATTCAACTTGCATCTGCACAATCAATCAGCATATTGCACAGACTTTGACTGAAGGGGTTTTAACTGCAATCTTAAAATCTGGCCATTTCAGGAATTTCTGAAATAAATTAGAAGAGGAATTTTATTTAGTTGTTTTTTCTAAAGGAATTTCCCCATGGCTCCAAAACACTGCTTTCCATAAAGGAAACGAATATGAAGTCTTCTCTTGTCCTCTTGCCACATTTTCTGTGTCAGCTTTATCCTGCAACAGTTGCATATAATCAAATGGCAGACAAAACATCCTCTCCCCAAAACCTTCCTTTTTTTCCTCAAACTTCTAGTAATTTTTTTCCACACTTCATTGATTTTTTTGTCACTGATCACGTTAGAAGCAGATGCTTTCCGAAACAATGACCTGGAGATTTAGTGATCCACATCTTGCAGCTAAACAACAAGCTATATTTATGCAATAAAGCACAGGCAACTTAATATCCAGGCACTGGATTATTCGTTATTAAAAACTCGGCAGTTTTCAAGATAGCTGATAATTTGGAACAATAGAGACCACATGGAGAAGTTCTTTATGTCAATACTGGTTAACAACTTGTACTGTTAATCCATTACCTTCACCTAAAATACAATAAACAATTTACATTTATATGGAGCCTTTTGTCTCCCAAAATCCCACAGGGTTTTGCAAAATAAACAAATCACATTGCCTCCCTAAGACAATACCTGGGCATTGATTTGGTTGCCTCGCTGATTCAGAAGGAAGAGCCCTGGTCACTGACTGCATCGCCAACATCTCTTTCTGTGGCATCTAGATTCTCCTGGGAGGTCTACCCACCCAAGTGGTAATCAGTAGTAACCCTGATTAATTTATGAGTGTAAACAAAGTTCCTGAACCAGCTTTCACCCAGCATGTGGCTGGGCAGGACGCGAACAGCCTGGGGGGTGCCTGCCCATGGCCTGGCACCAACTCCCTGCCGCTGTCCACAGCGGAACTTTTCCAAAGGGACACCTCTTCAGCCCGTGGGGCCTTCAAAAAATCTCCTGCGCCGAAGAAAGGCATTTCTACATACTGCCTGCTATGAATAGGCAGCCTCAAAGGTCAGCCCCGGGGTGTTGTTCTACACAGTGGCATGCAATGTTCACTTAGGGACACATGTAACACACACCTGTTTGCTAAAGGAAAGGCTGCCCTTGGCTTCAACAGGCTGGGAAAATCCTTGGGGGGTTTCTGGGCAAAACACGCTGTGTTACAGAAGGAACAGACTGGGGTGCAGAATGCTTATTTCAAATTAACTCGAACAGAGAAATAATGAGCAGCAAGTTTATAGTCTAGTAAATTAAGAGAGAAGCTTAGGTAAGATGTGGCTTTATATGCATGGAAATAAATTATTATTTACTCGGTTTTGTGCTCATGCCCTCAAAGATAAAGACATTTGTATGGAATTATTAATATTTATAGCATATTACAATAAATATCCATAACAGCTTTGCCTGACTACATGCTATTTTACAAAGGTAAAATCTCTTCAAGGTCAAAGGGAACTTTCACTTGTGTGTGGAGGGAAGGATCAGACTCTTTACTTTGAAATCTGTATCAACTGTGATAATTTAAAACTTTAATTAAAGACTCAGTGACAGATTATCTACAAAACGTCTTCCTGCTGCCCAGTATTTCATCACAAATGTCTCCAGAAGCCCACAGTAACATGAGTAAGCATAGTTGCCAGGAAGTATTTAATTGTGGACGTTAGCTTTTATCTGCCTTGTTGGTAACAAATTCTTTTGTTGAGGATTGGTGGCAACAAAAATTAAATTAAAAGAAAAACCAGACCCCAAAACAGAAATTTATAGTGCTTATTCTGTTCATCCCTCAAGAAAATGAAAGTGCCAAGGCAAAGTCTATTTTAGCAATTGTGTTAATGTATGTGTAAATGGACGAAGGCGCCTTTGAAATGCTCTGAAAAGAATTTCACACTTTAGAGAGGAAAAGAAGTTAACAATTCTATTGTGGCATTTATTGGAATTTCTAAATTAATTTCCCTGACACAGCTGTGCCATAAAATCCCCCATGATGATGAATTTTTGCTAATGTTGAAATTATTTTTGGATATAACTCCGAATGAGCACTTTGTAAAATCAGGAGAACACTGGTTGCTGGGAACCCTCACTGCCCTTTTCTTGCCTCCACTCACCTCCATCCTTTCCCCAAGCAGCTGTGAGGCTGCTAATTTGAAATTGCATTTGGTTTTTCTTCCACAGAGCAGCAAACCGGGGATGGATGCACAAGTAGCATGAAGCTGAGCCCCCTTAGAGCGGTGGGCAAAGATCAGCATGTCGCTAACTGAGCACAGCATGGGAGCAAGGACCTCTGAGGCCACCTGGGGACTCCTTGCTGGAGCACATCTACTCTTCTCCTAGAAAGAGCATGTTGGGAGTGGGTGGTTTTGGCTCTGAACAAGCAGCACTGGGCAAGGCGAAACACAATGAGTCTCTCCTTTGCGCAGTGAGAGTTGTTCCAAGCTGTCAAAGAGGAAGTCATTTAATCTGGATCACAAATTAACCAGATTAAGAGATGCAAGTGATGACACACTGGGGGACCCCCCCCCCCCTCCCG